>Ga0310123_10000595_pt1 | contig 31925 bp, 23 predicted proteins | sample CB6_AW_1057_MG_FD_203505 | JGI IMG/M metagenome (GOLD analysis project Ga0310123, IMG submission 203505) | Marine microbial communities from Western Arctic Ocean, Canada - CB6_AW_1057 | ecosystem: Environmental > Aquatic > Marine > Oceanic | place: Canada: Western Arctic Ocean | collected... | reverse complement strand
ATGCCGATGTTCCCGTGGAGGATATGACCCACGAGACATTCTGGCGACGGCTGGTCCGCTGGCTCGTCGATGGCGTCCCGGATCAGGTCGTGGCTCGTGTGCCCCAGGACCAGGTCGAGCCGGAACAAGTCGTCACGGTCCTCGCGGAAGTCGGGGATGCGAACTACGAAGAGTTGAACAACAGTGCGGTGACCGCGATCGTGACCGATCCGTCAGGGGAGCTGATTGAGCTGCCGATGGAATGGACCGCCGAGAAGGATGGGGAATACCGGACCACGTTCACCGCTGCCGATGAAGGGTTTTACGAGATTCGAGTCGAGGCCGCCGTTGACAACGATCTACTCGGTGAAGACACCGTCTATCTGCAGGTGGCGCCAAGCGACAGCGAATTCTACGACTCGACCATGGGGGCGTCGCTATTGGAGCGGGTGGCCGAGGAGACGGGCGGTCATTTTTATACGCCCGACACGGTCGGGACCCTCCCCGATGACGTCCAGTACGTAGGCGGGGGTGTGACGGTCGTCGAGGAGCGCGATCTGTGGGATATGCCGGCGTTGCTGCTTCTTCTCGTTGCCCTCGTGCTCGGCGAGTGGGGCTATCGACGTTATAGGGGATTGGCGTGAGGTGGACTGCCAAACCGTGGGTGCTCCTAGCAACGCTGGTGACGGCATCGGTGGCCATCCCCGTGACCGCGGCGGCACAGCAGACGCACCTGCTCGTGATCACCGGTCTTGGTGGCAACCCAGACTACACCCAGCAGTTTCACCAGTGGGCCACGACCCTTATCGATGCCGCTCGAACCCGTTACGAGGTGCCATCGGAAAGCATTACCTATCTCGGCGAAAAGCCAGAGCTCGCGCCAGATGTGATTGACGGCCGATCAACCCGTGAGAACGTGGAAGCGGCGATTCAGTCGATCGACGATCGCGCGTCGTCCGGCGACCATGTCGTCATCGTGTTCTTCGGGCACGGGAGCTTTACTGACGCGGCGCGCATCAATCTGCCCCGGCGAGACCTGTCGGCGGAGGAGTTCGCGAAACTACTCGACAAACTCGGTGGGCAGCAGGTGACGTTTGTCAATACCGCGAGTGCCAGTGGACCCTTTGTCGAGAAGCTCTCGGGCAGTGGTCGGATCGTGATGACCGCAACCAAGACCGGGGAGGAGCGCAATGCGCCGTTCTTCGGAGGGTATTTTGTCGATGCCTTTTCCAGCGGCGAAGAGGAGGCTGACCAGAACCGGGACCGGCGCGTCTCGATGCTCGAGGCATTCACCTACGCGAGGGCCCGCGTCGTCCAGAGTTACGAGACCGAAGGTCTGCTCACGACCGAGCACGCGCTTCTCGATGATAACGGCGATGGGCAAGGCACTGACGAACCTGACCCGTTGTCCGGCGACGCCGCGGATGGTCTGGTGGCGCGCACGCTGTTCTTCACGAGTGCCGCCGGGCGGCGGACTGATGCGGCGTTTCCGGATGACCCCGAGTTACAGGCTCTCTATCAGGAGCGCGATGAGCTCGAGGCGCGGGTTGACGATCTGAGGCGGATTCGAGGGGGCGCCGACCCGGAACAGTATCAGGCTGAGCTCGAAATACTCATGATCGAGCTAGCGCTCAAGAGCCGTGAAATTCGGTCGCTCGAGACCGCCAAAGGCGCACGTTAGGCTCGGTGATGCAGGACGATCGACAAACAGCACTCGATGACACAAGACTCCGTTGCCGATGGGTGCTGACGCAGCGCTCAGCGGCCCTGGCCGTTATCGCCGTGACCGCTCTCGTCGCATCGAGCTTCGCCGCCCGAGCGGCTGTCGGCGCCGGTGGCCTGCTCGATGCGGCGCCCGGGAACACCGAGTACAACGGCCGATTCGTCTTCGTCCGGTTGAGTTACGAGATGGGTCTCCGTGGCGGTGTCGGGGGTGCGTTCTTTGGTGGCCTCGATATGCCCTGGGCTCACGATTACCCAGATGCCGAGCGTAACCTGACAAAGATTCTTGGAGAGGTCACCCACCTCGATCCGTTCCAGGGTCCGAACGGCGGGAACGTGCTGGCGGTGGGTGACTCTGAGCTTTACAAGTTTCCGTTCGCCTACATGTCTGAGCCCGGTTACTGGACCCAAACCGATGCCGAAGCGGAGCGCCTCCGCGACTATCTTCTCAAGGGCGGCTTTCTTGTTTTTGACGACTTTCGTGGCGAGCACTGGGACAACTTCGAGTCGCAGCTCGGCCGAGTGTTGCCAGACGCGCAACTGATCGAGCTCGATATCGCCCACCCGGTGTTTCATTCGTTTTTCGACATCAAGACGCTGGAGATGGACGACTGGATGTATGGCTTGCCGCCTCGCTTCTACGGCGTATTCGAAGAGAATGATCCGAACGGACGGTTGATGATCATTGCCAACTACAACAATGACATCGGTGAGTACTGGGAGTATTCGGAGACCGGATGGCTCCCTATCGATCTGACGAACGAGGCGTACAAGTTTGGAGTGAACTACGTCATGTATGCGATGACGCATTAGGGAAGGAGCAGCCGTTGGATTTCGACCTCACACCCGACGAAGCTAGAGACCTCGAGGCACCCGATGACATCGCGCTGGCCGACAAGCTGAAAGCTGGTCGCAAAGACATCCTGGCCGAGCTCCACAAACTCATCATTGGTCAGAAAGAGGTCATGGAACAGGTGTTGCTGACGCTGTTCGTCGGTGGCAACAGCATGATCGTGGGAGTACCTGGGCTCGCGAAGACGTTGTTGATCCAGACGATGGCCCAGGTGCTGGATCTTAAATTTTCCAGGATCCAGTTCACACCTGACCTCATGCCCTCGGACATCACGGGGACCGACATCATTCAAGAGGATCCCGACACCGGCAACCGAAAAATGGTCTTTGCGCCTGGACCAGTTTTCACCAACATCCTGCTGGCCGACGAGATCAACAGGACCCCACCGAAGACACAGGCGGCGCTACTCGAGGCGATGCAGGAGCATCGGGTGACGGTGCAGGGACGTACGTATCAGCTTGACGAGCCGTTCTTTGTCTTTGCGACGCAGAATCCGATCGAGTTGGAGGGCACCTACCCACTTCCCGAAGCCCAGCTCGACCGGTTCATGTTTCACATCATCATTCGCCATCCACCTGAGGAGGAGGAACTAGAGGTGGTTCGCACGACGACGGTCGTCCAGAGGCATCAGTTCAAACACGCGGTCACTGGCGCCGACCTGGTGGCGTTTCAGGAGCTAATCCGTAAGGTCCCGGTGACCGAGGCGGTCCTGCGTTATGCGCTCACTCTCGTGCGGACGAGCCGGTCCAATCACGCGGACGCACCGGAGTTCATCAATAAGTGGGTCGCCTATGGTGCGAGCGTTCGTGCCGCGCAATACCTGATTCTGGGTGGCAAGGCGCGAGCCGTGACTCAGGGTCGTTATCACGTGAACTTCGATGACATCAGGGCGCTGGCGAATCCGGTACTGCGGCACCGGATTCTGCTCAACTTCCACGCCGAATCGGAGGGTGTGACGTCAGACCAGGTAGTCGAGCAGCTGCTCGACGCCGTTCCGATCCCGACATCGCACATGTGACGATGGACACAGAACAGACCGTCGCCGGCGCTCGGTTCGTCGACCCGAAGGTGCTGGCCCGGATCGGCAGCTTGGAACTTCTGGCCCGCACCGTGGTCGACGGCTTTATCAATGGCATGCACAAGGCCCCGTACCTTGGGGTGTCGACCGACTTTGCCGAGCACCGCGGATACATGCCGGGTGACGACATCCGGTTCATCGACTGGCGGGTGTTCGCCCGCACGGACCGCTTCTACGTCAAACAGTTCGAGGCTGATACCAATGCGAACTTTTCGGTGATGCTCGACGTGTCCAGGTCGATGAGCTTTGGGAGCAAGGAGCTGACCAAGCTCGACTATGGACGCTACCTAGCCGCGTGTCTCACCTACTTCTGCACCAAGCAGCGCGACCGGGTGGGTCTGATCACGTTTGATGCAGAAATCGTCAAGCGCGTGCCCCCGTCGGCGAAGCATCTCGACGTGGTGCTGCACGAGCTCGATCGGATCGAAGCCGGGAACCCGGGGTCGCTAGAGCGTCCCCTGTTTCGTGCGACGGAGTTCTTCAAACGCCGTGGCATCATCGTCGTGATCTCTGATTTCTATGAAGATCCGAGCAAGGCCGTCAACATGCTCAAGCCACTGAGTTATGGCGGTAACGATCTGATCGTCTTTCAGATCCTGGATCCAGCGGAGATCGACTTTCCCTACGATGAGCCGACGAATTTTCAGGACCTCGAGACCGGGCAGTCGATGCCGGTCATCCCGGAGAAACTCCGTGAGCAGTATCGCCAGCTGGTCCAAGAGCACATCGCGGCGCTATCGAAGTTGTGTGGTGAGAATCGGATCGACTACGCGTTGTTTAATACCGCGACGCCACTCGATCATGCGTTGTTTAAATTCCTCGCCATGCGACAGAAATTGAGCCGAGTGCGCTGATGGGTGTTCTGGCTCCCCTGTTCTTTCTTGGCCTCGCCACGCTGGCCGTGCCTGTGGTCATTCACATGATCCAGCGCGAGCGGAAAGAGGTCACCGAGTTCCCTTCCTTGATGTTCATTCGAAAGATTCCGTTCCACTCGTTCCGGCGTCAGCGGATTCGAAACTGGTTGCTACTCATCTTGCGATGTGCCGCCATTCTGCTGCTTCTGGCAGCGTTCTCGAGACCCTTCTTTCGGGCGGCAGCGCTGGCGGCGGTGACCTCAACCGCGCGTGAGGTGGTGATCCTTCTTGATCGCTCCTACAGCATGGCGTATGACGACCGATGGGACCAGGCCAAGACCGCAGCTTCGGATATCGTCAATCAGCTCGGTCCCGATGACCGAGCGACCGTCATTGTGTTTGACAGTGGTGCCGAGGTCGGACCGCGGTCGACGAGCGACCGCGCCAGTCTCTTGGGACTGATCGGCGAAGCCGAGCTCGGGTCGGAGTCGACTCGGTACGGACCGGCACTGAAGCTCGCCGAAGGGATCTTTAGAGAGTCGAATCTTCCCCAGCTCGAGGCGGTACTGGTGAGTGATTTCCAGCGGTCCGGTGTAGAGAGCGCGTCGGGCGTGAATTTTCCAGCGGGGACGGTCGTGACACCGATTGCGGTCACGGGTGAAGCAGCCCCAACGGAGAACGTGAGCGTGGCTGGTGTTCTGTTTGACCGTGAGTACTTTTCTGGCCGAGAGCGCGTGTCGGTGGCCGCGCGTGTCACGAACCGAGGAATGGACGTGGTGGGCTCTCTCGATGTGTCGCTGGCGATCGATGGGCGGGAGATCGAGACGGTAATCACGGAGCTTCCACCGAACGGCTCGTCAACGGTGAATTTCGCTCCGGTCACCATCGGAGACCGTCCGATGACCGGGTCGGTCCGGACGCAAGGCGACCTGCTGCCGACCGATGACGTGTTCCATTTTGTCGTGTCGCCAGGTCAGGTCGTGGGTGTCCTGATCGTGGGCAACGAGCGCAACGTATCAGCCAGTACATTGTATCTGCGCCGTGCCCTGGGCATCGGCTCGGGTCCCGCGTTCTCTGTCACGACGACAACGGTCACGGATTTCGATGCCGGAGATCTGACGGGCCGCAAGGTGGTGGTTCTGAACGACACCCCTCCGCCAACCGGGCAAGCCGGGGCACGGTTGGAGCAGTTTGTCAGCGAAGGGGGTGGAGTGCTGGTCGTCGCTGGCGAACGGAGCGCATGGCCCCCGGATGGCCCCGACATGTTGCCTGGGACGCTCGGAAGTCCTCTGGACCGAACCGGTCGAGGGGCCGGCCTCGGGTTTGTCGACTATAGCCATCCTATCTTCGAGTTGTTCAGTGCGCCGCGTAGTGGTGATGTCACCACCGCCAGATTCTTTCGGTATCGCCTGATGGAAGCCGCGGAGTCAGCGACGGTGCTGGCGCGATTCGACGACGGAAACCCGGCCCTCGTGGAACGCCAGCTCGGGAACGGCCGTGTTCTCTTTTGGGCGTCGACGCTCGACAATTTCTGGAACGATCTGGCGCTCAAGCCCGTCTACTTGCCCTTTGTGCACAGGGTGATCGAACACCTGGCCGACTATACCGCGTCGACGCCCTGGGTTTCGGCGGGCCAGGTGCTCAACCTGGCGGCGCAGCGAAGTGTCCTCGCCGAGGCTGGTCTTGCCGAGGCCGATCTCGTGGCGATCTCTCCATCTGGGGAGCGTATTCCGATCAGCCAAGGTGAGCGCGCTGGCTTTCTGACGACCGCTGAGCAGGGTATTTATGAGATCCACGATGCGATGACTCCGTCCGAGTCGCCCTTGACGCTCGCCGTGAACGTCGATCTGGCGGAGTCCGACCTCACGGCCATCGACCCGGACGAGTTGGCCAGCGCTCTGACCGGTCGGGTGGCCGGGGATCGAGGCGATTCGCCGGCGGACGGTCCGGCCAGGGCGTTCGCACCGGAGGATCTCGAACGTCGACAGAACGTGTGGTGGTATCTGTTGGTGGCCGTGTTCGTGCTCTTTGTGGCGGAGACCGTCATGTCGAATCGACTCTCCCGAACAGCATTGAACGTCGACTGACGTCCAGGCCTGTGGGCTCAGAATGACGCGAGCCGGTTCATGTTCGCGCCGCCGTTGGTTGGTTTTGATGCGACGTTGCGGCTCTGAAGTCGGTTCTAGATATTTTGGGTTGGTGGCACTAGAATTGGAGACAACGGGAGGATGGGTATGCTGTCCAATCGACCGCTCTTCACCGGCGACCACGCTGAGATTTTTCGCGCCATCCGACATGTGCGGAACCGCTGGCGGCTACGAGTGGCGTTGCGCGGCGTTGCGGTTCTCCTGGCCGCAGCCCTGGGTACCCTCGTTGTGTCATCCTGGGGCCTCGAAGTTTATCGGTTCACACCGGCCGCTATCATCACATTTCGCATTCTGACGTATGGTGCCCTGCTCGGCTTTGGGTGGTGGTTTTGTATCCGGCCAGTGTCGAGGCGTGTCTCTGAGGAGCAGGTCGCACTCTATGTCGAAGAGCACGAACCTTCGCTGCAAGCGACGGTCCTGAGCGCGGTCGAGGAGGCGCAGAAGGGCGACCGCGCTGCCGCGTTCGACCATTCACCGGAGCTGGTGCACAGACTCATCGAGTCGGCTGTCGAGAAAATCCGCGACGTCGACATGGGCCGGTCCGTTGAGCATCGGAAGATCCAGGGTTCGTCCGGGTGGCTCGTCGCTACCGCGGTCGTCGCCCTTCTGTTGTTCATCTTTGGCCCAGCCTATCTTCGACATGGTGTCATGGCTCTCCTGCCGATGGGCAGCGCCGAGGCCGCCAGTCCCTATTTGATCGATGTGCTGCCGGGCGACGTGATCGTGGCTCGTGGCGCCGACCAGGAAATCACCGCGAGCCTGCAGGGGTTCGAGACCGAGGATGTCACGCTGTTCATGCGTTCGGACCCGAACGCGCCGTTCGAACGATTGCCACTGATTCCGCTGGAAGAGCCTGGTCTGTTTGAGGTGCTGCTGTTCGACCTGCAAGACACGACGGACTACTTCGTCGAGGCGTTAGGCGTACGGTCAGGGACCTTCACGCTCAACGTGGTCGACCTCCCCTATGTCGAGCGACTAGAGCACGAGTATTTCTTCCCAGCCTACACCGGCCTCGAGCCTCTGGCGATCGAGGATGGTGGCGATATCGCCGTCCTCCGTGGAACCGAGGTGCGCCTCCGTGCGATCCCCACGATGCCGACCGAGGGTGGACGGACGGTACTCGACGAGGAGAGCCGAACGGAGCTGGTTGTCCAACCAGATGGCTCGTTGATCGGCGGGTTCGTCGTCGAGGAGGATGGGTTCTACCGTATCGATCTGCAGAGCGGCGAAGGTGAGATGGTGACGGCGTCTCCGCAGTACACGATCGACGTCCTCACGGATCAGCCGCCATCGGTCATGTTCCTCAACCCTGGACGCGATACGACCGCGAGTGCGGTCGAGGAGCTTTTTATCGAGGCGCGAGCCGACGACGACTTTGGACTTCGCTCGCTCGACCTGGTCTACAGCGTCAATGGCGGTGCGGAGGAGACAGTCAGACTCTACAGCGGTGGTCAGGACGCACTCAAGGAGGTTTCGGCCGGCCACACGTTCTTCCTCGAGGACCTCGATCTGGAACCCGGTGATTTCGTCTCGTACTACGCGCGCGCGACCGACCGCAACCTGGCCCAGGAGAACCGGAACATCAAGAGTGATCTCTACTTCGTGCAGATCCGCGCTTTTAGCCGTGATTTCCGCGCGGCCCAGTCTCAGGGTGGCAGTGGTGGCGGCGGCGGCGGTGCGGCAGACCCACGGGCGTTATCGGAGGCACAGAAGGAGATCGTCTCGGGGACGTTCAACGTGGTCCGTGACCGTGAGTCCTTTTCGAATGAGGAGTACCAGGAGAACGTCGTCTTTCTCACACTCGCTCAGGGACGATTGCGTGAGCAGGTTGAAACGCTGCTGCGGCGTATGAACAGTCGCGTGATGCCGGCGGATCCCGTGTTCCGCTCGATCTCCGAGATCCTTCCCCAGGCGGCCGACGCGATGCGCGAGGCTGAGGGCGAACTGCAAGGTCAGGATGCCGACGCGGCCCTCCCGCCGGAGCTTCGTGCGTTGCAGTTCCTGCAGCGGGCGGAAGAGGCCTACGAAGAGGTCATGGTGCAGATGGGTGGCGGCGGTGGCGGCGGTGGCGGCGGTGGGAACCAGGCAGCCGAGGACCTTGCCGACCTGTTCGAACTCGAGCTGGATAAGTTTCAGAACCAGTACGAGACGATGCAAAGAGGCGAGCAGCAGCAAGTCGACAACACTGTTGACGAGCTAATGGAGAGACTGCGGGAGCTGGCGCGTCGACAGGAGCGGGAAGCCGAACGCCAGCGCATGCGGTCGCGTGGCCAGCAGTCGGCTCAGGGCAGTGGTACAGCGGCTCAGCGAGAGTTAGCCGAAGAGGCAGAGGCGGCGGCGCGCCGCTTGGAACGCCTGGCGCGCGAGCAGAATTCTCCGCAGATGATGGATGCGTCACGGCGACTTAAGGAAGCGGCCGATGCGATGCGGCGGGCGGCGGCGAACAACGACAACCTCGGCTTCGCCGAGGCCGGTGCCGCCCTTGATCGTCTCCGCGAGGTTCAGGACCGCCTCCAGCAGGAGCAGACGGACCGGTTGCAGCGTGATATCGAAGAGGCACTCAGGCGAGCCGATCGGCTCGCCGACGAAGAGCGTGAGGTGGCCAGTAGTGTCAACGGGCTTCCGGAGCTGGAAGACGCGCAGCGGACCGAACGTCAGCAGCGTCTCCTCGAGCGAAAGGATGCGATGGAGGCTGAAGTCGCCGACCTCGAGCGGCAGATCGACTCGACATCAGCCGCGTTTCGACGTGAAGAGCGCCGCGCTTCCTCGAGTTTGCAGGATGCAGCCAACAGTATCCGCGACAACAAGCTCAAGGAGAAGATTCGATACACGAAGGGTGTGATCCGGAGCCGGGCGAGCGACACCGCGAAGGCGTTCGAGGAGCAGATTGCGAACGACATTGAAGACCTTCGCGAGCACCTCCGTGCCGCGGCCGACGCCGTCGGGGATACCGAGGGCGACTCGATGACGCAGGCGCTCGACCAGACCCGTGACCTCATGCGCGGGCTCGAGTCTCTCGAGTACCGTATGTGGCAGGAGGACGAAGCGCGGGAAGGCCAGCAGGGTCGGGAAAGCCAGCAAGGCGGTAGTGGCCAGCAGGATGGCGATCAGCCGGGTACGGCCGATGGGCAGCCAGGTATCGGGGATGCTCTTGGTGGCGCCTACGCCGGCGGCGGTTATGGGAATCGGCGTCCAATCGAGTTCGACCCAGACGATATCCGACAGTGGCAGCGTGAGTTCAGTCAGCGTCTCGGTGAGGCTCAGGATATCCGACGATTGCTCCAGGAGGAGCAGTTTTCGGCAGCAGACCTCGATGCAATCATTCGCCAGATGCAGGAACTTGACAATACTCGGGTCTACCAGGACTCTGCGGAGATCGCCAGACTGCAGACATATCTTCGCGAGGAGTTGAAGCGGTTCGAGTACCGCTTGCGGCGTGAGGTGGACGTGGAGACCGAGGATCTCTTCCTCGCCTCGTCCGATGAGGTCCCCCCCGGATTCCGAGACATGATCGAGGAGTATTACCGGGCGCTGTCGAGAGAGAACTGACCCCGGGCGGCCCGAGATGCCGGAAGTCAGAGGTCGGGAGTCTCGCGCGGGGGTGGTTGCTTTGATCATGGTGTTGGCGCTCACTGGTGGCGTCACCGTGTTCGCCCAGTGGGGTTGGCGCCGGATGCCACCCAAGTTCCCGTCCGATCAACCGACTCACCGCGATTTCACATTCTCCAGAGTTTTGTATCAGAGTGATCGGAGGGAACCGGGTGGCCAGGGCTGGCATACTGATTATCCGACGGCCGACCAGAACTTGATGGTGCGGCTCTCGGAGCTGACCACCACCCGCGTTGGGTTCGACCACCGCGATATTCCCGACCATGTCGTCGTCCAACTTGACGACCCCAGAATCTTCAACTATCCGTTTCTATTCATGTCCGACGTCGGCACGCTTCGGCTCGACGACCATGAAGCGGCTCGGCTTCGAGAGTATCTTCTCAAGGGCGGTTTCCTCTGGGTCGACGATTTCTGGGGTCCGCATGCGTGGGATCAATGGATCGGCCAGCTCAGCAAAGCGCTGCCCCCTGGTGAATATCCGGTCATCGATATCCCCCTGAATCATCCGATACACAAGACACTGTTCGAGGTGACCGAGGTTCCTCAAGTCCCTTCGATCCAGCATTGGCGCCGCAGTGGAGGCATGACGACGTCTGAGCGTGGCTTTCGTAGCAATGATGTCCACTTTCGTGCAATCGTAGACGCTCACGGCCGCATTCTGGTCCTCATGAGTCACAACACCGACATCGCTGACGGATGGGAACGTGAAGGTGAAGACTATGAGTTCTTCTACCGCTTCTCGGTTGACGCCTACGAGCTCGGCATCAACGTCGTCGTGCATGCGATGAGCCACTAATGAGGACGCGTCACTCGGTGAGGGATCCCCACCTCGAAACGCTCGAGGTCGATCCCGATCGGCCCGCGACTGGCTCGGTCATCTGGATGCATGGTCTTGGGGCCGATGCCAGCGATTTTTACTCGGTGGTGCCGGAGCTAGGGTTGGCAGCCGAAACGGCGGTGCGTTTTGTTTTCCCCAACGCGCCAAGAATCCCAGTCACGGTCAATATGGGAATGATCATGCGAGCGTGGTATGACGTGACCGGGTTCGAACGGAGCGACCAGGACGAGCCACGTATACGTCAGTCGGCGACCTGGATCAACGAGGTGGTGGCCCGTGAGGTCGACCGTGGTATTGCGCCAGGCCGGATCGTGTTGGCCGGGTTCTCCCAGGGTGGCGCGATGGCGCTGTTCGCGGGTCTCCGGCAGCCGGAGCCAATCGCCGGAGTGATCTGCCTATCAGGATATCTTGTTCTCGACGAGGAACTGGAACCGATCGATCAGGCTGGAGGTCCGACGCCACCCATCTTCCAGGCACATGGGACCGGTGATCCCGTCGTGCCCTACACCACTGGGCTCCGGAGTCGCGACCTCCTGGACGGCGCGGGGTATGGGGTCGAATGGCACGAATATGCGATGGGGCATCAGGTGTGCCCGGAGGAAATCAGAGACATTGGGGCCTGGCTGACGAACATTTTCAGTCTCGCCGCTTGAGTATGTCGTGTCGAATCAGCCAGGCCGGCGAGATGAGGTAGGTTGTTCGGGTTCCGGGGCAACGGCGGAACCCTGACCGATATCGTCGAGTCGCTGTTCGTCACGCTGACGCAACGGTTGGCTCATTACAACGCGTCGTACTTCGATGTGGCGAACTCACATCGCCGGACGACTACCCGCACTGGCAGCCTGGCTGGAACGGCCTCCGGTCGTTTCAGCTAGCCATGGGATTCTGTTTCTAGGGATCTTGGCCAAAACCTCCGCACGTCCTGGCCCCAGACCCACTGACCAGTCAACACTACCTCACTCAGAGCTAAGAAGTCTGGACGCACGTTACACTTTTCCGATGGGCCGTGTTTTCCATATTAGACTGCCGTCACACTTTAAACACTGGATTTACGAGTACTGACTGCCGAAGCGACACGTGAGAGCTATCGACCGGTGGACCTTCGGAACGTCTCAGAGGCACCGCAGTGGAACCTGCTTATTCTCCCGAGGTCCGAGAGGCCGTCGAGGTCGTGAGTGAGGTCTTGCCGTTCCGAACGAATCAGTATGTGCTTAATAGCCTGATCGACTGGTCTCGAGTTCCTGACGGCCCTATTTTCCAGCTGGTCTTTCCGCAACGCCGGATGCTCTCCGCCTCCGACTTCGCGGTCGTTCTGGATCTGCAGCGCCGGGGCGCCAGTTCCACTGAGCTGCGCGACGCGGTCAATCGCATCCGGCGAGAGCTCAATCCACAGCCGGCCGGTCAGACGACACACAACTTGCCGATTCTGAACGGACGACTGCTGAAGGGGCTGCAGCACAAGTATCGCGAGACTGTGCTGTTCTTCCCGGCGCCGGCGCAGACTTGCCACGCATACTGCACGTATTGTTTTCGGTGGGCCCAATTTGTCGACCTTGACGCTCTGAAGTTCGAGGCGCGGGAGGCCGGCGACCTCGTTACGTATCTGAAAGCGCACCCTGAGGTGACGGACGTCCTGTTCACCGGCGGCGACCCGATGATCATGCGCACGAAGGTGCTGCGTCGGTACGTCGAGCCATTGCTCGTGCCCGAGCTTGAGCATGTCCAGAACATTCGGATCGGGACGAAGGCACTTGCCTACTGGCCACAGCGTTTCGTTTCGGACAGAGATGCGGACGACTGCCTGGAGCTGTTCGAGGAGGTGGCGGCCGCCGGACGCCACCTGGCAATCATGGGGCACTACTCTCACCCGATTGAGCTCGAGTCCGGGATGGCGCGCGAGGCCATCCGGCGTGTCAGGAACACCGGTGCCAAGATTCGTATGCAGGGTCCGCTGATTCGTCACGTGAACGACGACCCTGAGACCTGGGCAGGACTGTGGACCAGCGGCGTTCGTCTTGGTCTCATTCCGTATTACATGTTCGTCGAGCGCGACACCGGCGCGCGTAAGTATTTCGAGGTACCGCTCCTGCGCGCGTTCGAGATATTCAAGCGTGCCTACTCACAGGTCTCCGGTTTGTCCCGCTCGGTCCGTGGACCATCGATGTCGGCGTTTCCAGGCAAGGTTCGGGTGCTCGGTGTCGTGACCCTCCGCGACATGGTGGACCTGGACGTGCTCGAAGTGATCCGCGAGGCTGCCGGATTCGAGCTGCTGGGTGACCCAGACCGACCCCTGCTCGTTTGTGACTTCATCCAGGCCCGCAACCCGGCTTGGGTGAGGGAACCGTTCTTTGTAGAGGTCGACGAGAACTCGGTCTGATTCGACGATCTCCGTCCAGCGTTCGGAAGGGATCGGTTCTACTTCGAAAGCGACGAGTGCGGAAAGGATTATCCGACGCTCGAGCTAACCGAAATGCTTCTGGAGTAGCGTTTCTTCATTTGGCCGGTCCCCGCCGTAGCCGTCCTGCGCCGTGACACATATCACGGCACAGCCGACCGTTCGAGTATGCCATTGCGTGGTACATTAGCAAGCCTGATCGGCTGACCAGTCAACGAGTCAATGAATGGGCTATTGTTCTTGTGTGTGGCCAACTCGGCGCGTAGCCAGATGGCCGAGGGTCTTGCGCGCCAGCACTTCGGCAACGGGGTCGTGGTTCGGAGCGCCGGCTCGCGTCCCTCCACGGTCAATCCGTTGGCCGTTCGCGTCATGCACGAGGTCGGGATTGATATTGACCAGCAGACATCGAAGAGTGTCGACACCATCGAGGTTGGCGCGATCGACACGGTTGTCACCTTGTGCGCGGAGGAGGTCTGTCCCGCCTTTTTGAAGCTGACCCGTTGCCTCCATTGGCCGCTGGTCGACCCGGCCAGCGCGACCGGAACCGAGGCCGAGCGTCTCCAGTGCTTTCGCGATGTGCGTGACGAGATCGCACGGCAGCTGACGTCCCTGTAACACATGTTTCTCCCTCTGGGTGATGAACCGAACCCGGGTGGTATCCCGTGGGTGACCTACGGCCTGATCGCGATCAACACCGCGGTCTATCTCTTCATCTCATTGCCCTTGAGCCTGGTTCGTCCCGACGCGAACGACCCGCTCCTCATGGAGTACGTGCGGGTCCTGCTCGAGACGCTGCCGCGCGATCGGTTTGTCGAGTCCGAGGTGGTCCAGCAGTTGTCGTCGTACGACCTCTTCGTGTTCGACCACGGGTTTCGACCGGCGGCACCGGCACCCATTGCGCTCCTGACATCGATGTTCCTTCACGCTGGTTTTGCCCACTTGGCCGGCAACATGTTGTTTCTGTGGATATACGGAGACAACGTCGAGCATCGGTTGGGGCCGGTTTTCTATCTCACCGCGTATCTGGCGACCGGCGTGGCGGCAACGCTGTTCCATACCGCGTTCGACCTGGGATCGGCGCTGCCGCTGGTTGGTGCCTCAGGAGCCATTTCAGGGGTGCTGGGCTTCTATTTCGTCTGGTTCCCCCACAATCGTATTCGTCTCTGGGTCTTTCTCTTTCCGTTCTTTATGAACGTCATCACGCTTCCGGCGAGGGTCGTGCTGGGCTTCTATCTGGCTTTTTCGAATCTGTTACCGTTTCTGATCAGCCAGGGGATGCCAGGGGGTGGTGTGGCCTACGGAGCGCACATCGGTGGGTTTCTGGGAGGGCTCGGATGGGCGTGGTGGGCCGGCCCAACGCGAAGTGTGTCGACTCGTCACGACGGATACCGTTGTGGGCCGACCGTCCCCCTGCTGTCTGCCGGTGTGCTGGTGGCGAAGATGATTGACGCCGGCCAGTTCTCTGACGCCGCCCAAGCCTATTTCCGGTTGACCCCGTCGCAGTCTAGATGTTTCTTGGCGCCGGCCCATTCGATCTCGCTCGGCGATTGGTTGAGACACAATCGTCACGCTGAGGCAGCACTGGTTGTCTATCAACGCCATCTACGGGACTACCCACTGGGCCCACTGTCCGCCGAGGCGCACCTGGGAGCGGGTTTGGTACAACTCAATACGCTCGGGCAGCCAGCGGCCGCGTATCAACATCTTGTGGAAGTGTTTGACCATGATCCTGAGCCCGCAGTGAGAAGGCAGGCCCGTCACGGGATGAACGAGATCGCCGAGCGTTAAACATTCAGGGTGCACTGAGACCCCCTCGATACGTGTGACCATCCCTTATAATTAGATCTGACTGCCGCTGCGGCTCGGGTGTTGGGAGGTCGTTCAATGGTAGGACACGCGGCTCTGAACCGTGCAATCGGGGTTCGAATCCCTGCCTCCCAGCCAAATCTCTGTTTTCGCCGATTCTGACCCGTTGGCAGCTGCCGCGTTGGCGGCGAGCATCGCCGTTTCTACAATCGAATCAAAGGGTTGGCGCAATTTTACGGTCAGCCGTCCGTCCTTCCACGAACTCACACTAGGGATGGCACACCGGTCGGACCGGTGTGGGGATGAGCCGATACAACGCCTGGCCAACAGGGCCGGTCACAGTCGATTGGCACCGCACGCGCGAATTCTATTGTGACCCGGAGCACTCAGCGTTCCATACCGTGGCCGGAGATACGTCTGCAGTCTGATCGCCACGTCGTCCCGACGTGAAGCACACTCTTGACAAAGGAGTCCAGATAGGCCTTGTAGACCTGCGGATCTTTCTGGCTGGACCTCTAGACCTGTGGATCTCACTAGTGGATGCTGCTCTGCCAGTTCACGCCACATAGGCAGGACCTTCGCTCCCTTGTTGTCAGGAACCTACTCGCTTCGCCCAGCCGCACCGGCGGCCGAGCAAAGTGAGGACCCGGGTGCTGCCCGGTATCTGCGCACGCTTGAGAAGGTCTAGCTCGCGAGGACCAAGCACACGGAACACCCGCATGCCCACGACCACGAGCACGACGCCGAGCACCGTCAGTAGCAGCGTCTTGAGCCAGCTCGTTCCCCCGAAGAGTCGCAGCGGAACCAGGACTGCGACCATTACGAGGCTTGGAAGCGAAGCGCGAGCCAGGAACGCCCAAGGGAATTGCACGCCGAATTGCCGTCTCGCGAAGAGATGTTTTACCAGGGTAGCAAGCAGCCGGCCAGCAGGAAATATCGCGGCAGTCAGGACCAGATTTCCGCTGTTCGCGGCGAGAAGGAACGGACCCGCTCCCAACACTACCAGTGACTGGGCTAAAAGCACCGGGCGGGCCAGTGCCGCGGTGGTGAGCAGAATCCCTCCAAGATCAAGGAAGGTCTCCACAAGGAAAGCCACGGTCAGAATCTGGGCGATCGGTACGGCCGGGGCGAAGGCCGGTCCGTACACCAGGGGGATGTAGTCGCCGAGCATGACAAGCAGGCCGGCGGCGGCCGGAATGAACAGGACCGCGTAGACCTTGATGACCTCTTGATACGCGGTTCGTAGGGTGTCAGGTGTGACGAGCAAGTGCGCGAACATCGGCGTGTACATGCCCTGGAACCCCGACAACAAGACGACGGAGATCGTCTGAGGAATCTGATAGCCGGTGTTGAAGAGCGCGACCCCCCCCCACGCCATTCGAGACCACACCCAGGACCGAGCTGGCGAAGCCAGGCCGCGCGAAGTAGCTAGAGATCGAAACGATGTAGAGGAGAAAGACGAAGCGCCAGAACCTACCGGCCGATAGCCCAGGGCTGAACTCACCGGGCTGGCGCATTCGTTGCCGACCAGGCTCACGCCGCTCGGTGGAACTCACGAGACCGAGGGCGGTTCGGCCTCCGAATCCCGCGGTTACGAGCGCGATGGTGCCCGTGCCGAGGACGATAGCGCCGATGCTGCCGCCAGACCAGCGAACGGCAACGACCAGGGCGAGCGCCGCTACTCCCTGCAGCGCCCGAAACGCGTTGGACGTGCGATGGGCCAGAGTTCCATTAAGTGCCCGATTGGCCAGATCCATGGCTGCCCGCCCCAAGACTAGGACCGTCACGGCCTGAAGGAAAAAGGTGCCGTGCTCGCCGAGCTGAAAGAGGGTCGCTACTTGCAGCGTCATCGCGTTGAGAAGGAGCAGAGGGATCACCAACAGCCCCATGCGCAGCAGCGCTGCTCGACGCACGAACGCCGCTGCAGTTTTCGGCCTCCCCTTGGTGTGGAGATCGGGAATAAACCTCGGGAGCGATTCCGAGATCCCGAGCGAGGAGTACACGAGCAGGGTGTTTGTGATTCCGATCAGGATGTCGTAAATGCCGGACTCAAGTCCGAACGTGCGGCGAATGAGGATCGATACGCCGAGATTGAGGAGCGTGATGATCGGAAGCAGCGTAGTGTTCCAGAACATCGAGGTGGTGACCCTGGGCAGCAGTTTCTCGCCGCTGTCCGTCATGCCTGGCGCCCCCGATGTAACCGCGCACGCCACTCGACGTCTTTCTCAGCGACATGCGTGGCGTCGATCTCAGTACGCGGCTTCCGATACAAAGATTTCACTGTCTGTCGCGTTCGGCTCTTGGAACACATCGACGTAATTGGTCGTGCCAATCGACGATTGCGCCGCGACGACGTCTAGATGGCGTTCATCATCTCACAGAAGTCCAAGAATCCTCGGTCGGCACAGATGTTGTCAGCCACAAGCTGCCCGCCGGCCCGCAGCGCCTTGCAGAGAAGATGGTATGCCCACGTGCGCGCGTAGTTGGGTTTGTGCCTCTCGTAGTGGCACAAGCCAAGTTTGGGAAGGATTCTGAGCGCTCTCGGCAGTGCAAGAGACGCCAGTGGTGTTCTTAGTGGTTGTGTACCGCCCAGGAGACGTAGTCATCGCCGCTAAACGCACACAGCGCATGTCCGTACTAACGAGCAAGCTGTTCGGTCGGTGGGCGTCCAGCCATTTTCAGGGTCTCCGCCGTCCCGCCCAGCCCGAATACTCCCTGCGGGAGAGCCTGGGAGAACTCGATATCCGCTTCCAGCAGAGACGAGGAGGCCGGACAACGCTAAGGGGGGTTGAGCCCAGCAGAGGCCCCAGCTCGCCGAGCGCAACCGTCCTTGGGAGGCATCGTCGTTGAGTCGGACGTACTCCGCATCGGGCTTGACCCCACCGCGTCTAGCGATTCGGACTAGCGGAGTGAGGTTCTCCACGATCCCATCGCGAGTGCCCACATCGAGCGCCGTGATTCTGCAGTTCCCGCGAGCACGTGGCCCAGGTCAGCCGAGCCGGGGAAAGGCTCAGTGGGCATGAGACAGGGTTCCCGCACGGCGAGACCGTCTTTGTTTGCCCTGACCGCGAACGAGAGCCCTCATGTCAGCAACGGGGACTCTCTCGCATAGGCCGTTTCGTGAGGATGGCGATCACAATTCGCCGCCCGCGCTCGTCCTGGGTGGTGTGCGCCTGCAGAGTGGCCTCGGTTGCTAGAAGCTTACCGACATTGTAATGATGGTGAGGGTTCCAAAGGATCAGGGCTCCCTCATCCTCGCACAGATTCCATTGATGAAGTTCTCGGTAGGCCCGCCCTGCTCCTTCGTTCTCGAAGTGGCGAAGGAAGACGACCCCTTCAGGTCGGCAAACTGCCAGCATCTGTCGTAGCGCCTCCATAGGGTTGTGGCAGTGATCAATCGCGTTCGACGAGTAGACTGCATTGAACTCAGCGGGAACGAACAGATCCGTCAACCGCTCAGCCTCGCCAGCCACCAACTGAGCCGGTGCGTCCACTTTGTACTGCTTCAAGAGTCTCGAGTATTCGTCGGCCAGAGGATCGACGCCCACGACCCGCAGCGAGCGTCCAGGCAACGCGCGGCCGACTACTGGCAACGGTCCAGACCCAACATCCAGGATTGCCAGCGATTCACTGGAACTGGCAACCATGCGGGCTGCGAGCAGGGGTTCTATCGGCATATTTTGCGACGTCCGCTCGGCGTATTCGGTGGCAAAGGGTCCTCCCCGTTGGGCGAGGAACTGCTCCCAGAAGGCCACTTCATTGGGGAGCGCGGTTTCCCAGTTCTTCTTCACAGACTGAGGCAGGAAACGGTAAACGAAAGTACGCGCACCGTTTCTCAACCACCAGTAAGGGCGGCGCAGCCTTGACCGTATGGAGCGCGGTATGAGTTGAGTGAAAGTGGACAAGGCGGGAGCGGCTCGTTCTAGTCCTGGTAGCTGCTTCCGGGTGGTCAGCCGGCCATTACACACGACCTTCGTCATGCTATCGAAATCGAAAGCCCCGCGAAGAGATATCCGATTGTAACGGTTGCCGGGTTTTAGTCAAGGGTCTTGTCCGGCTCCTGGTAGTGCACAGCTTCGTTCATCAAGCATCGACCTTTCGGGTCCCCTTTGGTCCTCAACCGCTACGAACAATCACTTCGACGGTGGGCTGACAGTTTGAGCTACACAAGGCCATTCTTTATAGTCCCTAAGTGTCGTCGAAGACGACGTGAGGGCTTGGCGAGCACAAGGCCAATCACGATGCACACGAGATATCCAAGATAGGCTAGACGTTCGTGTCGAAGCGGCACAACCGAAAGAAACGGTAATGGTGTCAAATTTCTTTAACAATGTCTGCTAATCCATGCCGATACTGCGATCGAATTCTAACGTTCTGGCTGGTTCAGTTTCAGGGGGAAAGGTCAGGATGGCGCCCCCCGGTGGCGTATCTGCCGAATTTTGCCTGAAAACGTTGACACGGTCGATCTTCCGGTGTACCCAACACTATTGAGTTCCCTCGAAAATGACTTACCCCTCAAGGAGTTATGAATAATGAGAATGACACGACGTCTACTGGAGTCGGTCGGTGTAGTAATGGTGCTTGCTGCAGTCATCGTGTTGCTGCGACTGACCACGGTGGCAGGCCAGGCTCCAAGCACGACGGCGTGGGGGCATCCCAGCCTGGATGGCATCTGGCTTGATGTCTACTCCACGCCGCTCCAGCGAGCGCCGGAGCTTGGCGATCGAGAGTTCGCGACCGCCGAAGAACGGGCTACCCAGGATCAATCTCGCATGGGAGCCGGTAGCCAGACTCGCGGTCCGGCCGGGACTCCGCAAGACGTCTCTGGCGCCTACAACGCCGTTTATACCTCGGTGAAGCCGGCGGGGCCACGGACGTCGCTGATCGTCGATCCGCCGAACGGGAGACTTCCTGCGCTCACGGCCGAGGCCAAGCAGAAGGAGGACCTTCAGCGCGAGTGGCGTCAAACGCTCATGCGGAACACCCCAACTTGCGAGCAAGGCGCACGCGGCTGTGAGGGCGGGGAGTATGGACCGCCATCGCCGAGTCGGTTCGACACTGCACCTTTCTACAACACTGAACGGATGAATCGCCACGACGGTCCTGAGGATCAGAGCTTGAGCGATCGGTGCATGGGAGGGCGTACCCCTGATTTCAACGGGTTCCGTCGGATCGTCCATGGCGAGGATTCGATCGCGGTCGGCTACGACACCGGGCAAGGCCAGGGGTTCCAGCGCGTCATCAATCTGAGTGGCAACCATCCACCAAGCCAGGTTCGCCTGCGCCACGGCGATTCCCGCGGTCACTGGGAGGGACAGACCCTCGTCGTCGAAACCACGAATTTCTCGCCAAAATTCACCTTCAGACCGGTGCGTCGTGGCGCCGAATCTGGTGCACACCGCACGCTCATCGAACGATATACGCCGGTGGACGCGGAGACTCTCGAATACGAGATCACGATCGAAGACCCGACGGTGTGGGTCGCGCCGTGGACGGCCCGGCAAGAACTGAAGCGTCAGAGCGATCAGGAGAATCGTATCTATTACGAGCCGCGGTGCTCCGACGGGAACTATGGCCTGTCGGCGATGTTTATCGGTGCGCGGATGAAAGAGAAGGCTTTTTCGGAGGGCAAAGGACCCGATCCCTTCTCGCTCGATAGCACCACGGGCGGTGGTGGCGCTCGGTAGGACGGATGGGGCATTCGCCGACCGGGTCGCGCCGAGGCGCGACACCGGTCGGCGTGACGACTAGTCCCGAAACATCTCCAGGTTCACCGACGCCCCCATCGCGTAGTAACCGAGGGGGTTGGGATGGATCCCGTCGCAGTTAAAGGGCGAATGGATCAGGTCGGGTTCCTGCGGGTTCCGAACCACCGCGTCGAAGTCGACCACCCCGTCGAATGCGGCCTCGCTCCGGATCCATTCGTTGACCTCGTTCCGGATCGCCGTCTTGGCCGGCGTCCACCCCGTATTGCCCTCGGACGGTGCTCGATCATGCCGCGGGATGATGGTGACGCCGATGATCTTCAGTCCCTCCGCGTGCATCCGCTCGATGATCTCCTCCATACCGGCGATGACCTGATCCGCGGATGCGTCGCGACGAATGTCGTTCGTTCCCATGAACAGGACAACATGGGTCACGCCACTGTGTGACAGCACGTCCCGCTCGAGTCGTTCGATGCCTGGCGTGCTCGGCGGTGCCGGTTGAACGGCGGTCACCGTGTTGCCACCGATCCCCTCGTTGATGACGGCGGTCTGAAAGCCATCCGTTGAGTCGAGATGGAGCCGGACCGCCAGCCAATCCTCCCAGCGGTCATGACCGTCGGTGGTCGAGCACGAACCGTCGGTGATGGAGTCACCGAACGCGACGATCGTTCCGGTCGACGACGGGCTGAGGACGTCGATCGACTTGAGCCAGAACATCGCGGTCGCAGTATTCGTGAACTGGTCCGCCGACTCCTCTGCGGTGTGGTCGCCAGCCCCGTCGACGGTCAGATACGAGGTGACGCGGGCACCGTTGTGCTGGCTCGGCTGAACGTCGGCCTCCGGGAGATACAGGCTCACGGCCAGGTCCTGATGTGCCAGTACCGGCATCGCCACCGGGTCACTCCGGACGCTGCCTCCAGGTGGTATCGTCACCTCGGTAGACCCGCCAAAGTTGAGCGGTCGGTTTGACCCTGGGGCCAGCTGCGCACCCCTCATCGGCACGCCAATCGAGCCGGCGCCGACGACGAGTGGTGTCATCCCGAAGGTGTTGTCCAGTCGGATGCGGACTGATTCTCCGGACGCGGTCACGCGGGCCATGAGACGGACTGTCGCGTCGGTCAGCACGGTGTCGCCGAGGGCCTGCTGGGACGTGCTCCACGTGGTGACCCACGGTTCATCCGCCCCGGGAACGGTTTGTGATTCCTCACCACCGGTGCATCCGTAGAGAACCACCGCCGCCGCTGCGATAAAGGCGCCAAAGATTCGGTTCATCTGCTTCCTCCAAGTGTAGGACCGTTATACACCAATACCGCTACCGACGCATCTGGGCTCTGAGGTTGACGGGTCACGACCAGGGGTGCTATAAGCAGCCGGCTTGTACGGCGTTTACGTTCGGTCGTTTCGAGGTGCATCGACGTAAGACAAGATGAACGGACGATGTCTCACGTCACGAATCTCACTCGGTCTGCTCTTTGCTGCAGTCACCATTGTGTTGCTGGCGTCTGGACCAGCGGTAGGCCAGATCCAATCAGCCCCGACGAGCGACTGGACGCCATCCCGCACGCCCTGGGACCACCCTGACCTGCAGGGTATTTGGGCAAACGACACCAGTACACCGTTGGAGCGCCCCCATGCGTTTGCAGGGAAGGAGTTTCTGACGGAGGAGGAACGGGCTGCATATACCGCGCAGAGGCAAGCTCTACGTGAGAATGCCGACCGCCGTGACTTCTCACCCGGCTCGGTCACCGATGTCGGCCGTGCATATGGTGCTCTCTGGCGCCCTGTGCCAGGAGACGCGATCGCACGAACATCACTGGTTGTGGATCCGCTCGACGGCAGAGTTCCCCCCCTGACACCTCACGCGCGGGAGAGATACACCGCTTGGGCCGAGGCAAAAGGTCTGTTTGGCAGCGCCGCCAACCCGGAGGGCTCGCTCTGGAATGGTGGCCGGACCGATAGTGCGCCAGAGGACGGCACCGAGGGCGGTGTGGACGGCCGGGGGAGCCGGGCCGACAACCCGGAGGACCGACTGTCCGAGCGGTGCATCATCTGGTCGCCTCTGCCGAGGCTACCGGGTGGCTACAACAATCATTACCGGATTGTGCAAACTCCAGAACACGTGGTGATCGAGCTGGAGATGATGCACGACGCGCGGATCATCCCACTGGACGGGAGACCACACGCCCCGGCATCGATCCGGCGGTGGCTGGGTGATCCACTGGGCCACTGGGAGGGCGACACGCTAGTCATCGACACCACCAACTTCACCGACAAGGCGCTCTTCAGGGGATCCTTTGAGGGTCTTCATCTCGTCGAGCGCTTCACGCGTGTCGATGCCAACACGATCAATTACGAGGTCAGAGTCGAGGACCCCGCAACGTGGACAAAACCCTGGACAGCGGCGTTCCCCCTGAGGAATCTTCAGACGCTCATGGGAGGTGTCGACCAGCAGCAGGTGCCCGAGATGTTCGAATACGCGTGTCACGAGGGCAACTACGGTCTTACAGGTCAGCTCAGCGGCGCGCGCGCCACCGAGGCGGTCATCTCCGGAGCTTCGAAGACAGGATCACGCTAAATCGACGCTGGCGTAAACCTGTCATCCCTGGTGCGACTCCGCCAGCTGCTGCTCCAGTGCGATCTGGGCGGCTCGGGCGCAGTCCTGCATCACCTGAAAATATCGCTGGACCCACTCGGCTCCGAGCTCGTACGGGTGAGGGTCGTCGCCCCGTCCGGCGAGCATTTTGTTCCGGTTTACCGCGTTGTCGAACTCTGAGTGGTTCGACAACAACACGGTCGCGCCGGTGGCTGCTGCCTGCGCCGCTATGTGCCGCTGCGATTCGATATAGGTCTGAAAATTCCGGATGCCAGGATCGGGCGTGTCGTTGTGAAAGTTGAACGCCGTACCTCCCGAATACGCCACGTTGACGGGCCGGCCACTGTCGAACACGGTAAAGGTGTATGACAACGTGCCTGGCGTATGGCCTGGTGTCGTCCAGATCGTCACGGTCGTGTCCGCGAGAGTGAACTCCATACCATCGGTGGCGACGATGTCGCGGCTCGGCGCCATGGTGCTGTAGCGGTTTGGATAGGTGGCGATGAGGTCCCAGTCGGACTCGCCCATCACAACCTGGGCGCCGAAGCGTTCCTGCAGGATCTGGACACCGCCGAGATGGTCGCCATGCGCGTGCGAGATGATGACATATTTAATGTCGGCCGGATTGAGTCCGAGCCGCTCCAGCCCGCCGATGATCAGCTCCTCCGAGTTGTAGGGGTAGATCGTGTCGATGATGATGATCCCCTCGCTTGTCGTCAAAGCCCAGGACGAGTGGATCTTCCCTCCGACGAAGTAGAGGTTGTCGAACACTTTTGCTGAATCGGCGTACCAGGCCTCTCGCGGTAGTGCGGTCGACGGGTCACTGATGTAGCGCGGCAGCTCGTCGCTGGTGTTTTCTCCGCGACTCGCCGGGAGTAGACAAATCCGGCTCAGTGTGCCGAGGAATTCGAACCCGGCCGCGGTCTTTGCCGACTGCAGGGCGTCGCGTTTCTCTGCCGCGAAGTTTCTTCCCGCAGGGGCATCGCCTGCACCAGGTATCTTCTCCGCGCATCCGTTGAGGAGGCCAAGTGTCGCAATAAGGGCCAGTGTCATAGCGATTCTTGTCAGATGCGAACTCATGATTTTCCCCGCTCCCGAGTCAACGGTCTATGTTCGATGTTCGCATGGTACCCTCAGTATGATGGACGCGTCGTCGGGCGTACGACGACGCTCAAGGACAGACACGCGTTCCGCACAGCGATGGCGAGTGCGCGACTGTTCGCCGGACACCGAAGAGGGCAAGGTTCATGAATACTACGAGACGACAGGTGATGGTGGGACGGTTCGCGTCGAGAGTAGCGGTGGGCATCGTGGCGTGGCTCGTGGCGGTGCAACCGTCCGTGCTCGCCCAGGGCGGTTCGGGCAGCCAGCACTGGGTAGGAACCTGGGCGAGCGCCATGGTTGCGCGTCCACCAGATGCTGAGCCGCCACGGGGTCAGACCGAGTTGCTGAACGTCAGCGATCAGACGCTGCGCCAGATCATTCACACCAGCATCGGCGGAGAGCGAGTCCGGGTGCTGTTGAGCAACGTCTTCGGGACCGAACCGCTGGCGATCGGCGCTGCAACCATCGCCCTCCGTGACACGGAGGGCGCGATCATCGCAGATTCAGCTCTAGTCCTGACCTTCAGCGGGAGGCCGACCACGTCAATTCCGTCCGGGGCGGCACTCCTGAGCGATCCGGTAGATCTCGCGGTCCCGGTCCTGGCCGACCTTGTCGTCGACATGTATCTTCCGGGCGATACCTCGATGGCTCCGCTCACGATTCACAACGGAGCGAACCAGACGAACTACGTGTCATCGTTTGGGAATCACGCTGGGGTTACCGACCTGCCGGTCATGACGACGATGCCGTCGTGGCTGTTCTTGGCTCGCGTCGAGGTCCTGGCACCCCGCGAGGTCGGAGCGGTCGTCACGCTGGGAGATTCGATCACCGACGGCACTCGCTCGACGCCCGACACCAATAACCGCTGGCCGGATCACCTTGCTCGACGGTTCGCGGCCGAGAACATCCGGATGGGTGTCCTCAACCTCGGCATCGCGGGCAACCGCGTGCTGAGCGAGGGCAACGGCGTCAACGCTCTGGCTCGTTTCGACCGCGACGTGTTAGCGCAGCCTGGTGTGACGCACGTCGTCGTGCTGGAGGGAATCAACGACATCCGTCGGGCGACGCCACCTCCCATGGCCGAGGAGATCATTGCCGGGCATCTTCAACTCATTCGGCGGGCGCATGCCCAGGGGCTCACGATCTACGGAGCAACCCTGACCCCGTTCGAGGCCAGTGTGTGGACACCAGAGAATGAGGCGAAACGTCAGGAAGTCAATGCGTGGATTCGCGACAGCGGGATGTACGATGCGGTGATCGAGTTCGACGAGGCCACTCGCGACCCGAGCCATCCGACACAACTGCTGCTCAACTACGATTCAAGCGACAACATTCACCCGAGCGACGAAGGTTATGAGGCGATGGCGAACGCGATCGACCTCACGCTGTTCCAGACCGCGGCGGTTCAATCGGCTTTGGCGAGCCGCTAGTCCGCTAGGAGCGCACACAACTCGGCCAACGTGACCGCAGTGTGCAGCATGGTTACGCTGGCCGTCTTCCTTCACGCCTTTACGGATTCAACATTAGCTTCTGAATCCGCCAGTTGTTCATATCGGCGACATAGAGCACATCCTCCTGGGAGCAATCGATGCCGTGAATCCAGTTAAACTGACCCATCTGCTTGCCGGCGCCTCCGAGCATGCCCAGTATCTTTCCGTCCAGTGAGAGCTTGTAGATGCGACCCGGGTGCTGATCAGACGCCCACAAGTACTGCGTCTCGCCCGTTGAGATGCACAACGTCCAAGGCTGAGTCTCATCTGGCAGGTCTGGATTGAGGTTGCCCAGAATAGGTTGTTGGGTCTTGTCAAACGGTGCATTCAGCAGAATGATCCGCTGAAAGTTACCGTCGGCATCAAAGACCTGAATCCGCCGGTTGCTACGATCGGCCACGTAGACGTTCCCTTCGCGGTCCGCCTGCATGTTGTGGGGAAGCCTGAACTGCCCTGGCTCAGTCCCGTAGGACCCCCACGATGTGATCCAGTTCCCGTGCTTGTCGTACTTGGCGACGCGGGAATTCAGGTAGCCGTCGCTGACAAAGATGTTGTCGTTAGCGTCCCAGGCGACGTCGGTGGGACCTCAGAAATAACCGTCGTTCTGCGGCGCATCTGGACCCCGCACATGTCTATATTCGTCAAAGCCTTCAGGCCGGCGTCCAAGGTTCAGGGTCACGTAACCGGCAGGGTCGAACTTGATCACGGTGTTTGCGCCTTTGTCGACGAGCCACAGGTTGTCGTACTTGTCGTAACGAATGGAGTGAGAGTAGCCCAGGCCGTAGACGTTCTGACCGATCTCGCGGACGAAGTGCCCGTTCTGATCGAACTCCAGTAACTGTGAGGTGGCATTGCCGTACAGGGGGCCTCCATTGCTTGCCGAACCCGGGTGGTTCAGGACCATGATGTGGCCCTTGGAGTTGACAGCCACTGCCAGCGTCTCCCCGAGATTCATCTCCGGGGAGTATTTGAGGAAGTTTGGCACCGATTCGTATGGAATCAGCGGGACAGCGCTGTTTGCTTGCTGCGCGACGACCGGGGCGGCTGACAGGGAGAACAGCAACGCAATAATCGAAACTCCGCGAGTAGACGCGACAAGGGCAACAGTAGTGGGTTTCATGGTGACTCCTTTGAGTGTCAGTGCCCTTCTCCTACATGGGCCGTGTGGCCCGTGCAACCGCTTTGCGGCATGATAGGCGTGTCTCGTAGAGAGATAAAAAAAGGGGGCCCGCAGGCCCCCTGTGTATTGTTGGTCTTGTTTATTGAGTGCGGAGTTAGAAGGTCAACCGACCGCCCATCTGAAACAAGCGAGGAGCCGCAATGCCTCTGTTCCCACTGTTCAGCCACTGGCTGCCGAAGGAGTCATTGACAACCAAGAGCGACGCGTCGTTCATAAGATTGTAGACGTCGACGTTGACTTGCAAACGCATGCCATTACCGAAGTCGGCAAAAACTTTACTCACACGCATGTCGAGCAGGTTGCGCCTCGGTTCGAACAGCGAGAACGGTTCGATCAGCGGAACAGCCGCAGACCGCTTTCCACCCGCCAGCGGTCGCCCCAGCGACGATTCGATCGATGCGCTGGACGCCGAGTAGTCGGCCCCCCACGGGGCGCCCGACAGGTTCTGGAACGTGCCGCTGACTACGAAATCGCCTGGTAACGGCATGACCCCAAAAAACTTCATCTGGGTCTGCTCAATAAACCCCCTATCGGTTTTGCAATGGAGTAAGACCTGCGGGGAGTCGATTGTAAAGCACCGGTCTTCGATCGTTCTCCCCATGTCCAGGCTGCCGCCAAACTCGACGCCATTGTTGAGTCGAGAGTTGACGGACGCGGTGACGTAATCAGAGACGCGGCTCTGGTCGCCGTAGTCACCCGGACGCACGCCGATCTCTTCAGAGAGGCCAAACTTCTCCTCCGAGATGTCGTATAACCCGCAGATCTCGTAGCCGCCGCCACTCGGCAACCGGGAATCCAGCGGTGCCGTGATGCAGTACGGATCGTAATCCTCCGGGGTGACCAACGTGTTGTCCCGGAGGAACACCGTTCGGAAGTCTCCGCGCGGGAGCCCGCGGAAGTGGTCGCTCCAATTGCGGTAGTAGCCAACCTGCATCGACACGCCGGCGGCAATTTCGTGCTGCACTTCCGTCGACAGGTCCCAATAGTAGTCGCGGTTGCCGAACCCTTCAGTTAGGTTCGAATTCGCCACGAAGGCTTTGGGGTTGTCCTTACCGAAGTTTGCGTTACTGTACTTGCCGCACTCGCCGTTCGCCAGAGGGTTGAGTAAGTCGCAGTCCGGCACGAAGTCTCCGTTGGCGTCGTTCCACCCAATATTGGTGGAGTTGACCCGCGCGAAGATCGGGTTGAAGGCTCGGGCGACCGACACCGCCTCCTTGCCCACATACCGCCCCAGGGAAGCCTTGAGCGCGGTGCGACCGTTCCCAGTTAGGTCGTAGGACATCCCAAGCCGAGGATTGATATCGGTCCAGTTTGGCTTGTTTTTGACCTCTGGGAACGTCTGCTCCGACACGAACAGTCCGCTGGTGACCTTTTGCTCTAGCACGCTTCCGTTGAAGTAGTCGAACCGCACGCCGAGATTCATTGTCAGCCGCTCTAATGTCCACTGATCCTGCGCGTAGATCCCCAGATCGGCGTTTGTCCGGTTAAGTTCCTGGCTCGGCGCGTAAATCGTGATCCGCTCGGGTAAGCCATTCTTGAAGCGCCAGGCCTGGTCCATGTTGCGTTTCGTGTTCCGGTTGTTGATGTGCTGCTGCATGGTGAACCCGGTCTTGAAGTTGTGGGACCCGGTTACATACGCCATTGAGGCCCGCTGCATGTAGCGGTCGTTGTCATTCTTGAGGAGGTAGGCCGATTTCGCGTTGTACCGATAGCCGGTGGTCCTTTGCCGGATCGTAATATCTGTGTCCTTTACGACGAAATCAAAGGGGTCCGTCACCTTTTCGGGGCCACAAGGGAACGGTCCCTTTGTCAGCCCCGCAGCAGCCTCGAACAGCAGCCGGCTCGACACGGTCGAGGTAAAGGTTCCCTGATAGACCCCTTGCGGCCACATGCTCCAGCACGTCTGGGACTCTGGGGCGTTATTCCCTTGCCGTCCCCGTGTCTGGAAATACTGGGTGTCGCCGAAGAGGTTGATCTTGTTGCGGTCGGACAGCTGGGCGGTGACCCGCATGGCTCCGCTCCGCAGAAAGTCCCGGTTGGTATGCGGCTTGCTGAAGTCTGGGGTGAAAAAGGGCGTGCCTTGCGTGGAGTTGAAGAACTTGTCCGGGACCTCGTTATGGGTGCCCATGAACCGCCCCGCGGCGAAGAACCAGACCCTGTCCTGTTGAATTGGGCCACCGACGGTGACGTTGCTGTCGTAGGCGTAAAGGGTCTTTTGTCCGTCCCCTTCAACGCCTCGGTCACGGAGCTTCTCGACGTTGCTGTTCTGGAAGCTCTCGCCCGCGTAGGTCCCATCGAAAGACCCCGAGTAGATGTTTCCGCCTTCTTTCGGAATCATATTGATCCCGAATCCCGACATGCTCTCGGCTGAGATCCCGCCCGTCTGGACCGCGGTCTCGCTCACCGTCGCCGGATTCATGACGTAGCTGACCGACCCGATCCCAGACAGGTTATTTGTCTGCATGCCGTCATACGAGTCGACGGTGCTCCCCTTCCCGTGATACGTGGCCGACGTCGACTGGTTCGAACCGTAGATCCCCAGCGCGCCACCGCCGCCTTGGTCGGTGCCGTTCGTCATTCCAGGAACGAGCTTTGTCACGGCCATTAGACCGTTTCCACCGCTCGGCAGTGCGGCGCGCAGCTCGTTGGTGACCCGTGTCTGCTGTCGAACGTTCTGTACGTCGACCAGCGGGCTCGCCCCGGTGACGGTGATCGTCTCTTCGATACCGCCCACCTGCATGTTGGCGTTGATCGCTGCCGTGAACCCCGACGACAGCACGATGTCTTCCCGGAGCACGGTCGAGAAGCCCGGAAGGCCAAAGGTGATCGAGTAAGTGCCAGGAGGAAGCGGCGTGATGTTGTACCGGCCCTCGCCGTCGGTGAAGGCGGTGCGAGAGCCAGTCAGAAGGGCCGGGCTTGTCGCCTCGACCGTCACACCAGGGAGCACGCCCCCGGAGGTGTCGCTCACAAGTCCAGCGATTGAGCTGTCCTGCTGTGCCGACGCGGCCACAGGCAGTAGAAGGGTGCTCGATAACAGCACGATAGCTATTCGAATGTTGTTAGTGCGACTCACGGTTCTTGTCCTCTCTGTTCTAGACAAACGTCTGTAATTTAAGATCGCTCAGAAGACCTGCAAAACTAAGACCCATAGTGAAAACATTGAAGTTTCGTTCTGATGCCGCCACAGCTTATCCAATTATTCGGATTCGAATGCGAAACATTGGATTTGCGTCCCACAAAATCTCATTGGCTGCCTTGCGCCTACCTCGATTGCGAGGGCGGTCTCTCATCGGCTCTGGCTCCGCTGAGCACGTTCTCGAGACTGTAGTTGCCCTCGTGGCACGCATATTCGTACAGCGGACCCTGAGTGACACCCCTCGACGCCTGATCGGTTGTCAGCGGATTCGAGATCGTCCAGGCTCGCGTGAACTTGGCCGGATCCTCGATCGTCAGTTCGTAATCGATCGTTTTCTCGTCAACCCGCCTGAAACGTTCGACCACACGCATCGTTTCCGTCGGCATCCTCCACGCATTCGCCCATCGGTATTCGGTCTTGTCGACGAAATTGGTCGTCTCGACCACCAGTGTGTCGCCCTCCCATCGGCCCCGGATGTCCCCATTCCACTGTCTGAGGCTAGTGTGTGACCGCCCATCCAGCGGGATGATGCGGCGATCGCGGAACATCTCGTGGAGAATCACCACATGGCCGGGTGTCTGGACGATCTGATGATTCGGATTGTAGCCAAGCCACAGCATCGGTAGCCCGTCAGTCATGCACCGTTCCCCGGTGTCGACGTCGACCCACGAGTCGCGTTGCCCGGCCGTTCTATATTCCCTTTGCAATCGCTGACGCTCGCGCATCTCCGGATGGTAGGGAATTCTCCCGTCGGGCGGGTCGACGATGAGCGACGTCCGTCGGTCGCCCACGACCCGCGTGCCTGGGTCAAACCAGATCTGATTGTAGGTGCCGGGATCGTTATCACGGGGTGCCCGCTCCACGAGGCGTGCTTGATCGGCTTCGCGTTCCAGCGCGGCGACCTCCTCTTCGGTCAGAAGCTCTTTGTCGGCAAGCTCCAGCGGACGCTCCACGGGCGTCAGGGTCGAGCCTGTCCAGATCCCTTGCAGGTTGGGGTCGCCCCAGGGTGTTCGAAGCGGGGTCTCCTGGCCAACCGCGGGAAGCGGCAGTAGCAATGCAACGACGACCATCGACACACACGACGCGAGATATCGACTGCTCATCTGAATCCTCCTTACCTGTCCGCACCTGTCCGCGCGGGTCAGGTTTGCGACGATTTCCTGATTGCTCAAGGGCACACTACACCATATTCTTGACCGTAGTCAGCTGTTTCGCGTGACGTCAGCTTGTGCCCTAGATTTTGCTCCGCTGGTGGCCACTGGCGACGTGACGAGTCTCGCTATTCGGGCATCAGCGCAAACGTCCACATTGAACCGCCGGTCGGCACTTCACCCTTCGCATAACGGGTGGCAAGACTACCCCCGAGACCGGACGCCACCGACACATACTGCTGGCCGTTGTGCGTGTAGGTGATCGCCGTCGAGTTGACACTCGAG
>Ga0310123_10000592_pt1 | contig 32000 bp, 35 predicted proteins | sample CB6_AW_1057_MG_FD_203505 | JGI IMG/M metagenome (GOLD analysis project Ga0310123, IMG submission 203505) | Marine microbial communities from Western Arctic Ocean, Canada - CB6_AW_1057 | ecosystem: Environmental > Aquatic > Marine > Oceanic | place: Canada: Western Arctic Ocean | collected... | reverse complement strand
GGAAGGAAGTAGCTTCAACGCGGACCAACTTCTTGCTCGTATCACCGGCTTCGTTACGCTGGTCGTCTTGTTCGACCAGCTCAAGACCAGATGATCTTGCTCCCGCAGTGCCGGGCCGAGAACACGGTTGGGAGAGGAAGCAATTCTGAACTTATGGGCGGGTCGAATAAAGGGAGGCTTCCTCTGGAGCCTGTAGCCGAGAGGAGCCAGGATTCGGTTGGGCAGCCCAGCGAAACGGTTGGTCACGTCAGTAACTCCGTAGGCATCTAATTTCAAAAAATCCTATCCCCGAATACGCAGAGCACTCGAGTACCCGGCTCTGTGTCTGCCGACGATACCCCAGAACCCTGCGAATGTCGATTCAACCAGCAAGCTTCCTGGTCGTGCTAACCCTCTGGTTTCTCCCGTACTCTGCTCTTGGTCAGACCACTCAGTGGATCTCCCTTGGTAGCTCCACTGAGGACCGGCTCCGCACCCGTCAGGTGATGGGACAGGAAACGACCGAGGGATACCTGCTTCGCACGGCAAGCGTCCTCTCCACCCCTCTTGATTCCATGCAAGCACCTATTGACCAAGGTGTCCGCTGGCGCTTTGACGTGCTACCCGTCGAAACGCATGTGGTCTGGAATTCTGATATCCCTTTCTCAAAGAATGATGGAGCTCTCTGGGCCGGACGCGGCGTCAATACGCTCCACCGTGTTGGATTCCGGACAACATACAAAGCGCTCCAAATCATTTTCGCTCCAGAATTGACTCACAGCCAGAACCGGCCCTTCCCGATTTTCGAGGGTGCGGACCCGGATCGAAGTAGATTCTCTTCACCCTGGTATGTGGGGAGAAACTCGGCTGACCTTCCACTGCGCTTTGGAGACCAGCGTCTGACCGCGTTCAATTTCGGTCAGAGTTCAGTGACCGTTGCCTACCGCGGCCTGAGTGGTGGCTTATCCAACGAGAGCATGTGGTGGGGCCCAGGTGTTCGGAACGCCTTGGTGCTCAGCAACCATGCCCAGGGAATCCCCCACGTGTTTGTCAGGACGAATCGTCCTATCGATACATCCTTGGGTACACTGGAGGGGAGGATCATCGTTGGGACACTCACGGAATCTCTCCTTTTCGACAAAGTCCTCAACAACGATAAACGATCAGTGAGTGGAGGTGTGGTCACCCTCACCATGCCCTTCGACCCTAATCTGACGTTCGGGATCGAACGCTTAGTCGTTCGTCCTGTGGAAGCACTCACTAGCCTCCCGGGGCGTGCCACGGACTTGTTGACACAGTGGGATGAGCTTGTATGTGTCAGGCCTCCGCACGTGGTGGGAGAGGGCTGCGATCCTCGATCCGACCACCTGACGGCGGTCTTCGGTCGATGGATTTTCCCCGAAAGCGGCTTTGAGATGTACGCTGAATGGTCCCGGACCGAGATGCCTGGCTCTGTGCGGGAATGGCTGACCACCCCCCATCACACCCAAGGCTATACGATCGGCCTCCAGTGGGTGGGTGGCAATGATTCGGACGACTCATACCTTCGCACCCAACTGGAGCTTACGGGGCTCGACCAGAACCGCGTTCGCTTCGACCGGCCCGAACCCCCTGATTATTATTCAGGCCGAGCAACCCCGCAGGGCCTGACTCAACGAGGCCAGGTGCTTGGGGCAGCCATCGGCCCTGGTGGTTCCAGCGAGTGGCTGGCTATCGATTACTTCCGAAAAGGGAGGAGCGCAGGTGGATTCCTCTCACGTACACGCTGGGATAACGACGCCCTATTTCGCCAGAAGCACGTGAATTTCTTCAGGCATGACTTTTCTCTCATGGCCGGTGTCCGAGGCTCTTTCACTCTTGGAACCCTGGAGATTCACGGAGAATGGACGGTCGCGAGGCGCTTCAATTATCTGTTCCAGCAGGGGCGCGCTAACCCTGGAGGCTTTCGGACCATCAACATTTGGAACAAGACCCTGGACCTCTATGTCAGCAAGCACTGGCCGAGAGGTGAAGCGTGAAACCATTAGGCACACAAACCGTCGCTGGGTTCGTGGTGTGGGCAGCCACTCAAGTGATTTCGGCACCCCACTTGACCGCACAGGAACGTGACCCGATCGACGCTCGGTCGGAAGTTTTTGTTAATAGTGAGTCAGACAGCTATCTGCGTCTCATGCAACTGACGGGACAAAGTAGTTGGTATCCATGGTCAATCAGGTCATTTTCTCGTAAGCAGGTCGAGGGATTGGCTCCACCAAATGGCTCTCACCCATGGGCAGGGCGTTTTCGATTCGAAGCAGTAGACGATCAGAAGATGGGATGGGCAGCAATTCGCCCGACACGTTCGGTAGTCTTCAATTCGACATTTCCGTACGGCACGAACGACGGAGTAATCTGGGCCGGGAAAGGTCTAACTAACGTGTTTCAGGCTGGCGTGGCCGCATGGTGGGGGCCCGTCTCGTTGACCGTGTCGCCGATCGCGTTTCATTCTCAGAACGATTCGTTCGATCTGAGGGACACGGGCCTGAGTGGACCCTTGGAGTTCGCGGATCCTCGCAACCCTAAGCATATCGACAATCCGCAACGGTTCGGTGATGGAGATTACGAGAGAGTCGATTTGGGTGAATCGACACTGCAGATCGAAATGTCTGGAGTGACTCTTGGAGCATCCACGGCTACCCAGCAATGGGGACCCGCCGTTCAGTTCCCTTTGTTGATGGGTGCAAACGCTCCCGGCTTCTACCACGTCTTTCTAGGATCCGCAAACCCTCTCTCAATCGGGGTCGGTCGCCTCCACGCACGTGCGATTTGGGGACGGCTGGAGGAATCAGACTACACACTGAGAAGTGGGGCAGCCAAAAGTCGATACGGTACAGGGTTCGTATTGTCGTTCAGGCCGCGGGGTGCCACCGGATTGGAATTAGGAGTGTCCAGGTTCTTCCATACCTTATGGAGAGAGGGCGGCCCCAACTCAGAGGACCTGATGCGTATCTTCGAGCCCCCTGGATCCTCAAGGAACACTTTCGGGGACAGGGGCCCACCCGAGGGCGCCGAGAACCAACTGGCCTCCATTTTTGGTCGCTGGACCCTTCAAGCCAGCAAGCTCGAGATCTATTTCGAATACGTTCGAGACGATTTTGCGGACAACCTTGTGGACCTGATGGGTGAACCCGAACACGCTGCCGGCTATGTGCTGGGTTTCCAGAAGGCGTGGCGGCCTGTTGACGGTCGCGTCATGCGGCTCACCGCTGAAATTCTCAATGCACGAAGAGGTCAGATCCGTGAGTTACGGCACCAGAACGACCTTTATTGGCATAGCACGAGTACGGTCGGTCAGGGCCACACCAACCGAGGTCAGATGCTCGGGTCCCCTGCCGCCTACGCGGGATCAGGATTATTTCTGGCTCTCGATTCGTATAGCTCGTGGGGGAGATGGAGAGCCTCCCTGCTTCGCGAGGCCAGGGACGAGGGTTTATCCCCATGTACGACCGGAGCTTGCGGTGTATCTACGCCCGATGGCCCGAGCCAAGACATGATGTACAGCCTCGGAGGTGAAGCTCTATGGTTCAGAGGACGTTGGGAGTGGACAGCCGGTCTTACGGTGACCTGGAACCTGAATCGGAATTTCGAGTCAGACCAGTGGAACCTCCGACCCACCTTCCTTGTTAGAATGCAGCTGTGATCGTACAGCTCACGCCGCCGTCTCAACTATTTTGAGCAATTTATCAGCGGTCTGATCCCAAGAAAATCCCGATGCCCAAAGGCGGCCAGCTGTAGGATTCTTCACTCGCGCGCGAGCGACGACCTCGCTTACCACCCGCACCCACCCTTCTTTGTCCCCGGGATCCACGAGCCAGCCCGCGTCACCCACCGATTCGGGTATGGCGGTCCGGCTCGAAGCGACCACCGGACAACCGCACGCGAGCGCCTCGATCGGCGGAATACCAAACCCCTCGTACTTGGAGGGAAACAGCAGCGCGTCGGCGGTCCCGTACAGCTCGCGGAGATACTCGTCCCTCAGGAACCCGAGGCCGACCACTGCGTCCTCCACACCCAGGGCTGCTGCCCTCCGGTGAAGATCTCGGAGTCCCCGTCCCACCGCCCCGACCATGAGGAGCCTCAGGTCAGGCTGGGTCCGCCTTGCTTCGGCCAGCACTTCAACGGCCAACTCCAAGTTCTTGTGCGCTTTTGCCGGTCCGACGGTGAGCAGGAAGGGTTGCAGCGCCCCCCATCGGTGGCGAGCGTCCTCTCGCTCTGACTCCTCCAGTGGGCGGAAAACGTCACAAACTCCGGGCATGATAACCGAGAGCTTATCCGCCATACTTGGATTCCAGCGGATGATGTCGTTGCGGCTATACTGCGAGACCGTGACAAGTCGACTGGCCTTGTGAAGCGCTGAGTTCATCAGGACACGTCCGGGCACTCTCACGCCCATGGGGAACCCGGATGGGAAGCGGAAGTGGATTAGATCGTGCACCATGACCACCGAGCGGGCGGGGTGACCGACCATCGGAACGTCATAATGGGGGAAGACGCACGCGTCTACCCTCTTGCTCAGCTTGTGGAAGACACGGGGCCAAGCGATCTGCCGGGCGACGGAATAGACCGAGCCGGGCCACCGAACGACCTTCCCGATCCCCCGAGTGTCGAACTTGGGTAGCCACCCCGAGATCTCAGAACGAGATCCCAAAAAGTGGATTTCGCTGACGCGCGAATCCTTGAGCCAGCGCTTACTGACCTCACGGATGAAGCGACCGATACCCCCCGAGTTCAGCATCCGCACGTCTAATAGAATTTTCATGTGGGAAGCTCACCCGGCTCCGAATCGCGATTTAGAACAAACACGATTCCCCAAAGAATCCATGTCGAATGTAGTATCGGCGGATAAAGTATGCTGTTTACGAACAAGCTATGGATGAGGAGCGCCACAGTTGCAGCGGCAACCCCAAGCCCGATCGCGCCATCGACTACAGATGAACGCTCACTACTCCATAGTCGCCCGCAAGCCCGTAGCACCGATAACAGCAAGATACCATACAGCGTAACGCCAACAAAGCCTGTCATTACAGCGATGAATAGCAGGCCCCCGTCCAGGCCGAAAGCACTCTGGGACAGATCGGCAAATCCGTAGCGAAGCTGAACGAAGCCGTATGTGTTGAAACCCACACCGACGATGGGGTGGTCGACGAGTACGGTTAGCGCCCGGCTCCAGGCCACGAAACGCGCGAGGAGCGAAGGATCGTCCAACGAAAGCTTGTTGAACGAGTCTGCCGCGCGCCACACCCAAGGAGCCGCCAGGAGACACGCCGCAGTTGCCAGAAGAGCCCCTATGATAGCCTTCCACGTGACTCGGCGAACCAAAAAGACCAAAACGGCCAACCCCACCACAAAGGCCAGCAAGGAGCTTCTGGACACGGTCATCACCAGCGCCGTTACGAGCACGCCAGGTCTCCAAAGTGACACGGAATCACCCGCCGCGAGTCGGGCGCAGGCGAGCAAGAGCGCAACCACGATCAGTCCGCCGGCCAGATTCGGGTCGAGAAACGTCGACACCAGGCGCCTTCCCTGTGGGTCCCACTGCGTGTATAGCGCGGCGTCGGGGAATACGATCTGAGCGAACCCCGGCAGGAAGATCGACTGAAGGATGCCGAAGCAGGCGAACGCCAGAACGGCCCCCTCGAATACCTTGAGCAGCTGTCGGCCTTCCCGTGGGGTGAGCGCGTCGATCACCACGACGTAGATCCCCATATAGAGGACCCAGCGCAGCAGGTACGCGAGCGAGAACATCAACTCGAATCCCGAGAGGCCAAAGCGCGGGACGGACATCAACGCCGAAAGCCCTCCTACCCCCGCGAACCCCAACGCAAGAAGAGCGACCGCGTCGAGGCGAAGGGCTCGATTCCTCAACCCCAGCCACAGTCCGGCCCCGACAGCCACAGCCACAGCTACATCGTTGGCAAGAAGAGGAGCCTGCTTCGCACCGGCACTCAGGAGCGGGATGCGCCCGAGTTGACCCACCACCATCGCGACCAGCGAGAAGGAGAGCAGGCTCACGATTCGGACCCCTCCGCTCGCCCCCTGATGTGTACGAAGATCGAAAGCTTGAATGGCCACCATCAAGGACGAGTCAAGACGATTCCCGCAACTGTAACGCCAAGGCTCTCCAGGCGTCTGGTAGTGTCCGCAACATCAGAAAGGGTGGAAGTACCGCTCTCCAAGCTGAGGATAACCGGACGATCACGATCGAGTAGCGCATGAGCCATGGGAGCAGCGATCCCTGAGACCGCAATCACAAGCGGGCTCTCCCGCTCTTCGAGGTCCCTGACAGAATGGGTCCAGCTGTGGGGAACGACACTCGTGCCATCCGTCTCGCCGGCCTCTAGGACGAGCTCGTGATAAGCGTTCTCTGGCCCGGCTTCGACGACCTTGAGGTGCTCGAGAGAAGGAACCGTCGGTATCCCAATACCGTTGGCCAGATCGAGCAGAGATGCTCGCCCCGAACGCACCGCGATGGCTTCTGCCAACCAGCGAGCCGCTTTTTCGGCACCGACCCCCTCACCAAGTGGTAGGACCAGAACGCTTCTCACCTGCCCCAACCCCATGAGTAGAAGTGAGCTGGAGGCGTCTGTCGTAGCCACAGGGAGGTCTGTGACAGCGCGAAGCTGATCCCTCTCAAAGACCCGGTCCGTGACCGCCCCTTTAAGGAGAGCCCCCAGTACTCCCAAGAAGGTTCCAGCAAGAATCCCGATCAGGAGGTTCACCGGGACGTTCGGAAACTCTGGTCTTCTTGGAGGCATGGCGACATCGATCTGACGCAAGTCACGCCCTTGGCCTATCGCGGATAGGCGAGCCTGCACTACCTGTGCCTGCACACTCACGAAGGTGGCTGTCAGTCTCTCCATTTCACCCGAGAGAGCGAAATTCGCAGCTTCGTCAGCGGGTCGTGTTGAAAGAGCATCGCGATATTCCTGCATTTCCAACTGCAGCTCTGCCAGCCGGTCACGTAAAGACATCTGATGAGCTTTCACTGTTTGCTCTAACTCAGCCATCAGGAACTCGATACTCCGGTCGAATGCACGAACTTCTGAGTCGCGCTCTGTCCTCAGCTCCAGTAAGCTGGAGCGCTCAGCCTGTGCTTCGTAAAGGCGATCGAGTAGACTCCGCAGCGCTTCTTTCTGGGTAAGGGTTGGAGTTCCAAGGATGATGCCGGTTGCGAGAGAATCGTTGTCGCCTTGTAGTAACCGGTCGACGATGCCCAACTCCATACTGACGGCGTCAGCTTGTATCCCCAAGAGGGCTGCTCGCTCTACGTCTCCCAAGCGGTCGGGGTCGAATACCTCCTGAGCTTCCCGATACTGACGATACGAAGTCACGGCTCGCGCCGACTCTTCCGCCAGGCTGTCTGCGAGGAGTGCGAGGAGAGCCTCGCGCTCCTCCTGAAGGAGCGCGCGCCGCTCTTCACGGTCCGAGAGGTAAAGTTGAACGAGTGTGTTGGCTGCGGTTGCTGCTGTCCACCGGTCCCGGGCACTGAAGCGGACCTCGGCAATGTCACTAGCGGCCAGAGATACCTCGGCCGCACTCCCTCGAAACATTCTATCGAGAACACTTTGACGGGCAATGCGCTCGACGGTCTCCTCCAGATCCTCGACCGCAATCTTGAACGAGGACGGAAGCGGCGTCTGGCGAAGTGTCAAAACGGCGCCAGGGACCTCCAATGCAGCCCCCGGTGCAAGCGTCTGGTCGACACCATAGCTTCCCTTCACATGAAAGCCGGAACCTTGCCTAGTGAACCGATAGGTGCCGCGCTTTCCGAGAGACCCCGAGATGTCGATCGATGCAAAGAGAGAATCAGCAGGAATCCCTTTCGGTTTAAGGAGTGTCACTGGAAGGCCGACTTCACGTGCCATACGGCGGATCAGATCTCGACTGGTCATGATTTCGAGTTCGGTCGAAACACCACCACCTAATACAGTGGGTAAAGAAAGAAAGCTCTGTAATCCCTGGGATACACCTCTTGACGAGGATCCTCCACCGCCACTCGAGCCAACACCCAGAGCTCCTGCTCCTAACGGGCCAGAGCTCCCCGATTCAAGTCTGTCGCGGAGCACAACCGTGGACACAGCCTCGTAACGCGGCGGCAGAATTCGTGAAAGCGATAACGCGAGAACTACACCTAACGTCGGTCCCAACAGGACTAGCATTCGTCCTCGCCACAAGGCAGCCACTATTTCCCGTAGGCTGACCGTTTGGGGAGCGAAGTCCTTCATCGGGCGAGAAGTATCCCAGCGAGCACCGCCATCATGCTCGCACCCGTCGACACCACAAGGGGCGTATTACGAGAGAGCCAGCTTTTGAGCGGAACCATAATCTGGTCACCGGATAAGAGCGCCGTTGGCTCATTACTAACCTCAGACTCCAGATCCACGGCGATGCGCTCGGTGGACCTGAGTAGCAGTACCCGCTTTGGATTCCCTAAGGGAGACACTCCCCCCGCCATTGCTATGGCATCACGGAGGGAGATCGTGGAATCGATCCAGTAGAGAGAGGGCAAGTTTACTTCACCCCCGACGCCTACACGGCGAAGTACGCGAACTTCGACGGTAGTTCCGCGAAGAAACTCATCGTACGACGTCTGCAAGTGGTGTCGGACTTGGGAAGAAGTCAGTCCGCCCACAGTTACCCGCCCGAGTCGGGGAAGGATTACGTCCCCAAGCTCATCGACGTCATATTGCCCGTCCATCTCTTCCGCTGTCCATGTGCGGATGCCGATCCGATCTCCCGGAAGCACGAATCCAGTAGACACACCTGCGTCTTGAGCCACAGCCAAGAGAGGACTGGCTACGACAAAAGCCAGACTCAAGGCAAGCAAATGGGCCGTTCTTGTCCTCGCACGGTGTTGCATATCATCCATACACCTAGCTACACAACTAGCTACGATCACCTAGGATTATCTTCGAACACGGAAACAAGTGTAGTTTAACTAGAGCCTTATACCCACCATTCATTCCGCGACACCACACAGGCCTATAAACATGGGATTCTATTGTGGAACGGCACACAAGGTAGATATAAAACCTCCGTTAAATCGATGGGAGTGTCTACATGGCGAGTTGAAATAGTGCGCCTGACCGTTTCCGGACCGTATCCATGAAGTTTGAATATCAGGTCAAAAATCACGTCACCGACGCCCAGCGGGGCGGGATTGAAGAAGAAACGCCCGTACGGATCAAGGTAAGTCAAGATGGAGTCCGGAACGACATCGACCCCACCTCGCCGCACGAATTCCACTGACCCACACGGTGGCGTTGCGCACTCCATGCGCGCAGCCTCTCGGGGGTCGAGCATGTGCACTTCGCCGACGAACGCGAAATGGGGGTTCGCCAACCAGCGACCGAGCGGTTGTCCTTCACCTTTGACGGCTGACGTGGCGATCGTGATATCCTGTACGGTATAGTCCGGAAACGGCGCCGGCGGTCTCACCGTGACCGAAAATGTGACCGAACCGGGTTCCTGGGCTCTCGCGCGGTAGTCATACATACCATTGGCTCCGGTCGTCACGCTCTCTACCGGATCAATAAGCTGAACACCTCCTGTACGACGGAAGATGAGCTCCACCCCGGTAAGCCCTTCCCCGGAACGAAATTCAATGACTTGACCGGTAGCGCTCACATCTAGCGAATCACCACAGGCCGCCGTTCCGAAGCATGGGTCACAAGCGGCGGCCAACAGGCCACAGAACAGGACCAAGATTCGGCGGAGTGATCGTCCTGCCTCCCTGCTACCGCTCACGGCTCTATCATTCCCTGGACAATCGCAACGGCACGAGGCCAGTCGAGGCGGACCGAGTAGCGCACTAACAAGATGATGCGAGTCACAAAAAAACGTGCCAAAAAGGGGATCCGAACCGAGAGACCAAAATGGCGCCTGATGACACGCCGCCGGTTCCTGTCGCGTAAGCGAATCTTGTACGGAGCGGGATCGTCTTCGATGCGAGGGGTTCGATGAAGAGCCTTGGCGCGCGGCTCGAAGAGGATCCGATAGCCAGCACGGTTCAGCCTCACACAGAGTTCGGCATCCTCCACGTAGGCGACAAAATCTTCAGCGAAGGTGCCCACGTCTTGTATCGCCTGCGCCGAGAAGAGAAAAACACAACCCGTGGCGAAGGAGATCTCCTGGGGTGTTGTCAGGCCTTCGGGTGGCTGGGTATGGACACCGAGTCCACGAAGTCGGCTGAATCGGCCCCCCGCGTACCACCCCGTCTCAGGATCGTCGTGGTAACCGATGAACGGCGCCACGATCGCCACGTCTCCCTGGGACTCCGCCGTCTCCACGAGGCGGCCTATGGCGCCCGGTAACACCACCGCATCATTGTTGACCACGAGAACGTAGTCCCCGCCGTGAGCCAGCGCCCATTCAATGCCTCGGTTGTTTGCGACGCCGTACCCCAGATTCTGTCCCATCTGGAGGTAGGGAATGGTGGGAAAGCGAGCGTGCAAGCGGTCACCGGAACCGTCCGGAGAGCCGTTGTCGATGAGTAGTGTTCTCAGCTGCGAATACTGCGAGCGCTCGAGGGACTCGATACACTCAGCAGTGAGTTCTTCTCCACACCAGTTCAGGACGATCGCTACCACGCTGGCAGGGCCGGCGGAAACAAGGGGTTGGGTGGGCAATTGCGCCTCGTTCATGAGCAACTAGTTTGGGCATCCCTTCTTGTTCTCGTCCTTGCCCAGAGCGCGTCGGTGAAAAATATACGGTCGGGGCCGGAGATCCGAAACAATACCCTTTTCTGCAGTAATGCGGACGGCTCGGAGCGCGTCCATGAGTTCTAACCTCGATCGGCTTCACTCGGGGTCGGTCCTCGCGCGGAACTCGGTGCTCAACGTGGGCGTCAGTGTTGTACCTATGGTAGTGGCTCTCGTCGCCATCCCCGTGCTGCTATCGCAGCTCGGTCCGGCCCGCTTTGGAATCCTGAGCCTGGCCTGGACGGTCGTGGGCTACTTCGGCCTCTTCGACATCGGCTTGGGCAGATCGCTCACGCACATGGTCTCGGTACGCCTCGGTGACGGCCGCTCTTACGAGGTCCCGGGTCTCGTTTGGACCGGCCTGTCACTCCTGCTCGCTTTTGGGCTGATCGGAAGTCTCGGGACGTGGCTGATCTCACCGATTCTTGTGCAGGACGTCCTTCGCATTCCAGTGGGCCTGCAAGCGGAAAGTGTGGCCGCGTTTCAGATACTTAGCGTCTCGATCCCCTTGGTCATCGTATCGGCGGGACTGAAGGGTGTCCTCGAAGCGGAGCAACGTTTTGGATCGATCGCGCTCGTTCAACTGCCGTCGGCGGTGCTGCTTCTCGTGGCGCCGATCCTGGTTCTCCCTTTCTCCCATCGTGTAGACGCACTCGTGGCAGCGATGCTCCTGGTTCGCCTGGGTGGCCTCCTCGCCTTAGGAGTCACGGTGTTCCGGGTGATCCCCGCGCTGCGGACGCGTCCACGGTTCGTCTCAGGGGAAACCCGGAAACTGATGTCCTTCGGAGGTTGGCTCACCGTCAGCAACATTGTCAGTCCCATCATGCTGTACATTGACCGATTCGCGATCGGAGCGATGATTTCGCTGTCCGCGGTCGCGTCGTACGTGATCCCCTACGAGCTCGTCACCCGCGCAGTGCGCCTGCCCATCGCCATCACGACCGTTTTTTTTCCGGCATTCGCGGCTACGCATCAAGCGGATCCGGATCGCACTGGCGTTCTGTTCGTTTCCGCTTGCCAAACGATCCTACTGCTGACCGTCGCGCCGCTCCTGCTCTTTTTCCTCTTTGTCGGCGAGGGGCTCACGCTGTGGGTTGGGGCCGATCTTGCGACCCAGGGCACGGTCGTGGCTCGCTGGCTGATCGTGGGCGCGTTCTTCAACGGCGTCGCACAGGCACCCTTCGCTCTCGTGCAAGGTCTGGGTCGCCCTAAGCTGACGGCTCGCTTCCACGTGTGGGAGCTGCCTTTCTACATGATTGCCCTGTGGATCCTGCTCCCACGGTTTGGCATCGCTGGTGCGGCCATGGCCTGGACGCTGCGAGCCGCGGTGGATGCCGCACTCCTCTTGGCAGCGTCGTACAAACTGCTGCCCAGCGGTCGAAGCGGTGTGGTGGGCACGATGTTGTGGTCAGGCGGTGCGTCCCTACTCTTCGCTGCCGCCACTCGACCAGCATCGGTATCCTCCAAGAGCGCTTTCGCGTTGATCGTCCTGCCCGGGCTCGTGGCGTTGGGATTGCGGCAGGCGGGAGGGCTCGGGGCACTCCGCCGATTGGTGAAGAGGTCACCCACCCGAGAGGTCTTGTCGTGACGCCTAACGTCGCACTTATCCACTACTGGCTGATCTCGATCCGCGGTGGCGAAAAGGTGCTGAAGGAGGTTGCGGACATGTTCCCCTCAGCAACCATCCACACGCATGTGTGCAAACAGAGCGTGCTCGATCAACTGCTCCCGGGACGAAGCGTAGACCCGACCTGGGTTAACCGCATTCCGGGTGCGTCCCGCATCTATCCCGCCCTACTCCCGCTCATGGCGCTGGCCACGGAGACCATCCCGACCCAGGGAGTCGATCTCCTGCTCAGCTTCGAGTCAGGCCCCGCGAAAGGCGTCGTCCGTCCCTCGGGGGCGTTCCATGCGTGCTATTGTCACACGCCCATGCGCTACATCTGGGACCTAAAGGACGACTACCGTCGCCGGATCCCCTGGCCTATACGACCTCTGTGGGACCTGCAGGCGACGGCTCTACGGGCCTGGGACAGGTCAACCGTGCAAGGGGTCGACCTGTTCATGGCCAACTCTATCAACGTCCAGAAAAGGATTTGGGCTAATTATCATCGGGAATCCACTGTCGTTTATCCACCGGTTCATACGGATTTCTTCGTGCTTGATCCAGAAATTCCCCGAGAAGATTATTTCGTTTATGTGGGTCATTTGAGCTCCTACAAGCGTCCCTATGACCTACTGTCGCTCGCGTCTTCCGGGTTCTTCCCGCTAAAGGTTGCTGGCACCGGCGCGGGTATGAGTCGCCTTGTCCGAGCAGCCCAGGGGCTCCCGATCGAGTTCCTAGGCAGAGTCGACGACGAGGAAGTGAGGCGGCTGCTTCAAGGTGCCCGGGGACTCCTATTTCCCGGTGAGGAAGACTTCGGCATGGTACCTGTCGAAGCAATGGCCTGCGGCACCCCAGTGATCGCATTAGACGCGGGTGGCGCCATGGAAACTGTTATTCCTGGTTTTACCGGAGCCCGGTATCGGACAGGCGAGTTCGACGATGCCTTCGGACAGTTTCTTGAAATGGAGCCTGACTTTCAGGAAAGCGAAATCCGAAAGAGTGCCGAGCGCTTTGGGCGAGACCGGTTTCGAAACGAGTTCTTGGAGACTATAACCCGAGAATCAGGCTTGGATCTGAGCTAAGCACGTTCGACCCCACCCATCGCAGCTCAGTCGTCGGTCTGCCCCCAGATCAGCACGGGAATGTTACGAGCGAGGATCAAGAGGTCACGCAAGAACGACCGGGTGCGTACGTATTCTAATTCAAGGGCCGCCCGCTCTGGATAGGGCACCCTACCCTTTCCCTGAGCCGTCCAAACTCCAAAAATACCCGGTCGGACACTTAGTAGCTCATTGGCTCGGCTCCCGTACACTTCCAGCTCATCCGAGATGATAGGCCGAGGACCGACCAGCGACATCCCTCCACTCAGAACAGTGATGAGTTGAGGAAGCTCGTCGATGTGAGTATAGCGTAGGAGATGACCTACTTTAGTTACCCTGAGATCTCGATCCCGGGGGATCTTGAAATCGCTGTCCCGATAGAGACCGTGAAGTTCTCTGTCATTGGAGAGGACCTCTTCTGCATTTTGCACCATCGTTCGAAACTTCAGGCATCCCAGAGTCTGACCCTGAAATCCGCATCGCCGGTGAGCGAAAAAGACCGGGCCGGAAGACGTCAGCTTGATCAAGAAGCTGACCGCCAACATCAAGGGTGACGCCAATACGAGAAGAATCGAAGCTGCGACAAGATCAAAGAGACGTTTCGTCATCAATGTAGCCAGAGGACAGCTCTGATCTCGGACAAAGCACCGTGGCGGACGGTAGCTTGGTCAAAGGCGAAGTTGGACACATGTTCGTAGCCAGTTCGAGCCACAACACCGAAGTTTCGATCTGGCCAGCTACGCTCCCAATCGGCTAGCAACCGAGTCCGTTTCTCTTCAGGACGATCAATAACCTTCGATAGGGAAAACTCACCCTTGACGTGGTAAAAGTCATTGCTTCTCTCCTCACGAGCAACCTGTACGACGAGGCGGTTCGACGCGTTCGGACGAATGGCCATCGCCAAGTACACACCTCGTCCGTCAGGGCCGAGCCCATCTCCCAGAACGATTCGGTCCATAGTCACCCCTGAAGGAAACTGGCCGTGCCGATAGAATCGGACCCCTGTCTCATGGTACTCGGCCTTAAGGCCAATCATACCGTCGGCTTCGAGTCTGGGGATTGAGATGCCGAGGATGTAGGACGCATCTTGGCCGAAGACTCGATCCAATTGATAAGCTTTTCCAAAATCGTCAAAGGCAATAGAAAGGTACGCTCGGCTTCCACGCGTCCCCGGCACCATCCACGCAACGTCAAGTCCCGCTAGCTTATTGGAGATCTCAGCAGATAAGTCTGCGGTAAGCGGCTCCACCAGCACCAGATAATCTAGAACTCGCTGAAAGAAAGAGGCCTCGGGTCCGCCTTCTCCACCCGACTGAATCAGCATAGAGATTCCAACTTCGAGATTCCGCGTTGGCCTGAGGCTCAACCGGTGACCCACGAGGAATGAGTGAGGCACCGCCCGGGTTCCGTCGAGACGAGCAACGGACACCGAGAATCTCGACGGTCCCAATTGTCTGAAAATCCAAGGAAATCTGAACGTCCCGTCAGTCGCGATACCCACGTGATCCAGCGCCCGAGATCGACCCGAAAGCACCGGTGCTCCCACAAACGACGAGCCCCACATCACCGGCGCTCGCCCGACCGAGAAGTATAGTGGGCCGAGTGGCCCTTCCACCCAAAGTTCCTGGACACGGCCCTCTTCCGGATCGTGCGAACTCCCGGAAAGCCATCGGATTCGGCCACGAGCCTGGAAGGACCATTCACCGGAACGCCACCCGAGAGCGGGTTCAACAGTCCAGTTCAGGCCATCATCCAGTATCCGACCCCCTCGGGCCTGAGCTAGAGTGGCGATCATCGCGTCGATTTCTCCTAGCCCGTTCGGCTGAACCTCTCTCCCGTTTGCGTCTACCCAGCCAAACGAAAGCTCCAAGGCCGCCGTCAGATCCGGGATTGAGACCAGTCGTGCCATTGCACTCGTTCGGTCCTGTGGCTGACCACCGTCAGACTCCATAGCCATTCGAAGCGTCCGGGCAAGCCCCAATCGCTGTCCCGTCGGGATCGTGTCAAGGATTTCGAAGGCCTGAAGCCGTTCAAGCTCCTCAAGCACTCGATCTGACCGCTCAGTTGGACGAAGGAGTTGCCCTCCGATGGGGAGAGCACATAAAAGCGTCAAGAAGAGCGCGCCCCATGAGACGGACCCCAGCGCCTTAGGCCCGGCCACGGTGGTACGCCCCACTCCTAATGCGCGCGAGCCACTCTTCGTTTTTCCGGTACCATTTGACGGTTTGAGCTAGTCCCTCATCGAAAGCGACCCGCGGCTTCCACAAAAGTTCTCTCTTCGCCTTCGACGAGTCGACCGCGTAGCGGCGATCGTGCCCCAGGCGATCCTCGACGAACGTCACGAGGTTGGGATCTGCCCCCGTCTGCTCCAGAATCGTGCTCACAACCTGTAGGTTTGTCCTCTCGGCGTCACCTCCGAAGTTGTATACCTCTCCGCTCCGGCCCTGCCGAAGGGCAAGATCCAGCCCACGACAGTGATCGCTCACATGGATCCAGTCGCGCACGTTGAGGCCATCGCCGTAGACCGGTAGGGACTCTCCACTCATCGCATTGGTGACCATGAGCGGAATCAGTTTCTCCGGAAACTGGTAGGGTCCATAATTGTTCGAGCACCGGGTGACGACCACGTCGAGTCCGTGTGTACAATGGTATGCCACGGCGAGCATATCTCCGGAAGCTTTTGTAGCGGAGTATGGAGACCTGGGGGTGAGGGGCGTCGATTCCGTGAAACGCAGTGCACCGACTTGGGGCCCGGCTGGATCAACCCACGGTAGGTCCCCATACACCTCGTCTGTCGAGACCTGGATGAATCGGGGCGGGGTCGGCGCCGCCAGTGCTGCGCTCAGTAGCGTATGCGTGCCCGTTACATTGGTCCGAACGAACGGCGCATCGTGCTCGATGGAGCGGTCCACATGGGACTCGGCAGCGAGGTTCACGACAGCGTCGACGTCCCGAATGAGCTCCGCCACAAGAGGGGCGTCATAGATGGCACCATGGACAAACCGGTAGCGAGGGTCGTCCTGCACACCAATTAGGTTGTCCTGGTTCCCAGCGTAAGTGAGGAGGTCCAGATTGACGATGTCGATATCCCTATACGCCCTGAGAAGGTACCGGACCAGATTCGATCCGATGAACCCGGCACCACCGGTGACCAGAAGCCTCATTGGCTCGGTGATTTTTTGGAGAACTTTGTGATCTCAGGAAGTCGGAGCACGCTTTGATCTGTCGTCTCAGCCACGAGTCGGGTAGCTCGGTAAAGAGACGGAATCGTGCCGGCGTCGGCCCACCAGCCGTCCACTATATAGTGGCGTAGCTCACCCCAGTCGATATAGTGGTTGTTCACGTCCGTGATCTCCAATTCTCCACGGTCGGACCGCGAAAGGCTGTCTGCGATGTCGAACACGCGACCGTCGTAGAAGTAGCAGCCGGTCACCGCGAGGTTGCTCTTGGGCTGCGACGGCTTTTCCACGATGCCCACGATGCGCTCTCCGTCCAACTCGGCCACGCCGAACCGTTGCGGATCATCCACCTCCTTGAGCAGGACCATCGCACCCTCGGGCCCCGCCCGGTACGACTCGACCGCCTCCCGGATGGGCGCTCCGAAGATGTTGTCGCCCAAGATCACACAGAGCGAGCCACCGTCGGCGAAATCCTGGGCCAATCCCAACGCCTCGGCGATGCCCCCCTCACCTTCCTGGTAAGCGTAGCTTAATCGACGGAGGCCAAACTCCTCACCATTTCCAAGCAGCAGCAGAAAATCTCCTGAATGATTCCCGCCAGTCACAACTAGGATGTCGTCGATGCCCGCATGGACCATCTGCTGTATCGGAAAGTAGATCATGGGCCGGTCGAACACCGGAAGCAGATGCTTGTTAGTGACTCGAGTCATAGGCTGTAGACGGGTACCCAACCCACCGGCGAGGACGACCCCCTTCATAGTGTCTCTGAGAGATAGGTGACGAGCGACGCACGCCAAGCAGGCATGGGGTGCCCCAACATGCGCTCCGATTCAGAGCAGTCTAGTACAGAATAGGGCGGCCGCGGCGCCGGCGCGCCCCACTCCTGCGCGGTCGTAGGTGTGAACTCTACGTCGATCGACGCCTCCTCTACCACGGCGCTAGCTAACTGGAACCAGGTAGCGGAGCCACCGTCGCACAGATGGTACGTCCCTCTGACCCCCGCTTCGGCGAGCGTGATGATGCCCGGCGCCAGGCTGCCCGTCCAGGTAGGGCAGCCGACCTGATCGTCTACGATCGCCATCCCATCGGACTTCCCCTGGGCGTCGAGGATGACATCGACAAAGTCCCTTCCGCCGCTCCCGTAGAGCCAGCTCGTTCTTACGACGGCCCAATCACACCCCGACAACGCGAGCACCTGCTCTCCGGCCAACTTGCTGACCCCGTACGCGTTGATCGGCATGGGTTGGTCATCGGGGCGGTAGGGGCGCTCGGAGCGGCCGTCGAAGACGAAGTCGCTACTCGGATTGAAGACCCTGGCACCGATCTGAGCCGCAGCGAGCGCCACGTTCCGGGTTCCGTCGCAGTTGACCCGCATGGCCTGCTCCGCCTCCTCTTCCGCCCGATCCACGGCGGTGTACCCAGCACAGTGCACGATGACCTCAGGCTTCTCGTCCCGAATGCGCCGGTCGACCGCGCCCGAGTCCGTGACGTCGAGCGCCTCTCGATCCAGGGCGCACACGTCGTGCCCCCGCTCCCGGGCCGCTCGCACCACCGCGTTGCCCAGGAGCCCGGCCGCTCCGGTCACGACGACCCTCATGCGTAGAACTTCTGGATCGCGTCAGCCACCGAGCGCACACGCTCCTCCCCCAACTCCGGGAACACCGGTAAGCTCAACACCTCGGCGCACAGCTGTTCCGCCACAGGCAAATCCCCCTTCCGGTAATCAAGCTCCTCGAAGCAGGGCTGCAGGTGGAGCGGCACCGGGTAATAGATCCCACTGCCGATGCCCCGTTCGGAGAGATAAGCGCTCAGCCCGTCCCTACGGCGAGCCCGTACCGTGTATTGGTTGTATACGTGCTCGTTGTCGTCGGTCACGATAGGAGTGATCACCTCGGCCACGTCCTCCAACATGTCGTCATAGAGCGCCGCGTTCTTTTGCCGGGCTCCGGACCAGGAGGCGAGGTGCGGCAACTTGGCTGAAAGCACCGCCGCTTGCAACGCGTCCAATCGGCTGTTCGTGCCCACGATGTCATGGTGGTACATCTTCGCGCCACCGTGCATGCGCAGCTTGCTGGCCAGCTCCGCATCGTTCGTGGAAATCAATCCTGCGTCTCCAAAGGCACCGAGGTTCTTGGTGGGGAAGAAGCTGAACGCCCCGGCGTCGCCACCCGCACCGGCCATGACCCGGCCCCCCTCTCTCGCCTGCGAGCTCCCGATCGCCTGAGCCACGTCCTCGATAACGAAGCCGCCACGCTCCTTCGCCAAAGTACGAATCTCCGGCATCGGGACCATCTGGCCGAACAGGTGGACCGGGATCGTTCCGCGTGTACGCTCGGTCCACGCGGCCTCGACCGTCTCGGCAGTCACGTTGAACGTCTCGGGATCCACGTCACAGAAGACGGGGCGGAATCCCGCATTCCACACGGCTCCGGCGGTAGCGAAGAACGTGAACGAAGGAATCACGACCTCGTCACCCGGCTCCGGATCGAAAACCCGAAGCGCGAGCAGGAGCGCGTCCGTTCCGTTCCCGCACCCCACCGCATGATCCACGCCCACCAGTTGGGCGATGGCCGCCTCGAATCGCTCCACGGGCTCCCCGAGGATGAACCGCTGCGAGTGTACGATTTCACGGACGGCGGCGTCCACCTCTACTGCAATGGCTTCGTACTGCGCCGTGAGGTCCAGGAGGGGGATCTTCATGACGTCCGTGTGACCTCAGGCCGCCCCAGGCCGGCGCGCGCCAACAGGTCTGCGTACAACCCTTCCATATCCTCCGCCAACCTCTGAACCGAATAACGCTCGAGCACCCGTCGGCGTGTCCGCTCGACCGCCCTTGCATCCGGCGGCGAGCGGAGGGCCTCCTCCAGGGCGTCGGCAAACTCGTCGACCGACGGGCCCCACACCAGGCTTCCGAGCGCCCCGTCCTCCAGGATCTCCGCGACACCCTCCACGGCCCTCGACACGACCGGGGTTCCGCTTGCCAGCGACTCAAGCAATGAGACTGGCGTTCTTTCGTCCAATGAAGTGAGCGCCGTCACGTCGAACGCCGGGAACAGGTCCGGTAGATCCTTCCGCCAACCCAGCCAGTGGACGGACCGATCGAGTTCCCGATCTACCACGTACATCCGCAGTTCCGCCTCTCTTTCGCCCGAGCCTACCACGATGACGTGGGGTGCCAGGGTCATGCGCTCCGTGAGCCTGACGAGAGCGCCGAAAAGAAGTTCGTGATTCTTCACCGGAACCAGCCGTCCTACGATGCCGATCACCGGTCGCTCGGCCTCGATTCCGACCTGCTCGCGAATCCACTGGCGAACTTCCGACCGATCCACATCCGCAAAGCGCTCGAGATCCAACCCCAGAGAAACCACCGAAAAGCGGCTCTCGTCCGCCAGGTCTAGCTCGTCGGACATGCCCTGGGCCTGCGCGTGCGTGAGGACCACCAGGCGGTCGGTCGCACGCGCCAACTGCCGCTCGACTTCCGGGAAGATGCGGGTCTTCACCTTCGAGGAGTAGAGACCGCCCAAGACATGACCGTGAAACGTATGCACGATCACGGGCACCCGCGCGACGATCGCCGCCAGCCGCCCCAACGTCCCGGCCTTTGCCGTGTGCGTGTGTACGATGGTCGGGCGTTCCCGCAGAAAGATCCGAAGGAGGCTGAAAAACGCCTTCAGGTCCCTCCACGGCGCCAACAGTCGAGACATCGCCGGGATCTCCGTGACCTCCACGCCCCGCTCCCGGGCGAAGTAGGTCATGTCTCCCTCGTCCTCCGTGATCCCTCCCGTGATGAGGCGGGTACGGAAACGGGTGGCATCGAGGGCCTCGGCGAGGTGCACCACGTGCATCGCCGACCCGCCCGTATTCAGCCGGGCGATGATGCGGTGGACGAGAACGGGGGTCATCGGAGGAAAGGGCGGTGAAGCCCTAGGCAAGCCCACCCTTCACGATCCAAGCCTCCGTGCGCTTGCCAGCCGCATTGAGAAGCGGAGCCGTGACGTGCCTCGCATCCACTACGACTTTCGCCAACTCAAGGATGCGTTCGTAGTCGACATCCGAGTGATCCGTGACGATGACCACGGCGTCGGAGTCGGTGAGCGCGCTTTCGGTGAGCGGCACCGAACACATGCGGCTCCCGTCTTCAGCCACCTCGGGAACGAAGGGGTCGTGGTACTCCACCTCGGCGCCATCAGCGGCAAGGAGCCGAATGACGTCCAGAGCCGGGGATTCGCGTACGTCGTTCACATCACGCTTGTACGCCACCCCGAGAACCAGAACACGGGCACCGTTCACGGATTTTCTGGAAGCATTCAAGGCCGCCCGAACTTTGTCGACCACGAACCGAGGCATCTCTGCGTTGATCTCGGAAGCCAGGTCGATGAAGCGGGTGCGGTAGTCCAGCGTCCGCATTTTCCACGCCAAGTAGTGTGGATCCACCGGGATGCAGTGCCCGCCGAGCCCCGGACCCGGCGTGAATTTCATGAAGCCGAAGGGCTTCGTAGCGGCGGCCTCGATCACCTCCCACACATCAACGCCCAGGCGGTCCGCGATGAGCGCCACCTCGTTGACCATCGCGATATTCACGGCCCTGAACGTGTTCTCCAGGATCTTGACCATCTCGGCGGCTTCGGTGGACGACACCGGGATCATGGTATCGATGAAGTGATCGTAGACGGCGACGCCCACGTCTCGGCACGCGTCAGTGACCCCTCCGATGACCTTGGGCGTGTTCTTGGTCTTCCACACCTCGTTGCCCGGATCGACCCGTTCCGGAGAGAAGCACAGGAAGAAGTCTTCGCCCACCTTCAGGCCGGTTCGCTCCAGGACGGGCAGGAGCACTTCGCGCGTCATCCCGGGATAGGTCGTGGACTCCAGCACGACGAGTTGCCCGGGCCGGAGAGCGGCCGCCACGGCCTCGGACGCTGCGATCACGTAGGAGACATCGGGGTCCTGGGTCTTGGAGAGCGGGGTCGGCACGGAGATCGAGATGGCGTCGCACTCGGCTAGGCGCGCCATATCAGTCGTGGCCTGGAGCCGGCCCTCACCCACGGCGCCACCCAACTCCTCATGGGTGACGTCATCGATATGACTCTTACTCGCGTTGATGCCCTCCACCACCTCCTCGTCGACGTCGAATCCGATCACACGTAGCCCCGAGCGGGCGATCTCGACCGACAGCGGGAGACCCACGTAGCCGAGCCCGACGACCCCCACGGTAAAGTCTCCAGAGCGCAGGCGGGCAGAGAGAGCTTCGATCATGGGTCAGGCGAGGCACAAGTGATGGGGAGGCTGGATCCGGCACGGAGCCACCCGCCAATGTGAGGGATCGTGAGCGACGGTACGCTTGTTCGACGGATAATAGAATAGGATGCGCTTCGCGGCCGGCACCGACCCCCCTACCTTGGCTGCGTCCGGAGCAACACCCGAGTCGTCTTGGTTCGCCACCATTTGGTGGGGGCGAGGACGCGATCCATCGTCCAAGAAAGTCCCGCACCCGTGAAGACGAAGAACAGAGGCATGATCTGGGCTCGGTGACGGTAGGCCGTACCGGAGAATATTCGGGTCCATAACGGGGCGAAGTCCCACCGGATCCGCCGTCTCCACCGGATCGCTCACGCAGGGTCCCCTTCGAAGTGGTCCACGATGGCATCGACCAACCCCGTCACCGTGAATGACCGTGCCTCCACGACGACCTCATAACCCAGATCACGAGCGGTCCAAGCCGTAACGGGGCCGATCACAGCGGCGTGCCCCGGATGCTTCCTATCCAGGAGCCCGTGGAAGTTTCTTACGGTCGAGGGTGACGTAAACGTGATGAGGTCCACCCCACCTCCGATTCTCTCGAGAAGCTCGGGGTCCGCTCCCTCCACAGGAACCGTCCGGTACGTCACGACAGTATCCACCAGGGCGCCCAGCGCGCGTAACCCGTCCGGCACGACCGGCCGACCCTCCTCGGCCGCCAGGATCAAGAAACGCCGTCCCTCGAGCGGACCCTCGTCCGACAGGCTCTCCAACAACGCCTCGGCGACGTGCACATCGGGACAGACGTCCACGCGCACACCCACCCGTTCGAGGGCGCGGGCCGTCGCGGGACCGATACAATAGACCCGTGACTCCTCGAGAGCGCGGGCAGCGCCAAAGTCGATGTCATCGGCGGCGCGGGAGAAAAACTCCACGCCGTTGACGGACGTGAAGACCACACCCTCGTAATCGGACGCCGACCGAACCGCTCGCTCGAGTGACTCGGCTTCCGAGGGGCGCACGATCCTGATCGTAGGAAGCCGCATGACATCGGCCCCGAGCACCCCCAACGCTTCGACGAGTTCGGCGGCCTGTGCCTCCGCTCTGGTAACCACAATGGTGCGGCCAGTCAGAGGGAGAACTCCGATCAACCCGTCCACGACTTCGATCGTACCCATTCACAAATATAGACGTCCAAATAAAAAGATGCTCCCCAGGACCGCTTCCCGGGGAGCATCTCAGGCTGCCAGCGCCAGCGACGGTAACTAAACCTCCGCGGTGCTCATCGGCGGAGCCTTGGTAATCTTGCCGCTCTTTATGCACGTGGCACAGACCCGCACCCGGCGCCTGTCGCCCTCGCGTGTCATGATCTTCACGGTCTGGAGATTGGGCAGCCACCGCCGCTTCGTCTTGTTATTAGCGTGACTGACATTGTTCCCCGTTTGGGGACCCTTGCCGCACACGTAACACACTCGAGACATGACCTTACCCTATCCCCCGGCCCCTGGCCCAGCCTCGGCGACGATAATGTCTGCGGCCTCCAGGAACGATTCAGCGAAAATGGCCAACACTCTGTTGCCCTCCGATAGGCCCCCATTGGCTACCCAATCGTCTGCGACGCTGTCGGTCATCTGATGAACGTACCCGATCACCGACACCGTCGCGCCGTTCGGCACGGCAACGCTGTCCGCCACGACCTCCGGCCCTAGCTTGACGAGGTAGGGAGACGGCTGGCCAGGCACCTCGACGAAGAACGCCTGAGCTCCGACCAGACTCTGCACCAAAAGCCGGTTGACCTGAATGAGCGCGTCCGGATAGGCCAGGGGATCCGCTCCGAACACATCGGTCGCAACGAGCCTCGCTGCCGCGAGATCTCCTTCACCTGCGAAGTCTTCGACAACGGCCAGTTCTTCGGACCGCGCCCGTTGATTCAGCCAAGCCAGAAAACCGCCCACGAGGACGAAGGCGAAGACCATCAACGGTAGCGCCAAGCCGCCTGCCACTCCTCTTCGAGACCCAAACGATACCATCTGTACGTGTACCCCCCAAATATTCAACCTTCATGAGTTGTCCAAGGTGCGGGCAGTCTAATCGACAAGCTCGATGAGCGCCATCTCCGCCGCATCTCCACGCCGAGTTCCAAGCTTTAGAATTCGAGTGTATCCCCCCGGCCGCTCGCTGAAGCGCGGGCCGACATCGTCGAAAAGCTTGCCGAGCACCTGGCGATCCGCGATCGAGCGTCCCGCGAGACGGCGGGCATGCAAGTCGCCCTGCCTGCCCAGCGTGATCAGCTTTTCGACAAAGGGACGGAGTTCCTTTGCCTTCGCGGTGGTCGTCTCGATCCGCTCATGGAGGATCAGCGACGTCGCCATGTTTCGGAGCGTCGCCTTCCGGTGGCTCGCCGTGCGTGACAGCGCACGCCCTTTCTTTCTATGCCTCATCGTGCGCTCTACTCCTCGCTCGCCTCAGCGGACTCCGTCACGTCTTCCTCCACCAGGAAGAGCTGGCCGTCTTCACCCGACTTGAAGCGCATGCCAAACCGAAGGTCATGCTCATCGAGAAAGTCCGAGATCTCGGTCAACGACTTCTTCCCGAAGTTCTCGATTCCCAGCATCTCATCCTCGGAACGCTGCACCAGATCTCCCAGCGTATGGATATTCTCCTTCTGCAGCGAGTTGCGGGACCTCACGCTCAACTCGGCCAGATCCTCGATCGGCCGGCCGAACAGATCGCGCAGCCGCTCGGGCACCGCGACCGAGCCTGGAGGCGTAACCTGAGGCAAGCCTCCCTCCCCGAAGTACAGCATGAACTCGAGGTGCTTACGAACCAGGGCGGCGGCGTACTGAACGGCTGACTCGGCATCGACAGTGTGATTCGTCTCGACCAATAGCGTCAGACGATCGAAGTCGGTGCGTTGGCCCACACGGGTCTCCTCCACGGAGAAGTTGGCCCGTCGCACGGGGTTGTAGTTCGAGTCGATGCGCACCAAGTCCACAGGGGAGCCCCTGGGCAACTCGTGCTGGTTCGCCAGAACGAAGCCTCTACCCTTGTTGACGTGCAACTCGATGTTGACCTTGCGTTTGCTTTGCACGGTCATCAAGTGGTGCTCAGGATCGTGGATCGTGACACCGGACACCGGCGTGACGTCACCTGCGGTCACCACGCCGACGGCATTCGCCCGAACCTGCAGAGTCGCTTCTTCGACATCTTCATCCAACGTGACGACGAGGGACTTGAGACTCTGGATCACCTGGTGGACGTCTTCCACCACCCCCGGAATCGTCTGGTGCTCATGCACCACACCATCGACGCGGAAGGCCCACACGGCCGCCCCCCGAAGCGACGAAAGGAGCACCCGGCGAACGGAGTTCCCCAACGTGTGGCCAAAACCTCGTTCGAGCGGCTCGATGACGAACTCGGCCGAACTCCCGTCCTCTGAACTCTGGATTACTTCGATTCGCTCGGGCAATACGAGCCCGGTCAGGTCGATCTCCACAAAACCCTCCATAACTTCGAGTAGAGCCTACTTCGAGTAGAGCTCCACGATGAGCTGTTCCTGGACCGCCAGCGGAATGTCTTGGCGGGTGGGACGGCGTGTCATACGGCCAATTCGATTTTTTTCGTCCAGCGCGAGCCACTCCACCAACGGTGGGCGGGTACGTGCCTCGAGGCTTCCCTGTATGGAGGCCATCTGTTTGGACTTGGGCCGAATCGCCACTTCGTGCCCCGGGGACACTTGAAAGGACGGCACGTCCACGACATCACCGCCGACTTCGACGTGTCGGTGCCGAACGATCTGCCGGGCCGCGTTGCGACTCTGGGCGAAGCCCATCCGGAAGATCACGTTGTCGAGCCGGGTCTCGAGGGCGATGAGCATGTTCTCGCCCGTGATCCCGTCTCGGGCAGAGGCGCGCTCGAAGAGCGTCCGGAATTGCTTTTCATGAAGCCCGTACATCCTCTTCACCTTCTGCTTCTCTCTGAGCTGGACGGCGTAGTCGGACTGCTTGCGACGACGTGCGTGCGCCGGGCCGTGCTGACCCGGCGGATACGCCCGCCGCTCGATCCCACACTTCTCCGTGTAGCACTTCTGCCCCTTTAAGAAAAGCTTCTGCCCCTCGCGCCGGCAAAGCCTACAGACTGGTCCTGTATTTCGTGCCATTCTCTTCTTAGACCCGACGTTTTTTGGGTGGGCGACAACCATTGTGCGGAAGTGGCGTTACGTCCTGGATCGACTTGATCTGGATCCCCGCCGCGGCAAGGGCCGAAATGGCAGACTCACGCCCCGAGCCTGGCCCTTGAACCCGTACATCGACGCGCTTCACCCCCATGGCCACCGCTTCTCTACCACACTGCTCAGCGGCGACGGTAGCGGCGAAGGGCGTCGACTTCTTCGAGCCCTTGAAACCAGCCTTGCCGGCGCTACCCCACACGACCGTATTTCCGGCGCTGTCCGTGATGGTGATGAGGGTGTTGTTGAACGTCGCCTGGATGTGCGCGACGCCGTCCGCCTCAACGACCTTCTTGCTCCGCTTCCGCGGTGGTGGTGTTCCTTCAGCCAATCGGATTTCCGTCCTTGTCGATGTTGGAGCCTCTTGGGGATCGCACTCTGTGTAGTCCAGCGACGCCGTGTGTCACACTCTACTTCTTCGGCGCAACCTTCTTGCCGGCGATTGCCCGTCTCCGTCCCTTATGGGTGCGAGCGTTGGTATGCGTCCTCTGCCCTCGCACCGGCAGTCCCCGGCGATGCCGAAGACCGCGATAGCAACCGATGTCCTTGAGGCGCTTTATGTTCATTGACACCTCCGTCCGAAGGACACCCTCGACCTTGTAGCTCCCCTCGATCGCGTGACGAAGTTGATTCACGTCGTCGTCGGTCAGGTCGCCAGCCCGTCGATTCGGATCCACATCCGTCTTGGCGAGGATCACCTGGGAACGGGACGCGCCGATGCCGTAGATATAGGTCAGCGCGACCACGATCCGTTTGCCCTTCGGAAGATCAACACCCGCGATACGTGCCATACGTCCTTTTTCTCAACTGTCTGTGAGATCTGCTATGCCGAGAGGGAGCCTCGCAGCTATCCCTGGCGTTGTTTGTGCTTGGGATTGCGGCTACAGATAATCCGAACGACTCCTCGCCTCCGGACGACCTTGCAGTGCTCACAGATCGGCTTGACGCTACTCCGAACCTTCATCTGTCTTGTCCCTCTTCGTTTCTAGCAGAGCTTGTAATGATAGTGAAAGACTCCTTGCCCTACAAGGCATCACGAGGCGGGCTCGCACAGGTCACGCCGGCGCCTCTGCCCGCGCCCCCGTAAGGATCCTCGCCCCCCCTGATGTGATGGCTACGGTGTGCTCGAAATGGGCCGTGCGAGTCCCGTCCTGAGTCACCATTGTCCAACGATCATCCAGCGTTCTGATAAGCGGACTTCCAAGAGAAAGCATCGGTTCGATCGCTAAGACCATGCCCTCCCGGAGCAGCGGGCCCGAACCGGCCGTTCCCAGGTTCGGCACCTGAGGCTCTTCGTGGACATCTCGTCCCACACCGTGCCCCACCAAATCCTTGATGATACTCATGCCGGTCCCGTCCACCCGTTCCATGACAGCGGCCCCGATGTCTCCGACATGGTTTCCCATGAGCGTCACGGCCACGGCCGCATCGAGAGACTCCTCGGTGACCGTCATCAGTCCCCGACTCTCCTCATCGATCTCGCCCACGGCGAAAGTCCACGCGGAATCGGAGCACCATCCTTCCAGCTTAACACCCACGTCGATGGAGATGATGTCCCCTTCAGCGAGCGTCCGGTTCGCATCAGGGATCCCGTGGACGACCTCCTCGTTCACCGACGCGCACACGCTCCCCGCGAAACCGTACAGGCCCTTGAACGCGGGCACGGCACCGGCATGCGACCGGATGAACTCGTCCGAGAACGTGTCCAAGTCCAGTGTCGACACTCCGGGCTGAATCCGCGAAGGAATCTCACCCAGGAGATCCGAGATGATCTTTCCCCCAAGGGCGATCAATTCGATCTCTTCAGGCGTCTTCAGGTGCATCATGAGGCGCCGACCCCGACCCCCAACGCTTCACGCAACGCCGTCTGAACCAGCTCGACCGCCTGATCGCCCGCGATGTAATGCACCGGCGCCCGACTCCCTTCGTAGTACGCGATCAGCGGCTCAGTCTCCCGGTGGTAGACCTCCAATCGGTGCCGGACCGTCTCGGGCTCGTCATCCGCCCTGTGGAACAGCGCTATACCGTCCTTGTCGCAGAAACCATCCCGGTTGGGTGGGGCGAGGGACTGGTTGTAGACGGCTCCGCAGGTGGGACAGGAGCGACGGCCAGAGATTCGCTCCACCACCAGGTCGTCATCCGCCTCGAGAACCGCAACCTGATCGACGGCTAGCCCAAGCGTCTCCAGCATCATCTTGAACGCCGAAGCTTGTGAGCTGTTTCGGGGGAAGCCGTCAAAAATGACACTGGTCCCAGACGCGAACGTCGCCAACTGTTCCCGGACCATCGCGATGATGAGCGGATCAGGCACGAGCTCGCCCCTCGTCATGTAGCCTTGAGCCTGTTGCCCGAGAGGGGTCCCCGCGTCGCGTTGAGCACGAAGGAGATCGCCCGTCACGATCCGTCGCCAACCGAGCGCATCGGCCAGGAGCACTCCTTGAGTACCCTTCCCAACGCCCGGCGGGCCTAGCAGAACAACGTGCACCTGGATCGCCCTCCCGTTTCCGCTCTATATGTAGCGAGAGCGCCCGCGCATCTTGACTCGACCCTTCTTCATGAAGCCGTCGTAGTGGCGGAGCAACAGGTGTTGCTGTGCTTGCTGGACGGTGTCCAGCCCCACGCCCACCACGATCAGCAGGGCGGTACCGCCGAAGAAGAACGTCTGGATATTGAAGATGCTGAAAATCCAAAACGGGACCAACGCGATAAGCGCGAGGTAGATCGAGCCCGGAAGCGTCACGCGCGTGAGCACTCGGTCGATATACTCTGCGGTGCGAGTTCCGGGTTTGACGCCGGGAATGAAAGCGCCCTGCTTCTTCAGGTTCTCAGCCAGATCCACCGGATTGAAGATGATGGCCGTGTAGAAATAGGTGAAGAACACGATCAGCAGGCCGTACGTGATGTAGTATACGGTGCCCGGCTGGAAGATGTCCGCGACCGTATCGAGGAATCCCCCGGTCTGGCCGGCAAACTGCGCGATCGTTCCGGGAACGACGATGAAGGACTGAGCGAAGATGATCGGCATCACCCCGGCGGAGTTGATTCGGAGCGGGACGAAGCTCTTCTGGCCCTCGCGGATGCGCCCACGACCGACCACCTTGCGCGGGATCTGCACCGGAATCTTGCGGGCACCCATCGTCATGGCGACCACGGCCGCCGTGATCAGCACCAGGACTGCGATGAGCATGACGATGGCAATGATCTCGATCTGGCCTGCAACGAACGACTCCCAAGTGCGGGCGACCGCTGCCGGAAACCCCTCGATGATCGAGAAGAAGATCAACAGCGACATGCCGTTGCCGATGCCGCGCTCCGTGATCTGCTCCCCGAGCCACATCACGAAGATGGCCCCGACCGTCAACGCCACGGTGGTCGTGAAGTTGAAGATGAGGCCCGGGGCCCGAATCGCGCCCGTACTCGTGAGGAAGGCGGCGTAGCTGAAGCCCTGAATGATGCTGAGCACCACCGTGACGTACCGCGTCCACTGTGTCAGCTTCTGCCGGCCGTCCTCGCCCTCCTTCTGCATCTTCTCGATAGCCGGGAAGACGGCGGCCAACAGTTGGAACATGATGCTGGCCGAGATATACGGCATGATCCCGAGTGCGAAAATCGTCGCCCGGCTGAGGCCTCCCCCGACGAACATGTCGTAAATACCCAGGATCCCACCCTGGAGGGCACCGAACTGCTGCCGCAAGATCCCCACGTCCACGCCCGGTACCGTAATGTGAGCACCGAACCGGTACACGAGCAGGATGAAGAGCGTAAAAATAATCTTCTCTTTGAGCTCGGGAACCCGGAAGAGGTTCGGGATTGGGTTAGCCATCGCTTACCGCTTCCCTCTTCCCGTTGGCCACGCTCACCGTTCCCCCCGCCGCTTCGATCTTAGTCACGGCGCCGCCGCTGAACTTGTCGACCTCTACCGTATAGGCTTGCGTGACCTCACCCATGGCGAGGACCTTCACCAAGCCCTTGGTGGACCGAATCAGCCCAGCCTCCTTCAGGATCTCACGATTGATCGTGGTCCCCTCCACCCGGCCGAAGTCGGTCAGGTTCACCACCTGATAGACCTTCCGCTTGTGCTGCGTGAAGCCCCGCTTCGGAATGCGCCGCTGCAGGGGCATCTGTCCGCCCTCGAACCAGGGGTGGACGGCACCGCCGCTACGGGACTTCTGTCCATTCTCCCCCCGGCCCGCCGTCTTACCCTTCCCGGAGCCGGGGCCGCGCCCTTTGCGTTTTCCGGTCCTGGTGGAGCCGGCGGCGGGACGTAGGTCGTGTAATTCTGCCATGGATTTACCCTATGAATCTTTCGGGCGACGCATCGCGCAGCCCAGTGCTGAGAACGGCTGGGCTCAAGCGTCCACCTCTGTAACTTTCACGAGATACCCGACCTGCCGGAGCATGCCTCGGATCGCGGGGTTGTCGTCCTTCACGATCGTCTGTTGATGCTTCTTGAAACCCAAGGCCGTCAGGGTGCGCCTATGCTTGAACTTCCGGCCCACCCCACTTCGGACCTGAGTGATGGACAGCTTCTTAGCCATTGTCGATCCCCAGAATGACCTCTACCGGAACACCGCGCTCGCGCGCCGCCTGCTCCGGAGTCACGAGGTTCGTGAGCCCGTCCATCGTCGCCCGTACCACGTTGATGGGATTATTGCTTCCCAAGCTCTTCGTAAGGATGTCCTTGATACCGACCGCCTCCAAGACGGAGCGCACCGCACCACCTGCGATCACGCCCGTTCCGGGCGCCGCCGGACGCATCATCACACGTCCCGCGTCCCACCGACCCAGGATCTCGTGCGGAATGGTTCCGTTACGAATGGGAATTTCTATCATTTCCTTCTTGCCGCGCTCGAACGCCTTCCTGATGGCCTCGGCCACTTCGTTGGCCTTGGCGAGTCCAATCCCGACACGACCCTTTTGGTCACCGACCGATACCAACGCAGTGAAGGAAAAACGCCGCCCGCCCTTCACCACCTTCGCTACACGATTGATGTGGATAACGTTTTCGCTGAACTCCGACTCGCGTCCCCGGCCTTCTCGTCGTTTCTGTTCCCTCGCCATCAGAATTCCAACCCTCCGTCTCGAGCACCTTCAGCGAAAGCCTTAACGCGGCCATGATATTGATATCCGCCTCGGTCGAACACGACCGTCCCAATGCCCTTCGCGACGGCTTGCTGAGCGAGAGCCTTCCCAGCGTTGCGAGCGCGCTCGACCTTGGCATTCGGCCCTTTCGCCTTGAAGTCGGCGAGGGCCGAGCTGAGCGTCGAGAGGCCGACGAGCGTCTGCCCCTCATCGTCATTCACAATTTGGCCCTCGACGTTCTTCAACGAACGAAAGACGACTAGCCTGGGCCGCTCCGTACTCCCTGTGATTTTCTTCCGAATGCGTTCGTGGCGCCTTATGCGCCGCTTGGACCGCGTTCGCTGGATGTTTTTCTGCCTCATTCCCTTTACGCCCCCGCCGTCTTGCCGGCCTTACGCCGTACGTGCTCGCCCTGATATCGGATACCCTTCCCCTTATACGGCTCTGGCGGCCGGAACGCACGGATCTCGGCGGCCGCCTGGCTTACGTTCTGTTTGTTGATTCCACCGATGACGATCGTCGTCGGATTCGGCACCGCGATGTCGACTCCCTCGGGTGCGTCGAACTGGATCGTGTGCGAAAAACCGAGGTTCAATTCGATTCCCGACCCCTTTTTTTGCGCACGGTATCCCACACCCTGGATCTCGAGCGTCTTACTATAGCCGTCCACCACCCCTTCGATCATGTTGGCGATCAGGGTTCTCGTTAGGCCGTGAAGCCCCCGGTGCTTGGGTTCATCCGAGGGCCTCGTGACGGTCACCACCCCTTCGTTCAGGGCGACAGCCATATCCGGGTGAGCCTCCATCGTCAGCTCCCCCTTCGGGCCTTTCACGTTGACGTCTTGCCCGT
>Ga0310123_10000591_pt1 | contig 32059 bp, 28 predicted proteins | sample CB6_AW_1057_MG_FD_203505 | JGI IMG/M metagenome (GOLD analysis project Ga0310123, IMG submission 203505) | Marine microbial communities from Western Arctic Ocean, Canada - CB6_AW_1057 | ecosystem: Environmental > Aquatic > Marine > Oceanic | place: Canada: Western Arctic Ocean | collected... | reverse complement strand
TTTTGTGCTGGCAACCATCGAATCGCTCCTTCTTAGGGTAGGGTACATCCGTTTATACCCTCCTTACGCTGGTTATGAAGCGATGGTTCACGCTTGTTTTGAAGGAATTGTTCGACAAGGCCATCCGTAATTACTCTTCCGATTCGGCCGCGATGGCAAACAGATGGGTGCGGTTGGCGATGTAGAGTACCCCGCCGGCCACGATCGGTGTGCTGTAGACCGAATTGCCCATGTTGATTTCGCTCAGCATTTCCATTTCGCTTGATAGGCGGAACACGGCCACGTCGCCATCCTCGTCACCCAGATAGACTTTGCCGTCGACGATCAGCGGCGAGCCCCAGGAGGAAGCTAGCATGTCGTAGGTCCAGTGAGGTTTGCCGGTCTTGGGGTCGAGGCAGTGCAATAAACCGCTGAAGTCGGCGATAAACAAAAGACCGTCTTGGATGGCCACAGTGCCACAACTGCGGTGCATCATTTCTTCAAAGTCAATCTCTCCGTCACCGTTCTGGTCATACTCGCTATAGTGCCAGACGATGGCCGAGTTGGGATTCGCCCGGGCCACCTCGCCATCTTCTTCGATGACGGCTTGAAGCCGCTTATGCGGAATCGGCTTCGCCGAGTCGGAGACATTAAACGCCAGTTCCGGACTCACGTCGCCACGCTGGGTCGGGTCGATACACCAGAGATGGCCGATTCCTTCGCCATGTTCGGGGTCTTGGCCGACGGCCACATAGACCAACCCATCGTGAATGACCGGCGTGGCGATGATGTTGTTGCGGGTTCCGCGTCCGCTCAGGATCCACGTCGACGTTTTCGGATTGGCGTCACACTTCCACAGCAGTTTGGCTTGGCCGTTCTGGCCGCCATCGGCGCGAAAGCTGTAGACCCAGCCGTCGCCACCGCCAAAGATCACCTGTGGTACGCCGTCGAGCACACCATAGGCGGGCGACGACCACTGGCCGTGCAGGATGTTGGTACCGGGCGAGCGGTCGGTCCATAAGACTTTACCCGTGTTCTTGTCGAGCGCGATAAAACTCGGCGCTTTGGGCGCCGGAATAAAGCGATGAAACTCTTCCACACCGTTCGATGTGTTGACGAAAAGGATGTCGCCGGAGGCGGTCACCGAGCAACTGCACATGTTGTGCTGCGAGATGCCCAGAGAGCGCATCATGTCGAGTACCCAGATCACGTCAGCCTCGTCCTTGTTTTCGTTCGGCTCGTCCTGATAAGGGCCGTCGTTCTCGCCGTCACCGAACCCTTCGGTGTCGAGGCAGCGGACCTCGCCCCGGCTGGTGACAAACCACAACCGGCGGCCTTCGACCAGCGGCGCACAACAGATGCCCTGTTGAGGCCAGTCGTGGACTCGGCCCGACGGCAATTTCTCGCTGCTGTGTTGCCAGAGAAACTTGCCGGTAGCGATATCGAAACAGACGAGACAGCCCAAATCGACGCTGGCCGGATAGCGCTCGAGTCGGCCGGCGTTGTTGTTTGTGCCGACATAGATTCGGCCATCGGCCACGACCGGGTTACCGTAGCTCTGCGAGCCGAGCCGGGCAACCCAGCGGATGTTCCGAGCCGTCTCCGGTTTCCAGTCGCCCGTCTGGCGGTCGAACTGGCCCGGATCCCAGTTGGCAGGAATGTTTTGGGCCACGGGTGTATTATTGCGTAGCGACGAACCGCCCCACTGCGGCCAACTGAGTGTCACACTTTGATCGACTTGATCGGCGTCGGTACAACCGGCTGTGGAGACGATAAAAAGAAACGTCAAGAGTAACGCGATTTTGCTCATGATTGCAATTCGTTTAGCGTGCGCCGCTTGCGAGTTTATTCGTTGGGTATAACGACAACATGTGAGAGCACCCCGGCTGCTGTGTCACGATAGATTCTGTAATTGTTTCGATAGCAGCCGGGGTGCTGAGATTCTAAACGCTAATTGGGTGTTACAGTAATGTTGTCCAAAAAAATCTCCGCATCCCTGGCATTGCCGTACAATCCGGGACTTCCTTGTAAATTAGGCGAGTTGTCCATGATCTCAGCCGTCCACTGCTGCGGCTCATCCGCATCGCGCGGCCACACCTTGCCGCGTACATGGGCCTTTCCATCCACCACGGTTGTCGTAAGTTTCATTATGTACCAGACGTTCGGTTTCCAATCAAAGGCAACGAGAGCCGACGCTCGATATTCGCTCGCGGCCCAACTGCGAAGGTGAACTTTTTGGCCGGCTCCTTGCAGCGACAACGTGTACCGCTGGTTGATTAGCCCCACGTCCGGCATCTTGCCGTCCTTGATTTGGCCTTGAACGTCCGCCTGAATCGTGTAGTTGCTCAAATCGACCTGTCCCATCCACATCCGACTCTTCGTCCCTAATTTTGTGGGCTTCTGTCCTGGGCGTGTCGGCAGTTCGTCGCGCTTGACCATGATCCGCTCGCCGACGACGTCGCGCAAGACGTAGCGGACCCGGCCGCCGACCCAAGACAGTGGCACGTCGTCGGCGTCGTTAAAATCATATCGCCAGGGCAGGGGGGGGGCGACGCGCAGACGTGCCCTGGCCTCCAGGTCGCCAACCTTGGCCGCGACGATCGTCGCCGTGTGATCACTGCCGGTGGGAGCCGTGTACATGCCGTCGTCGGTGATCGTGCCGGGGCCGCTGAGCGAGAACGTGGCAGGTGATTCCTTGATGAACTCACCCCGTGCATCGAACAGGCGCACGGTGAACTTTTGAGTCTCGCCCGGCTCGAGCAGCACTTCGCAGGGGACGACTTGCACGTGGGCGGGGTCCGTCGCGTCAATCGTCTGCTGAGAATCCGCATCTTTCCGAAATCCGAAGTAGAGATCGTGGATTATGATCTCGCTAGTTTGAGCGTCCGAGTCCTCAACACCGATGCAATACAGGTGCCCAGTCGTAGGAATATAAATCCGTCCGTGCGAGACAATCGGCGAGCCATGGCTCTCCTCTCCGCGGGGTAGCCGGCCGCGGCTAACCACCTCGACCCCGGCTTCGGTCGGCTTGAGGATGTACCAACGCCCATTCGCCGTGCAGACATAAATTTTTCCATCCGCGTAAAGTGGGCTGCTCCGCATCACGGTACCCAACGCCTTGCGTGTAATCTGATTGCCCGTCTTGCTATCGAAGATCAACAGCTTGCCCCGGTCGTCGAAGACGTAGAGTCGGCCGTCGAGGATCATCGGCGAACTCTTGCCGGCCATGATCTCTTCAAGTTTCCACAGCCTATCGAAGATCAACGGTTTGCCCGGGTCGTCGAATACGTAGAGGCGATTGTCGATGATGACCGGCGAACTCTTGCCAGCATCCATGACATCCTTGAGCTTCCGCAGTTCTTCGCCACTCAGGTCACCTGAAGCGTTGCCACGAAAGGCGACTAAGGCGCCCATGCGTGTGCCTTTGATGTTCTCTTCGCTATGGCTCATGTAGATCATATCGCCATCGACCAACGGCGAGACGTTCAGCCCGCGACGCGAGAGGGGGAAGTGCCAGATAGGCTGACCCGTGCGAGGCTGCATGGCCCAAACTTGACCGTCGCCGGAGCCGAAGACCATGGCCCACTGGCCGCCGAGCCGCGTGAGAGTCGGCGTACTGTAGGTCGTGTCGTACGGAATCAGCCGTGTACCGTTGAACCAGACCATTTGCCCGCTAGCTTTGTCGAACGCCATGAATCGATGGGCCGGCTTGGCCATCAGGCCCGTCGCGGGCGTATCGCCCCAGCCGATCACCACAGCGCTGATGATCACCAGGTCGTCGAAGACAACCGGAACATTCGTCCGTCCGCCATACGTGCTCAAGAAACCATATTGCTCGTGCAGCGAGTGTGACCAGATGGTCTCGCCCGTCTTTCCGTCGAGGCATTGGAAGTAACCACAGACGCCCAGGGCATAGACGTGGCCCGTCGCCGGATCGCCCACGCACGACGACCAGCCGACCCGAGTGTCGGGCACGTCGGACAGATAGACGTTAAAACGGTTTTCCCAGATTTTGCTGCCGGTGGCCGCATCGACGCAGACCACTTTTTCGCCCTCGTCAGGTGTTTCCGGATCGGCGAGAACGATTGTGTAAAGTTTGTCGCGCATGACGATGGGCGTACTGCGACCGGCCAGCTCGGCACTTTTCCAGAGTACGTTGCTGCCTTCGCCGCCTCGCGGGTCCCAGCGGTCGACCAGATCGGTCTCGCTTCCCGTCCCCATGAGCCCCGTGCCGTTCTGCCATGGGCCGCGCCAGTTGGGCCAGTCGAGTGGATCGGCCGAGCCGGGCGGTGGGGAGATCGTGCCGGTGTCTGATTCGACGGCCGTAGCGGCCCGGGTGATCGTCAACAGGGCGATCGTCAGTAGGGTGAGTATCGCCAGGCATTGTGTCACCAGAGGGAACAAGAAGATTTGCCGCTGCGTTTTCATAGAGTCTCCTGACGACACGAAGGGAACCGACGTTTTCGGCCTTGATTCTATGGAAGATAGCACAATATCGCCTGCTGGACCATGCGTGGAGGCGGGACCCGATAATCGGCAGAGTTTCACCGGCTTATGTGGAGCGCAAGATTTACCTAACAGTTGATGTAAACCAGTTGCTGAAAATTACTTCCGATCTCTTAAGGCATCTTCCCTAGGCTGCCGATACGGTAATTGTCGCGAGACAGGTAATTGTCGCGAGACATCAGTGGAGTGCCTTAGGCGGCACTTTAAGCGTAAGCGCGCCGGCAAACCGATCCCCGCTTGTTCGAGTCAAGGACTGGCTCGACCGGTTCTGGCGCAAAACCGTGTGAGCTGCGAGTACGAACCCACCTTTCCTTCCCTCCGGCACTTAAAAGTGCCTCCTACGGCCAAGCGTGGTCGCACCCCCTTGGGCGTCCACCAGCTGACCTACCGAATGACCATGGCCAGCGACTTGTCGTGGGCGGCAACGCGCGTTGCCGGAAGGCAGAAAGATCCCGTGCTTAGCGGCTCCAGCGTAAAGGAGACGTTGCTCGATGAGATGGAACATGGTTCTTGGCGCGCTAGTCCTTAGCGTAGGCCTGAGTAGCCAAAGCTTTGGCTTTGAATTACTCGATCGAATGTTGAGCTTGGGCTGCGGTTGTGACGCCCAAGCCTCGTGTTGTGCAAAGCCAACGTGTGGCGCTGCCGCCGCCACATGTGGCTGTAAGAAAGCTTGCGGTTGCAAGAGCCGCTGTGGCTGCAAAGATCGCTGCGGTGGCAAGAACCGCTGTGGTTGTGCGAAGAAGGGTGGTTGCGCCAACAAGGGTTGTGCCGCGAAAGCTTCTTGCGGATGTGCCAAGGGTGGTTGCGCCGCGAAGTCGTGTGGCTGCAAAGATCGTTGCGGTTGCAAAGATCGCTGTGGTAGCAAGAATCGCTGTGGTTGTGCGAAGAAGACATGTGGTTGCGCTGCCAAAGCCTCTTGCGGTTGTGCGAAGAAGTGTGGTTGCGCCGCGAAGGCGAAGTGTGGTTGTGCCAAAAGCAGCTGTGGTAGCAAGAGCCGCTGTGGTTGTGCGAAGAAGAAGATATGTGGTTGCGCCGCCAAATCCTCTTGCGGTTGTGCCAAAAGCTGTGGCTGCAAGAAAGATCGTTGTGGTGGTGGCCTGTTGAACTTGTTCAACCGCTGTGGCTGTGACAATGGTTGTGCCAAGAAGTGTGGCTGTGCCGCCAAAGCTTCTTGTGGCTGTGCTGCTGCGACACGCGGTTGTGGTGCCGCGGCCGGTGCTCCGAGCGACGATGTCGCCGCTCCGATGCCGCCCGCTCCGATGGAAGACAGCTCGGCCTCGCTGGGCAGCCGGCGACGCGTTGTCCAGGCCAGCAACCTGATCCGCTAGTCAGGAGAGCTTGCTTTCGAGCGACTTCTTAAAAAGTTAAAAGCCTGCTCGGGACTTCGGTCTCGGGCAGGCTTTTTTGTTTACATCTATGGTTTGCGCTTCGCAGCCTCGATCAGTCCGGCGGCATAGCCCAACAGATCGCCTCTCTGGCGACAGATCTCAAGATACCGATCGAAATGACCCATCTGCTGGGCAAGCCACAGACGGGTCGGTGCGTAGGCGGATAACCTCATTTCGGGCGGCACCCGCAGAGCCCAGGCCTCGAGCGCCTCGCGAAACCGACCCAAACGGGCCAGCAGAATCAAATAGGTCTCGATCGCGGCGGTGCCTTCCGCTGCAGCGCCTTTCATAGCAGTGCCTTCCGCAGCAGTGTTTTCATTTTGCGGATCGATTTTTCGGGCTTGTTCGGCGAAATAGTCCAGCGCCTCGTCGACCCGCTCACCCAGCAAAGCGGAAAAAAACAGGGCGTGGCTGGGATACAGATCGACAAACGGCTCCTCGCCCGCCATTTGCAATGCCGGCGCCAGACGTCGGCCATACTCGGCCAGGTCCACGGCCAACCACAGCGGCGAAGCATCTTCTGACGAAGGAGCCTCTTCCAGCAGTCGGGCGAACCGCACGATGGACGCCAGATGCGAGATGTCGATGTGGTAGTTTTCGTCGTCAAATAGCCAGACACGTTTCTCGATCAACTCGGCGAGCGTGGCCTGGCCCGGTTTCTTCTTTTCCCGTTGCTCGATGTGCGCAAGTACATTTTCCAAAACTTCCGTGTGCAAGTGACGAACCAGACGCTCGGCAGCCGACCGCTGATAGCCAATCGCCAAGGTGGGCATCACACTTTCGAACAGAGTGATCGCGTTGCAAGTTCCATAGCGGCGCAATACGAGATCGAATCCGAGGTCCGGTGCGACTCCTTCGTGCAGGGCGATCTCGACAAGTTCTTCCAGCGAGTCGTCCGTCGGCTTGGCGCGGGCCAATTCCTCGGCGACCGGCTGCTTCTCGCCGATCGGCCGCAGATAAGCCCAGGCCTGACGAAACTCGCCCTCGGCCAACAAATGTTGCCCGACCTCACGACATGCGTCCATGTACGCCTCTTCGGTTTCGGTGCGGACCGGTTCTCTCAGGTCGTCCAGTGGCGGCGCTTCTCCGAGCGGTAAGGAGAGTCGATGTCGGCTCTGCATCAGCCGCAACTCGAACAGCTCGTGATACCGATGCTCGACGCGCAGGGCCTCAGCCAGCCGGTCAAACACGATGTCCGCACTTTTTTCTGACCGCAGTGAGTCGAAGAGCGTATCGGACATAGAGCGCGTTTCACCAAAGTATAGCGGGATAAGCTCTGGTTTCACCGATCCAACACGTCGCCGTGTCGCACCACGTATGTGCAACTTACACGAGCAGACCAAGTGACTTGATCAACAGGCTGCCTAACCGGCCCTGCCAATTGTACCCAATTGCCAACCGCATTGCACCTACCGCCGCCGACCCTGTTCGCTCCCAGCCAGCTGGGGTAGCATGGGCAGAGTTGTCCGTTCATCTTTTGCCGCCGTTTTGTCCGATCACCGCCCATACGGATTTCTTCCATGTCGACCGCCGATTTTGCCGGCCAGACGGTGGCCGCCTTTGAAAGCCGTCGAGCCGAGGAAATGGCCCGGCTCATTGAGCGGTGCGGGGGCGTACCGCGGGTCAGCCCCTCGATGCGCGAGGTGCCGCTGCCGGCCAGTCGCGAAACGATCGATTTTGCCAACCGGCTCATCACCGGGCAGTACGATCTACTGATATTTCTTACCGGCGTCGGTGTCCGACACCTTGTGGCCCAAGTCGAGCGGCAGGTCGACCGCCAGCGATTCCTCACCGCCATCGCGGACGTCACCACCGTCGCCCGCGGGCCGAAGCCGGTCGCCGCGCTCAAGGAACTCGGCATCACGCCGACCTATCGGGTACCGGAGCCCAACACCTGGCGCGAGCTGCTGACACTGCTCGACGCCGAGTTGTCACTTGCCAATCAAACGGTCGCGTTGCAAGAATATGGAGAGACGAATCCCAGCCTGACCGCCGGGCTGGAAGCACGCGGCGCGGCGGTCGAGCGAATTAGAGTTTACGAGTGGGATCTTCCGGAAGACACCGGAGATCTGCAGGAAAACGTGCGGACGATTGCCGCCGGCCAAGTTGACGTGGCGCTTTTCACGGCCGCCGTGCAAGTGGCTCATCTGATGAAAGTCGCCGAAGGTTTGGATTTGGCCGACGAAGTGCGCCGCGCCTTTCGCCAGATGGTCGTCGCTTCGATCGGACCGACGACCAGCCAGACGTTGCGCGATTACGAGTTGCCGGTCGACCTTCAGCCGCAGTATGCCAAGATGGGGCACTTGGTGCAGACGGCCGCGTCGCGTGCCGCCGGCATTCGCGACCGCAAGCAAACGGTCGCCGCCAGACTGCGGGCCGTGCCCGCCGGCACATCGGAGACGGACGAAAACAAGGCCTGGCATAACAGCTTGTTCCTGCGGGCTTGCCGCCTGGAACCGGTCGAACGGACGCCGATCTGGTTGATGCGGCAGGCCGGCCGCTATATGGCCGAATATCGCCAGGTCCGCGCCACCACGACCTTTCTCGAACTGTGCAAGAATCCGCAGCTCTGTAGCGAGGTGATGTGCAGGGCTGTCGAGCGGTTAGGCGTCGATGCGGCGATTATCTTTTCCGACCTACTGCCGATCCTCGAACCAATGGGCATGGAACTCGAATTCGCCCAGGGCGAAGGGCCGGTGATCCATAATCCGGTGCGTGAGTTGGCCGACGTCGACCGTGTTGTCGAGCTAGAAAATGTCGAAGCACTCTACTTTGTCATGGAAACGGTCACGCAGGCCCGGGCCGACTTGCCGGAAGACATCCCGCTGATCGGCTTTGCCGGTGCGCCATTCACGTTGGCCAGTTACGCCATCGAAGGGGGATCGAGTCGAAGTTATCTGCACACCAAGACGCTGATGTACCGAGACGCCGGCGCCTGGGACGCGCTGATGAACCGTTTTGCCCGGGCGGTCACGTTGTATTTGAACGCGCAAATTGCTTGCGGGGCACAAGCGGTGCAGTTGTTCGACAGTTGGGTTGGCTGCCTGGGACCGGACGACTATCGCCAATTTGTGTTGCCTTACACGTGCAAAATTTTCGACTCTCTTACCCCGGATGTGCCGGCGATTCATTTTGGCACCGGCAATCCGGCCCTGCTACCGCTGATGGCCGAAGCGGGCGGCACGGTCATCGGTGTCGACTGGCGTGTGCCGCTCGACGATGCTTGGCGCCAGATTGGCCACGACCGGGCGGTGCAGGGCAACCTCGATCCGCTGGTGCTCTTGGCCGATGAAAAAGAAATCCGTCGCCGCGCCAAGCAAGTTCTCGACCAGGCGGCTGGCCGGCCAGGCCACATTTTCAACCTGGGCCACGGTGTCCTGCAACAGACGCCGGTCGAAAACGCCATCGCGCTAGTCAATGCGGTGAAGGAATTGAGCGTTTAGCCGTTATGTATGCAGCACAGAATCGCGATCCGCGGCTAAACGCCGTGTGGCAATGGAACGAAATGTTTAGCCGCCGACGCGCAGCGGAGCGCGTTTGGAGTGTTGAATAACCATGGTCATCGGCTACCACGTCATATTCGGCGCGTACGGCTTCTAGCTCCCGAACGATCCTCGAGGGTCCTGGTCGGACTATGTCGGTGCGTGGGAGTTGTTACGTTTCGGTAAGGCGACCAAGGTGTCATCACGGCAGTCGCTCGCCGGTCGGTCCCATGACTCCGATCTTCGCCATCGTGCCAAGCAATCGTTGAAATACCCGGCCGTCTGCCTTACCGGGGTTCAGGCACGCGCAGCGGGACGCGGCTTTGCGGAATACGCCAATCGATCGTCGCTCGTGGTATGGGCTTGCGCTATTTTGCCCGATCATGTCCATCTTGTCATGGGTCGACACCGTCTCGCGATCGAGCAGGTCTCTAACCAACTGAAAGGCACGGCGACCCGCCAACTGAACATCGAGGATATCCATCCGTTTCGTGCGCATCGGATGTCGAATGGCCGCCATCCGAAGGCGTTTGCCGGCGGCCAGTGGGCCGTTTTTCTCAATACGGTCGACGATATCTGTCGGGCGATTCGGTACGTTGAGCAGAATCCGGTTAGAGAGAAGTTGCCGACCCAGCGCTGGGGCTTTGTGACGCCGTATCGGGATCGCGCTCCCCATTCGGGTCGCGGCTAAACATTCTCTTCCGATATCCCATTATGTTTAGCCGCCGACGCGCAGCGGAGCGTGTTGCACTTACCCGTCCACGCTCCCTCGATTGATCGCATCAATCAACCGACGGAGCCGACCCAGGCTGCGACGGTTGAACTGAAAAACCAGCCGTGGCATGTCGGCCAGGTCGGGCTCGTCGCGTTCCTCTTTTAACGCGGGGCCCTGTTCAAATATTCCTTCAGCCAGAATATCCATGAACGAGCGATTGATGTCGGCCAGCAGCGCCGCGGGCAATTCCTGCCGCAGCCGGAACACCAGCCGGCTGCGCACGTACCGCATGCTGTGATAAACCTCGTAGAACCGCATTATCTCGTCGACGGCGTCGTCGACTTGATCGGTCAACTTGTATAGTGCGAGATCCTCGGGCGATATCATCTTCTTGGCGAGCAGTTGGTCCGTCACGAATTGATGCCAGTCCTGCCAAAACGTACCGCCCGGCGCGTCGAGAAACACAACCGGCACCATATCGCGCTTGCCGGTTTGCAGCAGCGTCAACACTTCGAGACCTTCGTCGAGCGTGCCGAAACCGCCCGGCAGCAACACAACCGCAGTACATTCTTTCACGAACATCAGCTTGCGGGTAAAAAAGTATTTCATGTTGACCAGCTTGTGGTCGCCCGCAATAACGCTGTTGGCGCTCTGTTCGAAGGGCAGCATGATGTTCAGACCCATCGAATTGTCTCGGCCCGCACCGACGTGTCCCGCTTCCATGATGCCGCTGGCCGCCCCGGTCAGGACAAGCCAGTCCCGCTTGGCCATCGCGGCGCCTAATTTCACCGCTTGCTCGTAGGCGGGGTCGTCCGGCGACGTGCGAGCCGATCCGAAAACGGTAACCTTCGACTTGTTGCGATAGGGCGCGAATACCTTGAACGCGTACCGTAACTCGCGCAGTGCCCGGCTCAAAATCTTCAAATCACCACGCGACGTGTTGTCTGCTTCGAGCTTGTCGGCAGACTCCTTGATCCGGTGGATCAGATCCGCAATGCGATGGCGGTCCATCGGCTGGTCTGCGTCGGGCGACGGAATGTTGTAGCTTGTGGCGTCGGTGGCCGGACGAGAATCTTTTAGCAACGTTAATTTCCTTATGCGCTGACAGGTCAACAAGCCATCAGCATACCACGTAGGAGTGCTATATCAATTATAGGTCCATTACTGATCTGCGCATATCAAAAAGCCCAGGGATAGCTATCCCTGGGCTTCGTAATCTTCTGCTATGAAACGACACGCGGCCGTCAGGCCCCGGGCCGTTGAAAATGTTGATAAGCCATCAGCACGTCGTACAAATCGGACGAAATCGTAATTTCATCATCATCAAAATCGTGGAGCCAAGTTCGCTCACTGCGGACCGCATCGGCCAGCAGGGGCAAAACATCAGCCGCCGAAAGGGTAATGCACGGCCCGCCAATGGATTTCGTGGCGAGTGTCTGACAGGTATCGTCATCTGGCCCGTGGTAAACTCGTAGTTGGCTTCTTGCCATGGCTGGCTTCCTTGCGCTGAGGGTTCGATCGTTCCGTTGGTGCGATCGCGACGGATTACACTCCACGCCCTCCCTATCTGTATGGGTTGGTATCGGCGATCGGTGTCGTGCCGGTTTGATCTATTTGCACAAAAGTTCGTTTTTTTCCGGCGAGGACTCCCTCGACACGGTATGCTCATGAGATAAAAGGTGCCGGTCCCGTAGATTTGGCAAACTTCATGTCCGTGCGACTCGCACTGAGCGTATGACTTTGCCAAGCTGGCGAACTTGGCAAACCTTGACAACTGAGTGAATCGCGGGCTAAATTGCCGTGCCAGCAACTTATTATTGGGCCAATTGCCTGCGCATTTTGCCGCCGTGCCCTGACCTTTGTAGAACTTTCTTATGGCCCCATCGGTGATTATTGACCTGGCCCGGGTCGCTCGAGATGTGGGACTCGCCCCTGCCCAGGTGGAGAGTACGGTCGAGTTGCTGGATGCTGGCAACACGATTCCATTCATTACCCGCTATCGAAAAGATCAGACGGGTGGGCTCGATGAAGAACAGATCCAAAAGATCCAGGCTTGCGTTGAGAAGCGCCGGAGCCTGGAGCAGCGCAAGCAGACGATTCTCCGGTCGATCGAGTCGCAGGGAAAACTGACCGATTCGCTCTCCGATGAGATCCGGCGAGCCGACAGCACCAAACGGCTCGAGGATTTGTACCTCCCTTACCGACCGAAAAAGCAGACGCTCGCCACACAGGCCCAACAGTGCGGACTGCAACCACTGGCTGATGAGATTCTGCGAGCCGATCCGGCCTGTGCTGACCTCGACACGCGGGCTGCCGATTTTGTCAACACGGAAGAGGAGGTGCCCGCGGCCAGCGATGCGCTGCTTGGCGCCGGTTTTATTTTGGCGGAGAAGTTTAGCGAACGGGCCGATCTGCGACAGAAGGTCCGCAAGATTTTTCGTCGCACAGGCAAACTGGTGAGTACGAAAACCGAGGATGCCGACGAGAAACAGACCAAGCAATTTCACGATTACGTTGATTTTCGCGAACCACTCAGCCGGGTGCCGCCGCATCGCGTCTTGGCTATTAACCGTGGCGAACGGGCGAAAGTGTTGCGAGTTCGTATCGAGGTGGCCAACGATCTGATCGAGCGCGAAGCAATCGCCCTCCTGGTCCCGGTCGATCACCCGCACGGCGAGTTCTTGCAAGGTTGCGCCCGAGACGCGCTGAGTCGACTGGTCCTCTCTAGTCTCGAGCGGGATGCGCGGCGAGAGATGACTGAAAAAGCGGAGTCACGCTCGGTCGAAGTGTTTGCCCAGAATCTTGCCAAGTTGCTCATGCAGCCCCCGGTGCCCGGCCGCCGGGTGCTGGCGGTCGATCCCGGTTTCAAAAACGGCTGCAAGCTGGCCGCCCTCGATGAGTTTGGCGGGGTCTTGGCCACCGAGGTGGTCTTTGTGATTGGCAACGACCAGCGGCGGGCGGAGAGCCGAGCCAAGCTTGTCGAGTTGATCACGACCCACGTTCTTTCCGTCATCGCCATTGGCAACGGCACCGCCTGCCGAGAGACCGAAGAATTGGCTGCGGCGATGATCGCCGACGAGTTGGCCGATCGGGATGTTTCCTATGTCGTGGTCAACGAGGCCGGCGCCAGTGTCTACTCGACCAGCGCACTCGGGCGAGAGGAACTGCCCGAACAGGATGCCATGCAGCGCAGCGCTATTTCGATTGGCCGGCGACTTCAAGACCCGCTCAGCGAACTGGTCAAAATCGATCCGGCCAGCATCGGCGTGGGACTCTACCAACATGACGCCAAGGCTAAGCACCTCCGCGATTCGCTCGACACGGTCGTTCAATCGTGTGTGAGTTTTGTCGGCGTCGATGTGAATACAGCCAGCCCAGCGCTCCTGCGGTACGTCTCGGGCATGAACCAACTCACGGCCCGTCGCGTCTACGAGTATCGGCAAAAGCAGGGGCCGTTTCGGTCGCGACAGCAGCTATTGGATGTCCCGGGTCTGGGCGAGGCGACCTATATCCAAGTGGCCGGGTTCCTCAAAATCGAAGGGGGCGACGAACCGCTCGACGCTACCTGGATCCATCCGGAAAGTTATGCCGCGGCCGAGAAGCTGCTGAAAAAATTTACCTGTCCGAAAAGCGATTTGGCCGATCAAGAGGCCCGGGAGCGACTGGCCGAAGAGGCTCGAAAACAAGAAGCCGAGTCCCTGTCGGCTGAACTCCAGATCGGCAAGCTGCTGCTGGCCGACATGATCGAGGCCATCTCGCGTCCGGGTCGTGATTTGCGTGAGGACTTGCCTCCGCCGATCTTTCGCAAGGGGATCGTGAAGCTGGACGATCTGGCCGAGGGCATGGAGCTGATCGGCTCGGTGCTCAATGTGGTCGACTTCGGTGCGTTCGTCGACATCGGGCTGTCCGACAGCGGATTGGTTCACGTCAGCCAGTTGGCCAATAAATATATCCGCGATCCGCACGACGTCGTCTCGGTTGGCGATAACGTGAAAGTTTGGGTCACCAATATCGACAAGGACCGTCGTCGCGTCGGGCTGACCATGATCGAACCGGGAACCGAAGTAAAACCGGAACCCAAGCCGAAGTCCAAACCCGCGCGTCACGGTAAACCCAAATTCGCGGGCCGCTCTGGCAGTTCGACCAGCCGTTTCGCGAAATCGAAAGGCACCCGAAAAACGCCTGCCGAAGCATCGAAGCGGCAGGCTCGGCCACCAAAGAAAAAAACACTCCTGGTGCCCATCACCAAAGAGATGGAAGAGGGCTCCGAACCGATGCGTACGTTCGGCGATTTGTTGCAATTTCATCAAAAGAAGGAAGACGACGGCGACGCAAAGTAGTCGTAGCAGGTGCGTTGAAAACGGGGACTGAGATTTCAGCACCACGGCTGCCAACGAATCAGCTACGGAACCCTAAGTGACACAGCAGCCGGGGTGCTTCCTTTTCGTCCACGTTCCCTACAGAGACGGCTGATCCAACATCGAAAGCAACTGGAATGGATTTTAAGCAGCGACTTCAGAAAGCGGCCGATCGCGGCCAGCAAGTCCGACAGAAAAAGGACCGTGATGCGGCCGCCAAGGCCCTTAGCGAAGAGGAGTGCAAGCGATTGCATTCAAAATACCGCCTCGCGCTCACCGACACCATCGAAGATTGTCTCCATCAACTGGCCGATCAGTTTCCCGGCTTTCAGTTCGAGACGGTCGTCAACGACCAGGGCTGGGGCGCCGCCGTGCGGCGCGACGACCTCGGCCTGATCGACGGACGTCGGGACAGCTTTTACAGCCGGCTGCAATTGATCGTGACGCCGTTCAACCAGTACCACGTTTTGGACCTGGTCGCCAAAGGGACCGTCCGCAACAAGGAATCGTTTACCCGCAACCACCACCAGCGGCTCAGCGAGGTCGACCCCGACAGCTTCACCGAGCTGGTTGACCTGTGGGTACTCGACTACGCCGAGTCGTATGCGGCGGCCGATTAGGAAAGATGGCGAGCCGCGGGCGTAAGCCCGTGGGTGAAGTCGTAGGGTGGGCCGAGTTTCACGAGGCCCACGCGTGTCGCTGCCGCAATGGGAAGCACCCCGGCTGCTAACGAAGAAGTTTCGGAGATTTTCGTGACACAGCAGCCGGGGTGCTGAAAACTGAGAAGTCAGCCGTCCGATGGGGCCAGCGCCAGTGCGCACAGCGCGTCCAAACTGGCCAACACATCGTCGCGCGACACCGACTCCCAATCACTCAGCTTGTGATGGAGAATCGCCACTTTGAAGCTTTCCAAGGCATCGGCCAAATCGTCTGGCAGCGGCGGCAAGTCTTCGAACGGTCGAACCGGCGGAACGACCTTGGAGAATCCCTCGACGTCTTCGGCCGTGCCGCGCGAAGCCACGTCATCCACGATCTCCTGGGCGTCGTCGGTCGCGTCCTCCGGTGGCTGCCCCGGATCGCGGACCTCATCGGTCGATGTGCCGAGGAGTTCGGTCTCGTTCGGGCTGTCCTCTTTTGGGCCGTCAAGAGTCGGCTGCACATCCTCATCAAGTTCCGCGACAATAATATCGTTGTCGTTCGGCTTGAGTTCGGCCGGCGCGCCAAGGGCTTCCCAGCGAGCGTGCCGCGTCTGGGAAACAGACCAGTCATTCTGAACGGCCCCTTCCAGCCACATCTCGGCATCGTTCCAGTCGAGCGCCGCTTGAAAGTGGCTCCAAAACAGCCCGGCGTAGTCCCGTTGCACCTCGCCGAAACGCGCGGCGACGCGACGCAGCCGGCCCACATGCTGGCTGCTAACGGCGCCCACGCGGCGTGCCCACGCCTTGTCGGAATGTTCAGTCGACGGCGCACCTTCGGCGATCAGGGTCTCGCGCCATTGGCAGATGATTCGACCTTTGTCCCAGTTGGTGGTGCTGACCAGATCGTTCCATGCCGCGACAAAAGGTTGAGAAGCAGTCTCAACAGATGGGCTCTCTACGGACGGGGCATCCGCGGCCGGTGGCTCCTGCATGGCGAAAAGCTTCCTTAAAACAGTGCAGCGAAATGGGGGACCGATATAACGGTGCGAGGCACAGTAATCTCGCGGGCAGGAGATTCTAACATACCGAGAATCGGACCGACCAGATGCCGACAACCGGAAGTGATAAGAAAGTCAGAACGTAGTCCGACATACAGCGGAAAATCCGTTATACCCGCCCAAGGTTGCCACGCAACGCGCAGCGCCTTCTTGGAAAAACCGAGGCTCGTTAGGGAAAAGCTGTCGACAACTGCCGGGGCTGGTTGCCCAGCGATGCCTACTCGGTCGGTGCCCGTTCGTCCGATTCGAAGCCGCACGTCTTATGCGCCCCGTCGCACAGCGGACGCTTGGCCGAGTGGCCGCAGCGACATAAGGCAACGGCCGGCTTGTCGCTGCTCAAGGGAAAGCGGTTGCCTGCGGAATCAAGCAACTCGACGGTTCCCTCCACGAGAAACGGACCGTTCGGACGTACACGAATTCGGACTTCCGCCATGATGATTTCCTAACCGGGTTGAAGATAAAAAGCTCGTCTGGCCGGACTGGCGTCACGCAACGAGCCACGCCAGACGATTCGAGCCGATTATACTCGAGTGCGGCGTGAAAACCACCGCTTGACGATGGATCGCCCCCATAGCTGCCGTGCTACGCACGGCTGGTGCCGAAGCCTGACGTCGGGAATCCGGAAGCTGACGCATCCGGCTCGCCAGGCATTCATTCTGGCACGGGCACCAATTCACCGTCTTCCACCTCGTCGACGATTTCGATCTGACTTGGCAATGCCCGGCTGCCGACCGCCCAGTGCGGCGGGCGAACGTGCCAAGGGTAGTCCAGCAGCGCCCGATAATCGCGGACCTGCCGGTAGTGGATCGCATCGCGATGGGTGTACCGTAACATCCACCACGTTTGTGCCGGATTGTACTGTGCGAGGCGAGTCAGATGGCCTTTTCGAGCGAAAACCATCTGCCCGTGTGGCGTCGGTTCACCGGTCGGCCACGTCGCCAGGCCTTCGGCGCAACCGGCGCTGACAATCCAAACCACGATCGCGAAAACAGCTACTCGCATCGGCAAACTCCTCATGTCCACATGGTCCGCATGTGTTCACGTCCATCGGTCGCGACGACCCTAGAGGTCCAGCCTGATCCGCCCAAGCCGCACAACAGGCACGACACATCCATTTTTCAGCTAGACTACCCCGTGTGACCTATAAATACAGTAGGGCGGCGAGCGACATTGCCTACCCTCCTGTCAGTGATCCCGCTGCGCAACCAGGTTTGATCGCCACAGTTTAATCGCTACGAAGGATTCCGATGGACATTTTTCGCCGACGCAAAAACCATAGCGATGTGCAGCAGTTTTTGGTCCGGTTCGCCAACGACCAACAGAGTGCGGCCAACAGAGTTGTCCATGAACAGCGCCGTGGGACTCGCTCCAAAACGAATCTGAACGTCGGTATCTGGGTCGTGCCGGTTGTTGATGGCCGGCCCGACTGCGACAGCGCCTTTGCCGCGTTGACCGGCGACGTCGGTTGGCAAGGCGTCGGCATTCTCGCCGATCGACCGACCACCACCGAAGAAATCATCCTCGCATTTCCGAACGATCCCACGTTGACTTTCCTCCGTGTCAAAGTCCGCGCCTGCACTCCCTTGGGCGTTGGCTTCTATCGCCTCGGTACCGAGGCGACCGAGGTGGTCCAACTCGAAGACTACCCACAGCTCGAAGAGGTCTGCCTCGCCGCGATAAGCGGATAGCCGTCGTGCTACGCACAGCCGGGGCTACATAGCGTCGACAACTGATTAACCAACAACTCACTTCTTCGGCAAGTGATGGCCCAGCTTGTCACGCTTCGTCGCTAGATAGCGAGCATTGAATTCGTTCATCGGCGGCATGATCGGCACCTGATCGACCACTTCCAGATCGAAACCGCCGTAGATAAACGCGTCGGTCTTCTTCGGGTTGTTGGTGAGCAGTCGCACCCGGGTCAGGCCCAAGTCTTTGAGCAACTGAATCCCCACGCCGTAGTCCCGTGTGTCGGCCTGGAAGCCGAGCGCCTGGTTCGCCTCGACCGTATCGAGCCCTTCGTCCTGCAACGCGTAGGCCTTGATTTTTTCCACCAGCCCGATGCCGCGGCCTTCCTGGGGCAGGTAGACCAGCACCCCGATCCCTTCGTTGCCAATCATTTCCAGCGCCATGTGCAGTTGATCGCCGCAGTCGCAGCGGAGCGATTCGAGCAAATCGCCGGTGAAGCAGGATGAGTGCAACCGCACCAACGGCGCGGCCGCGCTGGCCAGGTCGCCCACAACGAACACCAACGGCTGCTGCTCTTCGTACTTGACGCCGTAGGCAATGATCCTGCCCTCGCCGTAGGGCGTCGGCAGCTTGGCCTCCGCCATCCGATAGACCAACTTCTCTCGCACGCGGCGATAGGCGATCAGTTGCTCGATGGAGATGATCCGCAGATCGAATTGTCGCGACAAGTCAACCAATCGGTCGCGGTTCGCGCGATCGCCCGTTTCGTCGAGCACCTCGCACAGCGCGCCGGCCGGCTGCAGACCGGCCATCCGCGCCAGGTCGACCGCCGCCTCGGTATGCCCGGCCCGACGCAGCACGCCCCCTTCCTTGGCGACCAGCGGAAACAGATGGCCCGGCCGGACAAAGTCGTGTGGCTCGCTTTGCGAATCACAGATACTGCGAATGGTCAAAGCCCGCTCGGCGGCCGTGATGCCCGTACGGCACGTTCGGTGATCGACCGGCACCGTGTAGTTCGTACCGAGCGGCGCGGTGTTGTCGCTGACCATCGGTGCCAGCTTGAGTCGCTCGCTCACCTCAGGCAAAATCGGCATGCAGAGCTGGCCACGGCCATGCGTGATCATGAAGTTGACAATTTCCGGTGTGACCTTCTCGGCAGCACAGACAAGATCGCCTTCATTTTCACGGTCCTCGGCGTCGAGGACCACCACGACCTCGCCCCGAGAGATCGCTTCTACAGCATCTTCAATCGTCGAAAACTGGTTGGCCACGGCAACGTCACCTATCAGAAAGGGACTGTGAAGGCGGCTGCCGACACAAAACGGCATGTGGCGGAGCAGCCCTCGAAGTGTATCATTATAAGGAGTCGACACGACGTTTCCAACCAATCAACCTCGGTGGCCTGTCGCCATGCGAAGCCAGTTTTTCACCCTGTCCCTGTTGCTAGTGGTGCTTCTTAGCGGTCAGGCAAACTCTGCTGAGCCCTCGGCGGCCGATGCCGGCGATTCGGCCGAGCCGACGCCGCCGAGATTTCTTATCCAGCGAGGACTCGTCTACGTCGAGCGAGACAAGCATTCGCTGCGGGCTGACGTCTACGTGCCCCATACCGATGGCCCACGTCCGGCGGTGCTTGTCGTGCATGGCGGTGCCTGGATGACCGGCCGGCGAACGCAACTGGCCGGCGTAGCCCGGCGGTTGGCCGAAGCCGGATATACGGCTGTCGCCATCAGCTATCGCCTCGCACCGCGTTATCCCTTCCCAGCCCAGATCGACGACTGCCGAGCGGCTGTCCGTTGGATGCGACAAAATGCCGACCGATTGAAAATCGATCCGCAACTGGTCGGCGGTTTCGGCTACTCGGCCGGCGGACACTTGGTGGCCTTGCTCGGAACGGCCGATGAACCGGCTGGCCCAAATGCCCTGCGAGCAGAAACGGACGCGGACTCGGCCAGCGCCAACGAGCCGAGTACCCGCATCCAAGCCTACGTGGCCGGCGCCGCGCCGTGCGACTTTCGCATTTTGCCTCTCAATGTGACGGCCCTGTCGTATTGGCTGGGCGGTACGCGGCGGGAGAAGCCAACTATTTACGAACAGGCCTCGCCCGTCCACTTTGTTTCGGCCGACGACCCCCCCGCATTTTTTTATCATGGAACGAAAGACGCAATTGTGCCGTTGGTCAGCTCGACCGCGATGGTGGTTGCCTTGCGGCAAGTGGGCGTCACTGCTGAGCTGTATCAAGTCGCCGACGCCGGTCACATCCACGCTGTGTTCAACCAGCAGGCGATCCGTGCGGGAATCGAGTTCCTCGATCGGCACTTACGCGACAACGACGACCAAAAAGAATGACCCCCGTCCCCTGATCCCTGACCCCTGCTGATGTTGTCTCGGGAAGAATATGTCGAACAGGCCTACTTCTTCCGCCGCTTGGGCGAGCAGTTGGGGCTCAATGCGCCCGCTCAGGATGTGATGGCGTCGGTACGGGAAGAGATTCTCGCCATCACGAAGCTTCCTTTGGCGATCGACTTCATGTTGGACGAGCTCCGCCATGCGGGCCTCTTTTCCCCAGCCATGTTGAAGCTGGATCATTACTTTACACCGTTCCAAAGTTATGTGATCGGTGAAGCCGAAGACGATCGTGGCCGATTTGACCTGCGGATCGCACTCGAGATTCTCCGCCGCGAAGCCGAGTATCGGGCAGGCAATCCCTCGCCCCAGGGAATCTTCCTCTATCAGTTCGAGTCGCTCTGCCGTAACCGGCTCGGTTATGATCGGGGTCTTCAGGCCGTCGCGCATGATCCGACTTTCAACGAGCTGTGGCGACAATGGATTCTCAAAATCCGTCACCAAGTGGGCACGATTGATATTGCCGATCTGATTTATGTCGTCAGCGACTACTACCCCATGGTTCAGGCTCGGCATCATGGCGGGCCGTCAGACAGATCGTCTGAAACGGAGGCCGCCAAGGGCCGAAGGCTGTTTGGTGAGCGGGAAGGGCGGATCGCGCTGGCCAATCGGCGGAAGGACCCGCAACTGCTGTTTGCCTCGTTACATCGGCAACTGGGCTATCCGAGCGTGCCCCAACCTAATTTGATGGACCAGCGTGAAGAGCTGCTGCCGATGCTCGCCCGCCGGATGGAGCGGCTCGAAACGCGACTCAAGCTTTGGGAAGAAGAGCGGCGTGGTGGCATCGACCTGACCCAGTTTTATGAGAAGCCCGAGTGAGACAGCAGCGGCAAAATGACCCACCAGCCGGGGTGCTGGTGGCAGTTGTCTGAGAGCGTTATGCCCGACCAGAATCCGAGCCGGTGGCCCGGCACAGCCGGTCGACATCGTTACGAATCATGGAGTCCGGAGAATCGGAAATCGTCGATTTTGGTCCAATTTGCGGTTTAACTAAACCAGAGAAATTGTTAGACTCCGGTAATATGTGTGGCGTCGGGTAAAGTGGTGGGTTGACCCTATTGATTGGATTGGATTTATGCCCTCTGGCGGCAGTTGCTTGCCGGCCGACGAATCGGGAGCTACGGTTGCCGAGAGTGCAATTTTTTGGCGGGTTTTTTGACGCGGAGAAGTTGGCGTGAGCTTTCAGCTAAGTCTCAACACAGAGACGGTTGCTTCGACCCAACCGGCAGAGCCGCTGTACGTCGAGCCGGATGCACCGGTGCGCGATGTCTTTGCACTGCTCAAGGCGCAGAACGCTGGAAGCGTTCTCATTTGTCGCGACGGAGCGATCATCGGAATCTTCACCGAGCGCGATGCGCTGCGGCTGATGGCATCCGAGGCGGACTTAAGCGTACCGATCGAGACGGTGATGAGCGCCAACCCGGTTACGGTGCGGGTCGAGGACACCGTTGGCAAGGCAATCCGTGTAATGTCCCAAGGCGGCTATCGGCGTTTGCCGATTGTTGATGAGTCTAGCCAACCGACCGGCGTGGTCAAAGTATCAGGCGTCGTCCACTATTTGGTCGAGCATTTTCCCGACACGATCTATAACCTGCCCCCCGCACCGAATCCGATCACCCAAGAGCGCGAAGGTGCGTAGCGAGACAAAGGCCCAGATGATTAACTACGAAACCAAGGTAATCCGAGTTCACATGAGTTGATCCATACAGACTTGATCTACACAGAGTTGATCGATTCTAGAGCGACCCACCGGCCATTGTTGCTTCCCACCCCAAGCGGCCGAATAATAACTTTAGACACACCTCCCATCAGGAATCGATGGCAATCATGGTTGCGACCAGTAAGTCAGCCAAGCCTTGCGTTCAAGTCGAGGACGCCACAGTGCGTTTCTGCGGCGACTCGGGCGACGGCATGCAATTGGCCGGTACGCAACTGACCACCGCGTCGGCCCTGGCGGGAAATGATGTGGCCACATTTCCCGATTTTCCTGCCGAGATTCGTGCTCCGCGGGGTACCAAAGCGGGCGTGAGCGGCTTTCAGATCCATTTTTCCAGCAAGACCATTTACACACCTGGCGATCGTGTCGATGCGCTGGTCGCCATGAATCCGGCCGCGCTCACCACCAATCTCGCCGACCTCAAGCCGGGCGGTGTTCTGTTGATCAACGAAAATACCTTCGAGAAGAAAGGGCTCGAGCAGGCCGGTTACGACGTAAGCCCGCTCGACGACGGCAGCTTGGACTCCTACAAGCTGCACAGCGTGGAAATGACCAAGCTGACGCGACTGGCGGTCGAGGGGCTCGGGCTGAGCGTCAAAGAGGCCGATCGTTGCCGCAACTTTTTTGCCATGGGGCTCGTGTTCTGGCTCTATGATCGGCCGCTCGAACCGACACTTCGCTACATCGAAGAAAAGTTCGGTCGCCGCCCGGAAGTCGCCGAAGCCAATCGCAAGGCGCTCGATGCCGGATTCAACTACGGCGAAACGGTCGAAGCGATCAGTACCCAGTATCAGGTTGTCCCGGCCGAGTTACCCCAGGGTACCTACCGCAACATCATGGGCAACACGGCCTTGGCCTATGGGTTGATCGCCGCTTCCCGGCTCAGCCAGAAGCGTCTGTTTATGGCCGCCTATCCGATCACACCGGCCAGCGACATTTTGCACGAATTGACCAAGCACAAAAACTTCGACGTGCTGACGTTTCAAGCGGAAGACGAGATCGCCGCCATGACGGCCGTCGTCGGTGCCGCGTTTGCCGGCGAGATGGCAGTCACCGCATCGAGCGGACCGGGCATTGCGCTCAAGGCCGAAGCGATGGGACTGGCCGTGATGGCCGAGCTGCCGATGATTGTGGTGAGCGTTCAGCGGGGCGGACCTTCGACCGGCTTGCCGACCAAGACCGAACAATCGGATCTGATGCAGGCGATGTATGGCCGCAACGGCGAATGCCCAATGCCGGTGATCGCAGCCAGCAGCCCGTCCGATTGTTTTGATGCAGCACAAGAGGCTTGGCGAATCGCGGTGCGCTACATGGCACCGGTGATATTGCTCACCGACGGATACATCGCCAACGGGAGTGAGCCGTGGCGGATCCCCGACATTTCAACGCTGCGGGCCACGGAGGTCAAGCATCCCGGTCCGCCCGAGAACGGAGACTCTGAAAATGGGGACTCCTTCATGCCCTACGCTCGTGACGAGCGGTTGGCACGTCCCTGGGCCAAGCCGGGCACGAAGGGCCTGACGCATCGCATCGGCGGCTTGGAGAAACAAGATGTTACCGGAAACGTCAGCTACGATCCGCTGAATCATCAGCATATGATCGACACGCGGGCCGCTAAGGTTGCGGGCATTGCCGACGATATTCCGTTGCAAGAGGTCGACGGCCCAGACAGCGGCGACCTGTTGGTGGTAAGCTGGGGCGGTCCGTATGGCGCGTGTGCGACCGCGGTCCACTCGGCCCAACTGTCGGGCCATTCGGTATCGCACTGCCAACTGCGCTATTTGAATCCCTTCCCCAGGAACTTCGGCGATGTGTTGAAACGATTTAAGAAGGTCCTGGTGGTGGAACTGAACTCGGGCCAACTCCGCCAGTTGATTCGTGCGGAATTCCTGCTCGACGCGATTGGGTTAAACAAAGTTCAAGGCAAGCCGTTCAGCGTGGCCGAGATCGAGACAAGGGTCAAGGAACTTGAAGAGTCCAAAAATCCAAAAATCCAAGAGTCCAAGAGTCCAAAAGTCTAACGAGTTTAAGAGTTGAAAAGACAAGCCCGGCTCTTACACTCTTACACTTTCTTTCTACTTTAGGTTCATCAGCTGATGAGTACTGATACAACGCTACCCGTGCTAAAGCCCTCCGACTTTGCCAGCGATCAGGATGTCCGGTGGTGTCCTGGCTGTGGTGACTATTCGATTCTGGCGCAAATGAAAAAGGTGCTCTCGACGATTGGCATCTCTCGAGAAGAGACCGTGTTCATCTCGGGCATCGGCTGTTCGAGTCGATTTCCGTACTACATGAACACCTACGGTGTGCATTCGATTCACGGTCGGGCGCCGGCGTTGGCGACCGGCGTGAAAATCGTGCATCCGGAACTGACCGTGTTTGTCATCACCGGTGACGGCGACGCGCTGAGCATTGGCGGCAATCACCTGATCCACGTCATTCGGCGCAATCTGGACATCAATATCGTGCTGTTCAACAACCGGATCTACGGTCTGACAAAAGGACAATACTCACCAACGTCACCCTGTGGCAAGATCACGAAGAGTTCGCCGATGGGCGCCATCGACAATCCGCTTCATCCGTTGTCGATCGCCATTGGCTGCGAAGGCTCGTTTGTGGCCCGCAGCATCGACACGAATATCAAGCACCTGGGTGAAACATTAGCGCGAGCGGCCGCCCATCGCGGCACGTCGTTCGTCGAGGTCTACCAAAACTGCAACGTGTTTAATGATGGTGCGTGGGATTATGCCAAAAGTCGCGATACCAAGGCCGACACGACCATCGAGTTGGAGCACGGCAAGCCGTTGATCTTCGGCAAGGATCGGGACAGGGGCATCCGACTCAACGGCATGGAGCCCGAGGTGGTCGAACTCGGCAAGGGAATCACCGAAGACGATCTGCTCTTCCACGACGCGAAGGGCCCCGAGCCGAGTCTGGCGTATCTGCTGAGTCGGATGCGGTATCCGGACTTCCCGGAGCCGATCGGCGTCTTTCGTGAAGTGGATCAGCCGCGGTATGATGAGCTGATCAACCAGCAAGTCGAAGAGGCGAAGCAAGAGAAGGGCGAAGGGGATCTCGCTAAACTGTTTCGTTCGGGAGAGACATGGAGTGTAACATGATTTCTTGCCCCGACTGTGGCCAGGAGAACATCCCGGGCGCCGACACTTGTGAAGAGTGTGGGCAATCGCTTAGCGCGCTGAGCAAACCCACCGTCTCGACCGAGTTGGAGAAACATCTGACGAAGGACCGTATTGAGGTGCTCCACCCCAAACCGCCGCTGACCGTGGCGCCGGAGATGCCGGTCAAAGAAGTCCTACAAATGATGGCGGGCAAGTCGATCGGCTGCGTGTTTATCGTCGACGGCGATGAACTGCAGGGGGTGTTCAGTGAGCGCGACGCGCTAATGCGATTGGGTGCCGAGGCTTTGCTGCTGGGCGATCAGCCGATCAGTGAATTCATGACGTTGTCACCTTGCTCGTTGGGCAGCCGCGACAAGATTGTCTTCGCCCTGCAAAAAATGGACGTGGGCGGCTATCGACACGTTCCAATCACCACCGACGGCGCCCTCACCGGCGTGATTTCCATCCGCGACATTTTGTCGTACATGACCGAGCACATTACGGCCGAAAGCTAGGGCGAGGAACTCGCCATAATAGCCGCTTGCCGCGGCGAGCGGCTACAATTCGTCTAACCACGGATGGCTGATCTCAGTTCTTGTAAATTTTATGTTGCGGGCGGCCGGAGAGGATCTGCTCTTTGCCCCAGCTGGTGACGTCTTTGAAGGCTTGGCTCTGAATGAAACCGGTGAAGGCCTGCTCTTCGGACCACTCGCTGGTAATCAGGTACGAGGCGCCGTCGTCGACGTCTTTCCAGAGCGTAGACTTGCTGTGGCAGCTCGCAGCTCGCAACGCGCCGATCACCGCCGCAAATTTCTCTTCAAAGTCCTGCTGCTTGCCCTCGATAACGTGATAGTTCATGCCGACGGTGATCATCTTGAAAGGTCTCCTGTTGGGTGTTTGAGGTCCTGTAGGGAACGCCCTCTGTGGCGTTCCGAGCGTAACTTGCCAAGTTGGATCAGCCTAACGACATTCGCCCGTTCGGGCAATGTCAAGCAAGAGGAGTAGGCCGGAACGAGCGGTAGCGCTTGTTCCGGCCTACATGTTCTTGCGTACCCTTAATACTCGCTGCAGGGCTTGCCGTCGTAAGGCCGTGTCTTTGATCTGCTCGGCAACCCGCTCGGCGGTGGTGAGTACCTCGCGGGCCTCGGCCGCTTCGCCGGCGCGGGCCAGTTGCGCGGCCACATCGGTCAGCTTGAGTACCTGACGATGCTCCGACGTGATCGCTTCAGCGGCCTTTCGCGCACGTTGCAACGAATCAACCGCAGCCGGTTTGTTGCTCATGCGAAGCTGTGCCCGAGCCACGCGGACCAGCGCGCCGCTCTGGCCGGCTGGGTCGTCGATCTGCTCGACCAACTCGAGTGCCTCGGCGATCACACGACCGGCGTCGGCCGCGTCGCCCATCCGGGCATACGCGCTGCCTGCGCTGGCGAGCACCAGCACCTTGCCGCCAGCGTCGTCCAGATCTTTCGCCAGGTTGAGTGCTTCGTCAAGCGACTTGTGTGCCGCCGCCGTCTGCTTTAGCCAATAGCCCTCGACGTCGGCGATTTCACAGAGTGCCGTGGCACGCTGCTCGGCTTGTTCGATATTCTGGATGGCCCGATGTGCTTTGCGCACGGCATTCGTGGCGGCCGAGCGATGGTCGGTGCGGGCCTGCAGGCGGGCCACACGGCGAAAGAGGCTTGCCCGACCGGCCGGATCGGTTACTTTTCCGGCGGCGCTGGCCGCGGCGGCCAGCGATCGCTCAGCCCCATCGTCGTCCTTTGCTCGGTGCTGTGCCGTCGCCAAGCGGAGCAACAGCCCGGCACGGCTCTCGGCGTTCTCTTCGGCCAGTGCCCGATCGTAACGCGCTGCGAACGAGTCGCCGGCCCGATTCGGCTTGCCACAACCGACGAGCGTCGCAAAAAGACACGAAATACAGAAAAGATAAACGCAGAGGCGCAGAGAAATCGCAGAGAAGATAAAGATCTTGATAAGAAAGCTACCCATAAGAAAGAATCTTTCTCTGCGCTTAACCTTTCCTCATCTGCGTTTATCCGCGTTCATCTGCGGTTCTTTTCTTTCAATCCGTGGCTAAAGATTTGTCGCAAATCAAAACACCGGCTTGATTTGTTTCAATCGCGATTCGGTTTCGGCCATCAGGGCGTCTTCAGCGGCCTCGTCCGCCGCTTCGTAGGTGACCGAAAAGCGGAGGAACGCGCCGGCGTCGTCCCACGGCACGGTGCAGATTGATTGCTCGGTGATTAAGTATTGGCTGGCTGCCTCGACATTCTCGAAGGTTGGCCCGCCATCGAGTCCCTTGGGCGACGGCGTATAGAGAAAGTACGTCCCGCCTGGCACTTTGCATTGGAATCCACAACGGCCAAGTATGTCGACCAGCTTCTTGAGCCGGCGATGATATTTCTCGCGCGTGCGGCTGGGGATTGACACGTCGTCGAGCGCCGCGGCCGCCGCCTTCTGAACAGCGATGAACTGGCCCGAGTCGCAGTTGTCCTTCACGTCGGCGAACGCCTGGATCAGCAGCGGATGACCGCAGACCCAACCGATCCGCCAACCGATCATGTCGAAACCCTTCGACATCGAGTGGACTTCAACGCCCACGTCCCGTGCGCCCGGCACACTCAAAAAACTGAGTGGCTGGCGGTCGAAGCTGAGCATGATGTGTGCCGCGTCCTGCACGACGACGATATTGTGCTGCCGGGCAAACGCGACCACGCGATCGTAAAACTCTCGGGTAGCCGTCTTGCCGGTCGGGCTGTTCGGATAGCAGAGTACCAGCAGCTTGGCCTTGGCGAGTACATCGCCGGGGATCGAATCTAAGTCGGGCAGAAAATCATTCTCGGTCAGCAGCGGCAGACTGTAAACCGCGCCGCCGTAGTAGCGCGAATGTGTGCCAGCCACCGGATAGCCGGGCACGGTCATCAGCGTGATGTCGCCCGGGTTGATCAGCGTCGCCGGCAACATGGCCAGGGCCGTCTTCGACCCGATGCAGTGGTTGATCTCGGTCGACGGGTCGAGCGTGACGCTCAGCTCGCGCTGCATGAACCGGGCAACCGCTTCCTTGAATTCGGCGATGCCATTGTCGGCATAGCCACGGTTCTCTGGTTTGTGGATCTCCTCGGCCATCACACGACGGACCGACTCGGGCGCCATCTGGTCGTTCTCGCCGATGCCGAAGTCGAGCAGCGCCCGTTCGGGATGCTCGGCGAGCGCCTTGCGCTTGGCTCGCTTGATCTTTTCGAACTTATAGATTGCGGTGCCCTTGCCATACTGGGCCCCGCCAATGCGATTGGCAAACAGATTTTGAAAATAGGGATCGGACATGGGAGGTGACGTGCTCGGAATGAAGTTTGCGGTGAAGTATGCGCAGTGTGAGAGAACCCGTAGACTACCGTGCGGCTCGTGGTCCGACAACCGCCGACAGTTTTAGCGCCGCTCGCCAGAGTGGATATCGTGGGACTTCCGCTCTGGCGAGCGGTGCTAAACAGTAATTACTGCGCCATAAAACCCGGCCGCGTCGAGGCCCGTGCGCTGGCGGACCAGTTCGACGATCGCGTTGACCTCGGCATCGGCCAGTGGCGCGACAAAACTCTCGGCCGGGGGCCGGGCGATCGTGTAAATTTGCACGAGCTTCAGTTGACCACCGGCGGCTGTGATGTCGCTGAGCCGACCGCAAAACGCCTCGAGTTCGGCCGGCGAGGGTGGCTGGTCCTCGACGCGCATGAAGAGCGACTGGATCACCAGCGGACGCACGCGGGCCGCGGCCGTGATGTTGTCCATAATCTGCTGAAATGGAATCGGCGTACGGTCGATCTGTTGGTAGTACGCTTCGGTGCCCGCTTCGAGCTTGGCCCAGATCTCGCCTGCGTTGGCGTCGAGCACCGCGAGCCCACGCTCGACATGCGGTCGATGGAACATGCTGGCGTTGGTGATCAGCACCATCTTGATCGGAGAAAAGAGCTGCGTCCCCTTTTGTTCCGTCTTTTTGTCGTGGCGCTGTTTCACATCGGCGCAGTCGGTCATCAACTGGTCGAAGTTGCGATAGGTCGTTGGCTCACCGTCGCCGGAGAATGCGATGTCGTTGAGCCGGCACAGCGCGGCCGGCGTATCGCGAAACTTTTCGCTCTGGTAGATCTTGCCCGAGATGACGAACTGCAATGTCTGGTCTAGTTCGGCCAGCAGGGCGTCCGTTTCGATAAATCGGGTTTCGCTCTGCCGCGTGCGGTCGACCTGGCAATAGATGCAATCGAAGTTGCAAACTTTGTCCGGATTGAGATTCACGCCCAGCGAAATTCCACCCGCCCGACGGCTGAGCACCGGATAGACGAAACGGTTCGCCTTGAATGACCGGTCGTGCTGCGTGTGAAGCGAATGCGTCGACATGAATCAAAGCCGACGGATCTGGGTGAATTCGTCAATGGTGACCATAGTCAGTTCACCATCATCGCGGGTGAGTACAAGAGAATCGGACCAGACCTTATCGTCTGAGTTACGGCGGTAGTGCAAACCGTGCCGCCTTCGCTCGGTGCGGACGATCGTGCCGACGGTGGTGGCCGACCATCGCTTCTGGCCGACTTTTACCTCGTGCTCAACCTCGATGCGGTCGCCTGCTGCCAGCTTGGTGACCAAGTGCCGCATTTGTAATTCGGTTTGGGACATTGATAGCAGCTGGTAGCGAGTATCTAGCCGCGACGCTACGCATCGCCGGGGGCAGTTCAGTAGTATTCGGCGTGGCCACCGACGCTAAAATACAAGGGGCGCTTAGTCCAATTCTTTTTCTTCGATCCAGGTCATCAGCCGCCGTAGTTCGCGGCCGATTTGCTCGACGCCGTGCTGCCGCTCGCTCAGGCGTTTGGCCATAAAGTTCTTCGCTCCGGAGCGATGTTCGGCGATCCATTCCTTGGCAAACTGACCGCTGCGTATCTCTTCCAAAATCTTCCGCATCTCCGCTCGCGTCTCTTCGGTGACAATGCGCGGGCCACGGGTGTAGTCGCCATACTCGGCTGTGTTGCTGATACTGTAACGCATGTAGCTCAGTCCGCCTTGGTAGAGCAGGTCGACGATTAGCTTCACTTCATGCAGACATTCGAAGTAGGCCATCTCCGGCTGATAGCCTGCCTCGACCAGTATCTCGAAGCCGGCCTTGATCAACTCGCTCAAACCGCCGCAGAGTACGACCTGTTCGCCGAACAGATCGGTCTCCGTCTCTTCAGCAAAGGTCGTTTCGATCACACCGGCTCGGGCGCCGCCGATCCCCTTGGCATAAGCCAACCCGAGCGACGTGGTTTCTTTATGGGCACCCTCATTGACGGCGATCAGGCAAGGCACACCCCCGCCCGCCACATACTCGCTTCGCACCAGATGGCCCGGACCTTTCGGCGCTACGAGCAGCATATCGACGCCCTCGGGCGCTTTGACGAATCCGAAATGGACGTTGAATCCGTGCGAACACATCAGGATGCTGCCTGGCTTCAAGTGATCGCGAATGTGATTGGCGTAGGTGTCGCCTTGCACTTCATCGGGCAGCAGAATGTTGATCAAATCGCCGCGCGCCACGGCTTCTTCCAGTGGCAGCGGCTCGAAGCCATGACCCACGGCCAGATCGTAGTTCGCGCTGCCTGACCGCTGTCCGACGACGACGTTCACGCCACTATCGCGCAAGTTCTGAGCGTGGGCGTGTCCTTGTGAACCGTAGCCGAGAATGGTGACGGTTTTGCCGTCCAGTAGCGACAGGTCGGCATCCTTCTCGTAGAAAATTTTAGCTGCCATGAAGGGTCTCTCCCAATTGTTGTTCGATACTTGTTTTCGTTATGATGCGATGATGAACCGGCGTGAGGTGCAAAGCGATTCTCAAGGGGGTGCTACTGCGTTTCGACTGTCTCGTCGGAGTATTGTGAAATGCCGCTACCGGCGCGTGTCTCCCGGGTCACGCTTCGCACCATGGCGATCCGCCCAGTGCGTACCAACTCGATAATGCCAAACGGACGCATGAGGTCGATAAAAGCCCCGACTTTTTTCTCGGGACCGGAAATCTCGATCATCAGTTCGTCTACCGAAACGTCGACGATCCGGGCACGAAAAATTTCGCCCAGTTCACGAATCTCGCTCCGTACGCCGGTCGGTGCTTTGACTTTGATGAGCATCAGATCGCGTTCCAAAAAGTCTTGCGAACTGATGTCGTTGACGCGGACCACCGTGATGATCTTGGCCAATTGTTTGCGAACCTGTTCCAACACGCTGTCGTCGCCCGAGACGACGAACGTCATCCGCGACAGTTTTGTGTCCTCGGTTTCTCCGACCGCCAGGCTCGCAATGTTGTAGCCGCGCGATGCCAGCATACCCGAAACGTGCGCGAGTACACCCGGCACGTTTTGTACCAATGCGGAAAGGACATGACGCATAGCCGGCTCCGGTCCGATGTTCGAGAAACAGAGAGGAAACCGTGAATCATATCTTGCGACGCAATTTCGAGCAACCGGCTGCCAAAGCTTGTCGCCGCTGGCGGCCTCTGCTACGCTGACCAGTTTCGGCCAACCCAAATTTCCCCGCTGGCCCGAATTTCCTTGACGAGTAGATACGACATGGGTTCTCGCGCTAAAAACAGCGCTGCTGGCCAGGCCGCCGAGGGAGACACAGCCGAGATGATCCGCGTTCGTGGTGCGCGGACGCACAATCTGCAGAACATCGATGTCGACATCCCACGCGACCGCCTGGTGGTCATCACCGGAGTGAGCGGATCGGGCAAGAGTTCGCTGGCGTTCGATACGATCTACGCCGAGGGCCAGCGTCAATATGTCGAAAGCCTATCGGTCTACGCTCGGCAGTTCTTCGAGCAGATGGAGCGGCCCGAGGTCGACCTGATCGACAACCTGCAGCCGACCATCTCGATCGACCAGCACCCCGGCACCCACAACCCGCGCAGCACCGTGGCCACGATCACGGAGATTTACGACTATATGCGGCTGCTCTGGGCACGCGCCTCTCAGGCCCACTGTTATCAGTGTGGGCAGCCG
>Ga0310123_10000589_pt1 | contig 32110 bp, 30 predicted proteins | sample CB6_AW_1057_MG_FD_203505 | JGI IMG/M metagenome (GOLD analysis project Ga0310123, IMG submission 203505) | Marine microbial communities from Western Arctic Ocean, Canada - CB6_AW_1057 | ecosystem: Environmental > Aquatic > Marine > Oceanic | place: Canada: Western Arctic Ocean | collected... | reverse complement strand
CGTGCAGCGGGTTGAGATATCTACTGATGGAGGGCGGTCTTGGGAGGTCGCTGAACTCCAGGGGCCTGTGCTTCCTCGTGCCCACACCCGATTCCGTCTTGATTGGACATGGGATGGTAGTGAAGTGGTGGTGCAGTCGCGCTGTATTGATGAAACAGGCTACACGCAGCCGACGCGTGAGGAATTAATTGCTGCTCGTGGTCTGCGGTCGGGTTACCACAATAATGCCATTCAGAGTTGGAAGGTTTCGCCAGATGGGACGGTGGAAAACATCTATGTGTAATGTGCTCCGGTGGCTCATGAGCGCCGTTCTTTTGCTGGGTGTTGTTGCCTGGCATGATGCAGCTGCGCAAGAATCGGCGACGACGACTTACGGCCTTGGGCATGTCGTGACGCTGGAAGAGATTCGCGACTGGGGCCCCAACATAAGTCCGACTGGTGATGGTTTGCCACCCGGCGGGGCGACGGCGGCCAGCGGCCGGCGGACTTATGCACGCCAGTGCGCTCGGTGCCACGGAATGACCGGGACTGAAGGTCCTGACCACAGGCTCGCGGGCGGTAAGGGTGGGCTCGCAAGTGATGCTCCCGTTAAAACCGTAGGTAGTTATTGGCCTTTGGCGACCACACTCTGGGATTACGTCAATCGCGCAATGCCATTCGACCAACCCGGCGGCCTGACTTCTGATGAGGTTTATGGGTCGGTGGCGTATGTGCTGTTTCTGAACGAAATCATTGGCGAAGCCGACAGGATGGATGCGCTGAGCCTGCCACAGGTTCAAATGCCAAACCGCAATGGGTTTGTCTCCGACCCGCGGCCTGACGTCCACCTCGGGGCGAGGGAGCGGAGGTAAAGATGAGAGACTCGTCGGTGTATAAAGTACGGACGTAGTTTTGATTTGCATGGGTTTATGCCAAGGAGGTGGAGGTTGAACACGCGACATATTGGTCAATTTCGAAGGTTTCTTGGCGCTTTCATCGTTGCGACATCTTTGGTCGGGTGTGCGGCGCCAGAAGCGCTTGAGGAAACGATTGCTGCTGTTCAGGAATCCGGTGGGAACCGAACAGTCGCACTTCGTTCGCTGCCTCAGGTAACGTCGCTTCCACCGGAGTTTCGACCTGTCGGCGAATTGGGCGGCCGGGGCATGTTCTATGCTGCGGGACAGGGACCAGCGTTCCGTATCGACGACGGAAACCATTATCACGGCTATGATGGGCCAGGTGTATGGGCGAAGGAAGCCGAGGGTACACGGACGCAGGGGGTGGTTTACGGTGTCGAGGGCGATGTCATCGTTTCTGCTGGTTATCTTATTCGCCAGGTAGATCTCGTTGACGGCAAGAGTTTTCACGGATTGACGATTCGCGAGCTAGATTTTCCTGCGGCACACTCCTTAACGATTGATTTCGTGAGCGGCGAAACTGATGAATCAAATCAGTATTTGTTGCTCGTGCACTTCCTGCCGCCGGATGAAGAGGCTCGACCGATGCTGCCGCTGGGGCAGCTGCCGTCGGTCTCGATCTTGCCTGACGAGTTTGTCGTGTTTGCGTGCGACCACTATCCCGAGACGCGCTTCTGTCCCGGCATGGGACGTCATTTTACGGACCTGACGTCGGTCAGCCGTCCGTCGGACGCGAGTGGCAACGAAGGTCTGGTTTACGGGGAGGCAGCTGGGAAACTTATCTTTATCGAATATGTTTTCACTCAGGAAGAACTGAGCACTGGCGTCTCGTGGCCTGCGATGCCACTGAATGACTTACCCATTCCACCGATTGACAACATCCACGTTCTGCATTTTGGGAACCCCGAAACGACCGACGGGCGTTACACGGTGCATATGTATTTCTTGCCGGAGGAGACGTATCTAAACTGGGAAGAAGAGCCTGAAAAACTTTAGAGCAAGACTACGAGAGGAAGCATATGACTAACGAGCAGCTGGTTGATCAGATATACGCCGCTTTTGCAGGTGGAGATTTCGAGGGGTTCAGGGCGCTTCTTTCGGATGACATGGTTGCGACTATCAACGGAACATTACCTCATTCGGGGCGGTATGAAAGTGCCGATGCGTTTATGGATGCGCCGAGAACAGTTGGGCAGAACTGGCCAAATTTTGCGTTAACTCCGACGAGAAAATTTGTGTCTGGTGCTCATGTATTTGTGCAATGTGATGCGACAGCCGATGGTTTGCACGCAGAGTTTCTTCACATGTGGAAAGTGGAAAACGGCAAAGTCGTCGAGTTCTATGCTTATGATGACTCTCAGAAAATGGCCGCCTCAATGAAGTGAAAGCGGAGGTCTCGTTAGAGCTAGAGCACGCCGGATACGAGAAAGTTTCCTTAGAGGCGCCGGAAAGGTTGTGCAGACGATGTCTGGGCACCGATACGACGCCGGAGTATGAGCCTTATGTCGGATGAGCCTATAGCGAAAGCAAAAGAAAAGGCAGTCGGTCGTAGGACATTTCTGCATAGTGCTGCGGCTGGTGCGGCTGCGATCGTCGGGAACCCACAAGAATCTAGTGCTGCACAAGCGGGACACGAAGGCCACGAACATCATCACGACCATCAAGTGGTGCCATCGGACATTGCATTGCGGGTGAAGTCACTGGAATCGCTCTTGGTTGAGAAGCAGATCGTTGACCGCGTTCAATTGGATGCTGTTGTTGATACATATGAGAACAAAATCGGTCCTCGGAATGGCGCGCGCGTTGTAGCGCGTGCCTGGGTTGATCCAGACTACAAGGCGAGACTCTTGGCGAATGCGACCGAGGCGATCGCGGAACTCGGTTACGGTGGTGCTCAAGGCGAGCACATGAGGGTCGTTGAAAATGACCCCAAGGTCCATAACCTTGTTGTCTGTACGCTGTGTTCGTGTTATCCGTGGCCGACGCTTGGATTGCCTCCTGTGTGGTACAAGTCTGCGGCCTATCGTTCTCGTGCTGTTATCGATCCGAGAGGTGTAATTCGAGAATTTGGAATCGAATTAGACGAGGATGTCGAGATACACGTTTGGGACAGCACTGCTGAGATTCGTTATTTGGTACTGCCGGAACGACCGGCAGGAACAGAACATATGACGGAAGCGGAATTGTCGGAGTTGGTAACACGAGATTCGATGATCGGGGTGGGGAAGGTGGACGCGGCCACTGGCGGTGATGCGTGAACGGTGTACATGACATGGGCGGCATGCATGGGATGGGTCCTGTTAAGGCTGAAGCGAATGAGCCCGTGTTTCATGAACCATGGGAAGGTCGTGTCTATGCTCTTGTCATGTCTGTGGTTGCCGGACCGTGGGCGCGCGGTCGTGGCTGGCCAAGCTTCCGGTTTTCCTTAGAGCGGATCCCTGCGGCACAGTATCTCAAGATGTCGTATTACGAGCGGTGGTTCGAGGCGTTGCTTCTGAATCGAGTGATCGAAAGCGGTTTTGTAACACCTGCGGAAATTTCGACTGGTGAGGTTGACCCAAGCCGCCCGCTGCCGACGTTGTTGTCTCGTTCGACGGCAACGGAGGAACGCGATTTTCGAAATCGAGCCCAGGTGTTTGCTCAGTTTGCGATTGGGCAGAGGGTGCGGGCTCGCAATATGAATCCCCTGGGTCACACGCGGTTGCCGCGCTATGTGCGCGGGAAGCATGGAACGGTCACGCATGATCATGGCGTATTCAATCTGCAGGACACTGATATCAATGGTCATGCGGTTGGAAGATTTTCTGAGCATGTATACACCGTGAGGTTTCGTAGCCGAGAGTTGTGGGGCGATCGAGCGTCCGAACGGGATGTTGTTTACGTCGACCTATGGGAGCGCTATCTTGACGCAGCCTGACTACCGCGTCGATTCCGAGTTACTCGAAGCGTTGCCTCCGCTGCCGCAAGATGAAGACGGACCGGTGTTCTCTGAACCATGGCAAGCTGAGGCGTTCGCCTTGGCGGTCAAACTGTCTGAGCAGGGTTACTTTTCTTGGAAAGAGTGGGCTGATGCGTTAGGTGCCGAATTGAAGGCCGCGTCGGACCGAGGCGAACCTGATGACGGGTCTCACTACTATCGGCATTGGGTAGCGGCGCTGGAAGGTTTAGTGGAGACCAAAGCCTTAGTCGACGCACCGTCGCTTGAGAACCGAAAAGTTGCTTGGGCCAATGCGTACAGAAATACGCCGCATGGGAAGCCGGTGGTGCTGGACCAGCAGGAGTGAAGAGTCTACACAGGGTCTATTTCGTGAGAGTCGAACGTGCGTCTGCGCCTTGCAGAGCCAGAAGATTGTGAGAGCGTGATTGCTCTTATTGACCGTGTACTGCACGAGTACGGCGATGCCATTTGCCTTGATGATGCGGACCGAGATTTAGTCGATATCGAGCATCACTATCACCGGCAAGGCGGTGCTTTTATCGTTCTGGACGACGATGGAGAGATTCGTGGAACTCACGCAACCCTGCCCGCTAAAGGGCTTCCGGATGTGTGTATCTTCCGTCGACTCTATCTGGACCAAGGACTTCGAGGGAGTAAGTGGGGCGGGAGCCTGATGGATTGGGCGGTAGATTGGGCGTGTTCCAATCGGTTCGGCCGTGTTGAGTTCTGGTCGGATACGAGATTTAACCGGGCCCACTCATTTTTTCGTCGGTGCGGTTTTCGAACCGATGGACGTACTCGCGAAATGGATGATGGGATAGCGCCGTACCTGGAGTATTTCTTTTATCTGAACTTGTAGGTGCTATCGACAGGGTTACGGTGTTACCGATTCGGTTGAATATGGGTGCCGCACATTCGCCGTACACCATTCGATCGCAGTGTGTGCGAGCATTGGGACACCGTAACAGTTATCGTTGTCTACATTGCTATTTTTTGACCCACTTCTGAAGACATCCACCTGAGGGACTCGTGTCGCACCCGCCTGTTAACCCAGCAAAGATGTTTCCGGATTCATCGGCTGCCATACCTTCCGGACGCGTGCCTGGGATGAAATGCTGAAGTGAGCCGTCATAAGCTTTTCCGATTCTCACGCCCACCTGCCAACCCGGATTCCTTGCGACCCGTCCGCCGCCTTCCGGAGCGACCGGTGGGCCTGGAATTTGGGCACCCGATTCGGAATCGGCCACGATGAGCGTATCGTCTTCCAGGATGGCAATTCCGCTGGGCCGACCAAAATGGCGCCATTCATCGACAAAGTTGAGGTCTTGATCAAGAATTTGAACTCGATTGTTAGATCGGTCAGCCACGAAGAGTCGACCCTTGGAATCGAAAGCTAGCGCGTGCGGTCCCATGAATTCACCAGGACCCAAACCAAGTTTTCCGACGGCTCTGACAAATGTGCCGTCCGAAGTAATCTCCACCAGACGATCGCCGTCTTGCTGTGCGTCTGATGGACGAGGCCAGTGGCCGTCCGCAATGATGATGTTTCCGTTCGGTGCGACCGCGCAGGATGTCGGCCCGATGAACGTGTCCGTTCCAGCGGCCGAGACGCCGGGTTTACCCAAGCTTAGAAGGAGCTCTCCATCTTGGTTGAATTTATGAATTTGGAAGCCTCGTCCTGCTGTGGATGGGTCGTCGCCGAACGGACCACTATCGCCTGCCCATAGGTTGCCGTCGTGATCCATGCAGAATCCGTGCGCCTGGACAATCATTCCGTCGCCAAAACTTTTGGTGATCGTTCCATTTGCGGTGATGTAGTTGATCGGTGGTTCCGATCGAAACATCATCCAGGTGCCACCGCTGCCATCTGGGATTAAGCCGATCGCGGCTCCCCATTCCATTTCGGATTTCAACGTGGGCCAGTTTTCGATTAGCTGATACGGATTACTCATTGTGCTGGTTGCTCGGCGCGAGAGTTGCTGTAACACTGACGGGTCCTGGCCTGACGTATCTATAGGTGAAATAAAAATCGCTACCAATGCGATTGCGCTGGAATATCTCAGTCTTGTTCTTTTGGTCATGTGGATTGCTCCTTACTGCCATCGAATTACAACGTCGCTGCGAGCCTTCTGTGACTCTATCGCACCTCCGGTGTACGCGGGTAGAAGATTTGTAAGGTTTTCATCTTGCTACGAGTACAGAGCGGCTGATTGTTAGTCTCTTATCTGCTACGATTCGGCGGTCGTCATGCGATCAACCGAGAAGGGCATCACGTGATGATTGACAGCTCAGTCGATCGATTCAGAGAAGGGAGAATTGTTATGCGAGGATTTCTAGCAGTCACAATCGCGGTGGCGTCGATTCTTGGGGGAGCGGCATTCCTGTCGGCGCAGGAACCGCCAGCATACATTATCGCCAAGCTGACGATTACAGACCAGGATGGGTACGGAGCGTATCGGGCTGGCTTTGGGGAAGTTTTTCAGCAGTACGGGGGAGAGATTGTTGCAGTTAGCACGGCCCCGACTGTCCTCGAAGGGGAGTGGGATGCGACGACGACGGTGATCATTCGATTCGAGTCGCGAACTGAAGCGCTCGCTTGGTATAACTCGGACGGCTATCAGGAACTTGTTCGCATTCGTCAATTGGCTTCCTCAGGAGATTTTATTCTGATTGATGGGAGGTAGCGTCCACTAGACGGACGTTGGTTCCAGGCTGTGCATCTACTGATAGACAGCGCCATGGCATCTGTCTGTGTCTGACTGACTCACAGAGTTTTCGATGGAGAACGAGTATCGGTGACAGGCGCGAAAATACCGATGAGAAAGGTGTAAAACCTGTCGTCTGAAAGCAGGACGATGAATAAGGCTGGACAAGCTACAAGAAAGGAGAAACGGCATGGCTATTTACCAGATTCATTTCCAAGCTAACCCGGTGTTGTGGCCAAAGGACCCAAAGGAACGACTAGAGTACACGGAGGCCATGTTTCAGGGCGCGAGAGCTGGTTCTGAACGACACGACGGTTTCAGATGTGAAATCGACCGTTCATTTCGATTAATAGCAAGAGGTGCCAGATGAAGAGTAGCTTCAAGGTTGTCGGTTACTTTGTGATCGCATTGATGGCGATGATGCCGCTGTCTTCCGCTGCGCAGGCGACCAGCGGACCCCGGCTACCGTGGGGAGATCCAGATTTACAGGGTGTTTGGGATTATCGAACGGTTACACCGCTGCAACGTCCCGAAGACCAGGCGGACAGGGAGTTTTTGACTGAAGAAGAGGCCGCAAGCATTGAGCAAGAAATCTTGCAACGAAATGCGCTTCTTCTCAACCGGGCACCAGAGCGTACATCGACCAGTAACCAGGTAGACCGGCGAGAAGATGGCACACCTGGGTTCTACAATAATTTCTGGTTGGACAGGGGAACAACCGCAGTCGGTAGTCGACGTACTTCCCTCATCGTTGATCCTAGCGATGGCCGATTACCGGAATTGACATCTAGTGCACAAATGCGAGCAGACTCTTCAGAAGCCAAACGACTCGCCGCTGTCCGACGAGGAGCGGAACCAGCTCAATCTTGGACTGACTTTGATGCAGGAGATCGTTGCATTCAACACGCGAAGGCCGGTCCTCCGATTAGTGTCGGTGGTTACAACAACAACGTTCAAGTGTTTCAAGTTCCTGGCTATGTCGCATTACTTAATGAGCAGAATCATGACGTTCGTGTTATTCCGTTAGACGGGCAGCCTCATGTGGCGGCACAGATTTCGCAGTGGATGGGGGATTCGCGTGGCTATTGGGAGGGCGAGACTCTCGTGGTTGAAACTGTGCAGTTCAACGGCAAGCATGACCAGATCGGCCGCCCGTTGTTGTCGACCGGTGAGAACCTTTCCCTTATCGAGCGTTTCACACGCGCCGATGCAGATACCCTACATTATGAGTTCACGGTGAATGACCCGAGTATATGGGTTCGGTCTTGGACGGTTGAGTTGCCGATGAAACGGAATCCTGACCTTATCTTCGAATTTGCTTGTCATGAAGGAAACTACAGCATGGAGGTAATGCTGGCCGGATCGCGTATGCAGGAACGGCGGAATTAGAGCCCCGGTGAGTGGGCTGTTTTATGGCTTCAGAGAAGTCGACCTGAAGTTGAGCTGGTGTGGGTTGAATGCCGAGGCTGTCGCTCGACAGTAGACGGGTTTTCAGCGAACGAGGAGACGCGATGAGGATGCGATTGATCTACACAGGGTGGTTTCTACTGATACTGACAGTCAGTGCCCCACGGGTGTCAGCGGAAGTGTTTCACTGGCAGATCGATGGTGAGATGCGAGAGGCAATTATTTATGCCTCCGTGTCAGAAGATTCTGAAAATGGACGGCCTTTAGTTTTAGCTTTCCATGGCTATGGTGACAACATGGAGAATTTTCAGCACACGAATGTTCATGGCGCGTGGCGAAACGCGATCGTCGTCTATCCCCAGGGTCTCAATAGACGCGGTGGCCTTCGAGGTTGGCAGGTGGAGGTTGGTGATGGTGATCGCGACTTGAGATTTGTTGACGAGATACTTACTTATTTGAGAGAGAGTTATCGCGTCGACGAAAACCGAATCTATGCTACGGGATTCTCGAACGGTGGAATGTTTGCATATCTTTTGTGGGCCGAGCGACCGGACGTGTTTGCGGCGTATGCGCCAGTAGGGGCCCGGCTTCGTCCTTCGGTGAAGCCAAATCGGCCACGGCCAATTTTTCATGTCGCCGGTGAGCGTGATCAGGTTGTACGTTTTGCTGATCAGAAGACTGCAATTGAGGTCGCTGTTCAGGTCAATGGCGTTGGTGCTTCGAAAGAGGGTTGCGGATTGGGTTGTGCAGTGTATGGCTCCAAAAGCGATGCGCCGGTGATGACATGGATTCATTCAGGGGCTCATGTGTATCCACGTGGGACAAGTGAACGGATCGTGTCATTTTTTCGAGACCATTCCCGAACGCCGTGACCGGTTGATGTGGCTTGCAGCCAGTTCTCATGTCCGTGTTTTTTGGGCGCTTAGTCCTCGCTGACGCGATGTTTGTTCGTCTCAATGGAAATTTCTATAGGTAGATTGAAAACGGATGAAGTCCTGAGCTCAAATTGTTGATGGTTCAACCGAGTTTGGGGAGAACGTGTTTGTAGTCCTTACATCCACAGTTGATCCTCGTCTGGGTCTGGATTAGGTGCGTGTCTGGCTTCGACTTGGAGGGTCGTGTCGTTCTCGATTGTCACATCCGTGACGTCTGTTTCATAACCAAGTTTTCTGAAATGAAGTTCGAAGGCACCCGTGGGGACGTCGAAATGAGCCTGCCCGTGCTCATCAGTTGATGCTCGGTAGATTCCCAATTGAATCTCAGCGTGCTTGAGCGGTGTCAGGGTGTCTTTCTCTCGAGCGTTGACGGTGACACGATGTTCGGGAGGCTTGACGACTCTGAACGAAAAGACAGCTGATGCGACTTGGTGCCGTAGTTCGGACTCGGTTGAGGCGAACGTTGCTGACCATGAATAGACATCTGTTTTTGACGGAGCAGTTAACGCGATATCGATTTCGTACAGAGCACTCGCACTGTCAGGAGACATCTTCCTTAGTGTTCCTTGCGTCACTTGGGCGTCTGTGTGGTCACGGATAGTGATGAGATGTCCCGTCAATTGGCACCCTAGGGAACACTTCGCACCTACTTGAACGCGAAAGTGGCTGCGCTCGACTACAGGAACGGAAGCATGCCACGCGGCGACGCTTATCGAGTGTTTCTGATCGGTCGCCATGCGCGTTCTAGACATTTCCTCTGTGAAGTGCGGCGTCACGTCCGGCAATTCGACCGAAGACTAGGCATCGACCTAGGCCATGCTGTGCAAATCCTCCTTGTGACTCGCCAGCGCAGTACAGCCCTGGGATCACTTGACCGCGTATGTCGATAACTTGGGATTTCGTGTTTGTTCTAAGGCCGGTGAGCGAATCGTGGAGGATCGGCGTTGACCAAGCGGCAAAAAATGGAGGCTTCTGGATCTTGTAGCGCGGTGTTGGTTTCTGGTAATCCTGGTCTTCCCCGAGGTCTACGAAGTTGTTGTACCGCTCGACCGTTTTCTGCAGGACCTCAGGTCTCATGGGAGTTGACTGGTAAGGATTCGAAATTTTTTGCGCTAACTCCGCGATCGTATCGGCAGTAAAGAAATAGCCGTCTGGGTCCACATTTGGTGGACTTGGGTTCCACTCTTCCCGGGATACTGCCTCTTGATCAAAGATCGCCCATATAGGCCCACCGCCGTTTAACTTGGCGGAGCCTGCGTTGTACGCCATGGCTGCGGCGAAGAAGTCATAACGAGCATCAACTTCGTTCCAGAAACGCTGTCCAGCTTGATTGACAAGGATTAAATCCTGCCAGTTGACGACTGTGAGGCCGGAGGCCCGTGCGCGCTCAAAGACTCTTCGTCCAAGCGCGGACCCCTTAAGATACTCTTCTCCCCAGATCAAGCTGTTGTATCCCCACCGGCATCCGATATGGCGAGTTTTAGAGATGGCGATTCCGGCTTCGACTGTTTGGTTAGCTGTGCCCCAGAGTCCGGCGCCCACGGCCATTGCTGCGAGTTCACCATCTCCGCTTTGACGGGACCATGGCTCTCCAGCGACCTGATATTCATCCGTCAGTCGTGGGTCGAAGGTTCGACGGAGGTTTACGTTACTGGAACTGCCACCGGTGGCAACGAGCACACCTTTTTTTGCAGCGATGTTGACTGTACGGCCCTCGTGCGTGACTGAAATGCCAAGTACTCGTCCAGCAGAGGGACTTTCTCGAATAATGCTCGTCATCTTGTGCCGGAGGAGAACTTCTGCGCCCTGCGCTCGTGCGCTACTCTCCAGTGCTCGGACCAGGCCGGACCCTACTCGGGTCGGATAATCGGTGACACGTTCACTGGCCACTGGCCACTGGATGGTTCTCTGCTGCCGTCGTACGGTCGATGCGCCACCCGGACCCGTGAGGTGATCTTGGAATCGAACTCCATTCTCAATCAGAAATTCATACGTGGCGGCGTTCTCATCGGCAAAGGCACGAACAAGGTCACGGTCGCTGTATCGACTCTGACCATGGTCGTGTCGAACCCAGTCCAAGAAAACTTGATCCGCCGAATCATCGACACCGTGGTTAGTTTGATTACTTGTGCCACCACCGAGGTGCACCTGTCCGCCGGAGCACATTCCGTGGCCTCCAATGTCAGTGTTTTCGTCGACCATGATGACGGACGCTCCGTGTTCCAGCGCCGAAACGGCCGCTGCAAGTCCGGCGGTTCCTGCACCAATGGTCACTAGGTCCGCTGACATGTCCCAAAAATTCTGAGCCTTAATGTCTTGGGTGGTAAGCCCAGCCAAGGCCGTTGCCCCCACACCTGCGGTAGCACCGTTCTTGAGAAAATCTCTCCGGCTAACGCTGCGTTGGTCGGATTTAGGTTTGCTCATGTCGTGGTTCTCCCCGTTCGTTTTGGCACTCTATCGGGTTGATCAGAAACAATGCAAGCACTTCGACTTGACGGTGTCGGCCCGCGAGCCTACACTTCGAGAAAAGGCACCATGTGCCAGTTGTTTTCTAGTGGCTTTGCTGCGATGAAAGGGCGTTTGCCGTCAGTATTCCCTTTGGTTGTGGGGGGGAGCCGGATGAAGAGACCTTCACGGAAATTGTTGGGTAGGTGCGTCCTTGTTTTAGCTTCCTTATATTGTTTGGACGGCTTGGACCTGCACGCGGCACCATCGAGATTGGCGAACGAGCAGTTTTCGGCTGGTGAGGTGGCTGCCACACGAGCTACGCCTGAGCCTCGGGCCTTCCTTGACGACTATTGCGTTGCTTGTCATAGCGAACGATTGCAGACCGCTGGATTGTCTCTTGAAGCGGCTGACGTTGGGCAAGTTGGCGTTACCGGACAGATTTGGGAGAAAGTACTGAAAAAATTGCGCAGTGGAGCGATGCCTCCGGTTGGACGTCGGCGTCCGGACGAACAAACAATGGAGGCGTTCACGTTCTGGTTGGAAACGGAACTCGATCGCTACGCTCTAAGTCATCCAGATTCCGGTCGCCCTGTCGATCATCGTCTCAACCGATTTGAATATGGCAATGCGGTTCGTGACCTGCTCGCGTTAGACATTGATGTCGAGGCATTATTGCCAGCCGATGAGTCAGACCACGGTTTCGATAATATTGCCGAGGTTCTTGCAATGTCGCCGACCCTGCTCGGACGATATCTAGTCGCAGCCCGTAAAATCAGTCGACTTGCCGTTGGTGATATGGAAATGGGACCGTCCATAGAGACGTTTCTCGTGTCGCGCGGTCTCAGACAAAACGATCGTATGAGTGAGGAACTACCGCACGGAACGCGTGGTGGCATGAGCGTGCGTCATTATTTCCCTCTTGATGGGGAGTATGTTGTAAAGATTCGTTTAGCGCGGAATTACACCAATTCTCGGGTCCGAGCCATTAACACACGAGAGCAGATTGACGTGCTCTTGGACGGAGAGCAGATCACACGGTTCAGAATTGGCGGTGAGTGCGAGACGTTCGATGATGAATCGTCTGATGGTCCTCTGGATATACGGTGTGCGCCGGACCCAAGTGACAGTTATCGGTCGGCACCGTATCAACTCACAGCGGACGAGTCACTCCACGTCACATTTTCAGCAACGGCAGGTATGCATAACCTTGGTGTGACGTTTGTGAAGAAAGCCGCATTGACGGAAGGTCCTGGCCCTGCGCTGCTGCCGCCTCGGCATACGAGTTCGACGTATACGGCCCCGGAAATGGACGTTGAATATGTTCGGTTGGAAGGTCCCTTCAGTCCCACTGGTCTGGGCGACACTCAAAGCCGTCGTTCAATTTTCGTTTGTCAGCCAAGCGGATTAGAGGACGAGGAGATTTGTGCCGAGGAAATTCTTACTCGACTGGCCCGAAAGGCGTATCGACGGTCGGTTGCTGATGCGGATGTCGAGACTTTGCTTCGTTTCTATCGGGACGGACGTCAGGCAAGCGACTTCGAAACGGGTATTCAAGAGGCTTTGACGAGACTTCTTGTCTCTCCTCAATTTTTGTTTCGGATAGAGTCTGAGCCAGAGGATCTCCAGGCTGATGCACTTTACGAAATAAGTGATGTTGAATTGGCTTCTCGCTTGTCGTTCTTTTTGTGGAGCAGTATTCCCGATGATGAGCTGCTTGACCTTGCGGAGCGCGGTGCTCTGAGAGAGGCTGGGGTGTTGGCACGGCAAATTGACCGAATGCTTACTGACCCAAGAGCATCTGCACTGGCCAAGAATTTCGGTGGTCAGTGGCTCTTTATTCGGAATCTTAAGGCCGTTGACCCGGATGCGAGTGCTTATCCTGAATTTGACGACAATCTTCGATTCGCGTTTCAGCGCGAAACGGAGCTTTTTCTAGAGAGCCAGATTCGCGATGATAAGCCATTGCAGGAAATGCTGACTTCAAATTACACGTACTTGAACGAACGACTTGCGAAATTCTACAGAGTTCCTAATGTTTACGGGGTCCATTTTCGCCGCGTTCAGATGCCAGACTCGAGACGTGCAGGGATTCTTGGACACGGTAGCGTGTTAACAGTTACGTCTTACGCGACCCGGACGTCCCCGGTGGTTCGCGGAAAATATCTGCTGGACAACATACTTGGGGCGCCACCCCCCCCTCCCCCCCCTAATGTTGAGGCGTTGCCGGAAGTTGGGAATGATGGTGAGCCTGCGTCGATTCGTGATCGGATGCAACAACACCGGGAAAATCCTGTATGCGCGACTTGTCATTCGCAGATGGATCCGCTGGGTTTCGCCCTTGAAAATTTTGATGCAATCGGTCAGTGGCGAGCAACAGATGGTGTGTCCTTGATTGACGCTTCTGGGGTGCTCCCTGACGGAACAGAATTCTCAGGACCCGCAGAATTTCGACAGGTTTTGCTTTCTCGCCGGGATGACTTTGTACGCACCGCCACGGAAAAACTCTTGACGTACGCCCTGGGGCGAGCTCTTCAGCATTACGATATGCCCTCTATACGTTCGATTATTCGACAGTCGGCGGGTACTGGTTACACGTGGTCGTCACTCATTAAGGGTATTGTCGAGAGCCGGCCGTTTCAGATGAGAAAAGCACAAGAAGTTGCTCTGTTGGCGCAGGAATAGACGGGCCACACTTATGAAGGTTACTTTTGTGAGGTTGTTGCCATGGTGATTACGAAAAAGTTTCTTGCTCGACGAACAGTCCTTCGGGGCCTCGGTGCAACGATAGCACTACCTTTCCTGGACAGCATGGTCCCGGCGTTTGCGGCGGTTCGAAATAGTGCCGCCCGGCGCGTGAAGCGTCTTGGGGCAGTGTATGTCCCGAATGGAATGAGTATGCCCTATTGGCTGCCGCCTACTGAGGGTCGATTGGAGCTTACGCCGATTTTACAGCCGTTAGCACCTGTTCAGGACCGGGTCGTTGTACTCAGTGGTATGGCCAATCAAGAAGCCAAGCAGTGGCTCAATGAAGGAGATGGAGACCATTCGCGTTGCCAGGCCGCATACCTTACAGGTGCCCATGCGATGAAGGCGTCGGGGACGACGAACAGCACACTTGAGGTTGGCGTGTCCATGGACCAACTTGCGGCTTTTGAACTTAGAGAAGATACGCAAATTGGTTCGCTTGAGCTGTCTCTTGAGTCCAATGAATTAACAGGACAGTGTGAAGATGGCTACGGCTGCGCTTACAGTTCCACGATTGCATGGCGTGATGCCAATACGCCAGTGCCGATGCAGTCGAACCCGCGTGCAGTGTTTGAACACCTTTTTGGGGCGGTGGGAACTACTAACCGCGAAGAGCGGGCCCGTGCTCTCAAGATGGAGAAGAGTATTCTTGATTCTGTCAATGATGAACTGACTGATCTTCAACGTCGACTTGGTCGTGGTGATCGTTCCAAACTGGCAGGGTATTTGGATTCAGTGCGGGATATCGAACGGCGTATCCAAATTGCCGAGTCGCAGAGTGATCGTGGTCTTCCAGAAGTCGCGCAACCAGCCGGTATTCCAGCCAGTTTCGAGGAATACGGGAACATCATGTTTGATCTACTGTTCGTGGCGTACCAATCTGACTTAACACGCGTCGGGACGTTCCTGTTTGGCCGGGAGAAGAGTGTTCGAACCTATCCTGAGGTAGGTGTGCCTTCTCCACATCACCCGACGTCGCACCACCGTCAGCGGCCCGAGCAGTTGGAACGGTTATCGAAGATCAATACGTTCCATATGAAGATGTTTGGGCGTTTTCTTGAAAAGTTACAGTCGACCTCAGATGGTGAGGGGTCTTTGCTGGACAATTCCATATTCATCTACGGTGCGGGCATGGGAAATAGTAATGCACATGATCCGTTGGACCTGCCGATAGTCTTGGCTGGCGGTGGCGCGGGGACCCTTCAAGGTGGACGTCATGTGCGGCTTCCAGAGGGAACACCGTTGGCGAATATGCATCTTGCAGTCTTGGAAAAGATGGGAATTTCTGCCGAAAGCCTTGGAGATGCTACGGGCACGTTACCGGTTTTATCTGAAGTGTAATGGAATGAAAGACTTCGGAGTTTTGTGTTCTGGTGGTTGAGCGACTCTCGTTTAAAGGACTAAGACCATGTGTATAACTTTCCCTCGTGTGGTCGGCGCAGTTTTTCTAGTCATAGCGGTCATCGGAAATGCAGTTGAAGCAGCTGACCTACGCCTTGCCGACGCGATCAAGAATCAAAATGTTGAGCGCGTAAAGATTTTACTGGCGGAAGGTGTGCCCGTGAACCACGCTGGCCCGAGCGGTGTTACGCCTTTGCACTGGGCGGTGGAAGGGGACCACTTTGAGTTGGTCGATTTGTTGCTTAGCGCCGGAGCAGACGTCGATGCGGCAAGTCTTTATGAAGTTACACCGCTCGTCCTCGCATGTACGAATGCTAGTCCGAGGATGGTCAGTCGGATTTTGGTCGCTGGGGCGAATCCCCATGCTGAACAAGCTAATGGAGAGACGGCGCTGATGACCTGCGCACGTGGCGGCGTCTGGGAGGCGGTCGAAATACTCTTGGAGCGCGGCGTTGACCCAAGTGGGAAGGAGCACACCCGAGGCCAGACTGCATTAATGTGGGCTGCGTGGGAAGGTCATACTGATGTTGTTCGAGGATTGATTGAGTACGGCGCTGACGTTAATGGTCGTTCAACTACGGGTTATTCCGCATTGTTACTTACAGCACGTGAGGCCCATACGGAGACATCTCGGGTATTGCTAGATGCTGGCGCAGATGTTAACGCGGTGGCGGAAGATGGTACAACCGCATTAGTCGTAGCAGTTATTCGAAGGCACTTGGCATTCGCGGAGTTTTTGCTGAAACGCGGTGCTGACCCTAACCTCGGTCCAGGGTTTACGCCCTTGCACTGGGCGGCAGGTAAGTGGGATACGGAGTTAAACGATCTTTCAAATGGAGTTGCTGACGGTAACCAATGGAGCGCGTACGGCGGATTGAAGGGGCCGGACCGACTGAAAGTCGTAAAGTTACTTCTTGATCATGGCGCTCACCCTAACGCGCGTACTGAACGCACTCCAGGATTCGGTATTACGGTGAAGGGGCACTTAGGAAATATAGCGGGCGCGACACCGTTTTTGATCGCGGCGAAAGCGAATGATATTGATGTGATGCGTGAGTTGCTCGCTCACGGTGCAGACCCTCTCATTCCGAACATTGCAGGTACTACGCCGCTCATGATGGCAGCCGGAGTTGGGCATTCTCCAGGTATTACGCGCTCACTGGAATCCGAGGCACTGAACGCCGTCTACCTGTGTGTTGAGCTTGGAGCTGATGTGAATGCGGTTAATGAGAGGGGTGACACCGCACTTCATGGTGCTGCGTGGCGAGAACGCGCGGATTCTATTGTGCAGTTTCTCGTAAAGCGAGGTGCGAAGATCGACGCTACGAACTATCGGGCGTGGACACCGTTGGTCATTGCCGAAGGCATTCACACCGGCGGAAACTTCATTAAGTCTGATACGACCGCTAAGCTGTTGCGGCAGTTGGGTGCTACTCCTAGTCCACCTGACATTTCAAGAGAACCTGACGCACAGTAGGTCCGTTCGTTCCACATCAACCGGTTTGCTGCGGCTTCGGACAAGCCGGCGCCATCAGGGGTCTGACCAATTGATCGCTGTTTAGGAAAGTAATATTGTCTCTTGCTTGCCTAGGGTCGGCGTGCGGTTTCTTTTGTGTTAGGGAGAAGTGTGGATTGTGGTGTGGACAATAATCTGATGTTCGGTCGGTGGCTAAGGAGGTCAAGGTGAAACGCATTATTTGTCTGGGTGGCTTGGCGTTGATTGGTTTAGTGGTGGTAGTTACCGGCTATGCGGCGAAGCAGGAGCGCGCGAGCCTCGTAGTTCACGATATCACTGACAATCTCTACATGCTGGCGAATGCGCCGTCTGTGCGGGGGATGGGTGGAGGAGGCAACACCGCGATTTTTGTGACGACTAGCGGGGTTGTGCTAGTCGATACGAAAATCAAAGGCTACGGGCAGGACATTCTTTCGGCCGTCCAGCAGATCACCGACAAACCCGTGACGACCATCATTAATACGCACACGCACTGGGACCATACCGGAACAAATACGGAGTTTCCTGATACGGTTGACTTTGTGGTTCACGAGAACACACTGGCGCATCTGGCGAGTCAGTCTTGCGATGATGGCTCTGGTTTTGATGGAGGATCAATTAAGAACTGCAACGAGTTTAAGGGCGCGAATGCTAAGTACCTGCCAGAGACAACGTATTCAGACAGATTGTCACTGTTCAGTGGTCCGGACCAGGTGGATCTTTATCACTTTGGGCGTGGCCACACTGATGGCGATACTTTTGTCGTGTTTCCATCGGCTCGGACTATGCACACGGGCGACATGTTTCAGCGGCTCGGCTTGCCCTTCATCGATGTAGTCAATGCCAACGGGAGTGCGACTGAATTCGGAGAGACATTGAAGAATGCCGTTGCGGGGATTCAAGACGTTGACACGGTGATTCCCGGACACAATCCGGTGCCGGTCACTTGGAGTGAGTTCGTAGACTTCAGTGGTTTCTACAATGACGTGGTCATGAAGACGCAACAAGGGAAGGTGGCTGGTCAGTCGGTAGACGCCATAGTCGAATCCTACAGCGTACCGAATCGGTATCGTGATTTCTCGGCCCCAGAAGGCAGTCTTCGGGCAACCGTTCAGTATGTGTTTGACGGTCGGTAGTTGCTGTTCGAAGGGGCTTGCTTCTGACAGCTGGTGGCGCGTATTTCTCTATTGCAGGAGGGACGAGAATGAACTCGTCTGCTCGGTTTTGCGCGGCGTGTCCGTGCAGTGCTTGGGATAGATGCTAGGCGAGAATTCACAGGCTCGAGTCCGGCCAACGTCGGAGTTTCGATGCAGATATAGGCCGTACCGCCGAAGTTGTCTGATGCGGCGGAACGGCCCAATGGTGAAAATGTACCAATAGATTGGACGCGATCAAATGAGTGTCCCTGACTGATGACTCAAGTTGAGATGCGTCGATAGCTCGCGTCTGCTGTTATTTGAGTGACGAGTAGTCGGTTGCGCTCATCATGAAGACTTTTGCATCGACAGGAACCGAGTACTTCTGCCTGAGTGGAGGCCATTCTGGGTCGGCGCCAAACGCCGCGAACACTTCATCCCGGTGGGCGCGGTTGCGATACGCGAGCATCCAAATCAAGGTGTTCGGGTCACCGAGGTCTTGCCAGGCGGCGATAATTTCGGCACCGTGTTTTTCAAAGAGCGCGACCTCTTTTTCTCGGAAACGCTGATGGAGGTCGTCAATGCCGCCTTTCCCATTGACCGCGGGAGCGGCTGTGTACATTCGGATCTCGAAGCACCGTGAATCAGTAGCTACATTTGCTGCTAAGTCTTTAGACAATTCCCCAGCAGGCCCGCAGGGAGCCGCTGCATCTTGGGCATGTGCCAAAACGGTGAGACTCAAGCTTATCGCAACGAAAAATAACAATTTCTTCATTCCAATCCCCTCTCGAATGGTTTTATGCGTTTGAGACACGGTAGTTGGTTGAATTGGACTGTGACGGGGTCCCTTCACTTACCAAATGGCATTATATGGAAGTTTGGCCGATTTGAAAGTCTTTAGAAAGGGTCTTCTCTCATGGTTCTGTTTCGCTGCGTCTGGCCTTTCGGCCACATACGCGTCCGTCTATGACGCTTGCTTGAAATGACTTGGTGGAGAGGATTTCGGTGTGCCAGCTGATTGAGAAAGGAAATTATTTGCCGTAATAGCGTCCCGCCGGCGTAAAATCGACACAGATTGTGACAGAAAGTTGGCACCGTCTTGCGTGGGGCGTGCGCACGTGTGCGGCGACTTGCCAAGAGAAAGTTTCGTAGTCGGAAAGGGGAATGGAATGGGTCGCAGTGTATGTCTGTTTGCTGTCATGCTACTTGGACTTGTCTTGGTAGGAGGAACCTATGAGGCCCGGCAGGCTCGTCCAAGCATTCACGTTCAGCAGGTTGCCGACAACCTTTACATGCTCGGCTCAGATCCGGAAGCTCAAGGGATGCGTACAGGGGGAAACACTGCGCTCTTTGTTGCCGCTGACGGAGTTGTGCTGGTGGACACAAAACTTCAGGGTTACGGGCCGGATATTTTTGCGGAAGTTCGGCAGGTGACGAACAAACCAGTGACGACGATTATTAATACCCATACCCATTTTGACCATAGTGGTAGCAATACGGAATTTGGCAACGATATTCATTCGGTCGCTCACGAAAATCTCCGGTCCGCCATGGCGCGTGCGTCGTGCCAACCGGTTACTAATTGCGATGCTTTCAAAGGAGAGAATAGGAAGTATCTTCCTACGACGACGTTCTCTGAGCGGATGACTCTCTTGAGTGGACCAGACCAGATCGACTTGTATTATTTTGGCCGTGGTCATACGGACGGAGACACATTCGTCGTTTTTAAGGAAGCTCGGACTATGCATACGGGCGATATGTTTCCAGGCAAATCGCTCCCATTTATTGATGCGGAAAATGGCAATGGGGGGAGTGCAACGGAGTTTGGTCGAACTTTGACAAAGGCAATTGCGGGAGTGTCAGGGGTTGACACACTCATTTCCGGGCACTGGGATACGCCGCTTCCGTGGAGCGCGCTCGTGGAGTACGCGGGTTTCTACAATGATTTAGTGTCGCAAGCGCGGCAGAGTTGGTCTGCTGGTGGGACGGTCGAAGAGTCGGCGGACTCGTATTCGGTGCCCGAACAGTATGGCGAGTTTAGTGCGGTCCCGCAGGCGGTTACCCGAATAGTGCAATTGCTCTCCGAAGGACGGTAATCATCTGAGAGTGACGTGAATCGATAGAATCAGTTACTACCTTAGGAACTGAATTATGACCATGCAGCCGTCTGCTTGATTTGGAGTCAGGGAGAGCCTTTGATTGTAAGACCACACATCGGGAGGATTGTTTTTATGCAACGTGTATTTGCGACGCTTATTCTTGTTTTGGTTTGTGCCGGCTCGGTTAATGCTCAGGCGCCTGATGGAGAGCGGTTGTATCGCCAGACGTGTGCGAGGTGTCACGAAGGGAATATAACGGTGGTGTTATCGTCTGGACCGATCCGAGAGTACCCGGCGGAGCGGATTTTCGAGGCTCAGATGTACGGGTTGATGACGGGTTTTGCTGCCGGCTTAACCAAAGCGGAGAAGCGAGCCGTCGCGGAGTATGTTTCTGGTGACGAGCCAGGGACTTTGGCGCCACCGCTTGAACAAATTCCGGCATCTGCGTATTGCGACGCAAGTGATGTTCCGAGCGACCCTTTTTCAGGGCCAAGCTGGAATGGCTGGAGTCCCAGCCACAGTAATACAAGATTTCAGTCTACAGAAGCAGCAGGGCTGACAGCAGAGAGTGTGCGCGACCTGTCACTTAAGTGGGCGTTCGGTTTTCCAGGTGTCATGACTGCGTCGTTTCAGGCAACGATCGTTGGCGGACGCGCGTTGGTTGGAACTAGTACGGGAGTTGTTTATGCGCTAAACGCTGAGACTGGGTGTATTGATTGGACACACGAAACGGAAGTCGGTGTTCGATCAACTATTACTGTTGGGTTAGGACCGGCTGGTCGAGCGGCGGCTTTTTTCGGTGACCTTAACGGAAACGTCTACGCTGTTGATTTTGAGACTGGAGACCGACTTTGGAGCGTCGAAGTCGACGAGCATACTGATGCACGGGTTACAGGCGCCCCTGCTCTCCATGATGGACGACTTTTTGTTCCCGTCGCGTCGTTAGAAGAAGTCAGCGCAGCTCATCCAGCGTATCAGTGCTGCACATTTCGTGGAAGCATCGTAGCACTTGACGTGACGGATGGTGGGCAGCTCTGGAAACGATTTGCCATTTCAGAGGAACCGATGCCGACGATTCGGAGCAGCGCGGGTGTTCAAAATTGGGGCCCATCTGGAGCTGGGATCTGGGCCTCGCCGACGCTGGACCCGGAACGGAATCGTATCTATATCGCAACAGGAGATTCCTACTCGAACCCTGCCGCGCCCGAGAGTGACGCGATTATGGCGTTGGCGATGGATACGGGCGAAGTCCTTTGGGTGTCCCAGACGACACCAGGTGATGCCTGGGTGGCTGCGTGTATGTCTCCTGATCCGGCGGCGCGGGCCAATTGTCCTGAAGATGCTGGACCTGACCATGACTTTGGGAGTTCGATCGTGCTGACCAATGAGGGCGGACGGCAAGTGCTGTTGGCCGGTCAGAAATCTGGAGTAATGTATCGCTTGAATCCTGATACCGGAGAGATCAACTGGGAAACACGGATCTCTGGAGGAGGGATTCTTGGGGGAATTGAGTGGGGATTTGCGTCCGACGGAGAGACGGTGTTTGCGGCGATTTCAGATGCTCTTGAAAAGGTGCCCGGGGAGGCAGGCGGGTTGTTCGCCATGCGTCTTTCAGATGGCGAAATTGTTTGGGAGGCACCACCATTCCAGGATACTTGCGGCTCTCGGCCAGGGTGTCATACGGCACAGCCTGGGGCGGTTACGGCGATCCCAGGAGTGGTGTTCTCTGGGAGTTTAGATGGTCGCTTGCGCGCATATGCTACGGAAACAGGCAATGTTATTTGGGACGTTGATACTGTCGGGGAATTCGCTACTGTGAACGGAGTCGTGGGCCGAGGCGGTTCGCTTAACGGCCCTGGAGCTACGGTCGCGGGTGGCATGCTTTACGTGAGCTCTGGGTATAGTGTGATGAACTTCATGCCTGGGAATGTGCTATTGGCGTTTGGGGTAGAAGAAGACGAGTAAAGGTCCGCGAAAAAGATGCCGTTGAGAATGTTTCTCCAAGGGGATGAGGATGCGTGATTTTTGCAGGTGGATGGTTGTCTGTGTCTTGACGATGTTGCTCGCAGCCGCTGGCCTTTCTGCCGGAACGCTTGGGCGCCGTCTGATCGAAGCGGCGAAGACCGAGAACTATGAGCTTGTGAAGGATCTCTTGGCGCAGGGGAGCGATGTGAACGTTCGGCTCCCGGATGGTGGGACGGCGCTTCACTGGGCTACTTACAGGGACTCGGCCGAAATCACGGGTCTCTTGATTGGTGCAGGTGCATCAGTAAATGCAGAGAATGACTACGGTGTGACGCCGCTTGGGCTCGCCTGCGAAAATGGGTCGCCGGCTCTCGTGGCGCTGCTGTTACGTGCTGGAGCTGATCCAAATCATGCGCGTGTGACGGGCGAGACGTCGCTTATGACCTGTGCGCGCACAGGAAACCTCGACACGGTTCGTGACCTAGTCGCGCACGGAGCGGACATCAATGCCAGGGAACCGTGGAACGACCAAACGGCATTGATGTGGGCGGTTGGAGAGAGGCATCTTTCGGTAGCACGTTCTCTGATTGAGCACGGAGCGGACGTCAATGCGCGTTCCAAGGCCGGATTTACGACCTTACTGCTTGCCGCTCGAGTGGAGGCTGCACGAGCACTTGTCGAGTTGTTACTTGACTATGACGCTGACGTGAACGTGATGTCACTGGACGGGACCACACCGCTACTGGTGGCTGCGGTTCGCGGCAATGTGCCGGCGGCGTTGGAATTGCTCAAACGGGGCGCAGATCCTAATGCTGGTGCGAGTAGTGGCTATCTGCCACTGCACTGGGCCGCTGGTTCGTGGCATACCGAATTGACAGGCGATCTTCGTGGAATAGCGACAAGCGGGGATACCGAGTGGCGGTCACTGAATGGCGTGGAGACAGGAAAATTGGAGTTGGTTAACGCGTTACTGGCCTATGGCGCCGATCCGAATTCTCGACTTGTCCGGGAGCCGCCGCAGTTTGGTTTCGCCAGTCGACGATTTCGGGTGAACTTGGTGGGGGCTACCCCGTTCTCGCTTGCCGCGATGGATGGGAATGTTGCTGTAATGCGGGCACTGTCTGATGCTGGGGCTGACCCTGCACTTGGAACCAGTGAAAACACCACGCCATTGATGCTTGCAGCCGGATTAGGACGGGTTCCGGCGGAAACACGAGTTTCAGAAAAGCAGTCGCTTGAGTCAATACGGTTTCTGTTGCCACTCGTTGACGACCTTAATCAGATGAACGACGCTGGTCGAACTGCATTGCATGGTGCTGCCCACATACGTTCAGATGCGGTCGTTCGTCTGCTCGTCGAGCATGGTGCGGTGGTCAATGTTACGGACAAGCGGGGCATATCGCCTTTGATGATTGCGGAGGGTGGTGGGCATATCCTTTTGCCAGGTCTCGGTGGGGGAAGCACGGCGGAGTTGTTGCGCGAACTTGGTGGAGCGACGTCAGCGCGCGGGAGTTTTATTGAGGTCTATCGTGATGGCCCAATTCGATAGCTACTGTGATTGGTTCGTTTATGGATAGAGGCAGACTTGCGGGGATTTTGGGTGTTGTTTTTTTGCTATCGCTGAGCAGTCCTTCTCGACTGATGGCGAACCCTCAGCAGGATGGTGCTGTTACTGCTACGTCTGTTGATGACCCTTCTGGTTATCGGGACGTTGTTCGGCGATATTGTGCTGGTTGTCACAATGACCGGCTTCGGACTGGGAATCTTTCTCTTGCATCAGTAAGTGTGGCGAACGTTGGCGAACATGCCGATGTGTGGGAGCGCGTGTTGGATAAGCTACAGACACAATCCATGCCGCCACCCGGACGCCCGAGACCGGATTCAGATACCTATGATCGTTTCGCCGGATGGTTGGAAGTAGCGCTTGACGAGGCATCGTCGGCCAACCCGAATCCGGGGAGACCAACGGCACATCGTCTTAATCGGTTGGAATATGTGAATGCGATTCGAGACCTGCTGGATTTGAATATTGACGGTGAGGGTCTGTTGCCGGCCGATGATATCGCTTTCGGATTTGATAACAATGCTGACATTTTGACCGTTGCTCCAGGCATGTTGGAACGGTATATGCAGACGGCACGAACGATTAGCCGACTTGCTCTCGGGGACCCTGCCATTCAAGCTGATACTGTCCGATATGCGGTGTCCTCGCTGTTAACTCAAGACGAGCGGATGGGAGAGGAGTTTCCGTTTGGGGCCCGTGGTGGGATCGCAATTCAACATCATTTTCCTCGTGACGGTGAATATTTCATCAGACTTCGGTTGCGGGGAAACGGTGGTCGCAATGAGCCACAGGAGATTGACGTTCGCTTGGACGACGAACGCGTCGCATTACTCCGCGTTGGTCGATGGCCTACGGCAGAGGATAAGAACGCAGTTCCTGCTGGCGCGCTTGACCTTCGGACCAATCGCTCATCTGATGATTCGTTGGAGGTTCGGCTTCCAATCCGGGCGGGTGAGCACCGGTTGAGTGTTTCGTTCCAAAAGAGAACGTCGGTGACTGAGGGTGTAGCTCCGAGTCGGTTACCGATTTGGACTTTTTCTACGGGTCGAGGGTTTGTCGAACGAATGGCGCTCGACAGTGTCGAGATTGATGGTCCCTATGCCACGAACGCGTTTGTCGACGGCAATAGTGATGAGGTCGGAGAACTGGCGAGTCGTAGACGGATATTTAGTTGTTACCCGGAGTTTTCGGAAGAGGAAGAGTCGTGCGTGGACGAGATTCTCCGGCGCCTTCTCCGACGAGCGTTTCGTAGACCGGCAACGGACCTGGATGTGGCTGTCGCTCTGGGGTTTTATCGAGAGGGGCGAGCGGGCAGAACTTTCGATGCTGGGATTCAGCGGGGTCTCGAAAGCATCATCGTAGACCCTGAGTTTCTGTTTCGGTTGGAGCGAGACCCGGTCGATGTACTTCCAGCAACGGCTTATCGGCTCAGTGATCTCGAATTGGCATCACGTCTTTCATTTTTCATTTGGAGCAGTATTCCTGACGATGAACTCTTTAGTGTCGCGGTGGCCGGTCGGCTTCACGAACCGGTCGTTCTGGAGGAACAAGTAAGGCGGATGTTGATTGACGAGCGTTCGCAGGTGCTTGTAAGAAGTTTTGGTGCTCAATGGTTGCACTTGCGGCGGATGCGAACTGTGACGCCGGATGTCAATGCATTTCCGGCGTTCGATGACAACCTTCGAACTGACCTTGTCCGAGAGACGGAACTGTTTCTTGAGAATGAACTGCGTAACGATGAAAGTGTTGTCAATCTCTTAACCGCCGACTACACCTTTGTAAACGAACGCCTTGCACGACATTATGGTCTCTCGGGTGTTTATGGCCCTCGGTTTCGCCGCGTCGAATGGGACGATGCGAGACGTCGCGGACTACTAGGCCACGGGAGTATCTTGACGGTGACGTCACTTGCGACACGTACTTCACCGGTCGTCCGAGGAAAATGGATTCTAGAAAATATCCTTGGGACTCCGCCCCCTCCCCCTCCTCCGGATGTTCCGGATCTGCCCGAGCCTGTGCGAGGGGCGTCGAGTAGGTCTGTTCGCGAAAGGCTAGAAGAACACCGTGCGAACCCTGTGTGCTCGAATTGTCACGCACGTATGGACCCATTGGGGTTCGCATTAGAGCATTTTGATGCGGTGGGGCAATGGCGCGAAGTGACAGACGGGAATGTGCCGATTGACCCGTCAGGCGTGCTACCCAATGGAACTGCCTTCGGCGGACTTCCTGAACTGCGAGACGTGCTTGTTGGGAGAAAGAAGGCATTTGTGACGACAGTCTCTGAGAAGCTATTGACCTATGCTCTTGGTCGAGGGCTTGAATATTTTGACCAACCGGCCGTCAGGCGAATCGTTCGTGAAGCAGAGGCGGATGAGTATCGCTGGTCTGCGCTTGTGCTCGGTGTGACTCGAAGTATGCCGTTTCGGATGAGGAGAGCGGAACCATGATTATTACGAAGAAATCTCTGCCTAGACGTACTGTGCTCAGAGGCCTCGGTTCGGCAGTGGCGTTGCCACTGTTGGATAGTATGGTTCCAGCACTTACAGCATTGGAGCGTACGTCGGCTGCATCGAAACCGCGTTTGGGTGTTGTATATGTGCCTCATGGTGCGGTAATGAGTAATTGGACACCGCCGAGTGAGGGGAGGGGTTTCGAGTTCAAACGGATTCTGCAGCCAGTGGCTAAATTTCGAGATCGTCTTACGATAGTGTCTGGTCTAGACCATGCTCCTGCCGCCCAATTGCCGGGAGACCCTGCCGGAGGCCATGGTCGTATCACGGGTGCATTCCTAACTGGCGTCCATGCGAAGCCGACAGAGGGTGCCGATTTTGAAGCGGGCAAATCTGTCGACCAGATTGCAGCTGACCGGTTAGGCCAGCGGACTCAACTTGCGTCCCTCGAATTGGGCATTGGACTTCCAGAATTCGGGGGCGCCTGTGACGCAGGGTTTAGTTGCGCGTATATCAGTACTTTGTGCTGGAGCACGCCGACGTCTCCGTTACCGATGGAAAGCCGACCACGTGCAGTTTTTGAGCGATTGTTCGGCGATGGCACGAGTACGGACCCGGGTGCTCGGCAGACACGTCTGAACGAGGACCGCAGCATTCTGGATGCGGTGTCAGAGAAAGTGAAGCGATTGAGAAAGGATCTTGGATCGCGAGACTTGGCGAAACTCGACGAATATTTCTCGGCTGTACGCGATGTTGAGCGTCGTATTCTGAGGGCGGAAGCTGACGTTGAAACAGAACTTCCAGTGGTTGACCGCCCTGCCGCTGGTGTTCCGGCTTCGTTTGAAGATTACGTAAAAGTCATGTTTGACATGCAAGTGCTGGCTTATCAAGCAGACTTGACTCGAGTTATCACGTTCCTAATGACGCCAGAGCTTACCGCGCAAACTTACCCGGAGATTGGTGTGCCTGATCCGCATCATGCGTTGTCTCACCACGAAAATAATCCAGAGAGCCTTGAGAAGCTAACGAAGGTCGGACAGTATCATGCAACGCTGCTGTCTTACTATCTTGAGAAATTGGACGGCATTGAAGACGGTGAGGGGTCACTGTTGGACCAGGCGATGATTCTTTATGGTAGTGGAATGAGTAATAGCAATCTTCACAACATTCAGAATCTGCCGATTCTTCTGGCTGGTCAAGGGGGTGGACGGCTCAGAGGCGGCCAACACATACGCTGTGCTGATGAAACTCCGCTAACCAATTTATTTATGACGCTCCTGAATAAATTAGACGTGCCCGTGGAGAGTTTCGGCGACAGTACAGGGCACTTGGCAGAGGTGTCACACCTATGATTCTTCAGGATCTTCGCGTCGTTGAATGAATTACTGACGTCTTGGGGTTCGGTGGGTAGTTGCATACAGCGGCGGACTAACTTATGTCATTGCGATTTGACCTTTCGTCTTTCTTGCTTGTTCTACTGACAGGCACTTCTTATCTCACCTTTCCCGTCTATTCAGCCAAAGAATCGACGTTTCAGCAGGCGAGTCCTGTTGGAACGACGGATTCGGCACTTGTGAAAGAACCATGGCACGCGAAGGTTCTCGTTACAAACGACGATGGTATTGATGCGCCAGGTTTGCGAGCACTGGTTCGGGCGTTTTCTGGAAGTATTGAGGTCGTTGTCGTTGCCCCGGCTATTAACCGTTCGGGTAGCACAAGTTTTGCCTCGATCCTGTCCGGACCTGTGACGGTGGAAACAGTCGCGGTTCAAGGGGCCAAGACAGCCTATGCGGTTACTGGATATCCCGCGGACTGCGTGCTGATCGCAGTCACTGGATTAATGAAGGATGATCCCCCAGACCTTGTAGTGTCTGGAATCAATTCTGGTGCGAATGTTGCTGATACATGGGCTTATTCAGGAACGCTTGGGGCAGCCAGGATCGCGGCGCTACACGGTATACCAGCTATCGCTGTTTCTGGAGGAGGCGCGGATTCACTTGAAGCGATAGCGACCTGGGTCGTGCAGTTGGCCGGCTCATCGTTTGTGCGAGATTTGCCGTCTTTTGACTACCTGACTGTGGATGCGCCTGATATCCCTCTAGCTGACATAAAGGGCGTGCAGATTGTGCCGAGGGCAAGAGGAATCATCAGATTCGGAGCTCAGTTGCAGAGGACTGATCCGGACGGGAGTGAGATTTGGGTTCGAGCTTTTGGAGGTCGTCAAAGTCCTCCGTCTGGTACTGATGCGGCGGCTGTTCGGAACGGATTTATCGCTTTAACCACGATGCAGGCGGATGAGCAAAACCTCCCGGCACTTCGACAGCTGCAGGAAAGAGCTGCCGAGCTTCCACTTTGGAATGCTGAATAGAGGGTTTTGACTGATACCGCTGCGTCCTGAGTTCTTGCCTGCGCCAAGTAATCCTGAGGAAGCGAAATCACTTTAATCAACAGTTTTGTTAGCGTGGCCGTTGGCGGAGCTATTGGCGCTTGTGTCCGCTATTGGGTGTTCTTGGCGACTTCGAAGTGGCAGTTGGGGTTTCCATACGCCACGCTTGGTGTGAATGTGATTGGGTGCTTTCTTATTGGTGTCATCATGTCGTTCGTCGAGCATCGGCATTGGACCCCCGAATGGCGAACGTTTCTAGTGACCGGACTGTTGGGTTCGATGACCACGTTTTCAACATTTGGCTATGAGACTTATGTGATCTGGGCCTCAGGTCAGCGGACTATGGCATTTGCCGTTGTTGGAACGAATCTTTTGCTCGGCTTGTCAGCGGTCGCACTTGGGTGGCGGGTAGGTGCACCATAGATGGTTTCTGCTGATTCGGAGCTGGTGTGGAATTGGGAGTGCTCCACTGGGCAGGTGAGCCTTATCCACGTAGACGTCGTAGCGTGGGGCTGAGATTTATTCTCCCCATTCCTAATGGGAGGGTCTTATGACTGACATCGCAACTGTAGAGAAGTTCTGCTGGAACAAGATGGAAAAGGAACGTGTTACCAATTTGATAGAGCGCCGGATTGTACGTGGAGAGAAGACAATGGTGGCACACGTTTACTTGAAGCAAGGAGCCATCGTTCCGAAGCATTCTCATGAGAATGAGCAGTTAACATACATTCTTAAAGGAAAACTTCGTTTCTGGGTCGGGGAGTCGTTGTCCGAGTCCTTTGATGTTGGGCCTGGCGAAGTTCTTCGCCTACCAGCGAACGTGCCACACAGGGCTGAAGCTCTCGAAGAGACCATCGATGTTGATATCTTTTCGCCACCTCGGCAGGATTGGCTGGACCATACGGATACCTATTTTCAGGACCAATAGGCCATTGATGTGGAAGTCGTCAAGGATTGGGTCATCCCATGAGATTATTTCTAAGGTGTTTGGGCGTTCTACTAGGTATCATCATCATCGATGCAGTCTTAATGATGGGCGCTGCCGAGTTAGGGGGCGAAGTCGTAACGTTGATCAGACCTGAGCCTGATGGTAGCACCTCGGAGATTAGACTCTGGATTGTGGATGCCGATGAGAAATCGTGGATTGAGCATGGGGATGGTGAAGCTTTTTGGATAAATCAGCTGACTCATCGACCTGAACTCTCGCTAGTGAGAGATGGGGACGAGAACCTATATAGAGCTGTTCCAGACCTAAATTCTCATGATCGTTTTCATTTATTAAGAAGAGAGCAATATGGCATCGCGGCCATGATCGTTGAAATTGGGTCTTTTGGTTTAATGGGCAAGGACAGATGCACAGCCGTGCCGGTTAGGTTGGATTAGAGATAAAACCACTTCTCTCACCCATTCCGAACATGCCCAAGAGACGCCTCTTCAACAGGCATTGAGACGGTTTGTGCGCCGGGTTGTCTCTTCTACCAACAGTGTCACTGCTGCCGTGTGGTTCGTTATCTGAATTTCAATGATCCCGGTTGTCGTGAGTCACCCTATCAATACGGTTCGTGGAAATTGCGCATGGTCTTCAAGGCCTGTCTGCTTGATCGCGAGTTCGTCGGCGGTCGGTTGGACGTTTCCTTTGACGTCGGTTGCGCGGGAAACGATCGTGTGTTCTCCCTGGCTAGCTCCGGTCCACCTGAATCGAAACAGTTTCCAGGAAAATGGATTACTTGTTGATCGGTCCAGGGTCGCTTGTTGCCAGGGGCCGTTGTCGATGCTCACTTCGACGGATTGAAGCGAGGTGCCATCGTGCAACACGAAACCAAATACTTCATGTTCGTTGCTGACACGCGTCACTCTCGCAATCACCGACTTAATGCGTTGGCGTGACACTTCTGTTTCGTGCCAAATCGTTTCGCCGCCTCTTTCTTCGGCCCAGAGCGTGCGGTACCATCGCGCTTGCCATTTTCCAAGAAATCTGTTTTCTTGAAGATGGATTTGCGACAGCCACTTGACGTTCGTCACTCCGTACCATCCCGGCACTATCAATCTGAGTGGGGCGCCTTGACCACGGGTGAGCGGTTCTCCATTTAATGCGTAAGCTAATAGTGGACCTGAGGCGAAGGCATCGTCGGTCATTGGAAGACTTCTGGCAAACGGTTGTTCGATTTCGTATGGTCGACCTCGAAAATCCACGGTTTCCTCTCCGCTGTCGGAGCCAAAGAAAACGGCTTCCCGTGCCTCAGACTTGACACCGATCCGGTCAAAAAGCGCCTGGAGAGCTACACCTGTCCAGCGTCCGTTACTGGCTAGTCCCTGTATCACGCGAGGTGAGTTGCCGGAGCATTCGTATCCAGCATCTATTTCAATCTCTCCCATGCCGCGGAGTTCGCTAAGACTGAGTCGTTGTGGTTGGTCAACGAGTCCGGTGATGTCTAAGCGGAAGGAATCAGAGTCAATCAGGGGCTGGTCGAAGTGCTGGACGGTGTAGAAGTCGTCTTTGTCCGTATATGGACCATCGATATCACGAATATCGAGAAGCCTGATAGTCGAGCCAGGTGCCTGGCGACCGAAGTCGTCAGGAACGTCCGTAAACGGGACGAGTTCTTCATTTTGAGCGAGTGCTGGAATCTGCCATTCAGGTAATCCCATGACACCGAGACCGGTTAACGCTAGGCTTTGCTTTACGATCTCTCGACGGGTAAAACGAGTTTTCATTTTTCCTCCCAAGAACGTTAAAAAACTGAATTGGACAAGAAAAAACCAGTAAATTAGGTTAATGAATGTACAGAATCTTCGACTAATTTAGCATGCAATTCGTCGAAATATTCGAAGGCTTCCGAAAAGGCTACATTTGGGGGCCCGGTGCGGTTCCTTATCATGGTCGTGTCACCGAAAGATTTATAAAATTAGGTTTCTTGCTGAACTATAATCGGTAAACCGAAAGTCTCCATAGGCCGTCTGAGTAGTTGAGAAAGAAAAACTCCCGTTGGAGTGCGCGTGGGTCGTTCGTGGCTCTGTAAGTATCAGGATCGCAGTAGTTCCCTCTGATTGGTTTGTCTTTGCTCTTCCGGTGAGATTTTTTCTGTTAAGCAATCTTATGTTCGCTTCCGCCTTCGCACGCAGAATTGGATCCAACTCAATTCCATAGAACTTTCCGTGTCTGATTAGAGCGGCCAGTCTGGCAAGTAATCACCCGTCACCGTATCCGGCGTCTATGACAGAGATTTCCGTTGAATTTCTGCTTAGAATTCCGACCGAGTCGAGAACTTGCCCGGCGATTCTAATTGCTGAAATAGGAGTAGGAACCCATATCTTCTTAACGGGCCGTCGAAGTGGCAATGTGTGTCCTCGACTTTCCGTAGAAGACTTAAAAATCTTTGACAGCCGATACGATAACCAACGGTCTTTAATGCACTGCCGATTGAACACGATTCTAGTAGGTGACGCGTGAGGTAATAGCGACGTGCCATTTCACTAAAAATGCGAGCATGCTTTGTTACCGTGGTGTGCCGCAGTCATCGCAATTCTGGTCATCGACTT
>Ga0310123_10000588_pt1 | contig 32132 bp, 25 predicted proteins | sample CB6_AW_1057_MG_FD_203505 | JGI IMG/M metagenome (GOLD analysis project Ga0310123, IMG submission 203505) | Marine microbial communities from Western Arctic Ocean, Canada - CB6_AW_1057 | ecosystem: Environmental > Aquatic > Marine > Oceanic | place: Canada: Western Arctic Ocean | collected... | reverse complement strand
CGTCGTTTGGTTCTCATCAGCGAATCTCTTGACGTGATCTGGCGACTGCGTTCTGTTGGCGATGCCATTGATGCAGGAATTCCGGGAGAGATGGCAGAAGCCTTCCTTGCATCACGTGAGCGATTAATCCAGCGATTCGCTGACCGTCGCACAGTTCACACTGTTCTGGGCTCCCTACTGAACCACCAGATTTTCGTCGATGAGGTCGCTCGCAGAATGGATGCTGAAGGCGGTGTCAGCGCTGACAATATCCGCGCGCTGATCCTCACTATCATCGAGGAACTTGCTGATGAAGTCGCAGACCTGTGTGTTGCGCTTCGAGAAGAACATCTGGTATGGCGCGATGCTGTGCTTGATGCCGCTGGTGACCTTGAGGTTGCCACCGCTTTGGGAGAGGGGGTGAATCGTTATGCTGCGCTCGATTCACTGCTGGAGATGCCACTGCCCGATACCATTTGGGAACAATTGCTGTGGATTCGGGCTTTGGCGGTTACCACACTCTCAAAATCGGCGCTCGACAAGGCATCTCCTAGCGCATTTGGCAGCGGAAATCTCACCGGTAGTGCCGATTGGCCACGTGGCATCACTACTCTTGGCACAATCAAGGATGCTGCACTGAAGAAAACGGTCACAGGAACCTGCCGCGCAGTCGCGGGTCGTATCGAACAGTTGTGGAGTTCCGCCAGTGGTCGTAGAGCACGAAAGTTGGCTACGATTGTCAGTCTGCTCGATGACTCAACCCTGCCCGTGCCCTGCCGACCTGCTAATCATCCATCAGCATGGCAGCCGGTCACACTCCCCGCTCCACATCACCCACCGGCCGGCACACTCTCTCTCGACATTGAGGGGGAGGCACAGGCGATGAGTGACCTCATCTGCGTGCACCGGGGATTGGTTGAGGTATTCCGGGAGTTGAAAATCAATGAAGGTGTGCATGAGTTCGGCGACATTGCTGACCTTGCTGAAGACCTGTTGCTTACCCGTTGTCCGCGAATAATGCGTTCTCGCTATCCCGTTAGTGTAGTCGAGGCATTGGATGGCATTTCACAAAGCAACCCTTGGCGCGACGACCACATTGAGAATGCAATGGCAATTCTCGACACATTGCTTGCTGCTGGTGAGCCCGCACAGGGCCTGAGCGTCGAGGAGATTGTAGTTCTGCATCAGGACCTTGTCGAGCGCTGGGCTCGCCTGAAACAGATTCGCGCTCGTTATCGGGCATTTATCATCGATGAGGCGCAAGACAACTCCTCGCAACAGTGGCGCCTGCTTTACCGGCTTTGGGGCGAGCGCGAATTGTCTGATACCCGTTCCCGCCCCGACACCTCTTGGGAGCCGACGGTTTGCTGTGTTGGAGACCGAAAACAGAGCATCTACGCCTTCCGGCAGGCCCGGGTGTCTGGCTTCGTCGAGTTCGGTCGTAATCTGCGCTCAATCAATCAGCATGAGTTCGCCTGCGTCCCAGAACTCACTCGTTCGCCTGAGTTGCGTCGAGCAGAAGAGGCTCGTGACCCCAGATATGCGGATGGAGGATTCGTCACCGCCGCTGAGATGACTGCATCACGAGGGATTACCGAGGATACTTGGGTTCGATACGATGTGGCGGAAGATGACAGCACACTGCCTGCCGAAGAATCACGGGCGCGTTCCGAGGGCCTTGTGGAATTGGTGGTGAACTACCGCTCTGCAGGTGATTTACTGGAGTCGATGAACGATTGGTGGGACGGGCTATTCGACGAGAGTCACGATGGTCTTCCTGGTGATTGGTACGCAAGGTCCCAATCCCTTGTGCCATTCCGCAGCGGTGCGTGCGGCCGTCTAGAGTGGCTACTGCCTGCGACTGAGGAAGCCCCCGGCCATCCAGAGGAAGACCTGACAGTCGCTCTCGACCCGTTCCGTTCTGGAACCTTGCAACAGCGCGAGAATGCGCTGATTGCTGCTAGAATCCTAGCCTTGGTAGAAGGAAGAGAGACCCGCGTCATTGCAGAGGGAGAGCCAGCATGGCACGATGTTGAGCCACTGGAGGCGATTCCTCCCGAGGACATCATGGTATTATTGCCGAGTCGAGGGGCACTTGCTGACCTCAATCAGCGATTGCAAGCACTTGGGATTCCTGCACAAAGTGATCGCGAAGGAGGGTTGCTCAAGCGACCAACCGTCAAGTCGTTGTTGGCATTGGTCATGTTTGCTGCGCGACCGAGTAGTCGCAACTTCGCCGCAGATTTGGCACGTTCGCCATTGGTTGGGATGTCTGATAATGAGATTCAGGCATTCCTTGGCTCCGCCAGTAGGGGAGTGAACCTATTCGACAGACTGGTCGACAATGCACCGACTGAAGGCGTGGCTGTGATGGCACAACGTTGGCAGCAGCACGCTCGCCGGGGGCGCATCCTTGAGATGCTGGAGGAGACCATCGATTACAGCGACCTGCTACTGACCTATCCGAGGCTCACTGACCGGCAGGAGGCCGAGCAATTCGTTGTGTTCATCACGTCGATTCTGCGTGAGGTCGGAGGAGATTCCATCGTACTCGCTCAACGCCTTGCAACCCTCATCGAAATCGCTTCAGACAAACTCGACACCGAGAACTCATCACCACCCGGGGCGGTTCGTTTGATGACCATTCACGGCGCAAAGGGTTGCCAAGCCCGCGTGGTATTCGTCGCCGGCATGTTCCGCGCATCGCACGGAAACGTCAACCAAGAAGTCAGGAAGCGTGTGCTTGCCACCACGGAATTATTCGTCGCCAACAGCAGACCTTGGCTGACTCAAAAGTCCCTGAAAAGTGGCTTGTGGTCAATGGCCCAGATGGTGCAGGAGGCACAGGCTCAGGCTGAAGCGCGCCGTCTGTTATACGTGGCTTGCACAAGGGTTGAGGATGTGTTAATCCTGTGCGGGGCACCGAAAGATTCCATCATGAGTGAAGGTCGAATTGGCTTCGATATGACGGATGCTAAAACCAAGGTATTCGGAGAAATGTGGCTCGATGCGCTTCGTCAGGGTTCTGGCAGAGTCCAACATACTGCCTCACAGTGGTTGCTTGAGGAAGATGTTGAGTTGATTGATGCAATGACCACAGCACCGACAGATGCTCGTCCGTTGCCTGAGACAGAAGATAGTGAACGCAGCATTTCGCCGGCGGAATTGTTGGCTAGCAGCGACCTCGCTGCTGGCACTATTGCTAGCCTGCCGGTTCACCATCACACCGATTGCTTGCTCACCAGTCAATCTACACAGAGTCCGTTGGTGAAGATGAATAATCTCGACCAAACTGCACGTATTGCCTTTGAGAATTCACCACCAGCAGCCGAGTCTGCTGCGCTCCGAAAGCGAATCATCCGCTTGTCGCCGCACCGCCTTGACTCGGCGGAACAGTGCATGCGCAGATTCTGGCTGCAAAGTCACGTTGCGCTGCCTAGTGAGGCAATCATGTTGCCAATGGCATCGCAGGAACAGGAAGATGACGATGAGCCACGATTGCCATCGGCTAAGGACATCGGCTCAATGTTCCACCGCATACTCGAATTGGGTCTGCCGAATCCAGGTCCACCGGGGGGCAGTCCTCTGCTTACTCCTCTACCGAGTGTGTGGACTGAGGTAAGCGATGACCGTCTAAGCAAGCCCGAGCAGTTGGATGTTCTGATTGACGAGGTCTTTGCTGAGATGCTGGTGGCAGAAGCAGATGAGCAGCAAACTCGCGTGCTTATGCGCGCACTGACCGCCGCTGTTGTCTCAGGCCCACTTGGTGTCCTGACTAGAGGCGATACATGGCGGGGAGAGAGTGTTGAGGGTCTGCGTACCGAATGGCCGTTCTCACTGAATCACGATATGGGTGATTTAGGATTGCAGGAACAAGCATGGTCGGTTACAGGCACGCAGGTCACAGCACTGGTCAATGAAGTTCGATTCCTCGTCACCGGTATTGCTGACCTCGTGCTTGCGACTCGCACAGAATCTGGCGGAGCTGCCTTGCGAGCGGTCGATCTCAAGACGACAGAAGCCGCTGGTTTGATGCAAGACGGTGAACCGGCAACGGACAGCCTTCTAGCGATTCCGAGCGATGAAAACGAGTATTCCATTGCTGAACAACACATTCTCTCTGAATACCGAATGCAATTGGCAATTTACACCTTGGTTCTCTCTCGTCAGGAGGATGCACGGAGAGCGGCTGGGTTGCCGTATCGTGAGGTATTGCCGCCCGGTATTCTCATCGCTGCCACCGGGCGTTTGGTTACGATGACTCCTGAGCAGATTTCGCAGGCTCTGGATGACCTAGACAGTTTACTGGCCCGTATTGCGCAAGTCTCTGTTGAGAGCAGAACCGATGTTGAGCAATTCCCACGCAAAACGGACCCCGACGATTCTGCCTGCAAACAGTGTCCATACTTCCTCGGACATATCCGAATCTGTGGTCCCGAAGGTACCCCTCTCGGCGCCTGATATTCACCTTGCTAGACGACTCGTGCTGAGCATGATGCTCTTATCCACCTTCCACTTCGACAGTGCATGGCCGCATTGGACTTGGCTGCAATTCAGAGTTGGGTGGACGATGCTTGGGAGGGCCACGCGCTGGAAAGCCTTGCCAAATTCATCGAGATCCCAGCACTTTCTCCGGCATTTGATGCTGATTGGGAGGTGAATGGACACCTCGATGCCACCATTGACCTATTCCTTGGCTGGGCCACGTCTTTGCCGATGCAAGGACTGACTGCGTCAGTTCACCAAATCAGTGGCCGAACTCCATTGTTGCTCATCGAGGTTGCAGGCACTGAACCCGGTGAAGTGCTATTCTACTCACATCTGGACAAGCAGCCCGAATTCACTGGTTGGTCAGAGGGTAAAGGGCCGTGGATTCCGGTGCGTGAGGACCCGTGGCTGTATGGACGCGGCAGCGTGGATGACGGATATGGCGGCTATCTTGGATTGCTCAGCGTGCTTGCCATGCAGCAGCACGGCCATGCACATCCAACCTGTCGTTTCATCATCGAAACTTGTGAGGAATCTGGCTCGTACGACCTGCCAGCATATCTTGCTGAATTGAAGGATAGACTTGGCACTCCCGACTTGATAATCGTGTTGGATTCCGGAGCTGGTGACTATGAGCGCCTTTGGGTCACTACAAGCCTGCGAGGGCTGGTTGGAGGCACGCTTTCAGTTAAGGTGTCAAGAGAAGGAGTTCATTCTGGAATGGCCGGAGGAATCATCCCGTCATCGTTCCGAATTGCAAGGAATCTCATCAGTCGACTTGAGGACGAGGATTCTGGTCGTATTTTGCTGCCAGAGTTGTCGGTTGACATCAGTGATGAATTGCGCTTGGAGGCTCAGGGCATCGCTGATGTGCTCGGCGAAGCGGTTTGGACTGATTTACCGGTGCTTGATGGACTTGAGCCGCAAACTCCCGGTCTTTGTGAGGTTGTACTGTCTGGAAATTGGCGTCCATCCCTTTCAGTGACTGGCGTTGATGGAATGCCGAGTATTGCCAATGCCGGTAATGTTCTGAGGACCAATACCGACCTCAAACTCTCAATGCGAATCCCGCCGGGCGTCGAATCTGCCGACGCTCAGGCTGCGATGGAGAATGCACTGCTAGCCAATCCACCCCACAGCGCAGATGTGAGTTTTGAGGCTGACGCGGCTGCAAACGGGTTCTCTGCCCCAGCAATGGCTGAAAGTATGCATGCGGCACTCGATGAGGCGAGCCTAGCCACTTTCGGCAACCCGATGCAGGTATTCTTCGAAGGCGGTACAATCCCATTCCTTGCGATGATGCAGGAAAGTTACCCCGACGCCTCATTCCTAGTGACTGGGTCGCTTGGTCCGGGCGGAAATGCCCACGGTCCTGACGAGAAATTGCATATCCCTGCAACCAAGGCTGTGACCACTTGTGTAGTAGCCGCATTGGCCTCCATGGTGGAGTAAGGAATTACGCCTCATTGGCGGATAGTGTTTGGGAACACGTAGTGTTCCCGGGGTGTGCTTCGGGGAGCGGGTTATATTACAGGTCGCAGACTCCCGAGTGTCGAGGGATGCGTATGTCAGATGAGGAAGGTAGTGAAGGAACTCTCACCCCCGAGGTCGTCCTCAAGCAGATTGAGGAGCGTCTAGCGCAGGAGACTGAGCGGCTAGTCAAACTCTACGATGCCTATGAGCAACAGGAGAAGGAGATAGTCGGGCTCAAGGCGGAAATCGAGGTTCTTGAGAAGGAAGTCATCGACAAGGAGATTGAGCGCGAGGGCATGGATCAGCTTCTCACCGACAAGGACAACCGGGTTCGAGACCTAGAGAAGTCCGATGCAAAATCTCGCTCGATGGTCGACCATCTTGAGCCTGAACTTGCCAAGATGGACGAGAAGTTCACTCGCGAAAAGGATCGACTTGGTCGAGTCTTTGAGATTGCTGAGGAACTTGACACTGACCTCCATCTCGCTGTGGCTGAATTGAAGGCCAGAGATGACTGGTATGTTTCGCATATGCAGGTATTTGAGGACTTGAACCGCGCCATCAAGATCCGCTACGATATGATTGAGGCTGCTGTTGAGGCTGAACGTAAGTCTGCTCACATGACTCGCGCCATCCGAGACCGTCTTGAAGAGGCGATTGAAGCACGTGCTGCTGAAGCCGCAGAGGCGGAAGGCAGCGACGATGACGGTGAAGAGGAGTGAACCGGCCGATGGGCGGCATCGCCCGGGGCGGATTGCGCCCAATAGTGCTGTGGATAGCAATGGGTCTTGCCATCGAAGCGGTTGCTCTGACCATTCATGATCTCGATGGTCTCGGCCACGTTTTTGCCGTTATCTGCATGATTTTCGCAACATTCCTAACCAATTTCTACCGCGACCCAGATAGACGGGTTCCAAAGGAATCAGGAGTGGTAGTTTCTCCTGCAGATGGTCGCATCATGTTCACGGTCAGGGAGCGGGCGACTGGACGCAGACCCACTTCGCAACAGATGGACGAGAGTGCAGACCGTATTGAGTCGGATGAGATGACTGGTGATTGGTGGCCAACACCTTGTGAGAATCCTGTTGATTTCACCACAGAACAGCGCTGGGAAGCGGTTCGGGCAGGTGAGGAAGCAGACACCGACGCACTGCGAGTAGCCATTTTCATGTCACCATTCGATGTTCACGTCAATCGTGCACCTATTGCCTCCACCATCGAGAGGATGGAGCACCGCTGTGGCAAGGGTCGTCGCCGTGGTCCATTCCTACCCGCTTATGTCAAGGAAAGCGCGTGGAACGAGCGTGTTCGTACCGTTCTGCACTCGACCGGTGAGAATGGTTCAGTGAGTGGGATGGCCATCGAGGTGACACAGATTAGTGGCCGCCTCGCTCGAACCATCGACCCATGGACCTCGGTTGGAGATGAGTTGAGACGCGGCCAGCGTTACGGTATGATTCGCCTCGGTAGCCGCGTCGATGTCCGAGTGCCAGCTGCGACTCACAACTGCGCAGTTATTGGAGCAGACGCCGAAAATAGCGCATATCCAAAGGGTGAGTCGGTTGTTGCTGGCAGCAGCGTGTTGTTCAATTACAACGCCGATGAGAGTGAATGAATCAATCACTCAGGCTTGCTACCATCGGCTAGTCGAATACACCGGGCGGGGATTCCAGCCCAAATCTCTCCCGGCGGAATTTCAGTGAACTTTGGTACCAGAGCATGGGTGGCGACTACTGCGCCAGCACCGATAATCACACCCGGTCCGATGAATGCATTAGCGCCGATGAGAGCGCCATCACCAATTTTTACCGGCGCAAGCACCAGTTCGTTCTTCTCGGTGATGTGTCCGTTAATCTCAGCATTACCCCCGATGATGACGTCCTTGCCAATATCAATCATGTAACAGTCGTTGATTTGGTAGGAGTTGATTTGCGCACCTTTGCCTATTTTGCAACCCATCAATCGAAAGTATAGGTCTGCTATCCACGATGGGACCATATGTTGCAGAAACGGCTTTGTCAGCCGATGAAAAACGCTGAAAAAGGCCCACCTGACTGTGGTGTAGCTATAGAGTGGTACTTTTGCTTCAGGCAATCGAGGCCTGATGAGAATGCCAAATATGCCTACGATGGCCAAGGTATCGAGTCCCCAGATGAGGTATGCCCCTCCAATTGAGAGTCCCAAAAGCACGCAGCGCAGCCACAGTTCCATCCCTGTAGTATAATCTAGGGTTTCCAATACTAGTGCAACACCCGGAGCGGCTGCAATACCCCATATCGCAATGCCCATTAACAGGACTAATGTGGTCAGAAAAACCTGCAAGAACGCGAATCCTTTCATCGTCTCACCACTTCACTCCTTGCCGTCGTTGCTACCACTCAGCCTTCTATTCTTTTCATCTTCAGCCACAGCCGCAAGATAACCCTCTTCCAAGTCGATTCTGCTTGTTAGATAAGTGCCAATCAGAATGACGACGGTCACGCTCAGAACTGCTACACGGCTGTCGAACATGCCACTTGCAATTGCATAGATGATTGGACCGATTGCTGCCGCAGCCTTTCCGATGAACCCGAAGAAGCCGAAGAATTCGGTTGTTCTGGTTTCAGGAATCAGCAAAGTGAACATTGAGCGCGCTTGTGCCCCCGCTGCTCCCATTACACAGCCAATAACCATTCCAAGGAAGATCCACTGTAGCGGTGCTCCCATCCCAAGTGGGCCCCAAACGTAGGTTCTCAGCGCATTGGGCCAGAAATCGACAGGGCCGCCAGAAATCTGAGTTGGGTGCCGGTCTCCCACACTGTATTCCCCATTTTGTGGTCCTTCACTGAAGAAGAATGAGAAGCGGTGGTCGGTCATATTGTGCATCGCTGTAACCAAGGCCGCGGATTCATTACGGCTCAGATGTTTTTTCGAGACATCATCACCGCGCTTCACGTCTTCCTGAGGTGTGTTTGCTAAGTAATCCCAGAACGTATCACGTAACGCTTGGTCTCCTTCTCCTTCAAGCGCAACCCAACCACCTGATACACAACAAATGACGCGCTTGTGCAGACCAGTTCCCAGATAGTCGTCAGGAACTCCACCTTCATCTTCGTCATACATCCCCACATCGTATTGGTCGGTCTCCTCGTTCCATTGGTATTGGAAATCGTATTGAGTTGGGTCATCGTTCATTTCAAGGGGTGCGAAGCCCACTGCTATCACAGCTACCGCACTGTAGATGATTAGCGCTGACATCAGGATTTTCTTGGTGCCGTGTTTGTTTGCGAGTTTGCCGAATACAATGCTCATTGGAACTGCTACGACGTTTACTGTAAGCAGCAAGACGATATTCATCATCGGATTGATTCGCAGAACTTCTTCTCCGAATGCTGAAGCCATTCCATTGATTGTATTGACACCGTCATAGAATAGCAGGTAAGCGACTAGGAAGAAGGCGAGGACCTTGAATTTCCGAATCTCACGAAGTGTGTTGACCAACTCGGTGACCGCAATCGTCGCAGCCTCCTTGACACTACCAATCGGTGTAGGATTCGGAATCTTTGGCTCAGGAGTCCACCAGAATAGCCGCATCCCCCAGCCCAGCCACCACAGGCCCGATGTGATGAACACGAACGGCAATCGGTAGTCGCCGAGATCAATACCTATGCGCATCACTACCAGCAGATGCACAACCAATAACAGCGAGCCACCCATGAATCCGTAGGCGTATCCCCATGAGGATACGTGATCCATGCATCTCTTATCTGCTAGATATGGCATGAAAGCGTAGTAGAACGTGTTGCCAATACTGAACCCGACGTTTCCAACGATAGTGACCATCGCGAGGAAGTAGTAGTCATATTCCCCCATTAGAGAGGTGAATGCCATCAGACAGCAAGCGACTACACCTACGATTGTGAACCACCAAAGGAGTTTTTTCTTGATAGGAATCCTATCGGCGATGATGCCGAGCAGTGGTGCGGATACGGCAACGACGAGCATCGAGGCTCCGTTCACCCAGGCGTAGAATGAATCTCCACCACCACCATGCGCTGAGTTATACAACGCCGTCATATATTGTGGAACAATGACGGTGAGGACGGTCAATGCCCATGCCTGATTGGCCCAATCATACCAATACCAGCCTTGCAACGCTTTCTTGTCTTCAGGGGACATGTCCCCCATCAATTCCTTGACCACCTCGGGACTGACCTTGGTTCCTTGCAGTGCCGCTTCGCCGGTCATACCCTCGCGACATTGTTTATCGGTAATAATGACCGAGGCGGACGCCGTAGAAAAGTGGGATGATTTCACTCGTCATCTTCTAGTGGAACTTCGGCCAATCGGGGTCCATTGGCCATCCACGTGATGCCTTCTTTGACCCATGACCAGATTTCATGGAGACGTTCCTCGTTGACCTCTGCATAATGCGCAATGACTCTGACGGCTTCGATTTCAGCAGGGTGAATCTCGCCGTCGGCTGCTGCAAGGAATATGCCGTCGCGCAAAGCGAGTCGCAGAGTTCGCTTGTCCATGTTTTGAACGGTTTCATCAATATTGAATTCCAATTTCAATAATTGGCGAAACCGACTGCGCATATTTGGATTAATCAACATCCTAGCCATGCGGCTTTCAAAGAAAGCCATCTCCTCTGGACGCAACACTGCGTCCGCATTTGCGATAATCGCGAGTACCGTCAAATAGTCGTCGACGTTAATCGATTCGAAGGCCTCGGGAGGTGAAGGTTTCAATTGCATCGACCCGTCAGCGAATAGGCTTCCTCTATTAACCCCATCACTACACCCTCGTTGTTGCTTCGACGCATTCTTGAACACCACCCTCACCGGGCGTATTGGTGAGAGACATGGCCGGAGGTGGAGGCGGATGCACGAAAGGCGTGATGCCTACTGAAGGAAAGGCAGTGAAAATTCACCATCTGGTCAAGGCCCCGGAAAATACCCCTGAATCAATCAGAATCCGTGAATCGTGGGATGCGAGTGAGCCCGCAACAGTCTACACCACTCCAGAAAGGATGCCAGACGGAACTCCATGTACCGCTGCAACAGTCATCCTACGCACGCGCGGCTGCGTGTGGTGGTGGAAGAGTGGTTGCACTTTCTGTGGATATTTCAACGATGTTCGCGACGATGTGACCAGCGACGATCTGCACGCACAGTGGGCATGGGCAAAGCGAGAATTGAACGACTTTGAAGGCTGTTCAATGGTCAAGGTATACACCTCTGGGACTTTCTTTGAGGATAGAGAGAATCCTCCCGACTGGCAGGAGACCGTTCTGCGTGAAACTCACGAGATGGGCTTGCACCTAATTGTAGAGGCTAGGGCTGAAATGTGCACTCCTGAGAAGGTTGCTTGGGTTGCGGAACGCCATCCGGGTTGCGTAGTGGCAATTGGGCTTGAGGCATACGATGATGAGGTGCTAAAATTCCACTGTAACAAGGGATTTTCGACCAAGCAGTGGAGGCGTGCTGTCGTTACACTGCGGGAGAATAACCTCGGAGTGAAGACCTACTTGCTGTTCAAGCCGCCATTCATGTCAGAGGGTGACGCACTGCATCACACCGCGGCCTGGATTCGTGAGATTATTGATGACAGCGATGAGATATCTGTCAATCCGATGAATATCCAACGCGGCACAATCGTCGACCGTCTGTTTCGCAATCGCGAATACCGTCCACCGTGGTTGTGGTCCATGGTCGCACTGATTCGTGATGTGCACGATGATATCAACTCAAGCGTGAATGGCTCGCCGAAAACTCGACTGATTATTCATCCAACTGCTGCGGGCAAGGTTCGTGGCGCCCACAATTGCGGAGCCTGCGACAAGGAGGTCGCCGCAGCCATCGAGCGATACTCGGTGTCCAGCGACCTCGCTGAATTCAACGGGATTTCCTGTTCATGTGAAGGAATCTGGGCTAGTGAGATTGCTTTGGACACGTCACTGCCGCTGCCTTTGGGTTCAGGTTCTGACCGTCGTTTGTCACCCGTTGATGTGTTGATGTCACCCTGATGAAAGACGGATTGGACCCCCTTTGGGGGTCCGAGGCCTCGCCGAATGCTTATGAGCGCCCCGCAGGTCGCCGGGTTGCCCAAAGGCTGCTGATGGGGGAAAGGGATGACTGCAGATACTTCTTCACTACCTGAGGTGACGATTGGCGACGATGAGCCATCATCGTCGCGATTGCTTTTGTTGATCAGTACTGTGGCCGCATTGGGTCTACTGATGCTACACAATGTGTTGTACCCTGGACAAGACCTGCCGGTATTCGGTGAATTAGTCCCTCTTTTCGGTGGACTCGCCCACAGTGGAATCTGGTTCTTCCTACTTGGGACGATGATTGGATTTGGATTGATGATAGCGACACTAATTGGCGAGGTAGTCGAGGATTAAGGGGGTTGAGCGATGTCTGCATTCACAACTGCGCTTCTATTCATGTGGGTATCAGTCCTGCTCACTTGGGCACTGGTCAATCGTGGTATTCCGGTCTTTCAAGACCTCGCCAGAGACATGTCCCGCTTCTTCATGGAGAAGGCACTCGGTCCGGGTGCAGACTTGGTTGAAGGTAGACCGGGCTCAGGTTCGAGGGCATGGATGTTCCACGGTATGCTGTGGTTCTGTATTGCCGCAACTTTCGGTTTCATCGAATTGTGGCTGGCTCACGAGCCGACCGCTCTGCATACACTCTCAACAATTGGATATGCTCCAACAACCGACCAGATGTCTTCTGCTGTGGGTTTGCTATCCTACAACGCCATTTGGATGATGTTGGTGGGTGCTAGCCTTCACATCAACGCTCGACTCAGTGGCTCTGGAATTGCAAGTGAATCCAATGCTGCACTGGTATCCTACCTGTATTCTGGAGGAATTATGCTTGGGTTAATCGGCTCCCACATCAGTGGTGACTGGGGTGATTACATGCTCACAGCAGCTGGAATCACGTACCTGCTGGCCAATGTTGCTGTGGCCGTCAACCACTTGCTGACTATGGGTGAACGTGGTGATTCGCCTATTCAGCCCTCGCAGTGGCTCATCGTCTTCAGCCTCATCATCCCTCTGTTGGGCTGCCTCGGCTCACTGCTTGGAGTCTCAAATGACTCTGTCTATCACTCTACTGTGACCTTCGGCATGGTCGCGATGGCTCTTGCAGTCGCACATTACGTGATTCCAAGCAAAGCGGGTGCACCGCTTTGGAGTCGCACCCTATCTGGCGTGACTATCTTCGGATTGTTGTTTTTCATCACCCCGTTCAAGATGTTTGATGCTGATTTGGGTCAAGGAACAGCAGGATTGCTTACCGTGCTGTACACGCTGAGCCTGATTCCAATCTTCGCTGCAGTAACCAACTTGGTGCGAACTGCAGGTATCCACTGGGACTCATCATCAAGCAGTTCGTCAGCATCGATAACACTCGCCGGTGTTGTGCTATTCATTCCGGTTGCAGTAGGCACACTATTCATCGGCGTTGACGCCATTTCCCTTGAGAATGAACTTGGCCATTTGATTGACCCAATGACTCATCTCATCACTTGGGGACCGCTTGGGATGATTGCACTCGGTGGGGTGATGGCGTGCTTTCCGGCCGCTACCGGACGAGAACTATTCTCAGCAAGCAGCACCCGCAACAGTTTCTGGCTAGCAGGAATTGGTGTTCTTCTCTCCGTTATGGCCTACTTCTCCGCCGCTTTGGTTGATGGGGCTCTTAGCGAGGCTGAAGTCACCAGTGATGCTTCTGAGCCTATGCTGATACTCGCATCCATCTCTTTCTATCTGGTATCCATTGCAGGAATCATGCTGATGTTGAACATGATCAAGGGAGTGACCCGCGGCACTCCGATTACATCTGATGATTCTGGCCCAGCCGTAACAGCAGATAGGATGACTTTGACCCCCGGCAGCACTTCGATTCGTAGTTTGATGTCTGCCGGTGCAGGCGTTGACACCGAGATAGCAGTCATCTGCGATCGCTGTGAAGAGGAGGAGTGAGCCCGATTGGGCTTGCCGACATCCCCTTGAGTGAGATGCTGTTCAGCATTCGGAGGCGATTCAATGCGCATCGGTCTGGTCGGCAAACCGAACGTGGGGAAATCCACGATGTTTGCGGCCTTGACTGAATCGACTGTGGACATCGCCAATTATCCATTCACCACCATTGAGGCCAATATCGGTGTAACTTTCATCCCGGCTCCCGCTCCATGCCCATGCGTTGACCTCCGCTCAAAAAGAGAGGCTGAAGGTCGACTTGAGCCGACTTCAGAAGATGATACTAGGGCCGGCAGCATTTGTGAGCCGAGGACCGGTTCATGCGTAGGGCATAGCCGCAACGTCCCGGTTACTCTTGTTGATGTAGCGGGTCTTGTACCCGGCGCACACGAGGGAAGGGGTCAAGGAAACCAATTTCTCAGTGACCTTGCAAGATGTCATGCTTTGATTCAAGTCGTCGATGCCTCGGGTGGTACTGACTTGGAGGGCAACCCGCTTGGGCCCGGCTCATGTGACCCGGTGGAAGAATACCGATTCCTTGTTGAGGAGTTGGCCGCTTGGATAGCTGGAATCCTCTCTAATGGCTGGACCAGAGGTGTGCGCAGAGTGCAAGCAGAGGGAGATAAGGGGTTCATTTCCTACATTCACGAACAGTTGACAGGCATCGGGGCTACCGAATTGGATGTTCAGGCTGGCTTGGCCGCCTTCAACAAATCCACTGATGCCCTCGGCAATGCTTGGGAATGGTCAGCTGAAACAATTCGCAGTCTTTCTGACCATCTGCGTCGTTGTATTTTCCCACTATGCGTGGCCGCTAACAAGGCCGATATCGCTGAGACGGGTGCGTGGGATGCTTTGGCGGTCGAGGTTGAGGCCGGTGGTGGCATATTGATTGCAACCAGTGCCGATTCCGAATTGGCACTACGCCGCGCCGCAGGCGCGGGGCTCATCGACTATTCAGCGGGGGATAGCGGATTCACCATCACCGAAAAGGGAGAATCGGAATTATCCGAAGCCCAGCGCAACGGTTTGGATGCACTGGCAGCCCGGTTGCAGGATTTAGGAGGCACCGGACTTGTCACCTTGGTGTCAAGAATAGTACACGAACGACTTGGCTACATGGTATCTTATCCGGTGCAGGATGAGACACATTGGACCGATGGCGATGGTCGAGTGTTACCTGACGCTCTGCTCATCGAGCAGGGATGTACAGCCAAGGGACTTGCCTATGCGGTACACACCGACCTTGGCGACGGTTTCATCCGCGCAGTTGATGCTCGCAGCGCTCGCGTTATCGGTTCTGAGCACGAACTTGAAGACAACTCGGTGGTCAAGATTGTCGCCAAGACCTGACCATCACTCACCGTCACCGTCGCCTTCATCCACATTGCTGCTGGGTGGAGGCATTTCTGGTAGGTTGTCATCAACAGGTATTGCTGCGTCCGCTTCCTCTAGAATTGCTACACTCTCCGCAGAAAATCCAATTTCTTCCAGATATGCGTCGTTTTCCTCTTCAGTGAATTCGACGCTCTTACTAGCCCGGCCTCCGCCAAGATGGCCATAGTCGTATGGAAGTACAAGAGTAATCAGCGTACTCTGTTCCATTCCCAACTCACCTACAGTTTGCAGTCGTCGCAACTCCATCAGTTCCGGATTCTTGGCCATCGTGTTGGCCGCGTGGCTGAGATTCTTCACCGCCTCAACCTCACCCTGTGCACGGATGAGCCTTGCACGGCGTTCTCGCTGTGCTTCAGCCTCACGAGCCATCGCACGCTGCATGTCGTGAGGAATCACCACGTCGGTGATGTCAACACGGGTGATATCGATACCAATGGGTCGGGAAAAGCCGTCAAGCAATACTTCGAGCCTGTTAGCGATGACCTCTCGCTTTTGCAGCAGTTCATCAAGAGTATACTCGCCGATTACCACACGCAGGTTAGCCATGGTGGCATTACGAATGACATTACTTGGGTCAGCAACAGCATAGACAGCAACCTCAGGTTGGAACACCTTCCAGTACACCACGCCATCGACCTTGATTGAGACGTTATCTCTTGAGATACACACCTGATTCGGAATATTCTCAGGTCGGTCGCGGATATCCACTGCTAAGAATTCCTCAATGACAGGTAAACGGAATCGTAGGCCGACACCGGTTTCGCCGGCTGGCTTACCGAAGCGTAGCCGCACCGCCCTCTCATATTGGTCAAGAACGGTGAAAACACCCCGTCGTGGCCACGTCCCGCGGGGCGGTAGTCCAGAGGGCGGGGAACCAATAGGCGCGCTGATTGCTGACCCGCTCATGAATAGGGACATCATTACCAGACCACCAGCGAGGCCGCAGCATGTGCCGCATAGTACACCTAAAATAATTTCTTCAATGGCCATCACTTACCACCTCCCATCAGTTGAGAGAGTACACCTGGACCAAGGTCAAGCAGAGTATCAGGCAGCATCATGATGCGGGTAGCGTTGTGCTCTGCACCTACCTCTGACAGCACCTGTAGTCGGCGCAACTCCATCAGCGCTGGGAAGCGGCTGAACAGCTCCTGTGCCTCTGCCAACTTGGCTGTTGCTTCCCTCTCCGCGCTTGCCTTGATGATACGAGCCTTGGCTTCTCGGTCGGCCTCAGCCTCCTTTGCCATCGCTCTGGTCAGATCATGGGGTAGTTGCAAGTCTGTCAACTCGACATAACGCACATCGATACCCCAAGGGTCGGTTGCATCGTCGAGACCAACTCGAATCCTGTCAGCAACCATCTCTCGCTTTTGCAGAACCGTGTCCAACTCCAACGAGCCGATGACGTCACGTAGCGCACCTTGAGCAGCCATTGCAATCGAGGACCGGGCATCTGTAACCTTGTTCACTGCATCCATCGGATTGCGAATTTTGTAGAACACAACTGCGTCGATAGATAGCGAGATGTTGTCCTTGGTCACCACAGATTGTCCGGGAACGTCGTTGATTAGCATCCGGGTATCCCAGCGAACCAACCTGTCAACGAATGGTATGACTAACCTCAAGCCGGGGCGCAGTACTCCTTTGCAGACACCAAGTCTGAACAGGACAGCACCTTCCCACTGCCTGATAATCTTCATCATAATGCCCAAGAAGGCGAGTATTCCGCCTACTGCCAATGCTACCGTCAGGAAAACTCCAAAGAACGCCATGCCAGTCCTACTGACTGATTACTATTCAGCGTATTGCCGTTCAACTGTGAGAACACAAATGCGCTACTCAGCACCGACGTCGATGACTTTGTCGGCTTTGACAGTGTAGGATACGACCCGCCAAGACACGGTCACTGTCTCACCGTCTTCGTTATTGGAAAATGGCCCCGGGACAACCCCCCCCGTCCTTGTTTCCAGAGTAATCTTGCAATTCCAGTCACCACGGCCATTGCCATTATCGGTCCACTGGCCGAGAATCGATGACATTGCTCCAGATTCCTCATAGGTTTCTCCAGTATAATTCGCGGTTAGCAGAATGAGCATGGTGTAGGATGACGGACACTGTTGTGTGGATTCCCCGCTCAGCGTTGAGCCATTTTCCACATATCCATTCACGCCTTCCATCTGCATTTCACCAATGGCATTGTCGCATTCTTCAGGAGTGATTTCATCTGGAGAAGGTCCGCTTTCATCGGTTTCATCGTGTGAGACAGTGACCTCGACATAGCCGAGGCTCATGCCGGTCTCAGTGAAGGTGAACATGAATTCATATTCCTCGCCATCAATGAGTTCTTGAGTTTCCTCAAAAGTCGCAATATCCTGCTCCTCAAAGGAGATTGCGAAGGTGCCTGAACCACCGCTTCCCGAAATGGTTGCGCCATTGGGGAGTAGGGATGGCATACTAAGGAAGTAAATCGGGAAGAATATGATGAATGACATGGTGATGGCCGAATTGACCATCATTGTACGGGAGGTCTCTGGATTCTTGAAGGAATCAATGAAATCGGACATGAACTTTCCAACACCCATTGTTCTCCCTCAAACTACTAGACACGGCTGTGGTTGATGAACCTCACCTTTGGTGGCATCTCACTCCTCTTCTAGGAGCGCTGGCCATTCGGTGGGAGGCCACTGTGCTTGCAAGGGCCAGCCGCTGCGGCTGGTGTCTATACCGAATTTGGTGAACCCCTTGCGACTGCGTCGCCATACAGGTAGCAGGAATCCAACGACTGAGCGTTCACCGAAAGACCATCTCCATGGGCAGCGGGGATGTTTTGCTGCCCAAGCACGAATCAGTTGTTTGAGAGGATCGCCGGTAAGGTGGGATGGAATCATCATCTCGACTACGGTGATGCCCCCGGCTGTTCCGCGCACTTCACTCCAAGCGGTGAGCACGATCCCTTCACCCTCTCCACTGGTCACTGCGAGGCGAAAGGTGCGTGTGGTGCGTGCGAGCGGCATGATGACCAACCATCTGTCAACAAGGCGACTGCCTTCCTCATGACGGGTGTCCCAATCGGCTTCTTCGGCCAATTGTCTCAGTGCTCGCACTGCTTGAGTTGGGGCAACGCTCACCTCAAGAGTCACAGAACGTGGCCTGCCCATGCTTCAGCAGACCGACTACGTTGCCTCATGAGACTGCCGCAGATGTAGTTGGTTCTCGCAGACCCGGACGTGGTGCGGGTGATAGCCCCACGGCGTCGGCCGAACCGGTTGGTTCAGCAGCCAGCATCCGCTCGTAGTACCCCGAGAAAGGGGTTCGATTCAGATTCTCGCTTTGCGGGGATTCAGCCGAAGAGTGAGCCTAGGCCCTCGAAGGCAGCGCCCTCATCCTCTTCTTCCTCGGCTTCGGCTTCTTCAGCCGGAGCATCAGCACTACCAGCGTCGCCAGCAGCCGCGGGTGCGGATGCAGCGGGCGCAGCGATAGCCTGACTCATTGCTTCATCGATATCGACGGAAGCTAGGCTAGCGACCAGCGCTTTCACGCGTGCGTTGTCAGCCTTCACGCCAGCAGCCTTCAAAACGGCGCCAACAGCCTTCACGTCAATGTCCTTTTCTGCCGAGTGCAGTATCATTGCAGCATATACATATTCCATTTTTTTCACCTTTTTTTCATTCAGTTCAACTAAACATGTCTCTGAGACCACCGAATCAGGCCTCTTCCTCCACTTCTTCCTCCGTCTCCTCAGCCGGCGCATCTTCAGCGTCGGCTTCGGTTGTCGGAGTTGGTGCTGCAGTGACTGCAACACCGAGTGCGTCAGCGAGTTCTTCGCTGAGCGCAGAGGAATCTAACTGGCTTGCTACAGCCAGCATGTGAGCGTTTGCTCTACTGATGAATAGGGGCATCGTCTTCTCGTTGTTGATACCTGCTTCCACAGCAACCGCGAGTGCCTCGCTGGCTGCCTTGGAAATCAGCGCCGGCATCGTCTGTTCGGTGAACCAGCCTATGTTGCAGGCCAGATTGAATGCGCCAGCAGTTGCCGAAATCAATGTTGCACGGGTACCGTCGATATCGAGATCGAGTTCATCCGCATTCATTAGCAGGCCATCTTCGATGGCCCCAGAGAGAATTAGACCGATTTCAATCGGGTTGATATCAAGTTTTGAGAGCATCATTCCGAGGTTCGCATCGATTACTTCTCCCTGCTTTACCGGAGTGACAGTCTTCTGAATTGTCACCTTGCCCTTTTCTATCTTAGCGGGGATGCCTACCGAGTTGAATTCACCAACAATTGGACCTGGAGGGAAAGTGGTTGGACCCTCTGGGATGACGATGTCTTCAGGTGCGACATCGCCTTCCTTGGCTGCACGCCCGGTTCGGGTCTTCTGCAGTTCATCGAATAGTTCGTATGCATTCATTGACTCTGAGTGAACAATCATTGGCTGAGCAACGCCATTGAGCAGAGCCTCAAGTTCGTCACCAGATAGCCCAGCATCCTCCCACGCTAGGCGAAGCAGTGTCTTCTTCGCCATGGTCATGGTCATAGTTCTACGCAGAGTGGCACGCATGCCGAGCATTGCGGTTGCTGGTACACCCGCAACGTCAATGATACCGAGCACACCGTCTTGCTTGAGTAGTTCAGCGAGTGCTGAAACCCGGTCTTTCTTCCAAGGTGCAATCTTTGGAATCATCTAATCACCTCCAAGCGAATTGATGGACCCATTGAAGTCTTGATGTAGCATGAACGGATGTTATCTGCTCCGCGCTCAAGTTTGCTTGTTACACGCTTCCAGACCTCGACGGTATTCTTCAACAGGTCGTCCACCGATTGTTCTCGGGTGCCGACCACAGTGTGGAAAGTGACATTGTCACGACTGCGCACGACTGCAACGTTCCGCAAGGTAGTAGCGATGTTTGCCGGGTCTGCTACTGGTGGTACAGGCCGCGGCATCTTGCCGCGTGGACCCAGTACAACACCGAGGTAGCGACCAATAGGTCCCATGTGGGGTATTTCAGAGAGGAAGAAATCGTGTCGATTGGCGAGTTTGCGAGCCTTTTGGCGGGCACCACCCAGATCCTCAATTTGTGAGGGGTCGATGATTTCGATTCCGGCAGCCTTGGCTTTGGTTGCCATTTCACCTTCTGCGAACATTGCGATGCTCGGCAACTTGCCACGTCCAGCTGGTAGTCGAACCTCTTCCTGAATCCTATTTGCAGGATTTTTCAAGTCGACGTCTTTGATGGTGAAGGCTACCTCCACCGATTCTATGAAATTACGAGCAGGAGCCTCTTCAAGGGCCTGTTCGATTGCTTGTCTGATATTTGCTTCCATTTTTTCTCACCCCCGCGGTCCACGAGGGTTGCCCCTCTCCCGCATTCCGTGATTATTCAGTTGAATTGTTCATCGAAGTCTCCATTCTTGACGGCCGCGATGGCCTCTTTCGGGTGCATGCCCTCTACGCACACGCGCATACCGACACAAGTGCCCATAATCTCAAGGCTGCGAGCCTTGACTGTCGCTCCAGTGAGACGGTCCTGCACGTCATTCGCTACTTCGATAACCTGCTGAATAGTCAGGTTCTCCTCCGCAGCCTCCCAAGAGCCGTTGCACTTCTTCTTCCCCAATTTCTTGATGATTTGGTGGGGGGTCTCGTTTCGTGCTGACATGTGAACGTCTCCTGAAGGGGAACTCGGCGACCTGCTCTCTGTATATAACGTGCACGTGGGGCGTAAGATAGCCTATTTTTTTCGTGTGATTGCGGCTTAATCCACCCGCTGTGTAACGCGGACTTGGTCTGCTCTGACTGTGATTGGAATTGGCACATGGGCCTCGAATAGTTCAACGGTGACTTCTTCCTTGGATTCTGCGATGTTAGTGATTCGGGCTCGCTCACCCTTGAATGCTCCAACACGAATCTCGACGATGTCGCCTTCCTCGATGCCGGCAGTAGCTGCCTTGGGCTCAAGATATGGAGTCACATCTCCTAGCGGTGCGGTGCCGGGCAGAACCCGACTGCAGTTCTTCAGCGGAGTAGTGCGACCTCCCGCCCTGCCGATGAGCTTCTCGACGTGATGCAGGGCGCTCGCTTCAACAAAGATGTAGCCACGCATTTGGTAGGGGTGCAGAACACCGAAGATTTCGCCCTTAATATCTTGCAGAGAGCCAGTTCCAGACAAACGGGCTTGCATCTCCTTAGCGACTTTCTGTTCTTGCCCAATGGTCGTCTTGACGATGTAGAGGTATGATGCGACGTCGCCGTACATGTCGATGAGTTGTGGAATGGTGGGCGACTTATCCTGAATAGAGCCGGGGTCAATCCATTCTGCATTCTTGTACAATGTACGCGGCTCGACCTCGTCGGCCTCAGCGATGAACAGCCATGGGGTCACATCGTTCAGGCGGTTACCAAACTCAAGACCTCTGGCGATTCCAGCCCGTACGCTGGTGAGTGAAGATGCGGGGATTCCAGTTGCTTCTTCGATGCGAGAAGTGACCGCGTCAATATCATCACTATCACCGATTCCGTAAATGCCATCCCAGGCACCCGGGAAATCTGCGACTTCATTGGCCCGCTGCATGAGCAGGACCTTCTCTCCACTGCGAACAAAAGCGACGAATGCATCTGACATCTGAATTCCTCCTAACGGCTCAATAACCACCAGTTAACCAAGAAAAGAACGAAGGTAGCAGGTTGTCCATCAGAACCAGCATCAAGAATCCGATTAGGCCGAGGATGAACATCCCGATTCCACAAACGATGATGGTTTGCTTGAACTCAAGGTTTGTTGGCTTGCGAGCCATCCTGATAATGCGAGCCCACGAGCCCTTTCCGAGTTTGCGAACGTTGGTTTCGATACCGTCCTGCCATGCTTGTACACGGTCCTCAAAGCCTCCGCTTTGGCTGGTTCCGCTATCGCTACCTCTGGACATGGGACGACCTCAAGGATGGGGCCGACCTGACAACCTCTCTTAAACACGTCGTAGCCAACTACGTTGGCTGCAAATCAGTAGTCAATTATGCCTAATTTACGAACTCTATTGTTCGATTTTGCATGGTCCGCAGTTGTTGGTGAGCAGCAGCACCGAATATTTGCTGACTCTTGACACCGGTCAATACCAGCATTACGCGAATCTCACTTCCCATCGATTCGTCGACGGTTGCTCCCCAGATGATTCGTGCATAGGGGTTGATTCTATCGCGTATCTGCTGGGCACAGGCTTCAGCCTCACCGAGTGTGAGACTTGCACCACCGACCACGTTGACCAATGCTCCACGAGCATCGGAGACATCGATATCGAGTAGAGGTGAGTCGAGCGCCTCAAGGGTGGCTTGGATTGCCCTATCGGTTCCGCTGGATTCTCCAAGACCAATCATTGCCATTCCGCCTCCGTTGAGCATGACTGCCTTCAGGTCCTCAAAGTCGAGGTTGACCAGTCCTTCCTTTGTGACTAGTTCAGTTACTCCAGCGATAGAGCGTATCAGTAGTTCATCTGCAACTCTAAAAGCTGCTTCAATCGGAAGGTCGCGTACGCCCGCTACTTGTAGTAGCCTTTCGTTGGGAAGAACCACGACTGTGTCGCAGACTTCGCGTAGTCTCTCAAGGCCCCACTCAGCATTCTGTCGTCGCAGAGTGCCTTCGGACTCGAATGGATAGGTGACGACCGCGATAGTCAGCGCACCTGCTTGCTTGGCAAGCCGCGCGACCACGTGGGCGGAGCCGGTTCCGGTTCCACCACCGAGGCCAGCAGTGACGAAGGCAAGGTCACAGTCCTCGACAGCAGTGTCGAGCGTTCTTTCGCTCTCGTAGGCTGCTTTCTCGCCCTTTTCGGGGTCTCCGCCTGCTCCGCGCCCTCGCGCGGTTCTACCGATGAGAATCTTGTTGCCTACATCGACCCGCAGTAAGTGCTGGGCATCGGTGTTCACCGCATATCCTCGCACTGAACCCTTGTCGAGCAGTCCTTCGTTTTGCAGTCGACTGACAGTATTACCTCCACAGCCTCCGCATCCGAAGACTCGAATGCGTGGTTGTAGTGACAGTAGGAGTTCTCTCAACTCCTGATTATCAGCACTGGTATTTCCTTGAGTGGACGTCTCCACTTCTTCATCTTCTTGCAGTTCCAGTACTCTATCTATGAGATGGCGCATGAACTCAGGCTCGCTGTCGGTAACATAACCGTTGTCCTCACCATAAGGTGCAGGAAGCGGTTTTCGCACCCTTCTAAAAATGGCGGAGAACTGTATACTGTACTTGCTTTCCACTGATAATTGCCTTCGCACGCTCCGCCCGAACCATCAAGCGGGAGAACTTCGGGTGACGGGATATGAAGCGGGGTATTCCACGGCTGGCTTTGGTTCTGATCGCCACGCTGATTTTGCTGCCTTTGAGTGGTTATGCAAACTCACCAAGTGAGTCAATATCCCCACTATTGCACAACGAGGAGGACTCGGACACTTCTTCGCGAGCACTATCTCAGTGGCAGAATACCGATGTTCCAGTGTGGACGGGTGGAAACTACCCTCGTCTATGGCAGCCACAAACTAATGGGATTCTGTGGGAGTTGGACTTCTCCCCGAGCGGAGAACATTTGGCAGTAGTTGACATTGTTGACAATCGACTGGTTGTGTGGAATGTTACTGATGGGCGCACTGTGTTGTACATGAAGCACCCGAAGCCTCTGGCCGATGTTTTGTGGCTCAATGATGACGTGGTACTGGCTGCTGATTCTGCTTCTGGATGGTATGCTCATACCGTGGTCGATGACGAAGGAACGTGGCCGATGAACTCGTCATGGGTTCGCACTGGTGATTGGGCTGCGGACATGACTGGTAACAAGGATGGTTTCCTCTGGGGAATGGATACTACTCCCGATCGGTCGAAAGTGGTATTCTGCGGGGGAATCGATGACCCAAATATCAACGGCGAAGTCGTGGTGGTTGATGCTGACCATTTCCTTGATGGCTCGTCTACGAACAGTGTATCAGTTTACACTGATTGGGGAGCTGATTGTGCAATCAGTCCGAACGGGTCGCTCGTTGCCTCACTCAATCGTGTATTTGATTCCGGCATCTCCGCTTATCGTGACACAGTAACCGGATGGAATGTCGCGGATTGGGGCCTTTCGCACGCGTGGACGCGTAACGTCGCTGGAGGAGAGGCGATGGCTTGGGGAATTGATTTCACTCCCTACGGCGACCACTACACCATAGTTTACAATCGCCCAACTGAGGGTGTGATTGCCAATTTTTTCCATGATACGGGAGTAGTGGAGTGGTTCACCCCAATTCCTCAGAATGTCTCCAGTCTCGAGTGGCTTCCTTCGGGCGTCATGCTCGGTGTTGGGATGCATGACCCCGGTCGCCTCCTCACTTTGGACGGTGCCGGAGGGATCCTCGCAGACTACGGCTGGCACTCAACAGTGGGGGGAGGTAAGTCGTATGCTGCTGATGTTACTGCAGTTGAGACGGACGACCAAGCAACTCGTTTCGCAACCGCTGGAAAAGATGGTGCTGTAGAGATTCATTTGGTCGATGGTCAGCAAATGCGCCTCACCATCGACAGGAGATTTGGCGGAGATCTACTGCGCGAGATATCCATCCATTCAATGGAGCCATTCGTCATCTTTGCAGAATCTGGCGGTGTGGTTACTGTGCGCGATGCCAGGTCAGGGAAGATGATGCGTCAGTGCTTCCACCCTGACTTCGATTCACCTGTTCCTGACAGAGCATATGCAAAGAGTGCGGTAATAACAGAATTTGACACCATAGCCGGTTTTTCTGACGGAGTCATAACGTCCTGCGACCACAATGGTAAGAATAAGTGGGTTTGGCGAATAGATGGCAATCATCCGTTTGAGAAGTTCGGTCGCATTGACATGCATCCATTAGGTGATTATCTTGCCATGTCATGGACTCAGGACGTGAACAGCACTGGGGTTGCTGGCAAAGTATCGATTCTAGATATCCACACCATGATGGAGGTGCGTGAGTGGGATTACCAAACCGAGCATTGGACATTGGCCTTCAGCGCCGATGGGTCCAAACTTGCCAGCGCGGGACAGAATGGCGATGTGCGAATGTGGGAGACCCTTGACCCCGACGCAACACATTGGTCCGATTTGGGAGTTGCATACAGTCACGCTAACTACACTGGAGTAACCAGTTGGCATCCGCAAGTGAATGTTCTACTCAGTGTTGGATGGGATAGACAGGCTATCTTGTGGGATGCTGAACAAGGCCAACAGATGCTGCAGATGCAAGTTGCACAGGAGGGTTTTGGAGCAACCTTTGCAGAGCAGGGTCTGATAGTAGTCGCCAGCGGTGACGCTGGTACATCACTCAGTGGGCAAGTCGAATTCATCGATGGCCTGAACATGACAGTAGCCTCCACTTGGCTGATTGGCGGCATCCCGCGCGGTCTTGGGATGCTACCGGAATTCGCAGGATTGGTAGTGGCCAATACCACCGGTGCTTGGTACATTTTGGTGGCTGATATGGATGGTGATGGCGTGCTTGATGCTGAGGACGCCTTCCCAACCAATCCATTGCAATGGGTGGACACCGATGGCGATGGCTATGGTGACAATAACGTGATTGGTGCCGGTGGTGACAGTTGCGTTTCGACGTGGGGCACCAGCTCAGTGGATAGGCTTGGTTGCCCCGACTCCGATGGTGATGGGTGGTCTGATCCGGATAGTGACTGGCCAGCCTGCATTACTGGTGCAGGTTACGGTGATGCCTTTGTCTCTAACCCAGATCAGTGGTGCGATTCAGATGGAGACGGAGAAGGAGACGAGTATTCTTTTGACATCGATGGCCCCAGCGGTTTGCGCCTTCATGAGTCAGGTGATGCCTTCCCATTTGATGTGACACAATGGCGTGATGAGGATGGCGATGGATGCGGTGACAACCATTCTTACCAAACCGATGCCGATGGCCTCAGGATAGTAGAGAATGGAGACGCTTTGCCTCAGGATTCCACGCAGTGCCAAGACACCGACGGTGATGGCTATGGTGATAATTACACTTGGATAACCGGACTGGATGGCCTCAGAATAGAAAACGGCGATGCATTTTGGTTGGATATCGACGCATGGAGTGATATCGATGGGGACGGCTGCCCTACAGCATCTGCAACTGGACTCACAATTGACAACTATCCCGAAGATTCTGAACTGTGTGATGAACTACTGCCGTTCAATCTACCAGAAGACCTGAGTATTTTTGCTCAGGCAAATGTTGACGGTGAAAAATGGGATGTTGCAGTTGATTGGAAGAAAACGGATGAGAATACCGTCAGGGTGGCCCTGTATGGTCTCTCATGGAATTCGACCGTTGGAATGGGTGATGCAGTTGCGAATTTGCACCCTCCCGGAGCTATGCCGTGGCAGGATTGGACCAGTTGGTCTGCTACTGGAGTACACACTACATTTGTGATGCCACGACAGATGGTTCACAACAATATCACTCTGCGCCTCATCGCTACCTCAACTGATGGACAAACTCGCGAAATGTGGTTCAACAACACCTGGGTCGATGTCGACGACGGTGGTAACAACTCCAGTGGAGGGCCAGATGATGGAGTCGACGATGGCAATGAGAATGAGACCGGAGGGGCAGGCTCAAACGACCCATCCAGTAACAATGACGATGGTGGAGGCATGGGAATGCTTGCCATTGTTTTGGTGGTTTTGGGAGTTCTACTACTTGGCGTCGGCGTAGCAGTAGGATTGTTGTCGTTACGAGGTCGTTCAAGTGATATTTCTTCTATCGACCAGACAGAGCGAGCATTCGATGATGCTCCGCCGGCGACAGGCGCACTCATGTCAGCAGGAGCGCCAGCCGTCGCTTCATTGCATCCTCCTTGCCCGACTTGTGGCGGCTCATCACACGAAACTGTCCATCAAGGCGACCGCTGGACTTGGTGTCCAGCATGCCGTAAGTGGTTGTCTTATCTTGGGCGTCACTGAGAAGTTCCGCTTGTTGAATAAGTGTGGTAATCGACAACCGGCTCAAGCGATTCGATGGCAGCCTGCAAGCGTGCATTTGCTGCCTGCTCTCCTGCTTCGATGGCTATGATTTGCCGCTCGATTTCCTTCTTGCATTGAATCAGTGAAGCAGCACTTTTCGCAGGTAATTCCATTTCAAGAGAAAGCCATCGTGAGAGATCCTCCTGTAATCCTGCTACTGGATGGCTGACTTCACCTTCTGGTTGCAGTTGGAAAACTTCACTGATACGGCTGACGGGCCCGGCTTTTTGCAACACCTTTGCTAGTTTCAACGCATCCCTACCTGCTCCACGTAGCGTGCCTTTCAATTTCTCCCGCGCTTCGATTCGTCGCGCTGCCGCCTCGATATTGCCCGGTGCGAGTTTGCGTGCTTTACCAAAATGTGAGAGCGCCTTGCGCAGCGAGCCCTGATTCATTCGAGCCCTACCACGTTGAATCTCATCTACAGCAGCCTCGGCCTGAATTGCTGCCGCACCAGCCTTGTCCCGATCCCTACGATGCATTGAGACAAGTTTGCCTCTTTCCTTGTTCAGTTGGGTTCCAGCAGCAACACTCTCTAGCCATTTGCCGCGAATCTCATGAATAGTTGCGAGGTCTCGAAGCACCATGACCAGATGATTTTGCTTACCGATGCTTCGATTTTTGTCAGAATACAACAGTTCGGATAGTTCTGAGGCCATAACTTCAGCAATTTCCATTCGACCATCCTGAACGTATCTACGATACTGGTCAATGACCTGACTCGGCTCACCCATGCCGAACAAGCGCATCCCCTTCGTCACTTCTTGCGCCTAACTGAACGGCGCGATGCCTTTCGACGCTTCTTCTTGGGAGCTTCTTCCTCTTCGTCGCCCCAGTCGTCGTCGCCGAACTCGTCGTCTTCTTCTTCAGGCTCTGCAACCTTGTCTCGCTTCTTCTTCGTGCTGCGTCGCTTGCGATCCTTACCTTCAGCTGCTGCGAATGGGTCAGCTTCCTCCTCTTCATCATCAGTTAGCGTCTTGGCCTTTGAGAGGTCTTGCTCTGGTGCGCTATCCAATGCATTGTCTGAGGAAGGGTCACCGCCGGCGCCTCCCATGAACTCCATCATCCAGTCATCGTCATCCTCTTCGCCCTCGCTCTTCTTTGAGCCACCGCCGCTGCCAAGCATTAGTGCGAGCATGACAATAATCAGCAGCACTAAGTTAACGCCGCCGAGCAAGTATACCATGCCGTAGACTCCTTCGTAGTAAGTCTCCTCAACAGGCTCAGGTTCAGCAGGCCTCGGGATTGCGATATCATCTTCACAGATTGTCACATAGTCGATGGTGCGCTCGCACCTGTCAACAACGAATACCGTATTCCACAGAGCCTCGTTGCCCGACGCATCGTAGGCTCTGATATCCACTCGCTGGTTGCCTTTGTCAACAAAAGTTGCTGCAGGCTCCCACCACTCGAATACCAAGGTACTCGGGTCCTCATTATCTGGAGTCAGGTCTACGACATCAGTCCATTCAGTCTCGCGCTTGAGGCCGTTCTCCCAGTAGGTGAACATCAGTTGGACGGATTCGACTCCAACGTCATCTCCTACTGCGCCATAGACGTGAATCATCTCACCGTATAGGTAGAGGCTGTCCGATGATGGAGAGTACACGTCAATTGTAGGCAATGCGGCATCAATCGGCCAGCCGGTTATCTGGTAGGAAGCAGTATTCCATGACACGTCGTTCAGCATCACTTTGATGACAAGTTCAGTGGTTGCCGTCGTAGAGAGGATCTCTAAGTCGAAATAGTAGACTTGTGGCTCGCCAGCGACAGGAATAGCACGTACTGTCGAGCCTTGCGCGGTGAAGGCATATCCAGATTTCACTACGCCAAATTCATCCATTGCGTAGTCCATAGTCGTGATATTGATGATTGGGAACTCAGCCAATGGTTCGGACACAGTGAATCGCAGTTTGTATTCGCCAGAAGACATTGCTTCGATGACGTTGTCATCATCATCCCACATCTCCATTTCCACGCTCGGTGGAGTGGTGTCCTCCAACACTTGACGCGCGTTCAGAGAGATGGAGTACTGGGTGTTGGTATTGCCCCACTCATCAGTGATGGTTACCGCATACCAAGTGGTTTGGTTGAGCAGAGAGACAAGGTCAATAGTTCGAGTGAAGTCAGGGACGTTGTTGTACGGTGCATCAATCGGTTCAAGAATCATCTCCCAGCCGGGGTCTGTTAGAATATCACCACTCGTGCGGGTGGTATTGCCTTCAAATGGGTCTTCGTGATTAACCCAGATTTGGTAGATCTCATCGCTCTCAGTGATGTCGTTGACCCAGCGCAGCAGTGCAATCTTCTGGCTACCCTGCTGCTGCATTGATGCATCTTGCATGAAAGGAAGCGAGGGTGGTAGCGTATCCTCGTTGATCGGTCCATAGCAGTTCTGCTGGAAGCGTGTATCCTCATACGGAGCAGATAGGTGACCATAGCGGGCTAGAGAGGTCACGCAGTAAAATGAGAGTCGGTCCATGAATTCTGGTACGTCAACCACGGCTGTGCCCAACCCATCAGGAATAATCGCAACGAGTGTCGCTTCCAGTGATAGATTGGACAATGAGGTAAGGCGGATGGCAGCACGCCAGACGTGATACTCCTCGCCTTCAGCGCCGAGTTGGTCCATCCAAGTTATTCTGGTTTGGCCGTATCCAAGATGTTCTGCGAACACTGCGGTCGGCTCTGCAATCCACGGGTCAAAGGTATTCTCACCGAGGCTATCAGTCACAGACACGGGCACTGTGGTATTGCGGTTGCCGTTAGAATCAGCGACGGTTATTGCGTAGTAAGCGTATCCCAAAATGCCGCGTGGGACTTCATGCCGATAAAAGCCGAATCCTTTCGGCATGGTAGCAATCAGTTCGATTCCAGGTGCACTTGTATTGTTGATTTGTGTACTTGACCGCCAAATGTAGTAGGTTTCTCCATCTTCGCTTTCAAGATCTACCCATGTGATGGTGGTATTACCGGTACCACCAAGAGATTCGGCCGAAAATTCAGCCTCGATTTCTTCAACATGTTCTGGCCAGACATTATCTTCATGTACAGGGTAAATGAGTGTGTTAGTTCCGAGGAATCGAACGTCTTCATACATGCCAACCTGATAGGTGATTGAGTAGAAAGCATCCATGTCAGTTTCAGGTGCGATGAAGTGTCGATAAGTGGAATTCCCTGGTCCTAAAATAGCAATCAATTCCTTTGGTATTCCCTGCCAGTTAGCACGGGTAGCGGCATCCTCGTGACGGAAAATCTTGGTCATATACGCGTTCGGCCCACTTTCATCCAAGGTATTGGGCACGATTGAATTGAGGTTCACCCATGCAATGTCTGTAGCAGAAAGAATTGGGTCATAATTTGCTGTGACATAGAACGGTGCGGTTTCGGGTTGAGTCAACTCAAATATTCCCTCAGAAACATTGGATTCACCGTGATAGAAATTCGCAGTTACTGAATTGTTGAGTGCATGCCATGTGGCGATAGCGTAGTAGAACGTGCCGTTAGTGCCGGCTGGTAGCGGAAAGATGACTGTGTGCTGAGCGTGAGAGCCCGGACTGACGCAAGAAGAATCTCCGAAGAGACATGCAGTGACGTTAGCAAAAGGCATCAGCCCTTCGTTCTGAATGATGGTCCAGTTGATTGGGGCATCGTGGCGGTATACCCAGTAGTAGGTTGATTGCATTTCGGTCCAAAGGAAACCATCTGAAGTTTGGACGTTGAACCATGTAACAACGGTCTGTTCACCAATAGGGTCGAATGTCACATCAATCGCTTGTGCTTGTAATTCACTGTCATCACTTTGCTCAGCAATAGTAGGTGGAATCCACACAATCAGGGCTCCCAAAAACAGGGTCATCATCATCATCGATGCCCGTTGATGCCCCCCATTCATGGCCCAGCCTCAGTATTATCCGTGCATCTTTAGGTCATATGAGGGTGCCGCCGATAGAACCCACCTAAGGTGGGTTGAGAAGGCCGTTTATTCAGCCGAGTCTGAGCGCTCAGCAAGCAATGCTTTTCGAGCGCTGTATGCTCTAGTCATAAAGGTGTACATTCCTCCGGCCAAACAGATGAGAAGAACAGCAGAAAGGCCGTTCAGTGAGTTGAATCCGATGATGTCAGCAATCGCTGGAGGTAGGGCTAATTCAGACCAACCATTGATGGCAGCAACAGCGGTAATCAGTGCGCCAATTACGATGGTGACAACCCTGTCTGCACGGCTGAATCCACGATAATTACGCCCGAGACCTACCGACTGTGATTGTGTACCCATATATGAGCCGAGTAAAGTGAAGGTGGCCGCTGCCCATCCAAGCCATTCGTTTGCTATCCAAGCAGCGTTCATGCCGATAGCGATAAGCAGGCCAAGATCAACGATTCTGTCAATGGTGTGGTCGAGCCAATCTCCGTACTTCGACACCTTGCCGTGCGTGCGTGCTACTCCACCATCGAGTGCGTCTAATTCTGCAGTGATGAAGATGACCACGATTGCAGCAATTAGCCTCCAGCCTCCCGCAGCATCGTTGCCTGCTGTCGCGAGCAGCCAACAAGCAATTCCAGCAGTGACCAAACTAATCCAAGTCAGCACAGCGGGATCGACCCCACTCATCCTGTCCACTACCGGTTGCTGGAACTTGTACCAAATACCGCGCAGATTCTCAAATGCCATTCAGTTACCTCCGTGTAATTGTTCTATCCAGTCAAGTGGTGCGTCTGGCATACGGGGCTTGAATCCATCTGCTATCCACGCGCTCATAACGCCTAACACATCCCCGATCTGACTCGCCG
>Ga0310123_10000586_pt1 | contig 32173 bp, 24 predicted proteins | sample CB6_AW_1057_MG_FD_203505 | JGI IMG/M metagenome (GOLD analysis project Ga0310123, IMG submission 203505) | Marine microbial communities from Western Arctic Ocean, Canada - CB6_AW_1057 | ecosystem: Environmental > Aquatic > Marine > Oceanic | place: Canada: Western Arctic Ocean | collected... | reverse complement strand
GTGGCGGTGGTGTGGAATCCGAATGCCGATGGAGGCACCTATTGGACCTATGACGACGACCCGTTCACGGATCCCACCGCGCCTCTGAACAGCACCACGACGACCCACTTTCCCCACTGGTCGGGCGACGATGACTTCACGCCGGGCGAAAGCCGCCGCCGGTACGTCGGCATGAACTACGCGGGCAATGCCCTTTTGGTGGGGGACATCAGCTACGTGGGTTTGTACGAGCAGGTGGAGGGTCCCCCGGTTACTTCGGTATCGGAGGTCACGATGGACGACGTCTTTGTGTTCAAGTTCCAGAGCAGCAACGACGTCGACTACGTCATGGAATCCACCACGGGCATGACGAACTGGGATTCGGCCGACTTCACCATCACCGGCGACGGAACGGAATTGATGGCCTTGGATCCGACGGGCACCGACACTTCCAAGGTCTACGCATGACGATCCCGATCAATAACAATCCGTCGGAATATCCGTAGCCGGGGCAGCGGCGGTGAAAAGAATCACCTCAACTTCCATCAAGAAGGAGAGAATCATGATGACGAGAACCGGGAATTTGTGGATCGGCCTTCTGGCCGGCGCCGCATGGGCGACACTGAGCGCGGGCGTCGGGGCCGAGACCGTCGTTACCAGCCTGACCGCCGGCCCGGATACGTACGTCAGGGAGTTTGCCGGCGCCGCCGAAGAACACTACGCGTTCGGAGACAACAGTAAGCTTCTCGTCTGGGGTGGATCCGATGTGAACGAGAGAAGCCAGATTCTGGTGCGGTTCGAACTGCCCAATGACATCGACACCGTCAATTCCGCCCTCCTGGTGTTGACGCTCCAGACAGACAACATGAGCGGCACGGAGCAGACGATCTCCGTCGGGCGTATGAACCAGGATTGGGAGGAGGGGGTCGAAGGTTATTGGGGCGGGGCCAACTTTGTGCGCAACACGGCCGGTTCCGGCAGTCCCCCCTGGAACGGCGGCGGTCCCGGCGCCCTGGCCGCCCAGACCTTACTTTAACACAATTACCGTCCCGGCGGCCAGTGCGGCGGGAGACACGGTTTCCGTCGTCGTCACGAGCTCACTGAATCAGTGGACGGTGGGTCGCACCCATCCGAACTATGGATGGCTTCTCTACCAGGACTTGGTCTCGAACGATCTGGCCGAATTCGCGTCTCGCGAGAATGGGACCTTTGCCGGGCCGGTGTTGGAACTCAGCTATGAGACGGTTGACCATCAACCGATCGAGGGCACAACCGATGTCACGCTCGACGACAACGGGATGCTCTGTTTCCAGAGTTCCAACGGCGTCGAATACGTGCTGCAATGCTCCACCAACCCCAATCCGGTTGTACCGACCACGTCGGACTGGGCCAATGTCGGCTACACCGTCATCGGCGACGGGAGCGTCCTGTACGCCTTCGATCCGAGCGGCATCGACACGCAGAAGACCTACCGCATGATTACGCCGTAGCCCCAATACGCTCAGCGTTTTCATATCACGGGGGTGGATCAGCGAGGCATTGGTGATTGCGGGCCCATGAGCATTGCGGTGTCGATGCTTCAGAACATCGGCGTGATCGTGATACCCCCGTCGGCAACGACCATGGAACCGTTCACGTACGCACTTTCGTCGCTGATGAGGAACAGCGCCACGTTCGCAATGTCCTCAGGTTGCCCCCAGCGCCGGACCGGCGTTTTGGTCAGAAAGGCCTGCTCATCGAACGACGGGTCGCTCAGGTTGCTCTCACGGATCATCGGGGTGAGGATGCCGGCCGGCGCAATACAGTTGACGCGAATGCCCCGTGGCGCGTAGGCCACGGCCATCGCTCGGGTCAGTGCGACGGTTGCACCCTTGGTGGCGGTGTACGCGTCGCACCCCGGGATCCCGCTGATGGCCGCGCTGGAGGCCGTGTTGACGATCGTCCCACCCCCATCCCGTTCCAGAATCGGAATGGCGTACTTGCAGCAATAGACGACGCCGTTCTGATTGACGGCAACGGTCTCGTGATAGGTATCCAGGTCCAGGTCGGTCACGGAGGCATCCCGGTCCCCGAAGAAGACGGAGGCGTTGTTGTAAAGCCCGTCGAGACGTCCCAGTTCCCGATCAATCTGCGCGAACGATTCAGCCACGGCATCCGGATCGGATACGTCGGTTCGAATAAAGGTTGCGCGGTCGCCGAGTTCGGCGGCCACCCGCCCGCCGCTGTCTTCGTCGATCTCGAGAAGGACGACATGCGAACCCTCAGTGGAAAACAACCGTGCGGCCGCTTTCCCGATGCCGCTGCCGGCGCCGGTGATCGCACAGACCTTGCCTTCAAGTCGCATCGAGAGTCGCCTTCGCCGCCGCGACGACGTGATCGATCGACAGACCCGCCGCGTTCCTCGTGTAGGACCAGTCGCCCAGGTCCTCTACGTACTGATCGGCAATCCCCAACCGTCTGAAGCCCACACCCAGACCACGTTCCGCGATGATCTCGGCGACGGCGCTACCCACGCCTCCAATGATGGACTGCTCTTCGACCACGACAATGGCGCCGGAACTCTCCGCAGCCTCCTCGATGATGGCGGCGTCGAACGGTTTGATCGACGTGACGTTGATGATTCCGGCCTTCACCCCCTGCTCCTCGAGCCGGTCGGCGGCTTTCCACGTGTACCGCAGGGCCGGGCCGTAGGTCACCAGCGTCAGATCGACGCCGCGGCGCGCCCATTGGCTCTTTCCCGCGGCGTAGTCGAACGGAGGCAGTTCGAAATCGTCCATCAGGCCATCAGCCCCGGGCGCGTAATGTTCCGGTTGGCCGAGGAGGACAACGGGTCCATCAATGTTCATTGCGGCATCAAATGCCGAACGGAACTGATTGTCGTCGTAGGCGGTCAGCACGGTCAGGTTCGGTACGACACGATACAGGGCCACGCTCTCCATGTCGTGATGTGTGGCGCCATGGGAATTGTTCACCAGCCCCAGCGCCCAGCCGATGATTTTTGCGTTGCATTCGTGACGGCACAAATACGTTCGTAGCTGATCGAAGTTACGCAGCGGGGTGAACGGCGCCCACGCCTGCATCACCGGGATCAAGCCCTGCATCGAAAGACCGGTGGATAGACCGATTTCGTCCTGTTCGGCAATGCCGACATCGAATGCCCGGTCCGGGTATTTCTCCTGGAAGGAGACATCCATCGTATCGACACCGACGTAGCAGACCCTGGGGTCCTTGTCCGCCCATTCATGAAGCTTTTCACTGAACACGTTGGCAATGGATCCGAGCGGGATCTCGCGGACCGAGTCGCATCGCGTCCGGACGTCCATCCGCAGCAACTGCGAGTCGCCCTGGACTTCCGCAATGGCCTGATCCAGCAGGGCCGGATCGTAGTCTCGCCCGAAGCGGCCGCAGTGGACATGATCCGACTCCAGGAACGATACGCCTTTGCCCTTGATCGTGTCGGCGATGATGCACGTCGGCTTGCCCGTTTGAAGCGGTACGGATTCGAGCGTATCGACGATCTGTCTCATGTCGTGACCGTCGATGCGGGTCACGGCGAACCCGAAGGCACGAAACTTATCGTCAAGCGGCTCGAGCGGCATCACGGTTTCGGTGCCGCGATCGTTCGACTGGTACTTGTTTCGGTCCACGATCACCACGAGGTTGTCCACACCGTACTTGCCGGCGGTGAGGGCGCCTTCCCAGGTCAGTCCCTCCTGCAGTTCCCCGTCACCCGTAACAATGAAGACGCGACCGGGACGGCCCTGCGTGCGCAGGCTCAGCGCCATGCCGGTGCCGATCGAGATGCTTGTGCCGAGCGAACCCATCGACACTTCGATACCCGGCGTCGTCGATGCGGATAGGCCGTGCAGGTGGCAACCAAACTCTTCCACGCGTTCCAGGTCCTCCCAGGGAAAGAATCCGAGGTCGGCCATGGCCACGTACAGCGGCTCGCAAGCGTGCCCGCGCGAGTTGATAAAGACGTCTCGATCCTCCCACTTCGGATTCTTCGGATCGATGCGTAGCACACGGTAGAACAGCGCGGTGAACAGGTCAGCGGATGACAGCGCTCCGCCGGCGTGCAGCGTGCGATTGTTCAGGGCCAGCGCGTGAACGCGAAGGAAACGTGCCTTCGTTTCCAGCTCCGCAATCTGCCTGTCACGACTCGGTATCGAGGTACTCTTTCTTGTAGTCTCGCTCTCTTCGGTTCCAGTAGAAATCGCGAGTCTCCTTTCGTTTCGTGGGGGGTGTACCCACGGTGAAGATCAGCGCTCGTCTTGGTACGTCACTGCAGTTGCCGCTGGTGTGGTGCAGTGTGGCGGAACTGTGGATGGTTGCTCCACCGGCGGTTAACGGACACGATACCGCCGAGGACAAATCGGTGGCGCCTTCATCGACCTCGAGTGCAATGATCTTGGGATCGTGCTTCCACGAGTGATGCGGAAGGATCCCTTGACGGTGACTGCCCGGGATGAACTGCATGCAGCCCATTTCTTCGGTCGTGTCCTGGAGGGCAAACCAAACGGACAGGTCCTGGTACTGTGTGCCTTCGTCCCAGTAGGCTTCGTCCTGGTGCCATGGCGTGGACCCGGTGGCACCGGGTGGCTTGACGATCATGTGATCGCGCATTACCAGGTCCTCACGCGCATGCGGTCCCATGTCGAGGAGCTGCTCTGCGATGTCGAGAGCGGCCTGCCAGGCCTGCGATTCCGGCAGGTCGGGCACGTGCCGCGAGGGGTGAAGGAGCTGCGGGACAGATGACGGATTCAAATCGGCGTCCGGGTCATCGCCTGTGAGATCGAAATAGAGAGGCTTGCCGCCGTCTCCGGGTGGAGTAAACAGGCGATCGAACGTGACCCGTTGTTTTTCCAGCTCGCCGTCATCCAGGATCGACGACAGGATCGCAAATCCCTGTTCGTGATAGGCCGCCTTCCGTTTATCTGAGAGTCGGACCATGATTTGGGATTAGCCTTCTTTCCTCCGGCTGTGTCAAGATCTATGAAGAAATACAGGACGGGCGAGTTGGTGGTCGCCCGTGTGCAGTCCGGCAGGCGGACAAGCCCGCGCCGCCGTCTGGGTTGTGGGAAGAAGGCCCGCAGGGGCTTCGATCCCGTGATATATCCATCCCTGTTCGGCAGTCCGCTCACAGCGATTTCCTAACGGGCTAAGTTCTCCACGGGGACCAGTTCGTCAGATCGTCAAGCGGGTAGATCGGACGGGGCAGGTTGACCCAATTGAACTCCTGCAGGTTCGACATGGTCATGCCGGGCGTGTTGGCACGAATGACTTCAGATGTCATGTCCGCGTAGTACTGCCAGTTGCTGGCTGTCTTGAGCACGACCATTTTTGCGTCAGCCGGCTCAACGTCAAAGTGCCGATAGACAATGGGATGATTGCCCCCGATGCCACGAGCTTCGCTGACCAGAACGCGGATGCTTCCCACTTCGAGCAACGCGGCGCGGCCCATGTCGAACGACTCCAACCCGCAGACATCGGCACGGATGCGCCCGCCACCGATAGCCTCCACTCGCGCGGAGATCTCGACCGGCCGGCTGAACCGGGTGTCTTGCTTGCCGCCGATCGTTGTCGAGAATTCGCTGCCCACGCCGGACGCGACCGCTTGCTCGACGACTTCGGGATCCACCATCGGGACCAACGCGGGTTGCTCGACGCGCTGCGCCAGCATTTCCGTGAGCAGCACCGTGCTGTCACCGGTCGCGCCGCCGAAGACGCTGTCGCCGGTGTCCGAGAGAACGACCAACCCGTTGTCGGCGGCTACGGCGCGGCGAACGGCCTCGGCAGGTGAAATGCTGTCCAGCTTCCACAGCCGTTCTCGCCGTTCCCATACCGCTTCGGCCAGTTCGGCAGCCAGCCGATCGGCCAACGCTGGATCGTTGTTTGTCACGACAGCCGTGGCCCAGCCGCCTTCGGGCACGTCGAGCCAAGGTTGCATGGGAAACGTCGACGCCGACACAACACCCGGCCGAGTTTCCATCTCGCGAGCCAGATCGAACCACTCCCGCATGGGGCCGGGCGCCGTGGTCAGAAACTGCTCCTGATGAGCGATCATCGGGATCTTGCGCCAGGCGATGGTCGGCCTCAGCTCGCCACCCAGCATCGCCAACAACATTCCGGCGGCCAGCCGTCCCGTTTCGAACGGTTGATGCGGCTGCGTTCGGTCGGCAACCAACGCGTCGACGCAGTCGACCATCTGTTGTGTGAGATTCGCGTGATGGTCCAGCGAGATGACGATGGGAATCTCTTCGCCGAGGTGCGAGCGTACTGTCTCAAGGAGATGACCCTCGGAATCGGGAGCGTTCTCGGCTTGTCCCGCCCCGTGCAGATCGAAATAGAACGCATCGACCGGCCCGGCCTCATGCAGCCCGGAGAGCAGCTTGTCTTCGAAAAACCTCAGCGTGTCGGGGGTGATGACACCGCTCGCACCCGCCCACCCGCGAATGAGCGGCACCGGCGTCCATTCGACTCGTTGCTCGGCGGCAACTTCCAAAAAACCACCGATCGGTCCGACGCCACGCGACCTGGCGAGGATCTCTTCTCCTTCGTACAGACCATATTGCTTGAATGTTTCGAGCGTCGTCCGCGTGGGGCTGAAGCTACTCGTTTCCTGGCCAAACTTGGCAATCGCGATTTTCATGTTTGCTATCTCTGGCTGATTTGCGGCTGCAACGGAGCCCTACGGGTGCGTGCTGTTGTTCACCCTTTCGCTTTCAGTTCTCCGCCCCAACGGGGCGGCTTCACCGTAGCCTGGGGCAAGGCCGAATGGCCGCCGCCCCAGGTTTGTTGACAGCAAATCATGGTGCCCTGAACGGGCACTTCACTCCTTATCCTCTCCTGGCAACAGCATTGAGGAAGCCCTTCAGGCTTCCCATATTTTTTCCGCTGTTCCTGGGGCGATGCCCCAGGCTACGGTGCACTCGGGCCTTCAGACGGAGGAACCATCTTATCAGACGCGGTGAACAAGACGTCGGTAGCTAATCCCACCATCGCGGTCTGGTGTTCAGGAGTCAAGGTCGTCCTCGGTTCGCATTGGACATCCGCGTAGCCGTTCCGTCGTTCACTGCGTAACGGACACTCATCCAATCATTGAATGAACCGTCCAGAAATTGAAAACAGCCGACCACCCGGGATGGGCGAAGAAGGCCCGGGGGGGATTTCGACATCGTACTTGATAGATCCACACCTTTTCGGCAGTCTGCCCACGATGATAAGGTCTCTGCGCCTAATCAAATTTCAGGTGGGTCTTGCCGCGCGGAGTATGCACTGATGCCATGGTCGGGAGCGGTGGTGTTCTGTCTTCTGGCAGCCGTGGCGGGATCGGCGGCGGCGCAGGAGGTGGAGGGTTGGAAGCTGGCCTTCAGCGAAGATTTCGAGCGAAGCCTCCCGGGCCCGGATTGGAAGGTGCTGGAGGGCGGGTGGCGGATCGAGGGAGGTTGGCTGAACGGAAAAGGACAACTTCTGTGCACGTGGCGATTCGACGGCCCCCAACGACTGGAATATGACGCGCGGACGGCGGAGCGGTCCGCGGTGGGCGATCACGCGGCGGGCGACCTCTCCGCCTTCCTGGCGTCCAACGAAGCGGGCTACAAACAGGGCTACTTCTTCGGATTCGGCTCGGAGGGGAACCAACGCTCCAAGATGCTGGCGAACGGGGAGGAAATTGCCGGCTACGACAAGGTCATCACGCCGTTCAAGACGCACCATGTCGTTTGCGAGTGGGACGGGGAACGGTTGACACACGTGATCGACGGCGCCGTCGCGCACACAGAGACGCCCGAGGCACGTCTCCTGGGGCCGCCCCATCGATCGGTCGGTTTTTACCTGTGGGAGGCAGGCAGCATCGACAACGTGCGAATCTACACGCGAACCGGAGCGGCCGAGCCCCCGAAGAAGCGGCAGGCCCGGGTCGGGGCCCGGCCGGATACGGCCCTGGTTCCGAACGGAAGCTTCGAAAAGTTGCAGCCGGGGGGGCGTCCACGTGCTCCCGGCAATTGGATCGTACAGAAGTGGAGCCGGCGTGACACGGCGAAGTTGATCACGGATCCAGTCCAGGCGCACCGGGGGCGGCGATGCATGCGGCTCTTCGCGCCCGGGAAGCACGGCGTGCGAATCCATAGCGTGCAGGACCGGGGAACGTTGCAGATGGAGCCCGGGCGGACATACCGGATCCGGGTGTGGGCACGCGCCGACCCGGCGACGCCGGCCACGCTGATCGTGGAACCCGGCGGGGGCAGGTTCGAGCTGGGGCCAACCTGGCGGAAGTACGAGCTGCGCTATGAGCACGGCCGCGGCGAAAGGCCGGAGATGGGAATGCTCGTGGCGGTCCGGGGCGGTGCGGCCTACGTGGACGACGTGTCGATCGTCCTCGACGGCGAAGACGAGCCCGTTTCCCCGCGGGCGAAGACGGAGTGGACCGCGTTGAAAACCGTGCCGATTGATGAGGCGTGGGCACTGCCCTCCTTCCGGGAGCGGATCCCGGTCGAGTTGAGCGAGATGATGGGGGAGGAAGCGGAAAGCTACTGCGTCAGCCTGCCGCTTGTCGGGGTGTTTCGATCGCTGCGTTACGATTTTCTCCGGCCCGGGAAGGTTCAAGTCGTGGATGCGTCTCCGGGGGGCGGCAAGGTCGTACCCTCGGCCATCGTGGCCGCGGATCGCAACCCACAGGTTTCGGCCGGGGATCTGCTGGTCTTCCCCGCGGACTGCCCCCCGCACGCAACGACGACCTACCACGTCTATTTGAAGGACCGGGCGGTGGAAGCTGGAGACTTCGCCCCCACGGACCAACTTCCCGACGCGGTGAACCTTGCCAGCGACTACCCCCACGATCTCGACGTGGAGGCGCTCGACGCCGAATCCAGAGCGCGGGTGGCGGCGCGCAGGGCGGGCGGGAAGCTCGTGGCGGAACTGTGGGGGTGGACGGCGCGTTCCGTGGAAGCTGCGCTCATTTCTCCGGACGGTGCCCGGCGGATCCCGTTGCCCCTCGAGGCCGTGAAGCCGGGGCACTGGGCCGCCGCGCCGGGGTTCGCGTTCCCCGCGGATGCGGAGGATGGCGTGTGGGCGCTGGAGGGCAACTTCGAGCACGAGTCCGGCGAGTCGGTACGGGTCGTAACCGCTTTCGCCGTGGGCAACGGCCTCTGGGCGGGAACCAACGCGGAGCGTATCTACGAGGACGACCCCCCGCGGTTCGGCGCGGATCGCGCTCGCATTGCCGCGGCCCGTAACGAGTGGGAGGCCTTCCAGGTCGCCCTGACGAGCGAGCGGGGACTCGAGGGCGTCACGCTGCAGGCCGGCGACCTCGAACGGAAGGACGGGAAGGCGCGGATCGACGCGAACCGGATCGTCATTGAGTGTGTCGAGCAGGCGGATGTGATCGGCGCCCTGCGCAACGGCCCCACCCCGGACCCGCTGGTGCCGTGGGAGACGGAAGAGGTGATGGCCGGCCGGCAGCGCGTGGCCTGGGTGACGGTGAGAGTCCCGCCCGATGCGCCCGCGGGGACGTACGCCGGGGAGCTCGTCGCCGCAAGCGCCGGGAACGACGAGCTGCGGTTGCCGATCGAGCTGGAGGTGTTCGATTTCTCATTGCCGGACAAGCTGCACTTCACGCCGGTGCTGGGCGCGGATATCAGCCCCTTCATTACCGGGGAGGAGAAGCGAAGCCAGGAAGATTCCTACGGAGAGTACTGGAAGGGGTATTCCCGGTACCTGCCGACGTTCGAAATGCCTCATCGTCAAACGGTGATGGATATCGCGCGCCTTTTCGGGGAACGGCACATCACGCCCTTCTACTACAGCCAGGCGCAGTGCCCCTATGCGACGCCGTGGTCCTACGATACGGAGACAGCGACCCTGAGCATGGATTTCGCCCTCATGGACGAGGCGCTGGCGCTATTCGGCGATCTGGACATCAAGTATCTCTTTCTGGGGTCCGAGTACCGTGTGCGGCTGGTCAATGGAGGGGCAATTTACTTCTCCACCTTCGACGGGGACACGCGGTACGGATGGCACGGTACGGAACGGGGGCGGGAGATGTTCACGGCGTGGCTCAAGGCCAACCATGAGCACCTGCGCGAAACAGGCTGGTCGGATCGCACGCTGCTCTACACCAACGACGAGAGCTGGGGCAAGCGCACGGCGGACGGGAGAGAAAGTAACGCCATCACTACCGAATACAGCCGTCTTGTTCGCGAAACCGCTCCGGGATTCGGCACCTTCGTCGCCGACAACGCCGGGGGCAACTGGCTTCCGCCCCTTGCCCATACCGACCATTTCACCGGGATCATGAGCAAAGGGAACCGGGAGAGGTTTGAGAAGCAGGGCGGGGTCCACTGGGGTCTTTACAACCGGCCCAGCCACCTCGGCAACCCGGTCGGGGTTTCGAGGATCATCGGCCTCGACTCCGCGTTCCGGGGATGGTCGCACTACTTCTTCTGGGACGTGACGGATTGGAAGCAGGATCCCTGGATCAATCCCCGCTATTACATCCGGGCGGGCACGAAGAACGATTTCTTCGTAAGTGGTGCGAGCAGGGACGGGTATGCCATCCTGGTCTACCCGTGGCCACACTGGCGTTCCGCGTGGAAGCCGGGACGCCCCACCGTATGCAGCTCGATCCGGCTCGAAGCCCTTCGGGAGTCGGCCGAAGACTATGAATACCTCAAGATGCTCTCCGACAAGAGCGAGTCCCTGCCCGCGGGATCGGACCGGAAACGGGCATGCAGTGAACTCCTGGAACGAGCGCGCAAGCTTGTGGCGGAGAGCAACCTCGGGGACGACTACAAGTACGGCGGCTCGTGGAGCATCTTCATCGTCGACAGCGAAGCACTGCTCGACCTGCATCGGAACATGGGGCGCGTGCTGGGCGGACTTTCCGCCGATGCACGTCGAGAGTGAGAGTAAACCCCGATGTTGCATAAAATCCGTACGTGCATCCTTATCTTGCGTCGAGTTCTTTGTCGTAATCTTAATCGAAATCTGGTGCAAAGGAGTCGATTAAGATTACGACAAAGACGGTCGATTTCGGGTTTGATCGTCGATCGAGATTACGAAAAGGAGGATCGATGTACGTGGTTTCATTCTCAGGCAAAGGCGTTCGCAAGTTGCCCAGATCTTCACCGTTTGCAATTGTAACAATTCGTTAGGGTTCCAGACCGAAGCGCTACCAGCTCGAAGTGCTGCGATTGCAGGGTAAAATGAACTCAAAGACGCTGAATTTATGCAACTATGGGGTAAACAATACCGCAGCGATGCCCATGCGCGCCGAGAACTTCCCGTCATCGAGATTCATCTTTCGCCCTCTCCGGAAGATTTCACGGCAAAGGAATACAATCGGGCATTCCGAAGGTAGAACTTGAGGCGGACCACTTTCCCTCGCAAGGACGCGAACGACACCTCCCGCCAGACGACTTCGTGTTGGGTCGAATCGCCGTCGAACACCGCGCAATCGATCTGGCCGAACCCCTCGTGCTGAACGCACTGCTCGTCGAGCGCGGCCACCGTCACCGAACCACCGTGGGATGGTCGTAAACCTTCTCGACACGCTCGGACCGGGCGATCGGTAACCGCCGGAGAATACTGGATTCCAAGTCCTGCACGCAGGACCTCCCGCCCCCCCGCGGCCTTGTGCTGCGCATTAGCCATAAGTCGGACTGGACAAACGCACTTTCGGGTCATTTGCTTCCCCTCCGTTTCTTTGGCCGATTTTTTAGGATTTGGAGTGCGCCGGCAGAGTCCGCTGCGGCGGACGGCTACGGCGCTTCTGTTTAGGAGGCGGAACCGACTCCGTGGCTGGAATTCAACACATTGCAGCCTTTGGCCGCAACCATCTTGGATCACCCTATGATCTGGATGCTCTGGGGAATATCCCGCGGACTCGCCTGCAATCCGCCGCGGCGGATAACACTGCGAGCAGGTGGTATCGAATACCACGGATGATCGACTTCCGGATGATTGCCCACCGATGGCAAAGCCGACCCGCGGAACTGACTCCGACGCTCTGAAGGCGGGTGCGGCAGGATTAGGCCCAACAAACTCCTGCAGACAACGTCCTGAAGTCCGTGCCTGAGGAGTAACGTTGACCGACAGGTACGGAGGCTCGTGGACCACTCATGACGGCGGACCATAATGAAGGTGACTCCAGGGGAGAAGCGTTTCCCTGCGACGCCGCGGCTCTGGCGAAAACCCATGTCGACGCACCGGATGCAGACGACGCCACGAACCTTCTCCCCAACCCGGGTTTCGAGGAACTGGAACGGGGCACGCGAAACCAGCCGGCCCACTGGATCGAGCGGCGCTGGACCCGAGATGATCGGCTCAAGGTGGTTACGGACTGGCACGCCGCGCATTGGGGAAGACGGTTTCTTCGACTCCACGCGCCGGGGGAAGGCCCCATCGAGATCCACCCCCAGGCCCCGGTTCACGCGGCTCCGGGTACAACGTACGAGACGTGCGTCTGGGCCCGAAGCGAAGACGGTGCCCCGGTGACCCTGACGGTGGAGCCTTGTCACGGGAAAGCAACCCTCACCCCGGATTGGACGGCGTACTGCTTTTCCTACGTTCATCCCGGGAACGCCCAACCGGCGGTTGGGTTTCGCCTGGGGATCCAGGGAGGCCCGGCCGCCCTCGACGACGTCTCCCTGGTCGCGGCGGGCGAAACCTGGCATGTGCCGCGGGAATGGACGGCGGAGCGTACGAAGCTTGCCGCCCTCGCGGTCGACTGGACGTGGCGCCCGCCCGCCGCGGCCGTCCCCTGGGCCGTGCGCGTGCCCGTCCAACTGTCGGAGGTCATGGGACGTAACGCGGAGGATTATGCGGTCGCCCTTCGCCTTGCGGACGTGTTGCCCTGCTTCGGCTATGAGTTCCTCTCCCTGGACCGCATCGCGATCGCGGACGGCGCCGCGCCCGGTGAACCGGTTCGCTGGACGCTGGTGCGCAGCGGCAGCCAACGGGGTTTTCCGGGCGACGACCATCTCGTCTTTGCCGCGTCCTGCCCCGCCCGGTCGCGCAAGACCTATTTCGTCTACTTCTGCGATCCCGCGGAAAAGACCGGCCCGGGGGACAGAGCCGGTCGCGTCCCGGCGGAATTCAACACGGCGGAACGTTACCCGCACCGGTTGTACGTCGACATTGAGCCGCCGCAGCGCGAGGCCAAGGCCCATGGCCGGGTGAGTGGCGGTCGGCTCTCGGCGCAGGTGTGCGATTGGCGGGGCCGGTGCGTGGAAGCGAGGGTGGTTTCACCGAGCGGCCGCTCGTGTACGTTGCCGCTGCAACGAGCGGACCACGACCCTTACCTTTGGCACACAGCCAAGACGCCCGCCGGCCTTCTCGACGAAGAGGGCGTGTGGAAATTCGATGCAGACCTTCACGATGACACAGGTAACCGCGAGACGCATTCCGTTCCGTTCCTGTACGGTTCGGCCCTGTGGGGCGCCGGCAATCTGAAACGGATCAATCGCTCGGACCCCCCTTTCCACGTGCCGAATGGAGCCCTGCGCATCGCGGCGGCGCAGAACGAGCGGGAGGCTTTTCAGGTCGTGATCGGTACCACCGAGGGGCTCCGTCAAGTCGATCTCGCGGTCACGGACCTGGAAGGTGACGGCGGCGCCCGGATCTCATCGGCGAATCTGCGGGTCGAGCGGGTGGAGGAGATCTTCGTTTCCAAACCGGAGCTGGGCTCCGAGGCCGGCTGGTACGCCGACCCGATCCTGCCGTGGAAACGCCGGGACATCCCCGCCCACGAAACGCGGGTGGCGTGGATCACCCTTTCCGTGCCCAAGGATGCGCCGGCCGGGGTATACCGGGGAAAGGTGATTGCCGGAGAGTCGTCCGGCCGCGAGCTGTTTCTGCCACTGGAGTTGACGGTCTTCGATTTTCAACTTCCCGATACGCCGACCTTTGTCCCCGTGCTCGGGGCCGACCCGATCTTCGCGCTCGTCGACTCCCCCGGCAATCACGGCAGCGGACCCATCGTGACCAATCCGGCCGGAAAAGGCGAACCGTATGGGGCGTTCGACCGGGAGGCCATCGTTGAGCTCGCTCTTCACCTCGGCCGCAATCATTGCACGCCGTTCTATTACTTTCAGCACAGCAGTCCTTATCCAAGTCCGTGGCGGTACGATCCCGAATCGAAAACAGCGGAGATTGAATTCAGCCATTTCGATCTCCATGCGGAACACCTGTTGAGGGCGGGCGCCAGGTATCTGTTCGTAGGACAGCTTCTGCCCGGCCAGAGAGACGTCCACGATGTGGCCGACTGGACCGACAACAAGCTGCGGTGGGCGAGATGGACGGAACGTCCCTCTACCCATCGCCGTCGCCTCGACTCAGAGGAGGGCCTGGAGATGATCCGTGCCTGGGGAACGGCCATGGGCAGCCATCTGAAAGAGAAAGGATGGCTCGACCGGACCTACGTCTACATTGTCGACGAGGCCAAAACGGCCGAGGTATGCGCGTGCGTCAAGAACGTGGCGCGGACGCTCAAGGATCTGTCGCCGCCCCTGAAGACGTTCGGGGCCAGCTATGTCTCGACGTGGCAGCCCTATCTCGAACAAATGGACGCCATGTCCACTTCAAACGGGGGCCTGAGCGATCTCTTTCGAAAGCGTTGGCAGGCGGGCCGCATAGAAAACTGGGGGCCCTACAACCGCCCGATTCATCCGTCGTACCCGCTTTCCATTCCGCGGATCATCGGCCCGCAGTCGTATTTTTTCGGCGTGAATCACTACTTCCAGGCCGCAGTTTGGCAGAGCAATCATGAATGGCTGAACGCACACACCGGGATGTGGGCCCTGAATTATCCCTGGCCTGCGGGCGAACCGCTGCCGCCCGGAAAGCGCCGCGCGTTCGCGTCGAGCGTCCGGATGGAGGCGATTCGTGAATCGGTGGAAGATTACGAGTACCTTAGGATGCTTGCCGAGATCGTGCAGGGAGAACCAAAACATTCGTCGCGGTCGCGCCGCGCACGGCAGTTGCTCGATCGGATCGACAAGCTGATCCGTGACAGCGTGATCACCCCCAACCGTCGCTGGCGAGGCGGTGAAGAGACGCACGCGATCTACCAAATCGACGAAGAGGCCTACCAGGCGCTTCGCCGCCGGGCCGGACATCACATTGAAGAGTCCGCCGCATTTCGTTGAGAAATGCAGGCTAGCGTCGCCACCGACCGCGGACGGATTATTCGACGGACGAAACTTGCTGCCGTTGGTTGGCTGCCACGGCTTGAATTTTTTGTCATTGCGAGCTAAGTGCAGTGCGTTGGAACAGGACTGAGGCTGCGAAGCAATCCAGGGGCTCTGTGCCCGGCGCGGAATCTGTATCCGCTGGATCGCTTCGCGGCATAAATCCTGGACACGGCCCAAACACATAGCTCGCGATGACAAGAATCAGAGGCGAGCTCGAGCCAGGCTCCGTAGCACGACCTCCGGGCTGGCGGCGCCACCGACCGCGATCGGATGATTCGACGGACGGAACTCGCTGCCTTTGGTTGGCTGCCGCAGCTTGAATTTCCGGATAATCTTGCCAAAAATGAAGGGCGCAAGAACCCTAGAGAAAACGCCGGGTTTCTGGTTAGAGCGGCTACAGGTATCATGAAACTTGCTGGCTACGGCGCTTGCTCGCAGAAGCGCAGCAGGTAGCGCGTTGCGTCAAGCCGCCAGTACTTCGCCGGCGAATGACCGGGGGTGTCCACCACGTGCAGTTGATTATACAAGGTGTCCCTGGGGAGCGCCTCCCGCTGCTTCCCGGCCAGCGTCCTGGCAAATCGGACACAAGACTCGGCGCCGACCAGGTCGTCCTGCGCGCCCACGCACAGGTAGACGGCCCGATCGGCCAGGGCATCGGCCCAGTGGTCGATGAGGAGCGGGGGCGTCTTTGACCTGGGGCAACCCTCCAGGAACTCCGGGGGCAGGGCCCAGTCGGTGACCGGCGCCAACCCGGCCACTGCACGCACTCGCGAGTCGGCCGCGGCGAGTCGCAGGCAGCAGTAGGCGGCACGGGACACCCCGTAGGCCACGATCCTCGGGTTGGCGCCGAGGCCCCTGGCCAGGGCGGCGTCCAGCGCGGCCTTGCCGTCCGATACGAACTGCTCGAACGGGTCATCCCCGGCGGCATAAGCCCGTCCCATCCCCAGCAGGCCCTCGCCGTATTCACCGACTCGCTCGCCGTGGTGGGGCAGGTCGAATGTCAGGACATGATATCCGGCTTCCAGGAATGGCGCGGTCGGATGATTCTGCCCGGGATCGTGCAGCGCGAGTTCCCGGGTAGCGCTGATATTCAAAAGCAGCGCGGGCGAATCGTGTACACGATTCGCTTCAGGCTTGGCGAGAGCACAGTTCAACTTCTCCCCGCCGACGTCAACGGTGAATTCGTCTATGTTCATGTCCCGCTTTCACCGGTAGATGCTACGGCAAAGGAGTACAACCGGGCATTCCGAAGGTAGAACTTGAGGCGGACGACCTTCCCCTGCAACGAGGCGAAGGAGTCCTCCCGCCAGGTGACGCGATGGCGGATCGAATCGCCATCAAACACCGCACAATCGATCCGGCCGAACCCCTCGTATTGGACACCCTGCTCGTCGAGCACGGAGACCGTCAATGAACCGCCGCGGGCGGCGGCATTGATCTGCAGTGTCGTTGCATCGCAGCGGAACGGCCTGGTGACGAGCGTCCCCGTCTCGTGGTCCGCATCGACGGACACAAACCCGTCGAGCCGCAGCTTGGCGAGGCAGATGGAACCGCTGCGGCCGCAGATGCCGTGCTCGGAGGCGCCTGCGCAGTAGTAGAACCACAGTTCATCGCCCATGACCACCGGCGCCATGGCCGCCATCAACTCCCCGGCATCGATGGCGCCGGGGGGGCCGTTGGGAATGAAGGGCTTCCGTTCACCCAACCGCCCCCAGGCCTTGCCGTCGCGGCTGGCCGTGAGCTGTATGTCCATGGGCCCGGCAAACCGAATCTGCGGCTGCTCGGGGTATGCATGAAACACACTGAGCTGTCCGAAGTAGAGGCCCTCGTACTTGAAGACCGGCATGCAGTAGAACTCGGTACCGGGCGGATCCTGCTCGTCCGGGACCAGCACGTCCTCGGGAAGGGTCCAGTTGAGGAAGTCGTCGCTGACTGAACGCCCGATCCGTCGGGTCCTGTTTCCCTCGTGGAGCGACGGACGGCAGTAGGAGACGTACTTCCCGTGCAGTTCGTCCCAACCGAACAGCATGTGCGTGTCGCTGGCCCGGGTGATGACGGGGTTGCCTTCATACTTGGTCCAGCGCAGTCCGTCTGGGGAAAAGGCGACCGAGACTCCGTCTCCCATGTTGGGTGTCCCATCCTCCGGGTCACGGGCCTCGAAGAACAAAGACTTGTAGAGCCGGTCGGGATCCGGATCGCGGGGGTCCTTGATGACCGCGGCCGGGGAGGCGTCGGTCATTACGAGATTGTTGTCCCTGGAACCCTTGTACTCCACCAGGCCCAGGTTGGGGCGCTCCCAGAAGATACCGTCCCTAGAGGTCGCGTAGCCTACCGTGTAGAGCAAGTTGCGGGGATCGAATCCCTTCCAGGGCGAGGCGCTGTTGTCGACGCCCATGTCCGGAATTCCCATTCGGCCGTACCCCAGGTACCACATCCGGAACCCGCCTGCATCGGGGTCGCGCAGGACCGTGCCGTAGACAGAGAGCTTCCCTTCCCACGGATAGAGGGGGATCATGACCGGGTTGCCGGTGTACTTGGCCGGCTGGTTCAACATGCGGCGTACGTCGCTCGTCTCCTCCACGATGTAGTCGTCGAGGAAAAGCTGTTTCTGTGTGCCTACCTCGACCAGTGATTCTTCAGTCATGAGTGCTTTCTCCAGTTGTGGCGGCGGAGACGCCGGGTTGGATTTCTCGGAGGGGGCTTGAACCCCAGCCGAAGCCAGTGGTAGGTTGGCCTTCCCAGGCCGACCATGAGCAAGGGGAGATCATGAATGGAGAAAAGAGGAGCGAACTCTCCCCTTCGCACCCCATGATCGTCCCTTGCACTGCTCGGGCTTGGAAGCCCAAGCTACGGATCACAGGCTCCGGGGCGAGCTTAGCGCGAAGCCACCGCACGCCGAAAGTTTGCGCCGTCGGCGCGTTGAACACGTACGTTTTCTCAGTCATTCGTGAATTCATGCAGCTCCAGGTTCACTCAAGCCACGGCAAAGGAATAAAGATGGGCATTCCGAAGGTAGAACTTTAGGCGAACGACTTTCCCGCGCAAAGACGCGAACGAAACCTCCCGCCAGGTGACACGGTGGTCGACCGAATCTCCGTCGAACACCGCGCAATCGATCCGGCCGAAGCCTTCGTGCTGCACTCCCTGCTCGTCGAGGACGGCAATCGTTACCGAGCCGCCGCGGGCGGCGGCGTTGATTAGCAAAACCTCGCCTTCACAGAGAAACGGCTTCGTAACGAGACTCCCCACCTCATCGCCCGCGTCGACGGACACGAACCCGTCGCGCCTCAGCTTGGCCAGGCAGAGTTCCCCGCTGAGGCCCATGACGCTATGCTGGAGGGCGGTTACCGAGTAATAGAACCACAGTTCGTCGCCCATCGCCACCGGCGCCATCGCCGCAAGAAACTGCCCCGCGTCAATGCTGCCGGGGGGGCCGTTGGGTAGGAACGGCTTCCGTTCACCCGCTCTCTGCCACGCGGTGCCGTCGCGGCTGACCGCGAGTTGCATGTCCATATATCCGCCGAACCGGATCGGCGGCTCCTCGGGCGGCGCATGCAAGACGCAAAGCTGCCCGAAGTAGAGTCCCTCGTACTTGAAGACCGGCATGCAGTAGAACTCGGCGCCGGGGGGATCCTGCTCGTCCGGGACCAGTACGTCTTCGGGAAGCGACCAGTTGACAAAGTCGTCGCTGACCGATCGCCCGATCCTTCGGGTCCTGTTTCCCTCGTGGAGCGACGGGCGGCAGAAGGAGATGTACTTCCCGTGAAGTTCGTCCCAACCGAACAACATGTGCGTGTCACTGGCCCGGGTGATGACCGGGTTGTCGGCATACTTGGTCCAGCGCAGTCCGTCGGGGGAAAAAGCGACCGAGACCCCGTCTCCCATGTTGGGGGTCCCATCCGGGTCACGGGCCTCGAAGAACAACGATTTGTAGAGTCGATCGGGATCCGGATCACGGGGGTCCCTGATGACTGCACCCGGGGAGGCGTCCGTCAGCACGAGGTTGTTGTCCCTGGAGCCCTTGTACTCTACCAGGCCCAGGTTGGGTCGCTCCCAGAAGATTCCGTCCTTCGAGGTGGCGTAGCCCACCGTATAGAGCAGGTTGCGCGCATCGAAATCCTTCCAGGGCGAATCGGAGTTGTCCGCGCCGATGTCCGGAATCCCCATCCCGCCGTACCCCTGGTACCACAACCGGAACCCGCCTTCAACGGGGTCGCGCAGGACCGTACCGTAGACGGAGATCCTGCCCTCCCACGGATAGAGGGGGATCATGACCGGATTGCCGGCATACTTCGCCGGCTGGTTGAGCGTGCGACGCACGCCGCGCGTCTCCTCCACGATGTAGTCGTCGACAAAAAGCTGTTTCTGTGTGCCTATCGCGACCAGCGATTCCTCAGCCATGTGTACTCCCTCTCCGGTTAAGGCGGCGTGGACGCCGCCTTGACATGAATCTCCACTTTCTCCAACCGTACTGAATCGGCGAAGTAGGGCATCCGCTTGACCGCGACGACCTCCACCCCGTTCTTTCCCTTCCTTAGCGTGCCGGCCGGGAAAGGATGGGTGAGCCGGGCGAGCCCGGAACCGTCGGCCTGTACCTGGGGGTCCTTCCAGGCATGATCAATCGTCCCGCCCCGTAGCTCCTTCCCATTGACGATAGCGGAAAACAGATCACCTTCCCTGGCATTGGAGAGGACGATCTTCAGTTCAATCTCGCCTGTGTCTTCGCCCCGGGCTCCGAGTTCATCGAAAACAAAGATGGGAATGCGTGCAGGCTTGTCGGCATTCGGAAGATCGACAGGCAGCACCGCATCATCGTTGGTGCCGAAAAAGCCCTCGCCCCAGTCAAACCCTCCTCTCCTCTCCACCGAGTAATATCTATTGCGGCTCCGCATGAACTGCAGGTCTCCAGCCTCTTCATACATCTGGCGGTTGGACGAGATCCCCGTCAAGCTTTTGACATTGCATTTCTGGTGCGTTTCCGGCGAAGCGCAGGACCAGTTGAATGTGGAGATGCCATCGGCCCCCTGGCTGAGCCAGTTGGTGAACACGCCGCGCTGGAACTCCGCCGGCATGGCCTCGTAGCCGTCCGGCGCGTGGTGGTCGTCAAAACAGGGGTAGACCCCGATCTCTTTTCCCGCGGTCAACTCTTTGAAGCCCCGGACATCAACATGGAGACTCCGGATTCCGGGAACGATGATATCGATGAGCTCTTCATCCACCCAGGCTTCGATATCGAATCCATCGGCATGGCAGCCCTCGATGTGTTTGGGTACCCGCACGGCCAGGAGCAGCGGCGTTCCCCGTTCCTCTGTCACTTCGAGGAGCATGAGTCTGACCGACCGGAGAAACGCCGTGACGTGCCCTCTCTTCTCCCATTGTTCGCCCGGAGGCAAACAGGGTGTGTTGCGGGCAAAGTCGATTTGGATGCCATCGAAAGGATAGCGCTCCACCTTCTCCCTAAGCAGTGCAGTTTTCTGCCTTTTCACCGCATCCGACTCCAGGTTCCACATGCCCTGCCACCAAAAAGTCTTGATGACGCGGTCGGGATGAAGGGTCTTGAGCGGATTGGCCGAGTCCGGATCCATGGCCAGTTTTCCCTCCGGAGTCAGTTCGATCGGATTGATCCGGTGGTTCCAGAAGACCTCCAGCCCGCGCTTCCTGGTTTCCCGGACAAGCTGATCGAGGACGTCAATCCCCTGTTCTTCCCAGCCGCGCATGCCCAGAATAGGAACGACGGCTTTCCCGGGTCTTGTGACGGGAGGATCATCCACCTGGTAGTCGTAGGAGGGCATGTCCCAGACGATGGTATCGATACACGATTCGGGAGAATCGATGTATTCGAACCGGTAGCGGAGCCACCGATCGATCTCCATCCCGAGCAGTTCGAAAGGAAGCTGGGCGTCGTAGTGGGCGATGATCCGGCGCCGTCGTTCTACCGCATTCCGGTGGTCGCCATTCAGATGGATCTTCGAAGATGTGATACGGCTCCTTCCCTTTTTCTCTCGGAGACCATTATCTACAAAATTCCCATAGACGAGACGAAAATTTCCCATCTCCCGATTCCCACGCGCACGTAAATCGCGACACAAGCCAAAATTCCAGGTCCCAAATCACAAACAAAGAGGAAATCCCAAGTCACAAATAAGGATAAAATCCCAAATCACAAACAAATTCGAAAACAAAAATTCTAACCATTGAAAGCCTCTCACTGTTGGTTTCGATGTAGTTGCCGCGAGTCTTCAATGTTGGCTTCAGTTTCCGGAATTCGGTCGGAACTTAGATTTTTTGGTTGATTTTTTTCTTGGATCCTTGATTTAAAGGACTTGGCATTTTGAATTTGTTTGCGATTTGCGATTTGCGATTTGCGATTTGCGATTTGCGATTTGCGATTTGCGATTTGCGATTTGCGATTTGGGACTTTGAATTTGGTCGACGGATTCGCGCTTCGATTGGAAGAGTTGGAAGTGGTGAAGGATCTGAATGATTCCCATTCCTGTTGCCCGGAGGAAGAGAAATGATTCGAAACGACGACGACCGAAAGCTTCTGGAGCGACTGCCTGGGATGACGGTCGCCATCGCCACGCCCGTAGACGACAACGGGGAACTCGACGCGGATGCGTTTCACCGGCTGATAGACCGCGTGATCGAAGGCGGGGCAGCATCGATCTTCGCCCTCGGCTGGATGGGCGAGCAGCCGTTGCTTTCCGACAGCATGCGCCGGCAGGTGATGAGCGAGGTTGTCGGCCGGGTCGCCGGCCGCGTGCCGGTCATTGTCGGCATCAGCGAACAAAGCCTGCCGCGGACGATGGTCGAGGCGCGCGCAGCGCAACAGGCCGGCGCCGACATCCTCCTGGCTGCCCCGCCGTGTTGCTATCCGCTGTCGCAAGAATCCCTGGTGGATTACTTTCGCCAGTTATCGGCTGGGACCGAGCTGCCGATGATTGTCTACAACAACGGCGAGACCGGCGTCCTGATCGGGATGGACGGGGCTCGGACCGTCAGCCGGATGCCGGGCATCATCGGCATTAAAGAGACCTCCAATTTCATACAGCTCCAGCAGATGATCAACAATGTGCAGCGTCCCGGGGAATTCGTTATCCTCAGCGGCTCCGAATACCTCTTCGGTCCCGCGCTCCTGATCGGCGCCGAGTCGTGCACGATGGGCGGGCCGGGGAATCTGGTGCCGCAGTGGTGCGCGCGGATGCATCGATCGGCGGCAAACGGTGACTGGGGTGAGGTTGCCCAACAACACCGCAGGCTCGTCGCGTTTTGTGACGCGTTATACGTGATCGGCGATTCGGGATCCGGGATGCTGGATTCCGCGTATTCCGCTGTCCTGGCTGCGCTGTCATTTCTCGGATACGGCAGCGGTCGAGCCGTCTCGCCGCTGCCTGCCCTGACCCCGTCTGAAATCGAACAGGTACACGAAGTGCTCGAAGCTTTCGAGGTGCGCTGACGCCGGGAAACAGTCACTGATTCGGGACGAAGAACGAGTGACCTGCCTGCACCGCTTCATTTTCATAGGCACTGGCGTATCCCACACGACAGTAGCTTTCGTGGAATGTTGGCAGCTTGTCCGCATCCAACTCAACCCCATGGCCGGGGGCATCGTCAATCGCGACCCGGGCGTCAATGATTTCGATCGGCTAGTTTTCGGGGTCTGACCACAGGTTTTTCCACGGCCGCAATGACTTACAAACTTGATCTGCGCGACTTTGGCGCTTAGCGCGCATTTTCAGGGTCAAAAATCAAACGTAACGAAGCAGTTGATCAATGAGTTGTGGTCTTGTTACTTAGAGTTCATTCTTGTACCTGAAAATTGAGCCTAACGGCCATTCTGGGACCTTTTGCTTTTGTAAGTATTTGATGCTCTAAGAAAACCTGTGGTCAGACCCCACCAACATTGGATGAGTTTCGCCGCCGGGATCGCGACCGCGGCGGTGCATGCGGCCGAGCCGATCGACATCGGGTCACGGCGCGAATTGTTCGTTGACGACCATCTCGTTGAACGACGGGAAGGGACCCGTCTGAGGCTTCACCCGCCCAGGCCGGCGGAGATCGCGATCCGGTACGATCAACCCTGGGAAGACCGTGTGTGCAATTATACCACCGTCCTCCAGGACGGCGACACGTATCGGATGTATTATCGTGGAACCTACGGCGAGAGAACCTGCTACGCGGAAAGCGCCGACGGCATCCACTGGCGCAAGCCCGATCTCGGACTGGTATCCGTCGACGGCTCGTCCGCGAACAATGTCATCCTCGTCGACGCGATCAACTTCTGCCCGTTTCTGGATCCGCGGCCGGGGATACCCCGCGATGAACGTTTCAAGGCCAACGCCGCCGAACGAAGCCGGCCCGACGGAGGCCTGGTCGGCTATCTATCGGCTGACGGCATTCGATGGAGGAAATTGAGCGAGACCGTTCTGGTGCCTATGTCGGCGGCGACCGATTTCGACACGCAAAATATCATGTTCTGGTCGGAGGTGGAGCAGGCCTATCTCCTCTACGCGCGCCACATGGCAGGAGGACGCCGGGCGACCATGCGGTCCATTTCGAAGGATTTCCGACAGTGGACCCGTCCGGTTCCGATGACGTACAGCGACACCGACAGCGCCGTGCCGTCCGCGCATTTGTATAACAACCAGACCACACCTTACTTTCGCGCGCCTCACATCTACGTTTCGCTGCCCGGGCGAATCTCTTTTAACGATCCTGTTCACGTGGTCCGCGAGGAGGAGAAGGAGGCCGCGGGCCGGCGAGTGGTCCCCGAGAACCTGCGCCGATTCTATCGGGAACATGTCACCTCGATCCTCCAGGGCGGATTGGGCGATTACTCGGATGGGGTCCTGCTGACTACCCGCGCCGGCACAACCCGCTACAGTTTCAGCTTTCAGGAAAGTTTCGTTCGACCGGGGATCGGGCTGGGCAACTGGACCACGCGCAACAACTACCCGGCCTGTGGCGTGGTACAAACCGGACCCGGAGAAATGTCGATCTATGTCCAGCGACATTACGGCCAGCGGACCGGCCACCTCCAGCGCATGACCCTGCGCCTCGACGGCTTCGCCTCCCTTCACACGCCCTATGAGGGCGGCGAGATGGTGACCAAACCATTGATCTTCGAAGGTCGCGAACTGGAGATCAATTATTCCACCAGCGCCGCGGGCGGCATTCGCGTGGAAATACAGGATATCGACGGACGCCCGGCGCCGGGCTTTTCCCTCGCCGAGAGCGCCAAAATCATCGGCGATGAAATCAGCCGTACCGTGGTCTGGCAAAAGGGCGGCGACGTGAGCCGGGTGGCAGGAAAACCGGTACGGCTCCGGTTTGTCATGAATGACGCGGACCTGTATTCACTTCGGTTTCGGAAGAAATGACCCGCATTCGATCATGGGCTTGACGTATCAACCCCGATGGGAAAGCCTGTTCTCTGTGAAATCACACCGGCAGGGAGGTCTCAACCCGTGTGCCACCGATCCGCCTGAACAACGATTGCGTACTGATCTGTCGCGCGACGAACTCGAACTGTTCCGGAACAACGGTTACCTCAAGCTGCCCGTCACGCTGCCGTCGGACACCGTGTTCGAACTACGCGATACGATCCTCCGGGATGTTCAGGACGCGGTCGAACCGGTCGTTCGCGACGACCGCGGGCACGTGGTGCGGATCAGCCAGGTGTGGAACCGTGGCGGCATCTTTCAACAGGTTCTGGCCTACGATCGGGTTCTTGATTGCCTGGAATCGGTGCTCAGCCCCAACATCGTGCTCACGCTCAACCGCCACAACCACTGCACCCTGCGCACCGCCGGCGCGGGCGGCGAAGGCTGGTGGCATCGCGACGTCAGCCACTGGACACGCACCGTCGTCAGCGTCCTGTTCTACCTCGATGACGCGCCACTCGAGCGGGGCTGCACCCACGTGGTGCCCGGTTCGCACAGGCTGCGCTACGCCCCGCGCGGGGCGGAGGGCGTCGGGGCGTTCGAAGACGAAGGCATCATGCGACAGAGCGTGCCCGTGCCGTGCCAATCGGGCGACATGCTGCTGATCAACGGCCTGATTCTGCACTGCCTTGGAAAGAACCTGACCGACAAGACGCGTATGAGCATGACCGCCGGCTATCACGATGTGGACGAGTTGTACGGGATGAGCAACGACAAATGCGTTCTTGTGCGTGGCGAGCCCGTGTACGAAGGTAACGATCCATCAGCGAAAGGCCGCCATGCCCCGTAAGATCCGCCTGGGCATGTTTCGGGCAGACGGTCATCTGTTTCATTACCTCCCCGTTCTGGCCAAGATCGACATGCTGCGCTTGCGGGAGGTCTGTCCGGCGTGCCACTACTGGTTCGCGGACTGCTATCGGCCGGCGATCGTGGTGCCGAAAGTGGCCCGCGGTTTCGAGGTGACGAAGTTGTGCGATTACGATCCTCACCGCGCCCGGACGGCGGCCGGCGTGTTGGCCAGGCGGCCGGAGGTGGTTGAGGATCCGCGTGACCTGGCCCGCGACGTCGACGCCGTATTTCTCGCCAATTGCGATGAGGACGGAGCGGATCACCTGGAGCTGTCAGAGCCGTTGATCCGTAAAAAGATTCCCACCTTCATCGACAAGCCCTTTGCGCTATCTACCAAGGACGCGGTAGAAATGGTTCGGCTGGCCCGCCGCCACAAAACGCCGATCTATTCCGCTTCGCTGATGAGCGTCGTTGAGCAGCCCGAAATATTGCGCCGACAATTCCGGCGGATCGGTGGTGTCGTGTCCGGTGTCGTGAGCGGGTCGCCGGGCTGGCGCACCGAAAGCGGGCAGGAAGGAGTGATTCACGGAGCATCCCTGGTGCAAGCGGTTTTCGGTAGCGGTGTCAGCTCCGTCTTTTGCCACGGCGACCATCCGGGCCACTATGCTGCGATTGTGTACGAGTCGGGTCTACAGGTAAGCATGCACCTGGCGCAGGGAATCGGGGGGTACACGGTGGAAGTCTTCGGAGCAAATCGGGATCCGAATCCTCGCAGCCTGTACTGCGATATGATCGGAAACGTCGACTACTCGGTGGGCGCCTCCACCATCGCACATCGCTTCAAGCGCATGATCCAAACCGGAAAGCCGCCGCGTGATTACGACGAGATGATCGAAAACGTCGCCGTCTGTGAGGCACTTTTGAAGAGCCGGAAGCTGGGACGCAAAGTAAAGCTTAGCGAAGTCTGGAAGCGGTAGTGCGCAGTTTCCCCTCTACGTAGAGACGACCATGAAGGATCACCTGCCACCGGTACCGCTCGACAACATCACGGTGACAATCACCTCGATCGAAACATCCCGTCCTCTCGACATCTTTCCGAACCTGGTCCTTTGCCGGGTTCACACGGACCAGGGGATTGTCGGGTGTGGCGAAAGTTACTACTTGCCGGAAGCGATCGAGGCGATCATCCACGAATGGGCGTGATCTCCGCTTTGTTAAAAAACCGGCGTAGCCCGCTCTTGGACAAGCTGAGAATCGAGCACGTCTCCTTGAACGACAACACTCTATTAACGCTGCCGCCGAAATCATCCGCGGGGTCCCGATCATAAAGGCAGGCAATGGCCTGCTGAACAAGGTGATCGGGAAACCCAAACGATGCAATTACACCGAGCAGAACATCCTGATTCACCGAGAGCTCCCTCATGTCCTTGGCCCTTCGCGTCCCCGATCGAGACAGTTGGGGTCGCATGGCGGTATGGTAGCGGATCTTCTCTTCCGTCGTCCGGCATTTGCCCTTCATTCGTCTGACTCCTTTGGCTAAGGTCCTCAGACTAATATAGTTCATGGGCCAGTTTTCTGTGGCCCAACCAGGACCGCCACACCAGCGACCACAAGGATAGGAACAATGACAAACCACACAACCACGCCATTGCTTTTGATTGTATCGATGCTGGCCAGTGCCCCTGTCGCGTCGGCGCAGTGGACCAACTCACTGAAACCGACCGGCGATCCGGGGCCGGAACTGACGCTCGCCACCGACGGCAGGACGGACTACAGAATCGTCGTGCCGATCAAGCCGACCACTCAGGACGCCAAGGCCGCCGATGAGCTGGCGCGTTGGCTGAAGAAGATGACCAGCGCGGAGTTCCCGGTCGTGGAAGAGACACAGGACTTCACGCCTTCAGACCGCGAGATCAGTGTCGGCCGAACGATGCTACGGCAAGCGGCGCAGCTGCCCGAGAACGAGGCGGACCTGAGTGACGAAGGGTATGCGATTGCGATCAGGGGCAAGACGCTGTTCCTGTTCGGCGGAGAGCGGCGCGGGGCGATCGTGGCCGAGGAATCGCTAACCGTCTGCAATCCGAACTGCGGTCATACGCTGGTCGCCGACGAGGACGCTTCGGCCGGCTACACGGCTCGCTTCGGCAACACCTATTTCAACACGGACTTCGCCGTGAACTGGATCCTGCCGCAGGAACTGCACAACAATGGCGTGACGTACATGCTACGGGTGCGGGTGCGCCTGGACACAAGACGGGCGACCGCGGTCTCGGCTTCCGTGCCGGCGTGTGGGACCTGACTCAGCCGTTCAAGACCATCGAGCTGGCCGGTCGCCCGCGCAACGGGTCGGTCGAACCGACGCTCGTATTGCACAAGATCTGGGACGCCAAGGACGTGTCCGGCGATACATATCAGTGGTATGAAGTGGGCACGTGCACCATCACTCAGCCGGTGGCTTCCGATCCCGGCCGCGTGCGCGTGTTCATCGGCGGCGTGAGTAATCCGACCGGCGATGTCAAAGGCGGCTTCTTCGACCGCGCCGAGCTGATCCCCATCAATGCCTACAAGCCGAAACAGTCACCCCCGTAGAGACACGGGTTACGGCGTTGGCCCCGACAAATGAAAGGACAGGAAGTATCTTGCCATCGCGCAGGCTTCGAACCGCTTCGGCAGACCGGGTACGGGATCGGATTTCACCGCATTGAGGACAGTTCCAGCCTCGTGGGCAGGGACGCAATGCTCACGATCACGTTCGATGGATCCGGAACAGTTGACGGCACCACTCAATACATCAACGGGGTTGCGCTTCCCGTGGGTCCCAAGTCGGATGGAATGAATGGCAGCATTGCGAATTCGGGTGTCCTGAAACTGGGCCATAACAATGCCACGGCCTGCTGTGGCGGCAATGAAGGCCAAGGCATCGATGCCAACATATATTTCGTCGAGATCTACGACCATGTGTTGACAGCCCAGGAGATCACCGACCGCTGGAATAACGGCTCGCCCGCCCGGGCCACCGTCTCGCCCGACCGACCGAGCGTCACAATTGACACGTTCGGTTTCGCCGACACCATCGGTTACGAGATCACGAGCGTCACCGGAATTTCGTACCAGCTCCAGTCCTCGGTCGATACAAATACAATGGTCTGGGATGACGCGGGAGGTCCCCTCGAAGGGATCGGAGGCGCCATGACCCTGTTCGATCCGAACGGGCATGATTCGAATAGGACGTACCGGGTAGTGGGGCTGTAGGTTTGATCTTGGGTATTGGGTATTCGAAATTGCGTAGTCATTACAAGAAAGTCAAAAAAATGAAGCCATATACACTTCGATGCTTGCTTGCTGTTGCGGGTTTGACCATCGCATTCACCTTCCCCGCCGGCGCGGCGCGGATTCTTTATCTCGATGCGGCTGCACCCGGGGCGAGTCCCACCACGCAGTGGGACGATTTGAGCGGCAGCGGGTATCACTTTGCAAACGATGCGAGCCCGACGAACCAGGCCGTCTACAACGCCGCGAATCTGAGCTACGATTTCAACGTGGCCAGCCGGATGGTAGGCACCGGGGACGAGTCGCTGTTCGACTTTGACACCCCGTTCGGCAATTCCCCGAGCGGAGATCCGTTTACGATCATGGCCTATGTTCAGCAGATTTTTTCTTCCGAGCAATCCATGCTCATCGTGTCCAAGACAACCGAGCCGGGGAATGGCCAGTTTCTCGGTTGGACGTTCGGAGGGAACGGGGATTTCGCGACTCGTTTCGACTTCAATATGCAGCCCAGCAACAACGTGGAACGGCTTTACGTTCGTACGGAATCAGGACAATCGGGTCCCCCGCCCATGCTCCTTACACTGACTCACAACGGACTGGGGGTCCCTTCCCTGGGCGATATGAAATGGTACGTAAACGGCTCGGAAGTACCCCTGCTCATCATGGGCAACGAAAACAATTTTATCGGAAGCGTGGTCAATGACGAGCAACTCGTCCTCGGCGATGAAGACGTCGGTTCCGTAGGAGTAGCCAATGGCTGGTCCGGATCTCTCTTCTTCCTGGAAATCTACGACCATGAGTTGACGGCGCAGGAAGTGGCGGCCCGGTGGCACGGCGGGGACGTCATCCGCCCGGGGGTGCTTTCCAACCTCGTGCCCTCGGTGCAGGTGATCGAAACAAAAGGAGCCATGACGTTCGACACGTTCGCCGGTTTGACGTACCTCATCCAGCAATTGGACGATCCGGCGATCGATAACTGGACGACGACCTCCACGCTCATCGGCACTGGAGGGGTGATGACCGGCTTCGACGCCGATCCTCCCGGGTCTCCCGGCAGAACTCTCCGGTTCGCGATCGAATAGCAGCCTGTGCGTGAGAAACGTCTTTGCATGATTTCGATTTCAGCATGGCGGGGACTTGACAAAATTCTACATAGCAGACGTGGCAGTCCGTCGCTGCTCCCGTGTCATCCTTCAAAATAGGGATGCAATTCGAGCAGGCCGATGAACGGCCACCCACCAGAATCCGCAAAAGCGGCCGTAGTCGCAGGTGTGCAGCCAGAAGAGGGGCCGAGGTAGTTGGGTGGCGTACCAGGCCCTGCCCTCGGGCCAGCTGCCGGTGGCAGGCGGGCCGAAAAAGTGGAGAGTCGGCTCGTCGTCCAGTTCCCTCAGAACCCACTGCGCGAACCTCCGGGAGGCCGTGGCCCTCGGGGTCCTGGATAAAAACCCGGACTCGGCGTGACCCTCGATCCCGCCGCACTGGCCCGCTGCCACGAACGCTTCGTGAAACACGGATCGCTCGACCACGCCTGAAGCCCAGCCGGTGCCATCGCACCACCATGCCGGGCTTCACGATGAGCAGTGCAGCCTGCCAGTCGGGCCAGAGTTTGGAGAGCCAGACCCAGAAGATCCGCTCCCGCCGTCGCAACCGGGGCCGCTTGGCGATCCGCTGCTGAGCTGCCAATTGCTGGCGCAGGGCCAGGTTCTCCGCTGCAAGTGCCGCTCTGTCCCTGAGCAGCGGGGAGCGTTGGCACCACCTGAACACGACGCTCGGTGGCGTACCCTACGTGGCCGAGGCCGTGCCGCTCGATATCGCCCGCCACGAATTTTCCGGCCGTCAACACAATGTGCCGTTCGTCGTGCACACCCACCGGCTGGGAGACTATGGAAGAATATCGACAACGACCCTGTTGCTGGATGTTCCGGCGTTCCCCAGCGTGGACGGATCCGAGCCCCTGATCGAAATCCTGGACCAGGCCGGAGAGACCATCCACCATAAGTTCAAGGGCGACACACAAATCTTCTCGCTGATCTGCCGAATCCGCGACGAGTTCGGCGCCCGGGACGCGAAGCGAATTCTTTACTACGAAGGTGTCGAGCAATATGCCGTCATTGCGCCGACATCAAAGGATTGCTACGCGACGCTCTTCCTCCACCCCACCAACGGCGTGCTCGCCTTTGTATGCAATCGCTCGATCGAAGAACAGCGCGTGCACCTGACGTTCGGTATGGGCGCCCTGGGCCTGGACAGCCGGGACGTGGAAGTCCGGGACACTATGTACAACCGGACCCTCCCCATGGAGGCCGACGGAGGGGTATCCCTGGACCTGGATTCTGAGCGGTGGACTTATCTATGGCTCAAGCCCGGGGTCTAAAAGGATGCATGTTCGTTGACATCGGGCCGGGATATCTTATACACGAACGACTTGTGATTCAATGAGGAGAATGCATGCAATGAAATCTCGTGGAAAATTGGTTCGATCCGGAATCTATCAATTCTGTCTCCCGGTCGCGGCAGCGTTCGTTCTCGCGTTGGCTTCCGGTTGCGGAGAAAATCGAAGTGCCTCCACCTCACCGTCGGAAGACGGCGCGGCCGTCGTCGACGAAACCTCGATGCAACTTCGGATTGCGGTTATTCCTAAGGGGACAACCCACGAATTTTGGAAAACCGTGGAGGCCGGGGCGCGGAAAGCGGGCGAAGAGCTCGGAGTCAACGTCACCTGGGTCGGCCCCACCAAGGAAGACGACCGCGCACAGCAGATCCAGGTTGTTGAAACCCAGATTCTCAATCGCATGGACGGGATCGTGCTCGCGCCTCTGGACGCGGAAGCGCTTCGCCGCCCCGTGCAGGAAGCGGTCGAGAAGAAAGTACCGGTTGTCATTTTCGACTCCGGCCTGAACAATGCAGACGACCTCATCGTCAGCTTCGTGGCAACCGACAACTTCAAGGGCGGTGAGCTGGCCGGCCGCAAGATGTCGGAATTGCTCGGGGGCAAAGGCCGCGTACTTCTACTCCGGTACCAGGAAGGATCATCCAGCACCGATAAACGGGAAGAGGGCTTTCTTGCCGCGGTTCAGGAAGCCGCCGGCATCGAGGTCATAAGTTCGGAACAGTACGGCGGCGCAACCTCCGCGGAAGCGCAGCAGGTCAGCGAGAATCTCTTACTTCGGTTCACGGAGGGAGATCTGTTGAAGGCGGACGGCATCTTCTGTCCCAATGAATCTACCACCTACGGCATGCTCCAGGCACTCCGGCGAAACCGGCAGGCCGGGAAGGTGAAGTTTGTCGGATTCGACGCCAGCGACCCCCTCGTCGAGGGCCTGAAAGCGAACGAAATCCATGGCCTCGTGCTGCAGAATCCTTTTGCCATGGGCTTCCTGGGCGTTAAAACCATGTTGCAGCACCTCGCCGGTATCCACGTGAATGGACGAATCGATACCGGCGTCGAGTTTCTGACCATGGAAAATCTCAACAGCGAAGAGATGCAGGCGATTTTGAACC
>Ga0310123_10000585_pt1 | contig 32195 bp, 28 predicted proteins | sample CB6_AW_1057_MG_FD_203505 | JGI IMG/M metagenome (GOLD analysis project Ga0310123, IMG submission 203505) | Marine microbial communities from Western Arctic Ocean, Canada - CB6_AW_1057 | ecosystem: Environmental > Aquatic > Marine > Oceanic | place: Canada: Western Arctic Ocean | collected... | reverse complement strand
CATATTTACAGATCCACCGCTCAACACCGGATACCGATATGACATCTATCACGACGTGCGTTCTGAGAATGAGTGTCAAAAATGGTGCTGCAAGTGAATGTCAGGATTTTATCGAGTTTAAAAGATCCACCGGCACCTGCGGACTGGCAATCGGTGATGAGTACGCAGCTGAGTCGAAGGTCCTTGCTGAACACAACATTGAATTGGAGTGTCGAAATTAGGTTTATTGGTACTACACTTTCGACATAAATTGCGAGCTACTTCACTCGCAATTTATTGCAGTTTTGTGAAACATAACAGAAATTCAGGACGGCGTGACTGATAAATGACCTGGAAAAATCCAACGCAGTCAGATCACTCACGTTTTTCCCAATGTTCGAAATCGAACTTCCGACTTGGCTGATGATACGAAAATGGAATCGCGATCGATTACTTTGGCGTTAGGAGGTGGTGGAGCACGTGGAGTCGCCCATCTGGGTGTCATCGAGGTGCTTCTAGACGCCGGTTATACGATCGAGCGGATTGTTGGCATCAGTATCGGCAGCCTGGCCGGAGCAGTCTATGCGTTCGAACCGGACATCAAGCGGGCGCAGCAGATCATACTGAAGTACGTACTCTCGCCAACGTTTCAGCATCACCAGCAAGTCCTCTTCGGTGTCAGGCCAACAGCCGACGACCAAACGACGGGCGGAGTGTTCAGTTGGTACAATCGTATAATGGATTATTTGCGAGCCAACCGGCACTTTCACCGAGTCGCGACCAGACCCGCTTTGCTGCCCGGCATCATTTTACAAGACGTCGTCAATAATTTGCTCCCCGACGCTGACATCGCCGATGCGAATATCCCACTGAGTATCGTAGCCGTCGATTTGCGGAGCGGTCATAACGTGATCCTCGAAAAAGGACCCGTTCGTGATGCGGTACGAGCGTCCTCGTCGCTTCCGGGGATCTGGCCGCCGGTGAAATTCGATGATATGCTGCTTTGTGACATTGGCGTGTTCTACTCGCTGCCAACAACGCTAGCTCGCTCGTACTCACCACGGTGTCTGGTCGCAATCGACATTAGTACTGAATTGAAGCGTTTGCCGCACTGTGATACCGCTATGGACGTCTTAATGCGCATGGATGAAATTGGCGAAGCCCTATTTCGAAAGCATGTCATTGAGGAAGCTGATTTGGTCATCCATCCCGACTTATCAAGTATTGAGTGGTTCGATTTTTCATCTCCTGAGGACGCGCTGCAGGCCGGCCGCGAGGCTGCACGAAAAACATTGCCCCAATTGAATACAACGTTCGCATATTAAAATGCTGGATACACATTGACGAGTCTCTGAATGTGTTACGCCTGCTGTGAAATGCGTACTAACCGTTCGGCCAATTCACGTGGCTGCTCGACACCCGAAATATCAATCGCCGTGCATTCAATTAGGTTTCGGAACCACGTGTGCTGACGTTTCGCAAATTGTCTCGTTCGTGTTTGAATCTGTTTAAGCGCCTCGTCAAGATTGATATCGCCCTCAAGGTAATCGATGATCTCCTTATATCCTAGGGCTTGACGTGCCGTGCGACTTAGAGAATTTCCTTCGGAAACAAGTTGCTGCACTTCCTCAACTAATCCGGACGAAATCATGGATAGAACACGACAATTAATCCTGTCGTACAACCATTCACGCGGCGGCGACAGCCAAAACACGTGCCGTGGACGCTGATCGGACGGCAGGGGAGATTGTTGTTGCTGCTGTGAAAGTGTTTGTCCGGTCGCGCGATATACTTCCAGGGCACGAATCAATCGCCGAGTATCATTTGGATGCAACGACGCTGCCGCATTCGAGTCGATGTTGCTCAGCAGTTGGTGCAAGTACCGTGGCTCATGCTCGATAGATTCTTGTTCCAACTGCCGCCGGTACTGCCAGTCGGCGGGTGGACTGCGGAACACACCGCGCAGGATGCTTCGTAAATACAATGCCGTTCCGCCAACGAACAATGGAATGCGCCCACGTCCAAGGATAGCCCGGCAAGCCGATTCTGCAGCCACGACATATTCAGCCAAGCTGTACTTTTCATGCGGCTGAATGATGTCAATCAGGTGATGAGGAACGCGGCAACGCGATTCGTGCGTCGGTTTAGCCGTACCGATGTCCATCCCGTGATAGAGTGACATAGAGTCCAACGAAACGATTTCAGCATCCAGCAGCTCGGCCAACTCAATGCTAACTTCGCTCTTGCCGCACGCCGTCGGTCCGGTAAGGAACCAGCATTTATGTAGGATTTCTAAGTCGAAGTACATGCCGTTATTTGGTAGCGGGTCAGTTTGAACTGACGCGTGTCCCGACCATCACAGCTCCTTTATTCACTGTCCGATTCGTCGTCTCCGTCGTCACGTCGTGCCGTCATCCACCAGCCCCAAACGAAATAATGAAATAAACCGAAGAACAAGAAGGCCCAAATAACCAATAGTATTCCGAATAGCCCCGGCATCACCATGGCCATCAATGCCAGCAAACCGCCAGCGACGAGCATGAGCCCGACTAATGCCAACAACGTACCAGCGTTTGGCTGACCATTGGTGCTTCGAGAGGCGTTCATGAAAATCGTTCCCAAGACTGCCTGATGCCACTCTTGAACTACCTATAACCGCGACCCATTTCTCCTCTGTCGTACCAGCGTTAGAGTTTTATCTTACGGTACGGAAGCTGGTGCAACCAATCCAAATAGCTCACGGGCATTCTTCGCTGTTTGCGCAGCCATTTCCTCAAGTGTAATTCCGTGAACTCTGGCCAAACATTCACATGTGTGGCGGACGTGGCACGGCTCGTTTCTTTTGCCGCGGTGCGGCATTGGAGCCAGATACGGCGCATCTGTTTCAACCAGCAGCCGATCCAATGGTATTTGTGCGGCCACGGCTCGCAATTCTTCGCTCTTCTTGAACGTCACTATACCGGCGAACGAAATAAACAGCCCCAGATTAAGGCACTCGCAGACCATCTGCATGTCGCCCGTGTACGAATGCATCACGCCTCGAAGAGTTCCCATTTCGGCCGCTGTACGCAGTGCGCTCACAACGTCGGATTCGGCGTCACGGCAATGCACGACGAATGGAAGGTCGTGTGTTCTGGACAGTTCGATATGCCGCTTAAAGTATTCAATCTGCTGCTCAAACGGAGTGTAATCCCGATAGCGGTCCAATCCGGTCTCGCCAATCGCTACGACTTTGGGTTGTGTCACCAATTGTTCGATGACTTCCCAATCGCACGGTTTAGCCTCGGTCACGTAATTCGGTTGAATTCCAATGGTGGCGAAGACGATTCGATGGGCCTGGGCCAATTTGACAGCTTGCCGGCTGCTTTCTGCAGTTGTACCAATCGTGACGATTGCCGAAAGTCCGGATTTCACGGCGCGTGCAACGACCTGATCGCGATCCAGATCGAATGCCTCTTCATCCAAATGGGCGTGCGTGTCGATCAATTGCATGATCAAGCCACACTGTTGGCGGAGGGGGAATGGGCCAGATCCTGCAATACGGTCAGGTTTTGACACTCGTCAGCCAATGCCTGCTCAAGGATTGCCACAGCGTCCGCATCGCCGGCACATTTCTGAATTGACTGTTCCACTTCCTGAATTAGTTTCTGCTCGCTGTCGACAAGTTGGGTGAGCAAATGATCGAGCGCTAGGTAGTGCAGGGACGTGTAATTGGTCGGAAACGTTCCGAAGTCGACCGTCACTTGCCGCGAGTCAAGGTAGGCAGTCAACCGAGCAATGTGAGTCTTCTGTCGAGCAATCAACTGCCTGATCGATTCCTGCTTTGGCGCCGCTTTGGCAGCGGTCCATGGAAAGCATTCCCCAACGTACTGCAACAGGCTTCGAGTCAGACTGATCAAAACCTGATTCAGTTGTGTATGTTCGTCCATGGATTCGAATTCGACAGACTCCTACCGGAATAAAACAGACGCGACACTGTTGGCTGTTTGGCTCAGCCCATCCATAAACAATCTTCCACCCATACCCAGTACCAATATCGGCAGTGTGATCATCGTCACATAGAGTCCAATTGGTTTGAAAGGCAAGTCGACAATCGGGGCTCTTTCCGGACGATCTGTCATGAACATCGCCCTCAAGACCCGGACGTAATAAAACAAACTGAAGACCGTGTTCAGACTGCCAATCACCAGAATTGCCCACATTGATGTGTGAACGTTGCCTGCTTCAAACAATGACGCGAAGATCATGAACTTCCCGATGAACCCTCCCAACGGAGGCATGCCAACCAAGCTGAATAAGCAAATGCCCATACACACACACAATAGCGGCGCTTGTTGAGCCAATCCGTCATAATCTTTAATTTCCTCGCTGAATATTTCGTTGCGGATCAAGGCCACGATGGCGAAAGCGCCCAAGTTCATGAACAGGTAGACGCACAGGTAGTACAGGAGACCTTCGACACAGCGACGTGCTTCTGTGTTTCTCCAGTCCGCATCGAACCCTCCGCTGAACGGAGCATTCAGGATCACCAACAGCGCGGCGACCGCCATCAGCATGTACCCGGCATGCGCGATTGTCGAATAGGCGAGCAACCGTTTGATGTTTGTTTGCGCGTAAGCGGCCAGATTTCCAAAGGTGCAAGTGACAGCCGCAATGACGCCCAGTCCAATGCCTAACGAGAGATAGACGCTTTGCAATCCTTCTGTTTCACCTCCGACAAAGGCCATGCAGAATCGCACCAACAACGCGAACGCAGCAGCTTTGGACGCAACAGACAGGAACCCGGCCACCTCGGCCGAAGCACCTTCAAATGCATCAGGACACCAGAAATGGAACGGCACGACGGACAGCTTGAACGCCAATCCGACCAGGACCATCATAATCGCCAATACAACCGCCCGGACGTTTGGATTCGACATTCCCACTTCGGACTGACCGGCCAAAAGGTCGCTCAACCGAGCCGCCAGCTCCGGAAAGTTCGCGGTACCTAACAGTCCAGCCAACAAACTAATGCCATACAACATAACCCCAGCAGTGCCCGCTCCGTAAACGACGAATTTCAGCGACGCCTCGCTGCTCTGGCGCCGCCCTTTCAGAAATCCGACCATCACGTAACTGGGCACGCTGGCCATCTCGACGCCCAAAAACAAGATCAGCAGATGATTAGCACTCACCATTAACATCATGCCGATCACTGCTCCGAACAGCAGGGTGTAAAAGTCGGGACCGTCTTCGGTGTCCGGAATCCCGCTCAAGACCGTCAGTGCGATGACCAGAATCAAAAACAACAGCAAAAATACTCGGAAAAAGACCGTGAACTGGTCGAAGACCAACAGGCCTGTAAAGAATGAAGCGGGAGTGTGAATGCTCCCCTCATCCAAATTCATCAAATAATAAAGTCCTTGAAAAATCCACCCGAACAGTCCTGAAGGTTGAGCACCGTCAGACTGCAAAAAAGTGAACTGACCGAATGCAAAGACAAAAGCGATCAGAGAACCGATCAAAGAGACCCAATACGTGGGCAGCCGACGATCGGCATTAAGCAATCGCACGAATAACAGCGCGATGATCGTTACGCAGATCACCAATTCGGGCGCAAAGCGTCCTAATGACGTCCTCGTCGTTTCCTGGATCAGAAGATCGACGATTGACTCAAAGTTCATTGTGGTTCAGTTTCATACCGTCACCGCAACTCCATCAGCTGCGGTTAATTTTCCAACACACCCAATCCAGCGGACGATACGGCCGATTCGAGTGAGTCAACCAGGTTCTCGATGGATTCATCCATCAGGTAAAACATCACGTTAGGATATACGCCCAACAAAACTGCAAAGAAAACCAAGACCACGGCAATCGCTGCCTCACGCGTAGTAATGGGCGAAAGACTTTCTGCATGCGGCCCCTTGTATTCTGGTCCCAGAAACACTCGTTGGATGGTCCATAAAATGTACCCCGCCGTTAGGATCACACCCGCCGCCGCAATGATGGCCAACACCGGGTGGAAGTTCCAGGCGCTCAATACGACAAAGACCTCGCCAATGAATCCGCATAATCCCGGCAAACCCAAGGCGGCAAAGAAAATTCCGATCGACAAACCGGTGTAAAGCGGCATCAATCTGGATAAGCCACCGAACTGGTTTAAGTCCCGATGATGCACTCGATCGTAAAGCACACCAACCATGAAGAACATGCCGGCCGACGAGATTCCGTGAGCCAGCATCTGGAACATGGCTCCATTCATACCCATCTGCCAATAATTAGTCCCCGCCACATCGTGAATCTTCCAGACAGCGATTCCGATGAGCACGTAGCCCATGTGGCTGACGGAACTGTACGCGACCAGCCGTTTGAAGTCCGTCTGTGCCATGGCGGCAAACGCGCCGTAAATAATGCTGATTGCTCCAATGGCCACCAATGTGTAAGCCGCCTGCAGTGCTCCTTCTGGACATATGGGAAATGCAATCCGAATGATGCCATAGCCGCCCATTTTGAGTAGGACGCCAGCTAAGATCATGCTTATTGGCGTGGGGGCCTCGACGTGGGCATCCGGCAACCAGGTATGAAATGGAAACGTTGGAATTTTAATGGCAAACCCGATAAACAACAGTATGAATGCAATGATCTGCATGTTCGGGATATATTCATTCCACGAGATTCCGTCGACTTTTCCCTGTCCGATCGCCATGAGCGTCATCATATTGAACGTCGAGCCTTCGGGAAGTTTCGAACTGCCAAAGTAGAACATCAGAATCGCAATCAGTATCAACACACTGCCGAATAGCGTGTATAGGAAGAATTTCATCGCCGCATACTCTTTGCGAGGTCCGCCCCAGACGCCGATCAGGAAATACATCGGCAACAGCATGACTTCCCAAAAGACGTAGAACAAAAAAAAGTCCAACGCCAAAAAAACCCCCAACATGCCTGTTTCCAACAGCAGAAACAGGCTCAGATAACCGCGTACCATTTTGTCAATGTTCCACGATGCCAACATGGCCAACATGCTGATCAGACTAGTCAGCAAGATCAACGGAACGCTGATACCGTCGTAGCCCAATCGGTAGTTGATATTCCAGTTGCTGATCCAAGGATATGCGATTCCACGCTGCCCATCTTCCAGGACCGGCTGAATGCCGCCGTCGGTGGGGTCGTAGGCATTCCACAAGAACAACGTCAGGACGAATGTCAACGCCGTAACGCCGAACGCAAAGGTCTTCATCTCTTCGACAGATTTCTTGTCGAAGACCCACAAACCAAAGGCTCCTAGAGTCGGAGCAAAAATGATTGCGGTTAGCAAGACTGTGTCATTCATTGTTTTTTGATATTTCTATGACCGACTTCATCAAAGTTTTTTAGTCCGACTACTTCGGGAAGAACACAAAGAGCAATAGAAACAATCCCACCACGCCGATGGCAATAAACATGACGTATTGCCGCAATAATCCGGTCTGAAGGACACGCAACGACCGCCCGAAAGCGAATGTGACATTGCCAATCGAATTCACCAGACCGTCGATCACGACTTCATCGAAACGGCGATCCCAATTGGAGACGTCAACTCCCGTTTTCACTGTTCGGTGCAAAAATGCGTCGATAATCCCACGATCGATCGCCACACACCATCCAGCAATGATATGTGCTGGCTTGACGAACATCACGTCGTATAGCTTATCGAACTGCCATTTCTGAACCAGAAAGCGGTACACACCCGCGAATTGGCGTTTGACGTCCTCGGGATTCAGAATTTTTATTCCGTAAAAGGCGTAAGCCATCAATGTTCCCAGACAAGCAACAACAAGCGCGTAGGCGCCAGCCGTCATATGGACGGCACCAACTTGCTTATGTGTGGGCAAGGCGATTCCGGACACTCCGATGGTTCCCGCCGCGATGCCAGCCGGCTCACTGTCCGCCAGTAGACGAAACAAGTATCCGTGCTCCCCGCCCACCGCACAAAATGCAGCGAAGACCGCCAAAACGACCAGTGGTCCTGTCATTACCCATGACTGTTCGTGGACGTGTTCGTGCAGTTCCTGATCACGAGGCTCGCCGAGGAACGTGTAGAACCATAACCGAAACATATAAAATGCGGTGATGCCGGCAGTGATCAAAGGGACAAAATACAGAAGAAAATGTGACGAATTGAGTCCGAAGAACGCCAGCGACGTGGCCATGATCGCATCTTTCGAATGGTATCCGGAAAACGCAATCACTCCTGGAATCGCCAATCCGGAAATGGCGATCACTCCGACCAGCATCGTAAAGGCCGTTACCGGCATTTTACGCCATAGCCCTCCCATGCGAGTCATTTCTTGCTCGTGATGACAACCGATGATCACGCTACCAGAGCAAAGGAACATCAGCGACTTGAAGAACGCATGCGTGATCAAATGAAATAAGCCGGCCACCCATCCGGCCACGCCGATAGCCAGCATCATGTAACCGAGCTGGCTAATAGTCGAATACGCCAGGACGCGTTTAATATCGGTCGCTACAATGGCAATCGTTGCCGCCACGAACAGCGTAATGCACCCGACGTACGCAATTGTCAGCAAGACTTCCGGCGTGAAGATCGGAAAGAAGCGTCCCGCCAAATACACGCCCGCCGCAACCATCGTTGCGGAATGAACGAGCGCCGAAACCGGCGTCGGGCCTTCCATGGCGTCCGGCAACCAGGTCTGCAGCGGAAACTGAGCACTCTTGCCCACGCAGCCTGCGAAGATACCGATGCCGGCGGCAACCAATAGCATGTACTCAATGCCTATTGGCTGTTGGTTATGAGCGTTGACGAGTCGGTGCCCCTGACCGTCCTGTAGGTAGACCACGTCCCCTTCACGGTCGAGCTGTCCGTCGGCAGTACGCACCATTTGGAACAGTCCTGGCCGCGATTGCGACACACTGTCGTACTCGTAAAATTGAAATGTGCCGCACCAAGTCCAGATGATCATCAACCCAATAATGAATCCAAAATCGCCAACGCGGTTGACGATAAACGCCTTGTTCGCCGCAGTGCTGGCCGAATGCCGTTCAGTGTAAAAACCGATCAGCAGATAGCTACAAATTCCGACCAGTTCCCAAAACACGAACACCATGAATATGTTGCCGGCCAGTACTAAACCCAACATCGAGAAACAAAACAGCGACATATAGGAGAAGAACCGATAGTATCTTCCTGGCCGATGCATATGGCTTCCATTGGCCAGGTGCACTTCATGGTCGATGTGGTCATCCGTCAACTCGTCACTCATGTAACCGAGCGCGAAGATATGGATACATGTGGCGACTAGCGTCACCATCATGAACATCACCAGCGTCAGGCTGTCGATGTAGTAATCGATGGCGATTTCCAAATCGCCGAACAAAGCCAATTGGTAGTACTGGCCCGAGAATGATTTCTTGATTGCTGTGGCTGCTTCGGACGAACCGTGACCTGAATGTTTGGCAGCATTAGGTTCCTCATAGAAGTGGGTTGCGGACACGGGCGCATGAAGTTCCAATGCCGCCCAATCGGTCACCGCTCCCCAGCGAACAAAGGCGATTGAGCTACACACGAACCCGGTCGCGATGCACACGACTGCCATATGAGCTGCCGTCTTGCTCAACCGAGTTCCCCAGTAGCCGCCAAAGATTTCAATAAAAAACCCCAACAGCGGCAGCAGCCAAGCGACGGCCAGCCAAATCCCAAGTTCGTGACCTATTGATTCCACTGATACACTAACTCTCATCGACTGAACTTGACCACACGGTCTTTGCTAACCTCGCAGCTCATTCCCGCGGTCGACGTCAATCGTCAAATGGTTGTTATAAAAATTCAATGCGATAGCCAATGCTACCGCAGCTTCCGCTGCCGCCAATACGATGACGAACAATGAAATAATCTGTCCGTCTAAACCCAATGCCGTGTACCGCGAAAACGCAACAAAGTTGACATTGGCTCCGTTCAAAACCAATTCCACTCCCATCAGGACGCCGATACCGTTGCGTTTGCTCGCCATACAAACGATGCCCGTGACGAATAACACGGCTCCCACGAGCAGATACGGCTTGAGTCCAATTTCACCCATTCGTTGCATCCTCACCAAATTTAATTTTCGGTGTCAGTTGAAGCGACACGTCGTTTTGCCCGCGCCAGGTAGGCGGCACCGATCAGCACAACCAGAAGATGGACCGAGATGATTTCAAACGGTAGTAGATAGCCAGTGCTCAACGACCCGTCCGCAGCTCCTAGGTCCTTGTCGGGTCGAAACCCAAGAAGACTCAGACCCAGACCGCGTGCAGTGTTCCCTGCGCCAGGTTCGTTGAAACCGTCCGGAGTCACGATGGTTTCATTCCAATCGACGGCAACAACGGTCACAAAGATCATCGCCAAAAATACACAGCCAATGCCGGCCGCCATTATTCCTTGTCCAGGCGGAATTTTAAGTCTCAAGTATGGTCCGCTGGCAGTTAGCATAACCCCAAAAATCAACAACACCAATGTGCCGCCAACGTATACCAACATTTGCGTTGCCGCGACAAAATCGGCGTGCAATAAAAAGAACAATCCTGCCGTCGATCCCAATGACACGATCAGCCAAAACGCCATCCGGACAATGTTCTGACTAACCACAACCGCGACCGCGGAAGCGCAGGTGGAGATGGCGAACAGCGAGAACAACACGTGCTCGCCAGACATCATTCACTCCTTTTCACAATGAGGGTTGCGTCAACAGACATTGGCTGCAGTGTATCTGAATTGCTCATCATACTCCGACCCGGAATCCGATCAATCCGCGAGGAAACACTGGAACGTATCGTGTTCTTGTCGACGAGATCCAAAAATACTGTCGTCCGGCCAAAAATGGCTGATAGCAACAACGGCCATACTGTTGCGCCAAAAAACAAGAAGCAACTGATTGGAATCAAATACTTCAAACACGTCATCATGACCTGATCGATGCGCAACCGAGGTAACGTCCAACGCACCCAAATCTGCACAAATACCAACAGCGACGACTTCGAAATAAAGACAAACATCCCCATTAAATTCAGGAAGTACTTACCCGCTGGTGTTGTCACTTCGCTAATCGGAATTCCAATATGCCAGCCACCCAAGAACAGCAAGACCGCGATGCCGCTGACGACAAACATGCTGGCATACTCGGCAAGGAAGAAGAGCGACCACCGCATCCCGCTGTACTCAGTCAGAAATCCGGCAACCAATTCACTTTCGGCTTCCGCCAAGTCAAACGGCGCCCGCTTGCAACTGGCCGTCGCACAGACGAAATAGGAAAAAAATGCCATGAACGTAAATGGATCATGAAACACGAGCCAATTTGCAAAAAACCAGCCGGACTGCATCTGTCCAATTTCTCCTAAATTCAACGATCCGGCCGCGATAATCGGAATGATGGCACAGATGGCCATGGGAATTTCGTAACTGACCATTTGAGCGGCTTCGCGCATAGCACCGAACAGCGCCCACTTCGATCCACTGGAATAGCCGGCCAGAATCACGCCCAGGACTTCCAGCGACATGATGGCCAAGATCAGAAATAAACCGATGTCGGATGCCACCGCGACCCAACCATCGGAAAACGGCAGCACTATGAATGCAGCGAACGTGGCAACGACGACGATGTACGGAGCCATCCGAAACAGCAACCTGTCTGCTGCAGCCGGAGCCAGATCTTCCTTTTGAATTAATTTGACGCCGTCGGCCAGCGTTTGGAGCCAGCCGAACCGCCCACCCACTCGAGTCGGCCCCAAACGATCTTGAATCCGCCCCGAAATCTTACGTTCCGCCCAAATGAACACTCCGGCCGGCAAACCGAAGAAAGCTCCCAACAACGCCACGTGAACCAACGCCGCCAGGATCATCGCACCGGCACCAGGCTGTGCGTTCGGATAAAACAGACGTTCTTGAAAAAATCCGGCCAGATGCATATCACCGGCGGCCAGAATAATTGTCATCGCCATTCCTTGTCGCTTGGAGTCTGCTTGCTTTGACGAACGGAATATCTCCCCAAAAATCGATTCTATCGTATATCGTCTCACACGCAGTCGCGTAGTAGTTGTGCAGTCAATCCGTTTCCAATGGGCTCAATTATCTACTAAGGGTACCTTCCGGACACAATTTTCCCATATTATCGCTCAAAATTAAAGCGTGAAATATCTCACAACATCCGAAGGGATTCAAGAGATCGGATGAGCAAATTTCCTCAATCGTGGCAATCACTTCGGCACTTCTTCGATCCACATCTTGGCGAAGCACTTGAGTCGAGCCTCAGCTGGCCAGTAAACCGAATTGAGGCTCCGGAAGGGACCAGTCTGCTAGTTTTCGCGTTCAAGGCTGGTAGCGAAGTAGATCGACTCGAAATCCGCCGCACGACACGTGTCGTACACACGGATGACGTCTTGGAAAGGCACCGCTGCATCGATGTCCAAAATTACTGGCATATCAGCCGCCGCTTGAGCCAGCTGCAACAATTGAGCTTTCAATTGATTGAAGTCCTCGAATCGCTGGCCAAACTCAGAATTATCAAAATCCACAACCGTCCGATTCCGGTCAGTCCTACGAAGTTGCAGCCACAGTTCGCCGACCAGCGACTGTTGCTCGACCAGACTGTTGGGCAACTCCACCGAGCCTGCCGAAAGTTCTGTCAACAACAGCGACTCTCTGATTTGCCCAACAGAAGCACATACAAAGAAGATGAGCAACAAGAACACGATATCGATCATCGGCGTCATCGATGCGTTCTCGCATGCTTCCCGATTATGTTGATACGACGGAATTCTCATGGTGATCGTTGATGTACGGAAAATCTTGCCCTCGAAACTGGAAATCAGAATCTTAGAATTCGAGATTTGTGGTCTACTCGGGTAACACAGCAAATCCAATTCTCACCACGCGGGTCTGTGCACAAGCGAGCATGACCGGTTCGATGTGGCGGTACTCAACATTTTTGTCACATCGAATGCGAACTTCAAAGTTGTTCAGATTGTGCTCATCACGGCCGGCCAAAATCATCTGCTCCACCTGGCCGATTTCGACGACTCGACCGGCGACATGCAACTTTCGATCTACGGTAACGGTGACGACCAGACGCCGTGGGACTCGCTCTTCATCCTCAGCAGATTGAGTCGCTTTCGGAAGATCAACCGGCTCGAGTGATTCGCTGCGCACCAAATGACTGGCAGCCAGAAAGAATATGATCAACAAGAAAATGATGTCGATTAGCGGAGTGATGTTGAATCTCAAACCACGCTGTCGAGGCCGCGTTGGGATCTTCATATGATCAACTCCGAGCGAAGCATTTCGAATGGTGTTTTTCGGACTTACGATTGCTTCAAGTGCGGCGGTTCACCACCGACTGCATCACCTCAAATTTCGAATCCCACTTCACCTCGTTCTCTCTTGATCGATACCAACCGGTGTGATCTAAGGTTCCTGCGAGGACGAGGCGATTCGTTTCTTGCGTTCTTCTTTTCGCCTTGCAACCAAGGAGCGTTTCACCTCGACAAATACGTGTTCCGCCATCAACGACGCCTCGGCCACAAGTTCGTCGATTCGATTTCGAAAAATGGCAAAACTGGCCAGCGCCGGCACAGCAACTCCCAGTCCCAGCAATGTGGTCACCAGAGCTTTGTAGATTCCTGGAGCCAATTCGGAAACCTGTGGATTGGCCTTCGACTCGAATTCTAAAAATGCCAGAATCATCCCCCACACAGTCCCCAGTAGACCCAGCATCGGTGCAATCGTGCCAATCACCGATAAGTACTCGATTTTGCGAAACAACCGAGCTGCCTGTTCAGTACTAGCATCTTCCATGGCTTTCTCGACAGACGAGTATCCCAGGCTGACTTCGGCGAGACCGGCCGCCAACATATGCGATAGAAAGCTGGGCTGCAGCTTGCATTGCTGCTCGGATTCCGTGAAATGCCCCTCAGCGATGTGCTGATGCACTCTTTCCGCTAAGCCTTCAGGCATCAGCGTGCTGCGTCGAATGCTGACAACGTGCTCGACGATCAGCGCCACCATCGCCACGCTCAAGCCACAAATAATGATGCCAATCACGCCGCCGGCACGCAACAACTGCTTGATATTTAACGTCGGAGGACCAGGATTTTCGTTTGCGGTGGCAGAATCGTATTCCGCCGGCATTTCGGAAATATCGGGAGGTTGAATGGTTTGAGATCTTGCGATCGACAAAAACTGCACGTAAAGGCACATGCCGAAAAGTAGAACTAGCCAAACTCGCCGAGTTAACATGTTTTCGTCATCCGTGCTCGTTTTCGGTCAAGGGGTGCTCTGCTGGTTAGAACTCGGTATCTTCAAATGCGCTGCCGCCTCTTGGGCGAACACCGTATCGGAAAATCGATACGTCACCTCTCGGTACAACGTGGTAGCTTCGTTCGTTTGCCTGATGCTCGACAGAGCGTCCGCGGCAGCCAGACACGCTCGAGCGGACAGATGATAATCGGAATCGAAAACCAACGGCAACCAAAGGAACGCCGCGGCAGCCTGCTCGTGTTCACGGCGAATCAGATGCCCTCTGCCCAACAAGTAAAACGCTCCGCCCCGCAGGTCTTTCGGTATCATCCGAATGCGAACCTGCCAGCGCTGTAGCTCCATACGGCTAACATCGGTCGAACGTAGCTTCGTTCGCCAAAGCTGTGAGGCAGCCAACTCGCGAATTCGCGGATCCGTGTTTCGCTTGAGTTGTCGTAATGTGTCCTGTGCGGATTGAGAATACGACACGTCGTCGAGCAATAAACTAGCACCGAGTAACCGGGCAACATTTTCATCTTGCCCTAACCATGCGCGGGCGTCGCTTTTAACGTCCCTCGGTAGATTCAGAGACGCCCAAATCAAAGGAATTATTTTGAAGTGCCGTGTCTGAGAATCGCTGCCCACCAAGAGCAGGAACCGCGAGCCAGCCGACGAATAATCTCCCAATCGCTGCGAGCAGCGGACCGACATCGCCAGAATCTCGCGACGAACCCATGAACGCGGTTCCTGCTTCAGCGCCGAGTTAAACGCGACATTAGCTTCTTCAATTCGGTCGGCCGCATAGAGAGTCAATCCTTGTTGATGTACTTCGGACTGTGGCGTGCGGACTTCAATGACCTGCGAAGCCGGATAGGTCTTCGGCAGCGATTTTGGTCGTGAGCGAACTGTAATTGACGAGCCCGTGTAATCGACGATCAAACAATTCAGCACGATCCGGCTGCCTCTGTCGCGTTGCAGAACAACTTTGTCCTGAGCCTGGATGGGCCCGCCAACCGTAACCCACAGCAACACCCCATAAACCGACCTCATTGCGTTTCGAGTACGCAGCCGTCGGTGATCCTCACAATGCAGTCTCATCATCAATCCGTACTCAGTTTGATAAACGAGCTTTTCATCGAGAGAAACCCGTCACATCCCGATATCGATACTTGCCGCCACTTTGCCGAGCCAGTTTCTTTAGAAAATTCTCGACGCCAATCTCCGATCCCTTTCCAAACTCGATGCAGTGTATCTTCGATCGACCGCCGTTGATCCGTTTAACTTCGTCCAAATCAGCCGCTGATAGTTGCGGCTCGTCAGCATCGGTCAGGAGAAAAATGTGTTCGGGACCAAATCGCAGCGCTTTTCGCAGGGCGGGCATGTGGTCTGTCCCGCCGTCTACCAAGACACTGCCAATGAACCGACGGGCCAGCGTCCGGTTGATGTCGCTGGCCCAATATAGTTGCGGTTTATCTTTTCGCTGTTCCATGATTAGAGCGATGGTGTTGTAGAACATGATCTGAAACTGTTGGGTGCCATCTAGGCTTTCCAGGCTGCCCATCAGTTCCGCCTTGGCCACTCGGATGGCACCGTAATTACTCATGCTTCCAGACCGATCCACCACGTAAACAAACCGCGTTCCTTTGGCTTTGATGTCGAAGAATGAAGTCTCACCTAAACCAGCCGCCAGTGCTGCAACCGGATGGGCAGTTCCTCCGGATTTCAACACATCGTCAACATTGTGTGGTGCAATGGATGAAGGAGCAGGGCCAGCGCCCAACAATGGCCGGTTTTCGATCGCCGGCACTTCTAGCAAATCGTCCAGCACCGCATCATCGACCTTCAACTGTTGGGAATTCTCACTGACGTTACCGAACAATGACTCGTTCATTGGTTCTTGCACCAGAAATTCCTGCGGCTCAATGACATGTTTAGACTGTTTCAAATAAAGGCCGACTTCGCGAAACTCGCCCTCGCCAGTGCTGGCGGCGCCGCTGCTGCTGCAAGTCTTTAAAGTCGTCGCGACAAACAACAACAACGTCCCGTGCATTGCCAGAGATACGATCCAACTGGGAAGTATCCCGCGATCAGTTGTAAAGCTCCACTGCCAAGTCCAACGGGCAGTTTGCGGAATACGTTTACCACCGTGCACCATGTTTGCCTCGTCTCGCGGAGACCTGTCTGCAGAAGAAACCGGTCAGAGAAAATGCTGGCCTGGACTTCCGACGTACCACTGCTGCTCAACGCAGCCTGATGACTGCCCCCACACATATTCCACAATAGATGAACGACCTAATTCGACTTTGTCTCGGATAATTCCTTCTCATTTGTCTGCTGCAACTCTTGACTCGTCTTAGCTGGACGTAATTGCTGCAAGTATTGCTCCGTCACGTCGTTAGTCGAAGCTCCATCGGGTGGAATGAATTCAAACTCTTTGTCATCCACGGAAATATTGAAGTCCACTTTCGTAAAGTCCAGCACCACCATAGGCCTATAGATTTTCCGATTCGGCACCTTTTTCTCGTATAGGATTCTCCGTGGAAAAAGCGTCTCACTGTCAAAGTATACTTTCACCCGATCAGGGACGTAATCGGGTAATTGTGGCAATTTTAACGGGTTTCCTTTGATAAATCGTTGCTTGTAGTGATCGTTCCACGTTCCCTGAATGACTGTAAACGATTTCTTGTCGACATACTCAATGGTTTTGGTATCCATGTTCATCGTATTTTCCAACGACGCCAATAGGGACGGCACACCACCCAAACCTAATTCCGCGGACAACATGTTTCCTGACACATTCCCAGCCGCAGCGTGTTCCAGGATTTTTCGAACGTCGCGGCGCGTGATGTGTACATCTTCCGAAAATTTCGCGGCTGCTGTATCAACCTTGCTTGTTCCCGACGGTCGACGCGCAACAACAGTTCGTGTCCAGAGAACTTGACCATCGCAGACCTCCAACAACGATCCCTCCGATTCACCAATCTTGATCTTGTACTCCAACCGTAATCTGAGATTGGTTCCCTGCAAATAACTTCCGACCAATTGGAATTTCCGCCGACCGATAGCAACCGTCTCCACAATCTGGGCCTTGACGGACTTGTAGCGGATCAATCGGTCGCGGGCTTCTTTCAACGTCGCCGTGACCGTTTCCGTCCTTGGCACGGTGCCTTTTCTTGATTCTTTTGACTTCAGTTCAGAGCTTCTCTTTTTGTCGTTTTGCGCGATCAGGACTGGCGCTGATGAAGATTTCAGTCGCTGTGCAGATCGAGAGCGTTGGCCTTTAATCGACCCGTTAGAGACGCACGGTACTATCAACAAGCTAGTTACGACAGCGGTTAAAATGGGTAGTTTTTGCATGTTGTCCAGAAATTGATGAAATTGCCAAAGAATCGGGTTGAGTTCTTCCGAAGAACTATTTTAACGAACAGCACTAATGTAGATGGCACCTCGATTGCTTGGACCGAATAGCGGCTAAGCGATCACATGGTGAGTCTTGCTTTACATCGGGATATTTTAACCTGGATTGAAGGTCGAGGTCGACTGCAAATCGCGTCGAACCCTCGCAAATGAACTGGTCCGCAACCGATCACGGTTTGCGGTCTATTTGGAAAATCGCGTGCCATGGTAATGATGTACGGTCAAAAGGACTGGTCATGAAATACTATTTTCTTGCACTAGGAACAACTGTATTTGTTTGCGTCGGCTGTGCGGTCGACAGCCAGCAGATCTTTGAAAAGGACGCATACGTGGCACCGCCGCCTGCGATGCTACAACATCAAGGACCCATGGTCGATGGTCCCGGTCCGGCTGTCATGTCGATGCTAGCACCACCGACGAACGCGACACAGACAACGCAAATCCGATTCGTCGAACCGAAAGGTATGCACGTCGGTTGGAAGGTCGGCGAATCCTATGCCGAAAATCAACTCCTTGCTCCGGCGCGCTACAACTTCACTCAGGGCGCCACCTATCGTTTGAAACTGACAAGCTTGCCCGGCCGCAAGGGACTGGTCGTTTATCCGTCTCTGCAGGTATATCCTTCGCATCCAACAACAAACGCCTATCTATCCCACAACAGTGTACCGTTGGAGCTGACGGACGAAGATCTAGAGCAAGTCGAAAGTAACAACTTCGTGACTAAAGTGATCTATTTGCCCGATCCCAAGTTCCAAGACCTAGCCATTGCCGGCGTCGAGACGTTAGTGTCAACTCGTCTAGATCCCGGCGTTGATCCGGTATCGGAAGCTGATCGTCGCGGTACGATCATGGCGGTCTTACGAATGGGCAACATGGATCTCGAAATGGCCGGTCAACCGCCTCTGACGCCAAAAGACACTGCGAGGCACGGCCGAGGCATCCAACACGTCTCGGATTATCGCCTAGACGGCAAACACGGTCAACGTGTACCACCAATGCCAATTTCCGGAGTGGGCGTTGGCCAGCCTGGAGTGCCGGGACCGATGATGGTCAGCAGTTCGAAATTCGCGGCATATAGTCCGATCGCCGGAGTCGGGGGCACTCCGACATGGGGCGGACCCTCATCCGCTACCCCAATAGGACTTCCTGGACCAGCCTACTTACCCCTCGGTAGTCCAGCCTCATTAAAATCGCACACAATTCGCAATAACACGCGGATAAGACTACCTAAACCAGTCAGCGAGTTCCTGATCGATGTCAAACACAGTCCCGGTATCCGCATGCCGAAACCCGTTAAGCACGTCAAGTACACCGAAAACCATCCCCTCTACAGACCGGGTCAGGTAGCGTACCCCGCCTGGTCGCTTCCTAAATAGTTCTGGTCCGCGTTAGCGATTGCTTTTCGACCCATTCTCCGCTGCGATACTTTCTGGAATTGACGTACTGGAACGCGGACGCCCGAGTTCCTCGGCCCAACGTTCGCCAACACTGTTGATCGTACTGAGCTACTTCCGCTCGGAGGACGTGTGCCCTTGGTCAGTCGTTGTTTTGAATGTCTGCTGCACGACTGTGGAACGCGCCGCTGCCCGTTCCTACCGACGCGATGGCTCGCGCCGTTGTTCGGTCTGGTGCTGTTGATGCCAACCTCGCCGGCTGCGGCTCAGTTTCAGCCTGTTCGAGTCGAACTGCCCGACGCCGGAAACGTCACTTTTTTCGATACATCATCAAATCGGCAGCTTTCGATACCGACTCCCGCCCAAACCGTCCTGGCGGTAGGGCATACGTACCGCCTGAAAATTAGTCACATGCCTGAATTTCCAGGAATCGAATTGTTTCCATCGCTTGAATTGGTGGATCAGCTACATCCGCCCGCCGGTAGACAAGACGAGTTTCCAATTCCAGTTGAGTTGACTCGCTATGAAATCCAATTAGCGATACAGGGTCGATTTGTCACGAAAGTCATTTATCTGGAACAACCGCAACTCGCGGTGCCGTTGCCAGAAAAAGTTCTGACGCCGCTGACGATGGCACCAAACCGAAATCTGCTGGCTGAGGCGGATCGTCGCGGTCGGCCGATGCTTATCGTGAGACTAGGCGGCCGTTTACCATCCGGTCAAGGTAGCGACGAGGCCTTTTACGGTACAGGAGCACCAATAATGGTCTCGCAGCCGAATCCAAACAAATAGCATGCAATGACATCGCGAAAGTTCCGAACATCGATTCCGAAAATTGCAACATGCAACGCCGCTCAACATGTCGTTTGTTGGTGCGCGATGTTGATCACCGCGACATTATGTTCGTGCACATCGCTGAATCAACCAGTTTACACGGACATGTTCATGCCGGGAACAAATCCGAACGTTAAGCACGCGAATAACGTGCTCGCGAGCACTAACTCAGAACACGCTAGCCAAGTACCCCACGCCGGCGCATCGACCCAAGGGATCTCGCGCATCCATGACACTGCGTCGCAAGGCCAATCGGTGGTGACGATAAGCATGGCCAATGCAAACCCACCAATGATGCAATCAGTAGCCAGTCCCAATCAACCAGCATCAATGTTAATGCCAGCCGAACTACGACGTCCCATACCTACCCAGGAAAACCTACAAACAGTCGGCGATCAAGCTAGCGTAACATTTGATCATACGCCGGCGCACGCCGACTGGCACCCGGACGAGTACCTTTTCGACGGCGGCGACCGTGCACTCCCCGTGCACTACGACGAATTCAACCGCTTGGGAATTGAGACAGAAGATACGGTTGTAGAATACGTCGATCATTTGGGGCAGCGTTTCGTGAAACCAACCAACCGAGTTGCAATCTACTCACCCCGATTTGGTGCCGTCCGCTCCGCCAGTGTACCGCGTGAAGACTTCTCGGTCGACAAGCTGGCAAGTGCATATGAAATGACTTACAGAGCCGGATTGAGCCACCGTTTGGTACCCACGCATCACAATCAGCGTGAGGCGTCAAAAGGTATTCATGTGCGATCTCGCGTCAGCGGGCTGGTCATCGAACAGATTGGTCACGGAGTTGATCAGGCCGTTGCCGTTGCAGGGCATATTATGTTGCTGAATGCTTACGAAGACGTGGCCTTCATACGCACCGGACGCTTTCGACAGGCGGACGAGGCGAGATTGGCATACGGAATCGATGCCGCCAGCCTTTGGACACGCGACCAGAATCCCGTCATCACGGCCATGATGTCCTCCTCGCAAGAAGTCTATAGTTCATTCAAGCCGAAGGAATTGATCGGGCTTGATACCGAGCATCTGACGAGAGGCCAGCTGCGAATCGTCAAGTTAGCCGACAAGAAAGTCGCCCGTTCAGACGACATAATCACCTTCACCATTCGTTTTGACAACTTGGGTGATCACGAACTTCACCATATCCGGATTATCGACAACTTGACTCCTCGTTTGAAATACATCGAAGATAGCGCGGAATCCGACCTTGCCGGACTAATAGTTATGGATGACAACGGAGAAGGCAACCTGATACTTCGTTTCGAATTAGATGACTCCTTGGCCGGTCACACCGGTGGCGTCATCACGTTTCAGACTCGCGTGAGGTAAAGACCTGTCGCCTGATCGAGTACTGCGGATTCCCGCGAATCCGGACCCGCCATGCTTAAGCATGGCGGGTCTTTTTTGCGCCCGCAAGCAACCGGAATCACATCATTGATCGTTGAACAAATCAGGCACAACGCCCGCACGACACAGCAACGTTAAACGGACGTGAAGAATCTTGACCACGAGTGCCACTTGCAGTTTTCGACTTCCTTCCTACTCTGTACTGTATCAGCAGCCGTAAATTGGCCGTTGCGCTTCAGCGTTCGTTGGCATGGTTTATCTAATGAGATGTTGCGTATTCTTCGGTGTCATACTGCATACTCTGTTCCAGATGGGTTGTGGAAAATTCGACACCAATTCCCAGGCCGGTCGCTCTGTGCTGCGTCTGGCTGTTACGACAAGCACGCGCGATTCTGGATTGTTGGACGTTCTTGTTCCAGTCTTTGAGCAACAGCGAAAAGTTCGAGTCGATGTGATTGCCAATGGGACCGGCGCAGCACTGAAACTGGGCCAAACTGGAGATGTTGATGTCGTGTGGGTTCACGCCCGTCAAGCCGAGGACGCGTTTATGGCCGATGAACATGGAATTCGCCACGAAAATGTGATGTACAACACCTTCGACATTCTGGGACCTCCGCAAGACCCGGCCGAAATTCGAGGTGTAGAACCGTCGCTCGCTTTGCAAAAAATCGCCGCCGGTGAACACCCGTTCGTTTCTCGCGGTGACGACAGTGGCACCCACAAACGTGAGCTTCAGTTATGGAATGACGTTAGCAACCGCAAGAGCTGGGATACCTACTTTGAAAGCGGACAAGGGATGGGGTGGACCCTCAATATGGCCGACCAAAAAAACGCGTATATCCTGTGCGATCACGCGACGTATTTAACATTCAAGCGCAAGATCAATCTAGTACCGTTAGTCACCTCGTCCAAACAACTCCACAATCTGTATGGAATCATGATTGTGAATCCTCACAAACATCCGAGCGTTAACTTCGAGTTGGCTCAGGCATTTGTCGAATTTCTAATTTCCCGTAAAACCCAAGAAATGATGCAAGACTACACAATCGAAGGGGAGCAGCTCTTTTATCCCTTACGGCTTCCTGAAGGGGACTAGACGGCTAGGATGGACTTGATTTGGGAAAGCTTTCGAGAAGCGCTGGCGCTAATACGCCGCTTCGATCCTTCGGTCACAAATGCAGCCGCTCGGAGCCTGTGGATTTCCACCACGGCGGTGGGCTTGGCTGCTCTCGCTGGACTGCCGGTGGGAACGGGACTCGCACGCCATTCGTTTCCTGGTTACCGGCTCGTTGTTTTGGCGTTCCGAGCGGGAATGTCCTTTCCGACCGTGTTCATTGGGATCGTGTGCTATGCAGTGTTTTCGCGGCGCGGCCCTTTCGGAGCGATGGACTTGCTGTATACGCCGTGGTTGATTGTCGTGGGCGAGTTCTTGCTCGCCCTGCCAATCGTCGTCTCACTAACCCACGGTGCCGTAAAATCACTGGATCCGCGGATCGGGGAAACCTCGCTGACGTTAGGTGCTGGACCGTTTCGCCGCTGGGCAACGTACCTCTCCGAAGCCCGCGTCGGCGTGACCTTGGCAATCGTGATGGCCTTTGCCCGCTGCGTCACGGAGCTGGGCATTGCCATGATGGTAGGCGGCAACATCAAGTACCGCACTCGCACGTTAGCCACCGCGACCGCCTTGGAAACCGCCAAAGGCGAGTTTAGCCGTGGCATGGCAATGGGTGTGATTCTGTTGGCCATCGCGCTGTGCGTTACGGTCTGCATCATGCTACTGAGCCGTGATGACGCTAGAGTATAGTCATGATCGAAATTCTGAACTTGCAAGTCACAAAGAATGGCAAGAGCATTTGTTGCGTTCCTGAGCTGGTCATCAACGCCGGAGAACGAGTGGGCATTGTGGGTCCGAACGGTTGCGGTAAGACGACCTTGCTGCGGGTCTTGGCCGGCTTGGAAAAAAACTATCGCGGACACTGTGCGATCACCGGACCGAGTAGTGATCGCGTTTACATGCACCAGGCACCTTACATGTTCCGAGGCACGGTGTTGTTCAATGTGATGTACGGCTTGCGAGTGCGCGGACTGGATCAGCGCGAGTCTGAACTGAAAGCTCGCGCATGGCTGGATAAATTGGGGATCGGCCATCTCGCAACCAACCGAGCCAAACATTTATCAGGTGGCGAAGCCCGACGCACGGCGCTAGCTCGCAGCCTGGCCATAGCACCAAAACTACTTCTTCTGGATGAACCACTCGCAGATGTGGACGATGCCGGGGCAGGGCGTATAGTCCATGAACTAACCCACTTCAACGACTGCGCAATTCTGATCGCTTCGCCAAATTCACTTCCCGGCGAATTGGTCACGAGAGAGTATCGGTTCGACATCGAAGCAACTAATCAGAGTATGTCAGGCTCAGCCTGACTACTTTGACTCAAGACTCATGCATCGGATCGAATTAGCCCGACTTCATGGCCGAAGATCGTAACAGGCTGCTTCCTGCGCATTGCGGACTAGTAGACGACCGCGTGTGACGACTGGGTGGTTCCACGTCTTGCCCTTGATGGCCGGAAAACGGGCGATCTGACGGTGTCGTTCGGAATTCGCTTCGACTAAGACGACTTCGCCGGTATCAGACTGGACTAAAATGACATCGCCGATCAAGAGCAATTGACCATATCCGTAACGGCCTCGCTTCCACTGTCGCTTGCCGGTTGCCAGATTCAAACACACTAGGATGCCCTCGTCCAGGCCGTAGACGTAGCCGTCTTTGGCGACCGGTCCATTGAACTTCAGCTTCAGTTGTTTGCTAGTCCAACGCGGCGTTTTTTTGATTGTCCAAGCATGCGCGTCAACCACGATATCCAACAGCGCGCTGCCTTTTCCGTAGCCGCTGCCAAAACAGATGGCTACTTCGTCAACGACGATCGGCTGAGCAACGTTGATCTGTTCCGAGTGCGGCCAGGAAAAAAACCATAGCTCGCCGCCGGTATTCGGGTCGTGCCCCGACAATCCGTCCCCGCCAAATATCAGTATCTGTCGCATGCCTCCGATTATTGCTAACCGTGGAGCCGCATAGCCGGCTCGACGATTCCCGTGAGCCCAAAGCTTTTCTCCGGTCCATCGATCATAGGCAACGATTGTATGCCCGGGACCTCCCGGACTGACGACAACCACCTTACCGTAGACCAAAGGTGACCCTGACATGCCCCAGGTCAAGTTGTCGGCTCCGGCGTCCTGTAGAATGTTGCACCTCCAAACAACACTGCCGCGGCGTGAATCCAGACAATTCAGAATTCCAGTGGCCCCAAGAGCATAAACGCGCGAATCGAATACGGTCGGCGTCGCTCGTGGCCCGATGCCACCCAAGGTTTCGGTGAACTGCGCTATATCGGAGTGCACCCAAAGTTGCCTACCCGTATGAAAGTCGTAACATACGACACACTCCAGCTCGCGCCGCTGCTCCTGAGTGAACGCTAACCCACCAACGACCGCGAATGACGACCAGCCCAAACCGACCGGATGCCTCCACAGCAACTTCGGCGGTGTGCGGTCCCAGTCGCGGCGAATCTCGCCGCTCTTCACAACTCCGTCACGATTGGGACCTCGAAATCCGGGCCAGTCGAAATCGGTGATCGGGAGGGGAACCGGATCACTCTGCTGCTCTGCTTTCGACGTTGAGTCTAAGTCGATCATTGCCGGCTGAGCCAGTTGATAGGCCCAATACTGTTCCGCACGTTCCAAAGATGTCGGTTGCCAACGGAACATGAACCGAGGAATCATGTCGCCCCAGAAGCCGTCAAATCGAAACACTAGCATCCACAAACCAACAGCAGCCCCAACACCAAGGATTCCCAAGAACCGACTCAACCACGGCAAACCAGAGATAAACAACCACCACAGCACAAACAGCAGGATGGTCGCCGACAAAATGGGCATCGAATATAGTACCTGTAGCGTGCGATCTGATCCGGCCAGATTCCAAACGACAGTCTGCGTCAAGCCACCCAGCACCACAATCGCCAGGCCAGTCCTCCAGCGAAAGCACCGCGATCGGTTCCCGATGCGGCGGCTGCCCGGTTGGGAATCCGATTGCCAAGTCCGCGACGATTCCAAATTGGCTGTACCACTCATTGGCTAATATTCCTTTGAAATTCCGCAACTGTCCTGCGTCATCGAAACAAGCCAATGTACCACTTCAGCAGGGACGAAATCGGCTCGATGTCAGTTTCGATCAGAGCAATTAGCGGAGCGCAAATCACATTCAACGCTACCTGAAATTCCTGCAACTCGAACACTTCATGAAGACCCACCATTGGCCCGACCGATAGTACGTAGACGAACAGAAACACAAAGCAGTAAGCGATCGTCATCACAACGCGTTGCTTCTTTGTCGGCCGACCTTGTCTGGTCAGGTCGTCTGTTGCGAATCGCGTTGGCGCTGGCAGAACCACTTCAGTCGTTCTGTTGACTCAAAGGGTGCGACCTGACCGCGGTCTAGCGCTCATCATTACAATGACCTGGTCAAAATGGCAACTGGAATCGAAGCGGTGCACCTTATGGAAGAAATCTGGACCGCTCATCGACAGACGGTATTCGACACATTTCTCTTCTTCCGAACAAATAATAGCGGTTCCGAACGACCAGCCAATAACAGAAATCCCGAAGCGGTCGTGGAACGAGCCACAGCAACAGTCCCACGCATTTCCAGAAACGGCCAAGCCCCCACAACATGCGCACCATTGCTGTCGAGCGACAATGCACTCCACTTTGGTCGATCATGACAACCGACTCCAATGATTGCACGGCCTCGGTTCCAAGTCGCTCGGCGGCAGTTTGGCCTTGGAGAGGCGCAAACCGAAAAATCCCTGACTTGTCGCGGGCCAAAACAAAATCGACCGACCAATTACACAAGCCGCAAACTCCATCGAAAAAAACAACGGCAGGTTCGTCGGCAGGTCCGGTCGGACCTCTGGTACAGCACTGCGGCAATGGATGCCGCTGGGAAGCGCCACTGTCCGGTGCATGGCTTGATGCGGTCTGCTGCCACTCAGGATTTGAATCAGAATTCATGCGACCAATCTTTTCCATTCCACGCAACTCAATAGTGCCAAGAAAATTCAAAAGACCATTCTAACATCATAACCGAAATAATCGGAGTAGTTTAACTTGGCCGTCCGTGGGCCACTTTTCCGAAAGTTGACCCCAACAATACGATATGCCCATTCTTGAAGCGTCCGATTTAAATTGTCCTTTCGTGACGATCTCAGGACTACGGCTAGGTAATACAAACTTCCCCCGCATAGTCAGGAAATTTTGATATTTCGTGCTAGCCTTGCTACGCTGAATAGATAAGAAACAATGTACAAAAGCCACCGACCCGTCCGATCGAATACTGGGCTGCGCCACGAAGGACCTGGGGTACAGAGGACACAACTTGCTCGCTAAACTTCGAGAACTTGGATCGCCTACTTCGGGGCGAACAGGATGCCGCCGATGGGCAGACGACCACTGGCATGGCGCGTTCGTCGCTTCAACCAGTGTCCACGTCGGTCTAATCGTGCTGCTCGGCTGTTTCACCACCGTGTCTCAACACACCGCCGGTACCGATCGAGTTGACAGTCGCTGGACGACTGCCTCTGACTCGGTTCCACAAATCCTCGACATCCAGAAAACTGAAAAACCGTCTCAATCGCGAGAACTTGCTGCGGGTGGAGCTCGATTCGACCTTGCCATGTTTCCACTTAATTCGTCGAATGCCGTCAACGTATCTCACCCGACAACGAGCTTCGACACGGCCGCCGCCTTATTCGGCAACACCTATGTGACCGACGACCTAAGTGAAGTGGTCGGGACATCGGCCGGCGGGCAGGGACAGGTCAAGGACGTTGGCATCGGAAATAACATTGGAACAGGGAAGGGCGATGGTCAAGGTGGAGATTTCTTCGGAATCCGCCCGCAAGGACAGCGGTTCGTCTATGTCATTGATTGCTCGGGAAGCATGAACTATCACCACTCCAGCGAAGCGAAGACCCGATTCCGCCGAGTGAAGTTTGAACTGCTCAGGTCAATCGGCATGATGCATCCCAGCCAGAAATTCTTCATGGTGTTTTTCAACGACGAAATGTTTGCCATGCCGGCACCTTCGCTGCAATCAGCTTTGCCCGCCCGGAAAAAATGTTATCTGAACTGGATGGCCAATGTGAAAGCCCTTGGGGAAACCGATCCAATTGAAGCTGTGACACTCGCTCTCAGGTTGCAGCCTGATGTCATCTACTTCTTGACTGACGGCAATTTCACCGCCAAGACCGAAAAACAACTGATGGCACTTAGACAAAGCCGGGCCACTCTGCACACATTTGCGTTCGCCGCTGAAACCAGCGAAGAAATCCAGCAAGGTGTCGATTTGTTAAAATCCGATAAGCCGCGACAGGCCCGAAGACTGCTCAAATCCCCAGACTACCGCACCGCCAGAACGATCGTTCGAGCCGAAAGAGTGCTGAAGAAGTTGGCGGTAAAGCACCGAGGCGAGTATCACTTGCTTCCGTAATGTTTGCACCAGCACCAGAGATTTGCTCCCCGCTTTGTCTAAACAGTAGCAATCTCAGTTTTCCGGATTGCTCTGATGGGACTTGGATTCTTCCGAATGTAGCCCAGGGAAACGACCATCAACGGTTCAATCACTGACCACGAGTCATCGTCGGCCAAAAGGATGATGCGTCGTTGTCCAACCGCCAAAAAATCAGGGTGCGGAACTAGAATCGCTCAGCCGTCCGCAAGCCTGACCTTGAACAATTCGCATGGTTGTCGATGTTAATGCCTTTCCGACACCAGTCAAATCCATTACGGACTTCTTCATCACATTAGACAACCAGTTAGCGGCATACTAACTGCGATGGGTCGTCCAGACTATTTCTCGCAAAATTCACCGATATTGTGTAATTTCTCCCAATTTCATTTTGCCTGTTATATCATCCACAATTGCATCGAGTGTCTGAAGGTCCGACTTTCTTCAAGGGACAGTCTGTCACAATCAGTAGCAACCAAATGAATCAAAGCCACGCTGCGGAAACGACGGATTTGCGCCGCGGATTGTCGTCACGAGCGTTCTTAGGATTTCTATTGACGCAGTTCCTCGGAGCCGTCAATGACAACATGTTCCGCTGGATCGTTGTACCGATCGCCAAATACAAAGTCGATACTCAATTCGGCAGCGATTACGAGTCGGTCGTCTTAGGAGCCGGCTTGGCTTGTTTCGTCATCCCATATCTTCTGTTGTCTACCTATGCTGGATTTCTGGCAGATCGGTTCAGCAAACAAACCATCATCGTCGGCTGCAAGATGGCCGAGATTGTCATAATGGTGCTGGGAGTGGCAGCCATCTCGTTCGGCAACATCTATGTGATGTTTATGCTCGTGGCTCTGATGGGTTCGCAGAGCGCCATCTTTAGTCCGTCGAAGCTCGGGATCATTCCGGAAATCGTGCGTGAAGACAAATTGTCATGGGCCAATGGCCTGGTGGGACTGACGACAGTGGTGGCAGTTGTCGTCGGTACCGTGGCTGGGAATTTCCTCTACGATCTAACAAAGCCGGACGGGTTGACGAAACTATGGCTGTCGGCCAGTGCGATTTGGAGTGTCGCGACTTTTGGATGGTTGGCCAGCCTGATCATCGAGCACGTCCCGGCAGCGAATCCCGATCGATCAATGCCGCGCAACCCGGTAACCCACACATGGGACGACTTGCGGCGACTTGGAAAAAACCGTCCGATTCTGCGAGTGGCTGTGGGCATCGCCTTTTTCTGGTCCGTGGCGGCACTAGCGCAATTAAACGTTGACACGTACGGAATCAAACAGTTGGGCTTGGCTCAAAAACAGATCGGAATGCTGTTAGGCATTCTGTCGCTGGGCGTCGGAATTGGCAGCGTACTGGCCGGTCTGTGGTCGGGCGGCCGTGTCGAGTTGGGAATCGTGCCACTGGGCGCTGCAACGATCGCCGTCAGCTCGATCCTGCTCTCGACCGCAGTCGCCACAACACACCCCTACATTGTGACGTGCGTGCTGCTGTTCCTTCTGGGCTGCGGCGGCGGATTATTCAACATACCGTTAATTTCCTTCATGCAACAGCGAAGTCCAAAAGCCTCCCGGGGATCGATGCTGGCGGCCAGCAATTTCATCACATTCTCAGGCCTGTTTCTGGTTTCGTTGTTGTTCCCGTTACTGCAAGCGGGTCTGAAACTGGATGCCCGAGCAGTTTTTCTTGTAGTCGGTGTTGGGACGATCCCCGTCGCGTTATACGTGATCTTGCTTATTCCGCAGGCAAGCGTCCGATTTCTCGTGTGGTTGGCCAGTCTGCTGGCTTATCGCATTCGAGTCCTGGGGCGCCAAAACGTGCCGGAAGTTGGCGGGGCCTTGATCGTCGCCAATCATGTGTCGTGGATCGACGCGGTGTTGATTCTACTCGTCTCGTCGCGTCCGATCCGTATGGTCATGCACGCGGACTACATGTACGGCATCGTCGGTTGGACATGTCGGTTATTCGAAGTCATACCAATCCGACCGGGCGCAAGAGCCATGTTGCGTTCGCTAAAGACGGCCCGCGAAGCCATTTCCAACGGTGAACTCGTTTGCATTTTCGCAGAGGGGACCATCACTCGGACTGGACAGCTCCAACCGTTCCAACGCGGTTTAATGCGGATTGTTAAAGGCACCGGTACTCCAGTCATCCCCGCATATCTTAATGGTCTGTGGGGAAGTATATTCAGTTTTCGCGGTGGACGGTTTTTCTGGAAATTGCCGCGACGTTGGCCATCTCCTATATCCATCCATTTTGGAGAACCCTTGACCGAGCCGGAAGACGTGCATCGGATTCGTCAGGCGGTCGCAACATTGGAAGTCCAGGCTGTAGAAATGCTAAAAGAACGAAAAATGATTCCCGTGCGCACTTTCCTGCGCAAGTGTCGATCCGCACTTTTCCGTCCCAAAATCGCCGATTCGAGTGGCGTCGAATTAACCGGAGGCAAGTTGCTTACTGGATCGCTCGCCATGATGCGGCTACTGAACCGACAGGTACTGAAACCCGAAGAAAATATGGTCGGTCTGCTGTTGCCACCATCCGTCGCGGGAGTCGTCGCGAACGCCGCTGTGACGATGTCGCATCGCGTTGCCGTCAACTTGAACTACACTCTGGCGGAAGAAACAGTGAATTACTGTATCAAGCAATGCCAGATCAAACACGTGCTGACCAGCCGGCGGTTTCTAGAAAAACGGCCGTTCAATCTAAATGCCGAAGTGGTCTTTTTAGAAGACGTTAAGGAGCAAGTTCGTACGCTCGACAAACTGGCCGCAGCGATGAAAGCGTACTTGCTACCTTCCGCATGTCTTGAAGTAATACTCGGGTTGAAGAAAATGCAGCCCGATGACTTACTGACCATCATTTTCACTTCAGGATCGACGGGTGAGCCAAAAGGCGTGATGCTGTCGCACAACAACGTCGCTTCCAACATCGCCGCCGTCGATCAGTTGTTCCAAATTACAGATCGCGATGTATTGCTGGGAGTACTGCCCTTCTTTCACTCGTTCGGTTATACGGCCACATTGTGGCTGACCTTGACGCTGGATCCGAAAGCGGTCTATCACTTCAACCCGCTAGATGCCCGGCAAATCGGCAAACTGTGTGCTCAGCATGGCATGACCATCATTCTTGCCACACCGACGTTCTTACGATCGTACCTTCAACGGATTGACAGGGATCAAATGAATAACCTCGACTTGGCAATCGTCGGTGCGGAAAAATTGTCATTTGAGTTGGCGAAAGCGTTCGAGGAAAAATTCGGAGTCGCTCCGACGGAAGGCTACGGAACCACGGAACTCTCGCCGGTGGCTACGTTCAACATTCCCGACCATCGTTCCGGGCGAGAGGTACAGGGCGGCACGCGAACCGGCACGGTCGGCCGAGTCATGCCTGGCACCGCAGCAAAGATCGTTGATCCAAACAGCAGCCAAGACTTGGGTGTCAATCAAGACGGTCTGCTGTTTATCAAAGGTCCCAACGTAATGCTGGGCTACTTGAACCAGCCTGAGAAAACGTCCGAGGTCATTCACGACGGCTGGTACAACACTGGCGATATTGCCTGCATCGACGACGACGGCTTCATCACTATCACCGGCCGTCAGAGTCGTTTTTCGAAAATTGGCGGTGAGATGGTACCACACATTCGCATTGAAGAGGCATTGACTCGAATCATCGGCTACGCCGAGGCCGATGAGCCAGAAATCAATGTTGCCGTCACCGCGGTTTCCGACGAAAAGAAGGGAGAGCGGCTGGTCGTTTTGCACAAGACGCTACCCAAATCCATCGATCAAGTGCTTAAAGAACTCAGCGAGGCCGGCCTCCCCAATTTGTGGATCCCGTCGGCCAACAGCTTCTGCGCAGTAAACGAGATCCCATTACTCGGCACTGGCAAACTTGACCTGAAAGCCATCCATGAATACGCCCTGAAAGCCTTTGGCATTTCAGCGACAGACCAAAACAAATAGGAACCACAATAAAGTCTGACCTCTCACCCCGTATCTCTGACTCCTGAGTCTTGCGAATGCTCGCCCCTTCTTGACACCTTATGGGGACCCGTGCTAGTTTTGCGAGTCGGCCGCAGCGCTCGCGCTGGACGATGGGGGATTAGCTCAGTTGGGAGAGCGCTTGAATGGCATTCAAGAGGTCAGGGGTTCGAGTCCCCTATCCTCCACTTGGCAATTTAGCAAAAAACCGCAATCGGTAGCAAACCGAGGTTTTCTTTTGCGCGGCTAAATCGGCTTGCGACTCCCTGCAGCCCTCTGCACGCACGTGCTGCGTTGTTTTATGCGTTACTTTACGCCGGTCATTTTCTCCAGTGTCTTTTGTGGTCAGATCGATTTCGGCTGCTCGTGCAAAATCCGCAAAGCCGGGCACACATTTC
>Ga0310123_10000584_pt1 | contig 32231 bp, 32 predicted proteins | sample CB6_AW_1057_MG_FD_203505 | JGI IMG/M metagenome (GOLD analysis project Ga0310123, IMG submission 203505) | Marine microbial communities from Western Arctic Ocean, Canada - CB6_AW_1057 | ecosystem: Environmental > Aquatic > Marine > Oceanic | place: Canada: Western Arctic Ocean | collected... | reverse complement strand
CATCTCTCATCGCTGGAGAATCGAGCCTCGAACTCGATCAGATTCCGTGGGTAGTTCTCCACTGCCGCCCATACTACATCTTGGGGTCACCTGAGTCAAATGGATACCCCATCCTCCCGGGTTAGGGCGGCTAGGGGCTTGATTAGGCGCTCCTGGCACTGATCTGGTATTGTGTCCCGCGGATGGCTCATGCGAAAATTTGGCTGGAACAGGGAGCCCGCAATTGCCACAGTGTGATCAAAAGAAAGGTGAAAGGGTGAAGAATTCAACTGCCGGACTCGGCTTGCCGCACACAGCTTCGACAGCGGCCGATTGGAGCGACGCTATTGGAGGTGCTCCACCCGCAAGTGCGCGAAACGTCCTGCTGTGGGAAAACACTCGCAAAGAGTTTCGCGAACTCCTGGAAGGCGGCGATCTCAAGGCTGTCATTCTGCCTGTCGGCAGCACCGAGCAGCACAACGAGCACTTGGCGATGATCCAAGATACCGCCAGTGCGACACTCGTAGCCCAGCAGGCGGCACTCTTGCTCTACCCGCGGGTGCTCGTAGCCACGCCGGTTTCCGTTGGTATTTCGCCGCACTGGATGGACCGCAAGGGGACGCTAACGCTGCGCAAGGAAACTTTCTTGGCCGTGGTGTTCGAGATTTGCGAGAGCCTGCAGGTGCACGGTGTGAAAAGCATCTTGATATTGAACGGGCATGGGGGCAACGTCATTCCCCTCCAAGAGGCCGTGAACTGGTTTCGCGAGAAGCTTGGCATCGACGTCCGCTTCCACTCCTACTGGGAGGCTTACACGCCCGAGATCGTCGAGCAGTATATGGAGAGCAAGCGGGTTCCGGGTCACGCCGCCGAGTTTGAGACATCGTTTGCCTTGGCCGGCTTCCCGGAGCGTGTTCGGTGGGAAGGGGTTGACTACGACACGGTCAAGTCCACGCTGGGCATCAGAGACCCCAACTCGGCCGCGGAGGAAGAGCAATTCGCGAGAGACGCCCGGCTGGCGACAGCGGAAAAGGGGGAGGCGATGATAGGAATCGCGGTTGAATGGGTTGCTGAAAGGGTAAGAGAGATGATGCCGGAGGAGACCTAGATCGATTGCAATGATTTGAAACTCAGGTGCGGCGCGCTACCCGACGGCGAAGGGTACGCTGAGCGAGTCCTTGTCCCGCGAGTGCTACAATTCTCTTAAAGAAGTTATGTTTACGACTGAATGCACGAAATGTGACAGAGAGATTGACGTCAGGGAAACCGAGTGCCCGTATTGCAACGGGGGCACGGAAGTGCCAACGGTCGATCGGCCCGCGCCGGCGTCCGCTGCTGAGCGGCCGCCGCAGCGCTCGCAGCCGGTTCAGCGCGTCCGGCGGGCCCCTCGCAAGCCCGCCGCCGGTTGGTCGGTTCCGCCTCTTCATCTAGCGATTCTGGCTGGATTCTTGTTCGGAACGATCGGCGTTATCGTGTACTTCACGAACCCTGGGCTATTCGCCGACGAGCAAGAGCTGAAGCTCGAAAACGTGGGCGAAGGCAGCGAGGATTCAGGTGGTGGTTCGGTCAGCGTGGGCGACCTTGAAGTAGCTGGCGTGCGGACTTGGTGGGACCAAGAAAGCGAGAAGTTCAAGGTTCGTGCCGTAGTACTGAACCACGGAGATGTGCCCGCGGCGCAGGTCGATCTAAAAGTGCATTTGAAATCACGAACCAGCCGCGCTTCGGCATCGCCGCTGGCGAGTTTCGACCTGCGGCTCGATGAGGAGCTGGGTCCGCTGGAATCGCGCGACATCGAAGCGGATCTGGCCTCGCTGGCGCATCCTTCGGCTCTGCCGGCGTGGAACGAGATCCGGATCGAGCTGGACGAACAGTAGTCACGAGCGATTTCGGACGTCGGCGATCCGCTAACATCGCTCTACCAGGCCTGCCCTTGGCCTACCTTGTATTTCTCAGCGAACGGCGAGACGCTCCTCCGGGTCTGCCGCGTCGACACGACATGTCGCCACGAATGGCGACACGGCACGTCTGGAGACGTGCGCCACGTCAGCGGGACTTGCGTTTGGGCACGGGTAGTCCTCATCCTGAGGAGCAAGACAGATCTGTTATTCTGGACCTCTGAGGCTTCCAAATGCCCCGGAAAACCCTATTTCTGAACCCGCCTTCGTTTGACAACTTCGACGGGGGAGCGAGTTCTCGATGGCCGGCGACCCGCGAGATCGAGTCGTATTGGTATCTCATTTGGCTTTGCTACCCGGCGGGGCTGCTTCCCGACAGCAAAGTCGTCGACGCGCCGCCGCACAAAGTCACTCCGGCACAGACGGTCGAGATGGCGCGCGAGTTCGAGTTCCTTGTCCTTTTCACGTCGACTCCGGGGTTCGACAACGATGTCGCGCTTGCCGAAAGGATGAAGGAGGCCAATCCTGAACTCAAGATCTGTTTTGTAGGCCCGCATGTCACGGTGCTGCCAGAGGAAAGCTTGGCCGCCAGCGAGGCGATTGACTTCATCGTTCGGGAAGAGTTTGATCACTCAGTCGTTGACTACGCCAACGGCACGGCGCTGCGCGAGATTCCCAGCGCCAGCTTCCGCGAGAACGGCGGATTCGTCCACAATTCGGAGGCGCAGCCGATCGATGACCTCGACACGTTGCCCTGGGTCACGAAGGTCTACAAAAGGGATCTCGATATCGAGCGCTACAACGTCCCTTTTCTTCTGCATCCCTTTCTTGCGTTCTACACGGAGCGCGGATGTCCGGCTTTGTGCACGTTTTGCTTATGGCCGCAAACGTTGTCGGGGCACCGCTGGCGAACCCGCTCGGCGGAGGACGTGGCGGCGGAGGTCGAATGGACGCTGGGGAACTTTCCGGGGCTAAAGGAGATTTTCTTCGACGACGACACGTTCAACATTCGCAAGTCGCGCGTGATCGAGCTGTGCGAGAAGCTGAAGCCGCTTAATTTCACGTGGTCCTGCACGTCACGGGTGACGGTGGACTACGAAACTCTGAAAGCCATGAAAGACGCGGGCTGCAGGCTTCTGATAGTCGGCTACAAGTCCGGTGACCCGCGGATTCTCAAGAACATCAAGAAAGGCGCCACGATCGAGCAAGCTGAGCGGTTCACCAAGAATTGCAAGAAACTGGGTTTGCTCATTCATGGCGACTACATTGTCGGACTGCTGGGTGAAACACGGGAATCCATCCGCCGTACGATCGACTTCGCCAAGCGTATGGATACCGAGACGATCCAAGTTGCGATCGCTCATCCTTACCAGGGCACCGAGTTCTACGAGTATGTGCAGTCGAATAGCCTGATCACGCTTGATTCGATGACGGACGAGAAGGGTCACCAACTGCCGAACATCACTTAAGGCGAACTGGATCAGCCGGAAATCCTAGAGTGGGGCGAACGCTTTTATGACGAGTATTATTTTCGTCCAAAGGTGGCTTGGAGGATCGTTCGCAGGGCCATCTTCGATGGGGCCGAGAGGCGGCGGCTCTATAAGGAAGCGAAGGAATATCTTTCGCTTCGTGCGAAGCGCCAGCGGTTTGTTGCTGAACAGCGGCGTGACGATCAGGCGGCTTGATCATACAGGCAGCGTAACCGTCTGAATCCGCGGCCAAGCCGAAAAGAAAGTGGGCCTTGCAAACTATTGGTTGTCGGATAAGTCGATTATTATATGTAACTTAGTGTATCTACTTGAAGGAAATTGCAGAAAATTTCATGATATGGGAGTTTTTCTTCCTTTTAGGTGTTGCAGGTATTGGCGTAAGAAGTATAAGAATCAATGATTTGAGATTTTATTTCGTAATTTGAATTACAGTTTTATTGCGGTTTTGTGGTGTTTTTGTATTGCTTTCTTGCCCCCGCTTGGTTGGCTCAAGCCGTTTTCTGGTGACTCGGATGTTTCTTGTTGGGCGAACTGGCGTTGAGAGGATTGCCGACGCGGCAAGCTGAGAGCTTGCGCCACGGGTGCGCTTGTCCCGATTGGTTTGCTTGTTCTGTTGCCGCAATTTGTGTTCGCTCCTTGTTCTAGAGTTCGTGCCCTTCGCTTGCTTGATCCTGGGCAGCCGCTTGACCCCATGCTTGCGCTTTGAATCCTGAGGGAGGCTCTATTTGTATTTTACAACTTGGGGTTACTTAGTTTTGGGGTTGGGGTAGTTGCAGTGTTGATTTAAAAGGAACTACAAATCTGAAAAATACGTGACCGTCTGAACCGGTTGTGGTGATTTTGCCAAATTCCAGTGTCCTTCCCGTGCCGGGAGAAAAGAATCCGAAGAACTTGATACGGCTGATACAGTGAAGTTCGCTAGCCCAGTCGATTTTGAGCGTGGCGCCATTGAGCCGCGAGGCGGAGCCGGATCGTAGCCCAAGGTGGAGCGGCCCGTTGCTCCAGCCCGCCACCGCCACTTTCAGGGAGTTCCTCTTTCGACGCGGCGCACGTATTCTTGCTTGCCGTGCCACCATTCCTGGCGGCATCCGCGGGAGGCGCCGGGACACAGCCTTGAAAACCACCGGATTTCTGCTGACCGTCATCGTTGCCAATGCCCTCGGTAATGTGGTTTTGGGGTACGGCATGGAGCAGGTCGGCAGCATCGCTTCTTATTCGCCGGCGGAACTGATTTACTCCGGCCTTCAGGCGATGGCAAACCCTTGGGTCCTGGCGGGAGTGGGTCTGTTGCTTCTGTTCTTCATTGCGCATGCAATCGTGCTGAGTTGGGCGGATCTGAGCTACGTGTTACTGGTGACCTCGATTGGTTATGTGCTCGTCGCTGTTCTGAGTTGGGGGTTTTTGGGTGAACAGATCTCTGAAACACGATGGGCCGGGACTTTGCTGGTGACCCTAGGCGTGGCGCTGTCCGGTTTCACTCCGGTGTCCACGGTTGGCGAGCTGGAAGCGGAGGACGAGAGTTGACGATCTTCCTGCTCACACTGGTGATCGGCGGGACAGTGCTGGGGGATTTACTCAAGGCTGCCGCCATGCGCCGCTTGGGAGAGATCAGTCACTTTGGGCCCCGCTCACTGATCGAGAGTGTCACCGAGCTGGCGCGAGATGCCTCTATCTGGCTTTCGATCGCGGGCTACGCGGTTTCATTCTTCGCCTTCATGGCGCTACTGTCGGTCGAGGACGTGAGTTTTGCCGTGCCGGCGACAGCAGGGGCCTATGTCGTTGAAACTCTGCTGGCGAGGATTTTTCTCAGGGAAATGATTTCAGCGCGACGGTCCGCAGCGGTGGTCCTTGTTACCTGCGGCGTTGTGCTGATTTCCTGGTAGGGGATCGTGGCTGAGTTGGCCGGCAATTTATTCGAGGTAGTTGCCGGGATTTTGCTGCTTTGCGCCACGGTCTATTACTTCGGGGTCTGCTATTCGTCTTGGCGGTTCCGCGGCGGCCGCAAGAGCGACAGCTTGGGGGAAGTTCATTCGGCCGGACCTGCCAGCCTTGTCGGTGCTAAAGCCCCTCAGCGGCTCGGCGCCGTGTCTATACGAGAACCTTCGCTCGCATGCGCTTCAGGACTACCCGGAGTACGAGCTGCTGTTCGGCGTAAGCGATGGAGGCGGCGCGGCGGTCGCGGCGGCCGACCGGCTTGCACGTGAATTTCCGCGGCTCCGGATCGAAGTGGTTGAGTGCGGATCCTTGCCCGAGGGGAACCCGAAGGTTTTTATTCTCGAGAAATTGGCGGCGCAAGCGCGCTATGACTTATTGCTCGTCAACGACGGCGATATTCGGGTGGGGAGTGGTTATTTCCGGCGCATCGTAAGAGATCTTTCCAGGCACGGAGTCGGACTGGTGAGCTGTCTCTACCGCGCCCGGCCCGGCGGAACCTTCCCATCCCTCATCGAGGCGTTGTGGATTTCGGCGGAGCACCAATGGCAAGTGCTGCTCGGAAGAAGCCTGCACGGGATGCGATTCGCCTTGGGAGCCACCATGCTGCTGCGACGCGGGGACCTTGCACGGATTGGGGGCTTCCAGCGGATCGGGCCGTTCCTGGCCGACGACTATGTGCTGGGGAACCTGATCGCAAGCAGCGGTCTGAATGTCGCTTTGTCAGGGTATGCCGTTGAAACGCTTCTTCCGGCTGATTCGTGGAAGGCCGTGTGGCGCCATCTGTTGCGGTGGTCGCGCACGATTCGCGTCATGCGGCCATGGGGACACGCCGGACTGATCGTTACCCACGGCACGGTTTGAAGTCTTTTGGCATTTGCGGTTGGGAGCCAGTCGGTGGCCTTGCCAACCTTGGCGCTTTGCTGCCTGATCCCGCGGTTTGTGGCTGCTTGGCTGGTAGCGGACTGCGTGGACACTCGCGTGAGATCAAGCGAAGACTCTGGTTGCTGCCGCTGGCGGACGTTCTTGCTTTTCTGGTCTGGTTGTCCAGCTTCTTCGGGAGCCGTGTCGATTGGCACGGGAAACAGTTTCATTTGGACCGGCGAGGGCGCATGACGGGGGTTGCTCAAGGTGAACAACAGGCGGAGCCGGCCGAAGAGGCTTGACTCGCTCGGGCCGTCAACAAATGTCCACGCTCAGATGCCCACATACCACGACCACCCGTTTTGAAGTGGTCCCAGTTCCCCCAAATCGTCGAACTCATCGGTGACCACAATGCGACGGAGATACTTCACGCTCTTGTAACCCAACTGCCTCTCAACGCGGAGGTGCACCGGAGCACCGTGAGCAATCGACAGATCCCGTCCGTTCATGCCATAGGCAAGGATCGTCTGCGGGTGTAGGGCAGCCACCATATCGATGCTGTCGGCGATGTCATCGAACGGGTAGAAATTCACGAAACGTGCGCCCGGCAGAATGCCCGCCGCCTCGAGCACACGGCTCAACGCTACGCCGGTCCACTCGCCGATGGCCGACCAGCCTTCCTCGCACGTGTGCCGGGTGATCTGCGTCCGCGAGGGAAACCGCTTGAGGTCCGCGAGCGAGTAAGCTCCCGGCCGGTCCATGCGCCGCGTCGTAGAAACGTGCGCCGGGCTCCGCCGGATTCGTCGTGCCGGTGGCGGGAAACGAGGAGATGTCCCTGTGACTGTATTCCCTCGCCAGTGACTGCCCGGGCAACAGCGTGCGATGGGCCGTGTAGGTGAGCACGTCGCCCATGCGCAGAATGTTGCCGAAGGTCGGAGGCAGTCCCTTGCTGCATCCCGAAAGGAGGAGTCCGCCCCCGCCGGCCAGTCCGGCAACGATTGCCTTGCGGCGGGTGATCAGTGCGTTGGGCTTCATGCTATTCTCCGATCGTCATGGCGCGCATTTGGCGCTTGAATCCGGACTTGATGATCATCACCACGTGCACGAGCAAGAAGAGCACGAGCGCGACGAACGCAAAAAAGTGGATGGTCCGGGCGGACTGGAACCCGCCGAACACGTCAAGGAGGAAGGGGTACGCCGCGGTGATCGCGGGCGACATCGTCAGCCCGGTCAGCACCTCCAGCGGCAGCGCAATGAAGATGACCGCGCAGTAGGTGCACTTCTGCAGCAGCCCATATTGGGGTCCGCCGGTCGCGGCCCGAATCCGCAGGCGCAGGTGATTCATCAGGTCCCGCCAAAGCAGGCCTGGAGTAAACTCGCCGCCACGAGGCAGGAGATGGCGCCGGAGATGGCCGGTGCCGATCCCGGCGACAAGATAAACTGCGCCGGCCGCAACGAAAAATCAGGCTGCCAGAAAATGCAGGCTCCGCCCCCAACCGTTCTGGTTAAAGATTTAGTAGGTCCGGATCGCACTGACTGGAAAACCCGTGTCGGCGAAAAAAGGGACACTCTCTTCCCATCCGCCGTGCTGGTAGTTTCGGCTGATGGGCAGTTCGAAAAGTGCCGGTGTCAAATCGTTGCCCACCTCACCCCAGTAGAGTCGCGGGTGGCACATCAAGATCACGAAGCCGCTGAGGGCCAGCGCTAGGAAGTTCGCGGTCACGATCCAGTGAGAGATCCTGGCCCAGCGCGTATGCCGGGTCGTGCCCATCAGCACTTGTGCTTGTGGTAATTCGTCCACGCGTTTCACTAAGACAGGATTTCCTTTCTGGCCGTCCCTGCACGGATATCGTAGGCCACCGCTGCCCGCGGTGAAACGGTTTTCGCACTGCGGGCCGGGGGGTTTGTCGCGCCACACCAGACACGGCGGGCCCCCTGGAGGCGGTGGCTGCCACGGAATTCCGCACGGTCCGGTTCGCTATCCTGTATGGGCCTGGAGAAATGCCATGAAAAGCCGTCTCGCAGTCGCCGCTGCCTTGTTCGTTGTCATGTTTGGCTCGGGAGCCGTTGGGGCTGACCCGCCCCGCAAACAGCTCTTCAATGGAAAGGACCTCACCGGCTGGACACATGTCAGCAAAGGCTCTTTCTCGGTGGAGGACGGCGCGTTGAAAACAGAAGGCGGCATGGGCCTGCTCTGGTACACGGGAGAGAAGTTCGGCGACGCGGTGATCCGGGTGGTCTACAAGGGTTCGGCCGCGAACACAAACTCAGGCGTCTTTATCCGGATTCCCGAGAAGCCCCACGACGCTTGGTTCCCGGTTCACCGCGGGTATGAGGTGCAGATCAACGACGCCGCTGACGAGTTCCATCGAACCGGCGCGATTTATTCGATGTCGAGCGCTGAAGAGTTTTCTCCTTCGAGTTCCGGCTGGAACACGATGGAGATCAGACTCGAAGGGCAGAAAACCGTCATCAGCGTGAACGGGAAGGTGGTCAACACTTTTGAGGGTTCACAGCCCGTTCCTGAACGAAAGAAATATTACGAACCACGGCGCGGTCCGCGGCCTGACAGCGGATACATCGGTCTGCAGAACCACGACGAAGAATCGGTCGTTTGGTTCAGGGAGATCAGTGTTACGCCGTTGGCAAAATGATGAAGCGCTCATTGGAGAGGCCGGCCGGTCAAGACGCAGCCGGCGGAGGCTCCACGCCCGCCGCCCACCCGCAGGTGCGGCAGTAGCGGTCCTGGCCCGGCATCGAGCCGCTGCAGCGCACGCAGTAGGGGGTCCCGGCGGCGGAGCGCGGAGCGGCCTCCTCGTCCTGACTCTCCCGTGATTCGGCCGAACTTAGTTCCGGCGCGCTTTGTTCTCCATCCACAGACGCGGCCCTCGGTGCGACGCTCTCTGAGTCTTGTTCGGCCATGAGTGGTCTTGGTTCCTCAATTGAATCTACGGATTCGCGCTCAAAAAGTTCAGCGCGGGGGTGCCTCTCCCGAGTGCTGAAGCGAAAAGCCACTCGAACGCAGCTTTCCTACGCCGAACCAGCCGGAACCGAAGAGGGCAGATTGGCCCCGTCTGAAAAATTGTTGCGCTTGGCGGACTTGATCCCAGGCTTGCGCCTGGGACTCTGTTGCTGCTATCCAACCTTTCGCCATATTTGCAAGGATTCAACAATAGAGGCACTCAACCGGCGCGTTGCACGGTGAAGGGCAGTCAGACGGCAACTGCCTCGCCGCCGTTTTCCCGGGAGGTCCGCATCGCCAGAGTCACCCGTGTTGACAGGGCGGAATCTTCCGGGCGGCAATCGCGCGGGGGCTCTCCTTGCTCGCATGCCTGGATGAACGCTTCCAGCTCATCCTGGAACCCGCCGGTCCGCGGCAGAGACGGCTCTTGTTGCGTGCCATCCGCCCGGTAGAGCTTGAGAGGTTGCGACCCCGAGTGGTACTCGAGAACGCCGTCGTCTCCGACGATTGTGAACTCCATTGAGAAGGGATACTCTCCGCGATTGTGCCATCCGCCGTCGACCGTCACCGTGGGCCCGTTTTCGTATTGCAAGCGGCAATCGACGAGGTCGACGCCGCCTTCCAGGTCCTCGTGACCGGCAGCCGAGACCGAACCGGGCTTCCCGAATAGATAGACGCAGTAGTCGATGTCGTGAATCAGCAGATCAAAAGCACCACCGCCGCTGCGCTCGCGGTCGCGCAGCCATTTGCTCCAAGCGGGGGCGGCGCAGCGGCGGCGGAAAGCGGCGGACCGCACCGTGCCGATCTCGCCGGCGTTGACGATGTCGCGGGCAACGACGTAGTCGGGCCAAAAGCGTATGACCTGGGCCACCATCAGCACCTTGCCGTTCGACCGAGCCGCCGCGAGCATGCCGTCGCACTCGTCGCCGCTCAGTGCCATCGGCTTTTCGACGAGCACGTGCTTTCCGGCATTGAGCGCTGCGTTTGCCGTCGAAGCATGCAGATAAGTAGGAAGGCAGAGGTCCACCGCATCCACGGCGGAGTCGGCGAAAAGCTCTTCGGGAGTGGAGTAACGTTTCGCATCGCCGAAGTCCAGCTTGGCGCCCCGCACCTCGAGATTCCCTCCGATTCCGCTCAAGTCGCCGGCGAGTTTCTTGGGGTCACTACTGGCGACCGCTACCAACTCGGCGCCGCCAATTTTTTCATACGCCTGCAAATGGGTGCTACCCATAAACCCAAGCCCGACAACTCCGATTCTCATGGGTGACCTCCTGTGGGTCGTTCCCCGCGGGACCGGACCGGCTCTATGGAACCCCGGGTGCTAGCTATACCCAAGCCGTATCGCAAATGGTGTGTATCTTAATCTTGCGGAATAGGATGCCGTGAGCTCGAACCTGGTTCCATCAGACCCTAGACTCGGGAAGGCGAGCCCGCCGCTTAGTCGACGCTTGTGCTGCTCACCCCACCACCGTGTCGCCGCTTCGCGGCGAAGGACCGGGCCGGATTGCCGGTCCCTACTGGTTTCGGTTGCTCGTGGCGCCGGTTGCTACTTGGTGGCTTTCATGTAGTCGCCGTAGAGCTTCGCGATGTTCGCCTGCTCCGCGTCTCCGGGGTGAATCACGACCCGGTAGAGAAAGCGCAAGGACTTGCCGGGTTCGAGCGTAATGCCGGCGTCGCGCGAGGGGTCCTGATAGTAATCGTGCTCGCCGAAGATATTGGCCGCGAACAAGCCGTAGGCCCGCACATGCCAATGCGAGGGATGCTTCGGGTTACCCGGATGATCGAAGATGGCGACTCCGATCTCCTTGCCCTTCAGCGTGCCGCTGTAGTCGACCCAGGCGGCCGGTTTCCCCCACGTTTGCGCCTCTCCGGCCTTGCCCGTGGCCGAGAGGATGTGTCCGGTTCTGGGAATTCCAGTGGCCCGGGGGTGGTTCTCCTCCAGCTCGGTGACGAGGCGGATAGCGAAAGTTCCCTCTTTCGTGTCACCCAGTTTCACGGCTTTTGAACCGGCGGTGAGCTTCAGGTCGAAATCGAGGAGCCGGTTATCCGCTCCGGAGTGGAAGACCATCTCGCGCTCTTCGGTCAGCAAGACCTGGCCGCCGGGCTCGGCCCACTCGAAAGTGCCCGAGATCGTTCCGCTGGCTTTCCCCGCTTTGTGCTGGATATGGGTCATGCGGATGACCCCTTTTTTCGACTGCGGTTCCTGAGTGAACTCGTTCGCCCAGAAATCGAAGCCGTTCACGTCTCCATGGCTAAACCAAAGCCCGCGGTGATGCGGGTGGTCGCGGCGTTCGCCCTCAATATCCTCCATCGGGTAGCCGCGTGACACGATGGCGCCGTCAGCTGCCCGGATCGGGTGCAAATAAGGTTTTGGCGCATCTTTGCCAAAGTAGAAGGTCGAGAAGGGCTGGCCGTCGATCTCGACCGCGATTTGCCCCTCGCTTTGGGTAAACCGGACTTGCGCCGAAGCGCAGAGGACGAGGAGCAGCGTCAGGAGGGGAATTCGGTGGATCATCATGGTACCAGTGAAGCACATTCAGGCTGCTTTGCCAAGGTGCGTCGCGGGTGCGATTCGGGATTTGTGATAAATACCATAAAGACAAAGTCTCGGACCAGCCGAGCCGGCCGTCTAGAATGCTGGCAGGTTGCGGATCATCGATGCCGTCGAACCCCCGCCCGACAAGCGCACCGAATCGAGCAGCCGGCGGGAAGGCGTATGAATCGTGCCGATGTAGCGGGTGTCGCCGCGAGTGGCTCCCAGCATCACGACGGCGTAGGACCGGCTGGGGTACCACAGCAATTGAAACTGAATTTGTGCTTCCTCTGCCGTGAGCCATTGTTCCTTCTCGGGCTGGCCGACCTTGATAACCGCATCGTGGTATCCGTCGGCGCTATTGAGTCCCAGGTAACGCTGATCAGCGGTCTCGGTGGAAACCTGCCACAACCACTCCAGCGGATTTGGAAACCCGTCAGAAACAACGGCCACCAACATCAAGCAGGCCGCCAGCGCTATCGCCAAAGCGCCTCCAACGAAACGGCCCACCCTGGATTCGGCGTCTGGAGTGGCGGGGACGCCGCCCGCGGGAGCACTGGGCGCCTTTCCTGGATCCGCTGGGTGAGGCGCGCTCGGAGCGGGCATCTCGATGACCATTTTGCGATGAGGCCAGACCGCACCGGCCTTGAACTCGAGTTCGCGGCTGAGGCCAACGATGAGAACCGGTTCGTCGGCGCTGCTGACACTGCCGATGTAGTTTCGCGGGATCCAGATTTCCTGCCCACCCTGGTTGTTGATTACCAGGACTTCTGACCACGTCACTCGCTCAAGAGTCCACTCGTTGTGCTCGATGTTGCGGATTGCGGGGTAGAAGGAGAACTTCCTCCCGCTAAGAGCTTCAAAGCCGGGCTGGTTGGATGCGGCGGCCATGGCGGGATAGCTTTTCCTGTCGCGCTCTGAACCAAATCAGATGGTTCCGTGACGGCGGCGAGCGACGGCTGTTCGGAGTATACCAGTGGGAGGCTTGCGGATAGAACGCTGTGTTCCAGCTCGTCTTCGTACGGCGAAACATCGAGCTGACAAAGAACTCTTGCACTACTATGTCGCCAAGAATGGCGACACGGCACGCAAGAATGCGTACGCCACGCCGAACCGGCCACCGCGGAAATACGGTCAACCAGCTTTGCCACTGGCGGATGAGTGCCCCGGCGGCCTTTTCTTTGGAGAGGCTTTCAAGAAGTCTTGATGGGGGAGGGCTTCAGGCGCGGGTGCAGGTGCAGAGCGTGATCGATGATGCGCTCGGCCATCAGGCGCTTGGAACTTCGGGGCAGCTCGATCGTCTCTCCGCTTGCCGAGAGCAGCACACCCTGATTCTCCTCGGAATCAAAGCCGGCGCCGGCGGCTGAATCGCCCACCGGGTTGGCCACGATTAGGTCGCAGTTCTTCGTTCGCAGTTTTTTCTCGGCGTGCTCGAGAAGCTGGTCCGTCTCGGCCGCGAAGCCGATCAACAGGCGCTGGCCTTTGAGGCGGGCGACTTCCGCCAGAATGTCCACCGTTGGTTCGAGTTCGAGGGACTTTCGCGCCGAGGCCTTTTTGATCTTGAAACTCTCGGGTTTCAGCGGGCGGTAGTCGGCAACAGCGGCGGCCATGATCACGATCGTCGCCTCGGAGAGCCGCCGCAAGACGGCGTTATACATCTCGTCCGTCGTGGTGACGTTATCTACTTCGCATCCAGGCGGCGGATCGAGCGCCACCGGGCCGCACACAATGACGACACGGGCGCCACGTGAGCGGGCCTCCTCGGCGAGCGCGAAACCCATCCGGCCACTGGAGCGATTCGACAGAAAACGCACGGGGTCGAGGGGCTCTTGGGTCGGGCCGGCGGTGATCAGAACGGTTTCGCCTTCGAGGTCACGAGATCGGCCCAACTGCTCGTCGGCGGCGGCAACGATAGAATCGAGGCTGGCGAGGCGTCCCGGACCCACCATGCCGCAAGCGAGAGCGCCGGAGTCGGGCTCCACCACGCGAACCCCACGGTTGCGCAAAGTCGCCAGGTTCGTGCGCGTGGCCGGGTGATCCCACATGTTGGTGTTCATCGCGGGCGCGACGACGATCGGACCCTGGTAAGCCAGATGCATCGTGGTCAGGAAGTCGTCGGAAACACCGTTCGCGAATTTCGCGAGGATGTTGGCCGTGGCCGGAGCGACGAGCAGCAAATCCGCCTCTTGAGCGACTCCGACATGCTCGATGGCACTTTGGAGCGTGGCGTCGCCACTGGTGCCGGCGAAAAGATCGGTGATGACCTTCTCTCCCGTAAGCGCCGCGAACGTCAAGGGACGGATGAATTCTTGGGCGCTTGCGGTCATGACAACCTGAACGCGGTAGCCGCGCTCGGTGAGCAGGCGAACCAGTTCCGCGGATTTGTATGCGGCGATTCCGCCACTCACTCCGAGGACAATCTTGGGTGGTTGCGCCGGATCGGTCATGAGATCGGCTCTGGGGGTTCGTAATTGGCGGATTCAGGCCTTGGAAGATTTACCTCACTGGTTGCCTCTGAGCAGGACATCTGAATGCGGACTCTGAAATTTCCCGCCACGGTTCTACTGCCACAGTTCTAGATGATGGGCTCTTCCAACACCACGATTCCCTCTTCTTCTTCCGGTTCGTCGACTGGGTTCAGCTCGACAGCGACGCACCCTTGGCGAATTTCTTCCATCCCGATTTTGGTTGGCTTCCGGGAGGTCGTTGAAATCAGCGGGCGGGCGCCGGCTTGCAATTTCCTGGCACGCTTGGAGGCGGCGATGATGAAACGATAAACACTCTGCTCTTCGTCAGTTGGAATAAACCAGGGCTGATCGGGTGGCTTCGCCTCGGGTAAGGACAGGCGTTCTTTGTCTTTTTCTCGTTGGTTCATGGGTTGCTTCGCTCCGCTTGAAAGTTTTCAATGATCGGTTGAATCTCTTTCTTGACTCTGTGCTTCCGGCACCTTTCGGCCAGCAGAATGCCCCGCAGTCTTTCGAACGACTCGTCTAGCTGGTCATTGACGAGCACATAATCGTAGCGCTCGTAATTCAAAACCTCTTGGCCGGCATCGCTCAGGCGGCGGCTGATTACCTGATCGGAATCGGAAGAACGTTTCCTCAGCCGGGACTCAAGCTCTTGCCGTGAAGGAGGCAGGATGAAGATACTGACTGCCTCGGGCAGCGTCTCCCTTAATTGTGCCGCACCTTGGACGTCGATGTCCAGGATCAAGTCGCGCCCTTGCTCAGCCGCGCGCCTGAGAACCTTGCGCGCAGTCCCATAGAAGTGGCCAAACACCTCGGCCCACTCCAGCAGCTCTCCGTGGTCGCGGAGCTCGATAAACTCTTCGCGGCTGACGAATTCGTAGCTCTCTCCGTCACCCGGGCGCGGGTCGCGTGTCGTGACGGACGTCGAAAACGTGAGGTTCTGGTCCGACTCCATCAACCGCTTGACGAGCGTGGATTTTCCCGAACCCGAAGGGGCGGAGATAAGGAAGACAAGGCACATGAAAACGTTTCTTGGGAGGCGGGCCGGCTTCAGACGCGATCCGCCGACAACACCCCGTATCCGGCCAATCCGGCAGGCCCGGACCAATCTACCAAAGAGAATTATTCCAGATTTTGAGTCTGTTCACGTATCTTCTCGATCTCAGCCCGCACGCGAAGACCGATTTCGGTGACGGCCAGCCCGGCGGATCCAAGTGGCGTGGTCTTCGAAAGTATGGTGTTCGTCTCGCGGTTCATTTCTTGGGCCAGGAAGTCGATCTGCTTGCCTAGCTCGCCTTCGTTGCCGAGTAGTTCCAGGAAGCGGCCGACGTGAGAGGCCAGCCGTTGCACCTCTTCGCTGATATCGGCGCGTTCGGCCAGCACGGCTGACTCCTGCACCAGGCGCTGCGGGTCGAGATCCACTTTTTCGAGTATTTCTTGGAGCCGCTGCTCGAGCCGCTCCTGGAATTTCGGAACCGTTTCTTCGCGCACGGCCTCGAGTTTTTCCAAATCGATCTCTATCGAGCGGCCGCGCTGCTGCATTTCCTCGACGATTCCTTCGGCTTCCTGCCGCCGCGTACGATTCAGCTCTTGAAGGGCCCGCTCGAGGCAATCCGTCAGGGTCTGTTCGAGCCGGGCGCTCCGCTCGCCGTTGATTTCGGCATTGTCGAAACTGACTACTCCCGGAATCCGCAGGATCACATTGAGATCCGGCTGCGCCATGATGCTGTACTCGTCCGAAAGCTCGCGGTAGGCCTTGAGATAGGCCTCGGTTGATGCCCGGTTGATCGTGAACGCGCCGACCTCCTGTTTCCAGTGAACGGACGCGCTGATCTGAAGCTGCCCGCGCTTGACGTGCTGCTTGACGGTGCGCCGTATGAGTCTTTCATACGGTTCCAACTGGGGCGGAATGCGGATCTGCATATCGAGGAAGCGGTGGTTGACGCTACGGATTGTCAACATGAGCGATAGCTCGTCCCCTTCGGACTGCGTACGGGCGTAACCGGTCATGCTAAATGCCATAGTTGTGTGGGTCCAGCATGGGGCAAATTGTCAGTTCCGCTCGTCGAGGCTCGGGAAAGTCTGGCTAGCTGCTCCAGTTGCCGACGGTCTGCAACTCGAAGAGCCGCTGATAAAGCTCGCTATCGTGAAGCAGTGATTCGTGCGCACCAATGCCGGTGATGCGGCCGCCGTCTATCACGACGATCTTGTCGGCGCTTCGAATGGTTGAAAGCCGGTGCGCGCTCACGATCACGGTCCTGCCTTTCATGAGATTGGCCAGCGCCCGCTGGACGAGCATTTCCGCTTCGCTGTCGAGATGCGAAGTCGCCTCGTCCAGAATCAGAATCGGCGTATTCTTCAACAACGCGCGAGCGATCGAGATTCGCTGCCTCTGGCCTCCGCTCAGGCGTTGCCCGCGTTCCCCGAGATGGGTCTGGTAGCCCTCGGGCAATTGGCCGATGAAGCTCTCGGCCAGAGCCATCCGGGCCGCCTTGTGGACGGCTTCGGCCGGGATGTCCGGACGCCCATAGGCGATATTATTAAACACCGTGTCGTCGAACAGAAACGTTTCTTGGGTGACCAGGGCGATCTGGGCACGCAAGGACTCCAGGCTTGCGTCCCGAATGTCCCGCCCATCGATAACAACCTTGCCCACGGTCGGATCGAAGAAACGCGGCAGCAGGTTCAGTAGGGTGGTCTTTCCGCCGCCACTGGGTCCCACTATGGCCACAACCTCGCCGGCATTGACTTTCAACGAAAGATCACGCAAGGCGAATTGCCTGGCCTCGTCCGGATAGCAGAAGCTGACTTCCACGAACTCGATCGAGCGGGCAAACGGCGGCATTTGTACCGGCGTGGCGGATTCCTTGACGTCGTGGGGATGGGCGACGTACTCCAGCACTCGCTGGACCGCTCCCAGGGCCTGCTGGAAGATATTGTAGATACCGTTGAGGCGTTTGATGGGCTGATAGAGCATGAGCAGAGCGACGACAAAGGTCGTGAACTGCCCCGGGGTCATCTCATCCGCTTTGATCTCATTGCGGGCGTAGGTCAGAAGCGCCACGATCGTGAGGGCTCCAAATACCTCGATGATGGGCGAGGTAACCGCTTGCTGTCGCACGTAGCGCAGGTTGCTGTGAAATAGGCGGTCGGCTGCTTCCCTGAACCGTCCGATTTCGAAGTTCTCCATCGAGAAGGCTTTCACGACGCGGTTGCCGGCGATGGTCTCTTGCAAGATCTGTGTCATCTCGGCCAAATCGTCTTGCGCGCGGCGAGTGGACTTGCGGATTCGTTTGCCGATCCTAGCTGTCGGCAGCAAGACAAACGGCAGCACGGTAAGACTGACGGCGGCGAGGACCCAGTCGGTTTGGATCAAGACCCACAGCAGAGCAAAGACGATGAACGTCTGGCGCAGCAGATCGGCCAGGATATGCGAGAGGGCCACCTGGATTTTTTCGATGTCGTTGACCAGCGACGACATCAGCTTCCCGGTGTGCTGCTTTTGGAAGAATGCCGGAGACTGGTTCAGCACGACTCCATAGACGTCACTGCGCAGGTCCCGCACGCCGGCCAAGCCGACGAAGTTCACCAGGTAGTTCCCGAAGAAATCACACAACCCCTTGATGAGGAACACCACGATGATCCCGAAAGCCACCATGGTCCACACGTTGTGAATCATCGCCGGCACGAGGTCGTCGAGAAAAACCTCGATTCCCAAAACCGGCGCTTTGTAGAGAACGACAGGCGCGTCGGCCGACTGTGGATTCAGCACGCGATCGAAGACGGGGCCGATCAGCAGCGCGACGAGTCCGTGGCAAGCGCCGACCGTCGCCATCAGAAGGACCGAGACGGAGAGCCGGTGCCAGTAGGGCCGGACGTAGCTCAACAGATGAAACAACTCGGTCATGGGAACGGTCTTAGAGGGTTTTTGGAGAAGCGAGCAGGCGGGTCACGGCGTTTTCGACCTGCACTGTCTCTACCGACAGAATACAGCGCGGCTGGTCAAAAGCATAGCAACGGTCTCCGGGGCAGGGTTTGCAATCCCAATCTGTTTCCACCACTTCGTGTTCGGTTTGCCAGGGGCGCCAGACGGCTGAGTTGGATGAACCGAACACAAGCACGCACGGAACGCCGAAGGCCGCGGCGATATGGGCCGGGCCGGAATCGTTGCCCAGGAACAGGCGCGCGCCCGCCAATAGTGATTTCAACGCCCGGATCGAGAGGCTGTCCAACGACTCAAACGCTGAGAACTTTTTCAGAATCTCACTTTCGCCGGGGCCCGTGATGATCACGGGCTCTAGGCTGTGTGTTTCGCGAATCCAGGTGGCGACGCGGCGAAATCTTTCCGCGGCCCATTGCTTGGTGAAGTAAGCGGCGCTGACGTGGAGCACGGCGTAAGGGGTTTCCCGAGAAGAGGGTTCGGCATCGAGAACCGCTCGCGGTATTTCCGCGGCAGGCACACCGAGGTGAAACATCGCGGAGGCGTGGTGTTCAGCGGTATGTACGGGGTCGTTGTCTGAGCGGCCCAGGATGTGCTGGGCTCGAGGAATTCGCACGTTGTAGGGGAGGGCAGGGCGGAAATGCCCAAAACCGGCTCGGAAGCGCGCGCCGGAGAAGGCTGTCAGCCAGGCGCTGGTCGAGCCTCCGTGAAGATTGAGACAGAGACTCGGCTTCTGTTGGCGAATCGCTCTCAGGACCTCGTATCGGTCCCAGAGGCCAGCGCCGCGCCGAAGCGGAATCACCGAGGAAATGTCGGGGTTCCCTTCGAGCAGCTCGTCGAACGGTTTCTCCAGGACGACCACGAGGCGGAGGCCGGGCCGGTGGCGCTTGAGCAATGCGAGCGCCGGCGTGGTGAGTACGGTGTCGCCGAGTGAGCGCAGCCGGATGACCGCGACCGTGGCTTCCTGTTGGATTTGAGATAAGACAGGCGACACAAGCTTGCATGCCGCGAGTCACACGGCTGCTGATCTATTTCCGAGCTTCTCTGACGACTTCGAGAAACCGCCGCGCCTTTTCCGCAATGCCGTCGTAGTCGCCGGTGGCTAATTCTTTCTTGCCCACAATGCCGGCCCCGACGGCGACGGCACTCGCACCGGCTTGGAAGAACTCGGCGGCGTTCTCGATTCTGACCCCGCCTGTCGGAACCATCAATACTTGCGGCAACGGCGCCTTGAGCGCCTTGATGTAGCTGGGTCCGCCGGCATTTTCCGCAGGGAAGATCTTGACCAGGTCCGCGCCCGCCTCCCATGCCCTGACCACCTCGGTCGGCGTCAGCGCTCCCGGGATGGCGACCATCGAATAGCGGTTGCACATCTCGATGGTCGGTACGCTGACCGAGGGGCTGACAAAGAACTTCGCGCCAGCCAGCATGCAGGATCGCGCCGTTTCGGGGTCGAGCACCGTTCCCGCGCCGAGCGCAATCTGGTCGCCAAACTCGTCGGCCACTTTTTCGAGAACCCGAATGGCACCCGGAACTGTCATGGTGACTTCCAGCGCCCGAATACCTCCCCGGCAAATGGCCTTGGCCGCCTGCAGCGCCTGCTCGGCCGAGTCGGCCCGCACGATCGGCACGATCCCGATTTCGAGGATCGAGGCCAGTATTTGATCTTTCGACATGTCAAAAACTCGTAAGACGTTACGGTACCAGACAGATCGGCAATCGCACAATTCGCCACGGAAACGAATGCGCCCGGATCCGTCTTGCCCCAATGAGGACTTCCGTCCAGGTGTGCGGGCGGGGCGCGGCTTGGACTGTTCCAGAAAATTAATCTCTACTCTACGAGAAACGTGTCCCCCAAAGGCTCAGTGACATCCCATGCACGCGAAGTTTCTGCCGTGACAGGGAAGGCAGGTGGATTTGTCCAGGTTCAGCTTACCCGTGGAGTGCAGGTCAATGAAAGTGCGGTCGTGGGAGGCGGGCTTTAGATTGACGCCTTCCAGGTGACACGTTTCGCAACTGAAAGGGTTGTCGATCTCGGAGTGGCAGACTAGGCAGTCCGCCATCTGAGGAAGGTTGGATTTGCCCGCCAAGTCTGTCTCTTGGAGCCCGCGGTGGCATGCTTGGCATTCGTTGTCCGTGTCGAGATGCCGGCGGATGCCGCCGGACTTTCCTAGATAGGTTCCGCTATCGACCACGGCCGCGATCAGCGGCGCCATGTTGCCTAGTTTGAGATGAAACTCGTGGTCAAAGCGAAAAGTGCGCTCGTCGATTTTTCGCTCCGGCAACCAGCTAGTTTCAACTTTCGGCGCAGTTTCTCCGTTGTGGCAGGCGAGACATGTCGCCTGTCCGGGCAGGTTGCGGTCCGTTGCGGCTTTGCTGCTGGTGGCGGAGTCATGGCAGACGATGCAGGTGGCTCCGACGTTGTTGAGGTGGAGCTGGTGGGAGAACGCGGGCTGGGCTTCGGCGCGGCTGCCGAATGCCAAGGCGAGGGCGCACCCCAGGACTCTCATGGCGCCGACTTGGCTTGCCCACGTCAGAAGCGCGCCGCGGGAGGGGAGCTCGGATTCCACGGCGCCGGTCTCAGCCCTTGTACGAAATTCGCCAGAGCTTTTGGCCGCCGTCGTCGGAGACGAGCAGAGAACCATCCGGCATCTGCAACAGCCCAACAGGCCGTCCCCACACGTCGCGCTGGTCTTCGCCAAGCATCCAGCCGGTCAAGAATGGCTGGGGACCCGAGGCCGGTTTGCCGTCCTCGAAGGGAATATACATGACGCTGTAGCCGGTGCGGTTGGCGCGGTTCCAGGACCCGTGGAAGGCCAGGAACAGCCCGCCCTTGTATTTGTCTGGGAACTGATCGCCTTCGTAGAAGAGAATGTCGAGAACCGCGACATGGGCGCCTAACAGAACATCCGGGTAAAGGGTCTTCTTCACCTTGTCGGGCGCGGCGTCTTTGTGGCGGGGTTCCTCGTGCGGACCGTTATAGGCATAGGGCCAGCCGTAGAAAGCGCCTTCTTCGATGCCGACCAGGTAATCGTGGGCAATATCGTCGCCCAGTCCGTCGCGTTCCTGAACCGCTGCCCATAGTTTCCCGGAACCGGGATACCAGCGCAGTCCAATGGTGTTGCGCAGACCCGAGGCCAAGATTTCGACATTGCTGCCGTCGGGATCGGAACGAAGAATCGACGCTCGTTTGGGATCCTCGCCTAAGTCGATGTTCGATCCCGAACCGACAGTCGTGTAGAGTTTCTTGTGGTCTTTATCGAAGCGCAGGGTCCGTGTCCAATGGCCGCGGCCTAATCCTTCCAGCAAGATGATCTCCTCGCCCTTGCTGGTTGCCGTCATCGATTTGGCATCGTACTTGTACCGCTTCACCGAGGTTGGCTCAGCGACGTAGAGCCAATCCTCATGCAAGGTCAAGCCGAAGGGGCGGTCGAGGCCTTCGATGATCTTCTTCTTTTGCTTGTCTTGGATGACGTAGACGGCGCCGGTCGGTTCGTTGCGCGCACCGCTGTCGGAGAGCAGAATCTCGTTGCCCGGCCCGAGCAACATATAGCGCGGGCGCTCACCGACGTTCGACATGTATTCCTCAACCTGGAAGCCGGCGGGAACCGACAGCTTGCTGTCATCCGGACGTGGAATGACTCTGGGCCGGTTGCTGGCCGAGGGAGTGTGGAAGGGATCGGGTAGTCCTTTCCAATTCACCGGCAACTTGGCCGCCGTTTGTGAGATGGCAGCCGCCGTGATCACCAAGAGTCCAAGACTGAGCGCGAAGAGACGACTTTTGTGTTTCATAAGCGTTCAGTATCCTACATCCAGCCGCCGGATGGTAGTGCGATTCCTCTCAGCCCGCGGATTGTAGGGCGATTTTTCCCGCGCAACTCTTCACTCTAAGAAATTATTCTGACCGGCTTTGGCCGTGCGGATGGGGACCTGCCAAGCGGCCGCCGGTCCGCCGCGGCCAGTCCCATTGGCTACGCTTGGCGATAAGCATCTGAAACGCAAGCTGTTTGGGGCTATGCCAGGCCGAATCCGCACGCTGCCCCCGCCCCGCGGGCAGTACGCCGATTGAAGATGCAGTACCTCAACGCGGTGTCGCCTCCAGGCGCGCCGCTTCGGTCAGCAGCTCGAGGATTCTCGGAGGCACCGGTGCCACTTTCCGTGTTGCCAGACTGACGACGATCATCATCACGGTCGAGCTCAGGAGCCCAGCCAGCATGGCGTGAAGGCCGCTCGCCGCGTCCAGACCACCCAACTGCCACAGGAAGGCTACTCCCGCGCCCGCCACCATCGAAGCGAGTGCTCCGGGGGCGTTGGCTTGCCGCCACCACACGGCGCAGACGTATGCGGGCAAGAAGGCGCTTCCTAACACCGAGGTGACGAAGACCACGATTCCGAAGACCGTCGGTGGCTGGATGAGGGCGATGAAGTAGCCGATTACGCCGATCACCAGAACCATCAGCCGAGACACCCAGATCATCTGGCGCTCCGAAGCGTTCGGATTGATGAAGCGCTCGTAGAGATCTCGGGCTGCGATCGATCCAGTCTGCAACAGCAGTGAGTCCGCGGTCGACATGATGGCGGCCATGATGGCGGCCATGATGATCCCGGTGACCGCGGCCGGGAGGAGTTTCTCGGCGACCTCGAAGATCGCCATCTCCGGATCGGCGAGGTCCGGAACAATGATGATCGCCAGGATCCCGAGGAGATAGGGAGACGGAACGAAGAGCAGGTTCCAGATGGTCGCGTAGGCGCCTGCCAATCGCGCTGTTGCCGGACGCCGCATCGCCATATGCCGGGTGACGACGTGAGGCCACCCCATGTAGCCGATGGAGAAGATGAGCACCGCACCGAGAGCAATACCCCACTGGCCCTGGTGTCCGAGGTCTCGGCCCCAGATGGAGAGCAATGAGGGCTCCAGGCCGGCGATGGCCCGATTGGCGGCGGACAAGCCGCCCACCTCCGTCAGTGCGGCGATCAGGATCCATAGGACGCCGACGAGCATGACGAGACTCTGAAAGAAATCGGTGTAGGCCACCGCCAGATAGCCACCCAGGTAGGTGTAGATGAGGATGAAGCCGACAGCCATCAGGAGGGCCAGGGAGTAGGGCATCCCGGTGACCAAGGCCATCCCCTTCCCGCCGGCGATGAATTGTGCCAGGACGTAGGCGCCCAGCAGAAACACCGTCAGGCCCCCCGCGAACAGCCGGATGGCGGGGGACGGGTAGCGCTTCTCGAGATATTCGATCGGCGTCAGCGATCCGGTGAGTTGCGAGAGTTTCCGCATCCGCCGGCCGATTACGGAAAGATTGACGACACCACCACCGATGTCGCCGGCCGCGTACCACAGCGCCCAGTAACCCTCTGCGTAGCCGAGTGCACCCGCGCCCAGAAACATGAAGCCGCTCATCGACGTGCTCTGGAGTGTCAGCGCGGTGACGAGCGGCCCAAGCTTGCGCCCGCCCAAGAGATAGCCCTCGAGGTTCTGCCCCGCACCCTTGCGCATTACCCAAACACCGATCCCCAGGACGACAAGATAGTAGAGCACCAGAGAGGTGACGATCGTTCCGTTCACGAAGCGTCCTCCGGTCTCTTCGTCGTCTGATCCCACTTCCGGCTCACCAGAAGAAAGATCACGGTGTATAGCACCCAGAAGAGCGGAAACCCTAGAATCAGCAGGGTGGTGCTCAGCGGAAGTTCAAACATTAGCCTTGACCCGGAGAACTGGTTCTTTTGTCGGCAGGTCTTTGTCCGGCTCGGGGTCCGTCCTGATCGTCCAAATGGGTTCTGAGGCGCATTTCCTTGTTTAGTGCTCTGCTGAATCCCCGGCCATGGCCGCCACCACCTCGCTGGCCGTTAGAAAGGGTTCACCTTCGGCGCCGCCTATGAAGCGGATGCTGATGAACTCGCGTAAGCTCACCCTCGTTGAGAGAGGGTCAGTACATCATCAAGGCATTGATTCCGCCAAGCCCGCCTAACTAGCTCTTCAGCCGCGAGGCCCTCAAGATCTGGGCCGCCAGCGATATCCTGAGCGAGCCACGTTTTGAATTCTCCGAAAACCTCTGGGTCAACCATGGCATCATGGTAACGCTTGTAGCGACCTGGTTTGTAGGAGATTCAAACCGAGACGCTACCCAAATAGGCGCTCGGCATTCCCGTCGTATAATTGTTACTTCCCTGGGCACCGTATCCGCTTGGCTGCGGTGACTTTGGAGTAGGTGAAGTTCGCAAAACCACTTCGAGCCTCAACCGCACTACCTCGGGTGTTGCTCCCTTCAATGAGTTTGCTGATCAACGTTCACGAATTGCGATTATTCTGGGCGGTTGCGCTCATTGCTTCTTGGCAGCTCTGCTTCTGTCAGGCATTGCCCGCCCAACAAAGCGGCGTCCTCAAGGAACTCGTTTTCGAGCAAGTCGCGCGCGACTTGCTTCGCCCGGCCGGGATCACGCATGCTGGCGACGGCTCGGGGCGGCTGTTCATCAATCTCCAGGACGGCTCGATTCGGATCCTCGATGGCACGCGCTTGCTCGAGAAGCCATTGCTTGACATGACACCGCGCGTTGGCTGCTGCGGGGAGCGCGGCTTGCTGGGCGTTGCCTTTCATCCGGACTACGCCGCCAACGGCTTCTTCTTCGTCAATTACACGGACAGCTCCGACGGGTTCGGCAAGACCGTGATCTCACGCTTCAGCATCTCTCGGGATGATCCAGATGTGGCCGACCCAAACTCCGAGAAGGTCTTGCTGACGTTCGAACAACCCGATGGCACGCATAACGCGGGGCAGCTTCAATTCGGTCCCGACGGCTACCTCTACATAGCGACCGGCGACGGAGGCTCCCCAAACGAGCGGGGCGAGCGGGCGGCCATGCTGGACAACCTGTTTGGGAAGATCCTGCGGATTGACGTGGATGTGGATAGCGACAACGGCGATCCTTATGCGATACCTCCATTGAATCCTTTCGTTGGCCGCCAGGGCGCCAGGGAGGAAATATGGGCCTATGGTCTTCGCAATCTCTGGCGCTTCAGCTTTGACCGCGCGACCGGCGACATGTTCATCGGTGATGTTGGGGCGAACCGCGTCGAGGAAATCAATTTCCAGCCGGCGGCCAGCTCAGGCGGGGAAAACTACGGCTGGCCAATGGTCGAGGCGGTGGATTGCCCCCTATTTCCAGAGGCCTGTCTCGATGAGTCCCTCACAAAGCCGATTCGATACCATCGTCACGACCTAGGCTGCGCGGTGATAGGCGGCTATCGCTACCGCGGTGCCGAGGTTCCGCCGCTCAGCGGGGTCTATGTTTACGGAGACTACTGCGGTGGCAGGTTGTTCGCGGCCGGCCAGGTGGAGGGCGGCGACTGGAAGGAGTTGGACCGCCGCGTCACTCCGTTCGACTTTACTAGCTTCGGCGAGGACGAAGCCGGCGAACTTTATTTCGCGGACTCGTTCGAAGGCCGCGTCTATCGAGTGGTCACCGACGGCATCTCCCCGGCGGTTTCTTCCTTCTATCCCTTGAGCGCGGTCGCGGGCGGGGCGGCTCTTGAGTTGTCCGTCGTGGGGACCAACTTCGTGCCGGGGCTGGAAGTTCACTGGAATTCGAATTCGCGTCCGACGAACTTCATTGACAACCAGCATCTTCGGGTGACGATCTTCGCCCGGGACGTCGCAGCGGAAGGGACCGTGGAGATCAAAGTCGTCAACCCCCTCCTGCTGGGAGGAACCGCTGCTGTCTTCGAGTTTCCGATACGCGCGGCGCCAGCCACGGCTCCGGGGATGATCGCCTCGGTTTTTGGTACGGGACTGGCGCTGGACACGGAATCGACTCCCGGCCAGCCGCTACCGAGCATGCTGGGCGACGCGATGGTCTTTCTGAACGGGCTTCGTGCCCCGATGTTCTTTGCATCGCCGGGTCAGCTTAATATCCAGATTCCTTGGGATTTGCGAAGCGGCCGCCCAGCGAGCTTGACTGTCCGCATCGGACCGCATGTCAGTGAGCCGGTGCCGGTTCCGGTCTCGGGATTTAGCCCTGGATTGTTTACGACTGGATCGACTGGCGCCGGGCAGGGGGCGATCCTGATCTCGGATTCCGGCATGCTGGCGGCTCCGGCGGGGGTGTTGCCGAATTCCCGGCCAGCGCGAAAGGGCGAGTTTCTCGAGGTGTTCGCTACCGGCTTGGGCCGGGTGACGGATGCCCCGGCGAGCGGCGAGGCGGCTGTTTCGAACCCGCTATCGGAGACCACGGCCGAGCCGCAGGTTTCCATCGGCGGCGCCGCAGCGGACGTCCTATTTGCTGGTTTGGCTCCTGGCTTCATCGGTCTCTACCAAGTGAACGTGCAGGTGCCAGCCGGAGCCCCTAGCGGTGATGCCGTGGGGGTCTCTCTCAAGATCGGCGGGGCTGAATCGAATGTGGTGACGATCGCGATTGAATAGAACTCCGCGTTGTAGTGGAAAACTAGGGAATGGAAGACCGGATCTACAGCATCATAGGCGAGGAGGGCTTTGAGCGGCTCATCGCGGCTTTCTATCGCCAGGTTCCGGACGACGATATTCTGGGCCCGATGTATCCAGCGGAAGATCTTGCGGGCGCCGAACAACGGCTTCGCGATTTTTTGGTGGGGCGATTCGGCGGGCCCATGCGCTATGTCGAGCAACGCGGGCATCCGCGGTTGCGAGGGCGGCACGTGCCGTTTGCGATCGACCAGCGTGCGCGGGACCGCTGGATGGAGTTGATGGAGGGGGCGCTGAAGCAAGCCGATTTTCCGCCCGAGGTCACTGCGCTCCTGCGCGCCTTCTTCCAGCACACCTCGACCTTCATGATCAACCGCCAGCCCGGATTTGAACCAGCAGTCCGCACTTGAGGCGAGAATTCGTGCCGGCCTGCTCGAAGCGGTCCGGGTGAGTGAGTACAATGGGGCCATGATCAAGTCATCGCTCTGCATTCTGACGCTATTGGCCGGTGCTGCTTCCGCCGCCGATATTAAAGTGGGCATCATCGGACTGGACACATCACACGTCTCAGCGTTCACGCGGATTCTCAATGATTCCTCCAACCCAGACCACGTTCCCGGCGCAAGGGTCGTCGCGGCCTATCCGGGAGGCAGCCCCGACATCGCCTCCAGCCGCGACCGCTTGGGCAAATTCACAAGTCAATTGCGGGACGAATTCGGCGTGGAAATCGTCGATGACATCCCAACCCTCTGCTCGAAAGTCGACGTTGTGTTACTGGAGAGCGTTGACGGCCGCAAGCACTTGGAGCAAGTGAAGCCTGTTTTCGAGGCAGGTCTGCCGGTGTTCATCGACAAGCCGCTGGCCGCGTCGCTCGAAGACGCCCGGGAGATTGCCCGCCTGGGTAAACAACACGGCGTGCCCTGGTGGAGCGCCTCGAGCGTTCGCTACGACTCCGCTGCCCGAGAGGTGAAACTTCCCGCGCCTAACGGCGTGATCACCTGGGGACCGGCGCCGATTGAGCCGACTCATCACCTTGATCTTTCCTGGTATGGAATCCATCCTGTCGAGCTGCTCTTCAGCCTGATGGGAACTGGATGCCAGTCGGTGACCCGGACCTACACCGACGGCGGCGGCGTAATCACCGGGACCTGGAAAGGCGGCCGTCTCGGAACGGTGCGAACGATTCGCGACGGAAAACGCGGCTATGGCGCGGTCGTTTATGGAGACAAAGAGATCAAGATCGCCGGCCTGACCGGAGGGGCTTATCCGCCTTTGATGCGAGCCATCGTCAAGTTTTTCCAGACCCGAGTCCCGCCGGTGCCGAACGAGGAAACGCTCGAGATCTTCGCTTTCATGGACGCCGCGCTGCGCAGCAAAGAGAACGGCGGGGCGCCGACGAAACTTCGGTAGGTTGGGAGGATTTGACCGACAAGACCCTTCGCTTCTGGCCCGTTCGTTTCTATCTCGTTGTCCATCGACCGGGCACTCGGCCCCTCCGGATCGGGGCCGTGCGTCATGGGGCGTGGGATGCAGCGCACATCTTGCCGGTCAGGGGTAGGTGGCTTCACAGCCACTAACAGCCGGCGGAATCAACCTTGCCTGACAACAAATCCCACTTCGAAGTCGTTGCCGAGTGTCCTCGTACTCGCGCCCGGGCTGGGTTGCTGCATACCCCCCATGGCACGATTGAAACGCCGGTCTTCATGCCGGTGGGCACGCAGGGCAGCGTCAAAGGCCTCACTCAGAAGATGCTCGGCGAGGAGCTGGGCGCGCGGATTATTCTCGGCAATACCTATCACCTGTATTTACGTCCCGGACACGAAACCATCGCCAAGCTCGGCGGACTGCACCGTTTCATCAATTGGCCGGGTGCCATCCTGACTGACTCCGGCGGCTTCCAGGTTTTTAGTCTCAGCGCACTTCGCAAGATCACCGACGACGGTGTTGTTTTTCGATCCCATCTGGACGGGTCCGAACACATCTTCACGCCCGAGTCAACCGTCGAGGTTCAGCGGGCGCTCGGGAGCGATATCATGATGGTTCTGGACGAGTGTACGGAATATCCTGTTAGCCGCGAGCATGCGCGAGCTTCGATGCAGCGAACCGTCCGGTGGGCCGGGCGCGGCATGGCTCATTGGGCTCGAGTCATCTCGAGCGCGGGGCGTGAGACGAGCGCGAATGAATCAACTGCTGGGGGTGAACGGCCTGCCCGAGAGCCGGTGCGGCAAGCAGGGGGATATAGGCCACTGCTGTTTCCGATCGTTCAGGGTTCGATGTTCGGCGATCTGCGGCGCGAATGCGCCCGGCGTCTCTGCGAATTCGATGCTCCTGGATACGCGGTCGGCGGCCTGTCGGTCGGGGAGCCGCGGCCACTGAGCCTGGAGATGGTCGAGGCCACCGAAGACATCTTGCCGCGCGACCGCCCCCGTTATGTAATGGGCGTGGGCATGCTGGACGAGCTGGGCGAATACGTGGCCCGAGGCGTGGACATGATGGACTGCGTTCTGCCGACCCGCAATGCGCGCAATGGGTACTTCTTTACGTCGGCGGGCCGGATCATTATCAAGAACAGCCAGTGGTCGGATGACCCCCGGCCGATCGACGAAAACTGCTCCTGCTACACTTGCCGGAACTACTCACGAGCGTACTTGCGGCATCTCTTTTTGGCGCGGGAGATGTTGTTTGGCACTTTGGCTAGTTTTCATAATTTGGCGATCTACCTTGACAGGCTGCGACAGATTCGCGAAGCTATACTCATTGGAGAGTTGCCTGCTTACTTAACTCGCATTCACTCTGACACTGCTCAGCGCGACTAGCTATTCTCGCTCCCGAGGCAGGCCGAGATCGTTAGGTCGAAAGTCCCCTGGAAATCCATGGTCGGCTGGAACCATGAGCCGGTCTGTGTGAAATCCCAGGATTTGCGGTAAGCAGGTTTGCGGTAAACGGGTATACGGCAAACGAGGAAGAGCAACGAACGATGTGGATAGGGTTGGCGAACTTCGATTGGCTCGCGAGCGGAACCCCTTGGGCGTTCCTGCAAGCCACGAGTCTCTTCCAGAACCCTCTGGTCCCCATCATCATGATGGTGGGGATCTTCTATCTGGTGCTGTTCTTGCCGATGCGCAGGAAACAGCGCAAATTGGATGAGATGCTGCAGAATCTCAAGAACGGCGACAAGGTGGTCACCAACGGCGGAGTGATTGGAACACTGGTTTCGCTTGGCGAGGACAACACGGTCACGTTACGCGTGAAGCCCGACAACGTCAAGTTGCAGTTCTCCCGCAATGCCGTGACCGCCATGGTCCAGGAGTCAATCGAGGAGAAGAAATAGAAGCGCGCCGCCGACCCCGCTATTTTCTCAGGAGAACCTGTAAGGTCCCATGACAAGCAAGCTTTGGCAAAAATTGGCCTTGGTCGTCACCATCATTTTGGTGTGCCTCTACGGAGTGATCGGCATTCCGACGTCCTTCGATGAGTTGAAGCAAAACATCGCGGACAACATCCCCCTCGGCCTCGACCTCAAGGGCGGAACGCACTTGATTCTGCAGGTTCAAGTTCAGGATGCGATTCGGGCGGAGGCCGACCAAATGATTGCGCGGCTCCGCGCTGATCTCAATGATCAAGGTATTCTGTTCGACTCGATCGAACGCAATGACCCACAGACCATCGAAGAGGCCGACTCCATCGCCCTGACCGTTTCGGGAGTACCGACGGAGAGTAGCGGCGATTTTCGCTCGACGATCGACGAAGTCTTCACTGATTGGCTGCACACTTCCGTGGATTCGACCACCTACAAACTCACGATGCGGCCCGCTACTCTAGCGGCGGTTAAGGGCAACACGGTGACGCAAGCGATCACCACGATCGAAAACCGCGTGAACGGTCTGGGGCTAACCGAGCCGGTTATCCAGCAGCATGGCCGGGCCGACGCGGAGTACGAGATTTTGGTGCAGTTGCCGGGGTTAAGCGACCCGGCCCGAGTGATGGAGATCCTGCAGATGACGGCGCTGCTCGAAATCCAGGAGGTTTTGGACGGCCCCTTCATGAGCCGTGAGCAGGCGCTGAGCAACAACGGCGGAATTCTGCCGCCCAACAGCGAGATTCAAAGTGAACGGACGCGAAGTACTGGCGGTCAGTCCCTGCGGCAATGGTACATTTTGACCCGAACTCCCGTCGTCACGGGCCGTGATCTCAGGAACGCCTCGGCCGGTCGCGATCCCCAAACAAACCAGTGGGAAGCGCGTTTCAGCTTGTCGCGCGAAGCCGGTTTGCGCTTTGGAGACTTCACGCAAGCGCGGATTGGGCAGGGAAGACTGTCGATCGTCCTCGACAACCGCATCGTCAATGTTGCCACGATCCAAGACAGGATCACCGATGAGGGCCGCATCATGGGCCTCAGCCAGCAGGAGGCCACGGACCTGGCGCTGGTTTTGCGGGCGGGGTCGCTCCCGGCGAGCGTGGAGTTTCTGGAGCAACGAACCGTTGGAGCATCTCTCGGCGCGGACTCGATCCAGCAGGGCGTTCGCAGTTCGCTGCTGGGCATGGCGCTTGTGGTGATCTTGATGGTGGTCTACTATCGCAAGTCCGGCGTGAATGCGGTTGTGGCACTGCTGCTCAATCTGCTAATTCTGATAGCGGTCTTGACTTATTCAGGCCTTGTACTCACCTTGCCCGGGATTGCCGGAATTATCTTGACGATCGGTATGGCAGTCGATGCCAATGTACTGATCTTTGAGCGAATTCGGGAAGAGCTGAAAGCCGGCAAGGCTGTCATCGCGGCGCTGAACGCCGGTTTCGGGAAGGCGTTCTTGACGATCATCGACACCAACTTGACGACGATCATCGCGGCTGCTTTTCTTTTCGCTTTCGGGCGCGGTCCGGTGCGCGGGTTCGCCGTCACCTTGGCCGTTGGGCTGTTGGCGAACCTTTTCACGTCCGTTTTTGTATCACGGCTTATTTTCGACTTCGCGCTGTCAGAGAAACAGAAGGTGCAGGAACTGAGCATCTAGCCGGGCGAGCCGCGAAGGCGGTTCCGGAGAAACATTTCGGCCCGCGGCCGCTCAGCAGGAAAAACCGCGTTAGGCGCGGGAACTTTTGGGATGTCATCGGTGTCTAGAACATCGATGACCAATTGGTGTCGATGGAACTATTCAAACTTACCGATATCGACTTTCTCGGTCGTCGCAAGTACTTTTTTGCCCTGTCGCTCGTGCTGGCTGTAGCGGGGATGGCAAGCGTGCTGGCCAAGGGCGGCCTCAAAATGGGTATTGACTTCAAGGGAGGAACGCTGGTTTACGTCAAGTTTGCCGAGGCTCCCGACGTCAACCGCATCCGGGCGGCGCTTACGAAGAAAGGTTTGGCCGTCTCCACCCTGCAGCCCTTTACCGAGATTGGCGGCTCTCACGAGCTGAAGATCGATCTCGATCTGTCGGGCCAAGAAGAGGAGCTGGCGAACGGCAGGTTGCAGATCATGGAGACGCTCGGCTCGATCTACCCCGGTGAGGCGAGCAAGTTCGATTTCAATACGGCGGGTGTCGACACCCTTTCAGAGCACTTACAGCAGAACGGCAGAGTCGCTGGCCTGGGATTGACGAGCGACGAGCTTCGGGAGACGGCTCAAACGTTGATTGCCTTTCGGGATGAGCCGCCTCATTCCGGGCTCGTAAAAGATTTTTCTGGATTGACTTCCGTTCAGGGGGTGAATCCTGATATTATAACTGCGCTCCA
>Ga0310123_10000583_pt1 | contig 32232 bp, 26 predicted proteins | sample CB6_AW_1057_MG_FD_203505 | JGI IMG/M metagenome (GOLD analysis project Ga0310123, IMG submission 203505) | Marine microbial communities from Western Arctic Ocean, Canada - CB6_AW_1057 | ecosystem: Environmental > Aquatic > Marine > Oceanic | place: Canada: Western Arctic Ocean | collected... | reverse complement strand
CGAGGCACCGCGGTTCCGTGTCTGGGAGGACACGCGGATGCAGATCGAGGACCGGGTGCCCGCCGACGTCCGTGCGGCGCTGGAGGCCCGGGGTCACGCGTTGGAGGACATCGGTGACTTCTCGGCCCAGGTCGGTGGCGGCCAGGCCGTGATGGTCGATCGCCAGAGCGGAGCGCGGCTGGCCGGAGCCGATCCGCGGCGGGACGGATACGCACTGGCCTACTAGGCTTTCATGAACCGGCCCAGGTCAGCCTCATCGGTTTCCCTCAGGAGTCTCCCGACGGATGTCCAACGTCCGGCTCGAATCCGTATCGAAGCACTTCGGCGACGTGGTCGCCGTCGACGCGATCGACCTGGACGTCGAGGATCGGGAACTGCTGGTGCTGGTCGGTCCCAGTGGTTGCGGCAAGTCGACGACGCTGAGGATGATCGCCGGGCTCGAGCAGCCCACCACCGGAACGATCTCGATCGGCGGCCGCGACGTCACCGACGTCGATGCGATGGACCGCAACATCGCGATGGTCTTCCAGAACTACGCGCTGTATCCCCACATGAACGTCTTCCGCAACATGGCCTTCGGATTGCAGATGCGGAAGGTGGCTCGGGGGGAGATCGGGACGCGGGTGACCGAGGCAGCCAGGTCGCTGGGGATCGACGGCCTGCTGGAGCGTCGTCCCTCGCAACTCAGTGGCGGCGAACGCCAGCGGGTGGCGCTGGGTCGTGCGATCGTCCGTGATCCGGAGGTCTTTCTGCTGGACGAACCGCTCAGCAATCTCGACGCCAAGCTCCGCGTCTCGATGCGGTCCGAACTGGTCAACCTGCGTCGCGGGCTGGGCGCCACGATGGTCTACGTGACACACGACCAGGTCGAGGCGATGACGATGGGGGACCGGATCGTGGTGATGCACCAGGGCCGGATTCACCAGGTCGGACCGCCGCAGGAGGTCTACTTCAAGCCGGCCAACCGGTTCGTGGCCGAGTTCATCGGCAACCCGCCGATGAACATCATTCGCGGGCGAATCGAGAACGACTCGGACAAACCGGTGCTGGTGGCCGGTGGATCGAGAATTCCGCTGTCGGGGGAACTCGGTCGGCTGGCGGCCGGAGCAACCGAGGTGGATTTCGGGATCCGGCCCGAGGACCTGCGGCTGGACGAGGCGGATGGAGGGGTCGCGGCGACGGTGCAGGGAACCCAGTTCCTGGGCTCCGAACACCTGGTCGACCTGGACCTGGGCGGGCCGCACCTGCTGGCCCGTATCGATGGCCGCGGCGAGTACGAGATCGATCAACCCTGCCGGGTAGCTGTCGACCTGTCCCGGGCGCACCTGTTCCACCCCGGGACGGGGGATCGACTGTGACCGGTTTTCGACACACGCGACGCCAGTGGCTGGCCAGCCTGCCGGTTCTCGGTCTCTCGGCCTGGTCCGGTTGCAGCCGCCAGCGTCCGGTTCGCGACAGCCGGGGGCGTGTGATTGTCGAGTACTGGCATCAGCCGATGGTGCAGCAGGTGCCGGAACTCGGGGACGAGGTGAAGGAGGTGGGGGACTTCGAGAGGTTCCTGGCGAAGCGGTTCATGGCCGAGAATCCTGACATCGTCATCCGCACCCAGTGTCTCAACTGGGAGGACCTGCCGCGGAAGGTGCCGATCAGCGTGTTGGGTGGCCGGCCGCCGGACGTGCTGATGGACTTCGTCGGCCGCACCAGCGGGTTCTGGTACCAGGGCGTGCTCGAACCGCTCGACGAGCTTGTCGAGGGGATCGAGCACGATTTTCAGCCGAGGATGTTCGAGGCGTCGAGGTTGATCGGTCCCGACGGTGTGCGGCGGTTGCACGCGGTGCCGTTGTGCGGCTGGGTGCAGGTGCTGGTGCTCAACCGCGCGGCCTGGGATTCGCAGGGCCTGGGCGATCTGCTGCCCACCGGCGAGGATCCCCGATGGCGTTGGGACCAGTTCGAGACGGCTCTCGATGCGATTGCCAGCCCGGAGGTGACGCCGCTGGGGATGCAGTGTGCCAGCGAGCAGGGTGACTACCGGGTGTTGCAGTATTTCTGGGCTTTCGGGGCCGAGGTGTACCATGACCACGACTATTCGAGGGTCGCGCTGAATTCTCCGCAGGGAGTGGCCGCCCTGGAGTGGCTGGTGGAGGCGAAGCGGAAGGGCTGGATTCAGCCGAACGTGGCCACGGCCGGATATGGCTTCTACGACATGTTCTGGCGTGGCCAGACGGTGGCGATTCCCAGCGGGGTCTCGGTGCGGCGGACCTACGACAACGCACTTCGGGACGGCAAGGTCACCGCCGATTTCAACGGCGACGGGCGGGTCGACATGGAGATCTTCTACACGATGCCCCCGACCCGGCCGGGCGTTCCGATGTCACTGCCGGTTTCGACCAACGGCCTGGTCGTCTTTCGCCAGGAGAACCCCGAGCGTCGCGAGGCGGCGATGCGATTCGTCAAGTTCCTGACCAGCACCGAGACCGTTGGCCACTACGCGCGGGCGTCCCAGATGCTGCCCGGCCGCAAGAGCGTGGGACAGATATTCGCCGACCAACCCGACGTGACCCGGATCCTGGGGCTGGCCGCCGAATGCCCGGTGGCCGACATGGGGGCGACGTCGCCGAGCTACTACGACATCCGCAAGCGGATGCCACCGTACCTGCAGTCCGCGTTCCTGGGCCTGAAGACGCCGGCCGAGGCGTTGGCCGGATTCGAACGGGAGGCCGAGGGTGTTTTGCGGGGCCAGTTGGCCGGTGTCCAACCCGGTGACAGACCGGCCGCGGAGTCGTCACCGTGAGCAGCGTGGCGAAAGAGACGGTGCCGCGGTTTCGGCGAGGCGGGTGGATGTTCCTGGTGCCGGCCGGGATTCCCTTTGTCGCCTTCGTGCTCTGGCCGCTGATCCACGGCGTGGCGCTGGGGTTCTTCGACGTGCAGTTGCGCGAGACGCGGTTCATCGGGCTGGAAAACTACCGTCGGCTGATCGGCGACGAGACGTTCTGGGCGGCGGTGCGGAATACGTGCGGGTTCGTGGTGCTGGTGGTGCCGACGGTCTGGGTGCTGAGCCTGGGCATCTCGGCCCTGGTCTTCCCGATGGGCCGCTGGGCCCGGTCGTTTTTCCGGTTCGCCTTCTACGTGCCGGTGGTTGCCGGTGGAGTGTGCCTGGCGATGGTCTGGCTGTGGATTTTCGACCAGCGGTACGGGCTGCTCAACCATGTCACCGGTTCGCTGCTGGGGCTGGAGATCGACTGGCTGGGGCGGACCGACACGGCGTTGCCTTCGCTGGCGGTGGTGGTGATCAGTTGGAGCCTGGGCCAGCCGATCATCATCTTCCTGGCGGCGCTGGGTGGGATTTCCCCAGAACTCTACGAGGCGGCGCGGATCGACGGGGCGGGGCCGCTGCGACGTTTCTGGCACGTCACGCTGCCGATGTTGCGGCCGGCGTCGCTGTTCGTGCTAGTGACCCAGACGATCGGCGTCTTCCAGGTGTTCGTGGTGGTGCTGCTGCTGACGGTCAACGGCGGACCGGCCCATGGCACGCGGACCATCGTCTACGGGATGTACGAGACCGCCTTCACGCCGATGTACGACTTCGATTACGCCGCTGCACAGGGCAGCGTGCTGCTGGTCGCCCTGGGCACGATCGCCATTCTCCAGTTCCGCCTGCTCGGGCGGGAGACCCGGTTGGATTGAAGTGATGCCCGGCGAATCGCACGCACCGAAATCGTCAACCCGGCTCGCGGGCCTGGGCCGGTGCGTGGCGTGGGTGGTGCTGCTGGTCGCGGCCACCGCGGCGATCCTGCCGTTGTACTGGATGACGACCGGTTCGTTGAAGCTGCAGAGCGACGCGATGAAGACCCCGCCGGAGTGGTTTCCCGAGAATCCGACGTTGGCCAATTACGAGAAGCTGTTCGGGGGCGAGGACGGTGGGGCCTGGGAAGGTCGCCGCCCGGCCGCCCGCTGGTTGCTCAACAGCCTGCTGGTGGCCGCTTCGATCTCGTTCTCGGCGGTTCTCACCAGCGCCCTGGCCGGCTACGCGCTGGGCAAGCTGTCGTTTCCGGGACGTGCGATCGCCTTCTGGCTGGTCGTCGCCACGATGATGCTCCCCCGCCAGGTCTCGCTGATCCCGCTCTACCTGCTTGTCGTCGGGTTCGACTGGATGGATTCCTACCCCGGGCTGATTGCCCCGTTTCTGTGCTACCCCTTCGGCATCTTCCTGGTCCGGCAGTTCATGATGCAGGTGCCCGACGAGTTGCTGGCTGCGGCACGGATCGACGGAGCGGGTCCGTGGCGGGTTTTCTGGCACATCGTGCTGCCGATGTCGCGACCGGCGCTGGGAGCCGTGGCGATCTTCAGCTTCATGGGAGCCTGGAACGAGTACCTGTGGCAGTTGATCGTCACCAACAGGCCCGAGATGTACACGCTGCCGGTGGGGGTCTCGAAACTGGTCAGCACGCTGAGCGAATTTGACCTGGGGCTGGCGATGGCCGGCGCCACGGTGGCGTTTCTGCCGATGCTGGCCGTGTTCGTGATGTTCCAGAAGTACTTCGTGCAGGGTGTCAGCGTGGGGGCGTTGAAGGGCTAGTGACGGATGGCCCGTCGAAGTGGCACGCGAGCTGGGCCGCGGATAGGATGTCCGGCATCAAAACCAGTTGATCCCAAGCCGAGCTTCATAGAGATCCGGAGAGCGAGATCATGTTGCGAACGATGTCCGCGGTGCTGGCAGCGAGTGTCCTGGCGATTTCCCCGGTCCAGGCAGATGACTGGCCCCAGTTCCGAGGCCCCAACTGCAGTGGGATTGCCACGTCCAAGGCGGCGATGCCGGCCGAGTTCTCTCCGACGAAGAACGTGCTCTGGTCGGCGGCGATCGGCGACGGAGTCGGCTGCCCGATCATTGCCGGCGGCCGCGTGTTCGTATCGGCACTGGGTGATCCCGGTCACGTGGCGCTGTATGCCTTCGATGCGGCCAGCGGCCGATTCGAGTGGGGCAAGCAGTGGGACATGGGCGATGCGACCAAGGTGCACAAGACCAACAGCCTGGCCGCGACGACACCGGCCAGCGACGGCAAGCGAGTCTACTTCTACCACGCCTACGTCGGCATGGTGGCGCTGGATGCCGAGGACGGGGACGTCGAGTGGCATCGCGAGATGCCGGTGCCCTACTACATCTTCGACTGGGGCCCGGCCATGTCGCCGGTCCTGCACAAGGGCAAGGTGCTGTTGGTCCAGGACGACGATCTGAACCCCGCCTTTTTTGCTCTCGATGCCAAGTCCGGCAAGACTCTGTGGAAGGACGACCGTGGCGACCAGGCGGTCAATTACTCGCACCCGATCGTGACCAAGGGCAGCCAGGGCGATGAGATCGTCGTGGGTGGCACCGGGATGCTGATCGGCTACGACCCGGATAGCGGGAAGCGGTTGTGGCACGCCCGCACGCTGCTGCGGAACATCAAGACCACGCCGGTCACCTTCGGTGGCACCATCTATGTTTCGCTGCAAAGCGGCGGGATCGCCAACCAGTGGCTCGCCTCGGCCGATGCCAAGGGGGAAGAGGTGGGTCGTGGCGGAAATGGCGACGGCAAGTTGTCCAAGGCCGAGATGCAGGCGATGGTCGGCAAGCGGAAGATCCCCGAGGCGTTCTTCAAGCGGACGTTCGACAAGGGCGACTTGAACAAGGACGGGGTGCTCGAGGGCATCGAACTCGACAAGGCCTTCCTCAACGAGAGCAACTTCGCCGGGGCCAGGTTCGACACGCCGTCGGAGAAGGCCGGCGACCAGTCGATTCACGCCGTCCGTGCCGGAGGCCGTGGTGATGTGACCAAGACCCATGTGCTCTGGATGCACAATCCCTCGCAGATCGACCACATCGTCTCGCCGCTGGTCGTCGACGGCCGCATGCTGCTGGTCAAGGGGGGCGGGATTGCCACCGGTTTCGAAATCGCCGGCGGCAAGAAGCTGTGGGGACCTAAGCGGATCAACAACACCTGCGAGTACTTCGCCTCGCCGATCTACGCCGATGGCAAGATCTACATCGCCGGCGAGAACGGCTACATGGTGGTGTTGAAGAGCTCGGACAAGCTCGAGATCCTGGCCAAGAACGACATGGGCGAGCCGATCGTCGGCACGCCGGCAATCGCCGACGGCCGGATGGTCATCCGCACCCGCGGGCACCTGTACTGCGTGGGGCTGAAGAAGTAGCAGCCCCGGGGCTGACCGGCTACACGAGGTCCGGCACGCCGATCCGTTCGAGGATCTCCCGCAGTTCGGCCTTCTCCTCGGAGGTCAACTCGCGGGTCGGCAGCCGGCTGGGGCCGCCGGGCCGTCCGCAGAGTTCCAGGGCCGCTTTCACCACGGGGCTCTCGGCTCCGGACCGCTTGAACATCTTTCCGCGGAAACTCTGCCACGGCCAGTTGGCAGCCGAGATGCGGGCCTGGGCGGCCACGTAGTCGCCCGCCTCGAGCAGGTCCCACGTCCCCAGGTCGTACTCGGGCCAGATGGTGGCCAGGTGGGTGATGAAGCCGGTACCGCCGAGCATGTGGGTCATCACCTGCAGGCCCTGGTTGTCGACCATCGCGGCGCGGTCGCGGAAGCGATCGACACCACGCAGGTACGTGCCGCTGTGCGGCGTCGACCACTTGATCGATACGCAGCGGGGCAATTCGAGCAGGCGATCCAACTGGTCCAGCGACATGTTGTAGCCTTCCCAGTGCGTGTTGTAGATCATGATCGCGATCCGCTCGGTCGCCTCGTGTACCGCAGTGAACAGTCGCAGGCAGTCCTCGTCACTGGACTCGTAGTAGTACCCGGGCCCGAACTGAACACCGTAGGCCCCCAGTTCCTCGGCACAACGGGCCATCGCGATGATCTCATCGGGATGGGTTCCCTGGGCCCCGACCAGCACGGGGGCACGGCCGTCGGCGGCTTCGACGATCGTACGGCTGATGTCCCGGCGTTCGTCGAGCGAGAGCATCGGGAAATCGCCCCCGGCCCCGACGGCCAGCAGCACGCCGCGGCCGTGCACGATGCCCCGTTCGACGGTCGTCTGGACATTGGCCCTCGTGGCACCGTGATCGACGGCCAGGTTGCTGTCCAAACAACTCAACTCCGGAATCATCGGACCGCGGAGAACTTGCTTGACGTCGTTGATGTCCATGGTGACTTTCGTGGTTTGTAGCTGGATTGGTGAAAATCCAGGCGATGGACGTGCGGGTCCGAACTCTCATGAATCCGGCTATGACGTTCCGGTTGATTCCTCACCATTTCCCTTGACCACCGCCCGCCAGGTCAGTTTCCGAGTGACCTCGAGATCGGCCGGCGGCAGAATCGATCCTAGCACGGCGGCGATCAGGAAGGAGCTGACCGTTGAGAGCGGCAGGATCAGGAAGGTCCCGGGTCGCGAGTCGGTGATGATCCCGTCGAGTCCCAGCCCGACGATCAGTTCGGTCCACCACGAGATCGCCAGGGCGATCACGGTGCCGCAACCGGTGGCGATGATCACCGCGGTTTCTCCGACACGGGGCAGGAACATGCCGACCACGAACATCGACGCCAGCGGGCCGAGCGCGCAATTGAAGGTGCGGGCACTGGCGTCGATGATGTTCAGGTCCTCGGGCAGGAACATCAGTGCGATGGCCAGGGCGGTGCAGCCGATGCCGATGGCGATCGAGAGCCATCGGGCCACGGCCAGTTCGCGGGCGTCGCTGATGTCGGGGTGCTTCTTGCGGATAAAGTCGACGGTCAGCACGGTGGCGACCGAGTTGATGCCCGAGTCGAGGCTCGACATTGCCGCGGCGAACAGTGCGGCCACGAGCAGGCCGGCGGCGCCGACCGGGAGGTGATGACCGATGAAGTGCGGGAAGACGCGGTCGGCCGCCTTGCCCTGCTGCGGATCGCTGATCCCCTCGACGATCTCGACGGGGTTCTGCATGTAGTAGGTCAGCAACGCCATCCCGCACAAAGCCAGCAGGATCATGATCAGCAGGTCACAGCTGAAGTTGACCACGTTGCTGCGGATGGCGTCCCGCAGCGAACCCATCGTGAAGTAGCGTTGCATGGCGACCTGGTCGCCCAGGAAGGTGCAGAGGTACCAGAAGGAACTGTGCAGCAGGGCGAAGCCGATCACGTTCCGGTCGGTGGGGTCCCAACTCCACAGCGGAGGAAATTCGTGGCCGCCGCCGGCCTCGTCGGTCATCGTGTTCCACCAGTCGAGGGGGCCGGTGTCGGTTTCCCAGACGATGATCACCAGGGTCAGGATGGCCCCGGCGATCAGGATCACCGTCTGCACCACGTCGGTCCAGATCACCGCCTTGATTCCGCCCAGGACGGTGTAGAGCGTGGCCAGCACGCCGACGGAGACCAGCACCACGAGTGTCCACTGGGTGAGCCCGAGTTCGATACCAACCAACCGGGTGATGCTGACGTAGGTAATGTCGGCGACAGCGACCGAGGCGGTCAGCACGACCATCCCCATCCAGAACAGCCGCAACACGAACACGAACAGGATGCTGGCCAGTTGACCGGCCCGACGTCCGAAGCGGCGATCGAGGTACTCATAGACGCTGGTCAACTTCAGTTTCATCAGGAATGGCAGCCAGACGAAACTGACCACCAGGAAGACAAACGGTATGACCAGCCAGGCCAGGGCCAGCGTCGGACCGTTCTTGATCATCTCGCCAGGTGAGGCGAGATACGAGATGGTCGAGAGCAGCGAGGCCATGATCGAGAGGCCGACGGCGAACCAGGGCATCCGCCGGCCGCCGACGAAGTAGTCCTCGCTGCGGGACTGGTGCCTGGAGAAGTAGACACCGACGGCCAGCACGCCCAGCAGGTAGATCCCCACAACGACGTAGTCGAGGCCCTGGAGTCCGCCGGCGGTATCGGCGGGAAGCGGGCCGGCTGATGTGTCGGCGAGCAGGTGAAGCATTGTGGCTGGTGACGGGAACGTGTCGGAGGCACTCACCATACGGAAATCCGTGTGGCGATTCCAAGCGGATGGACGTCGCCCGCGTTTACACGTCCGATCTCCGTTCGTATGATCCCCGCGCTCCGCTTGAAGAGAACGAGTCGTTGAATCGACAGCAGGCAGTTCCACCGTCCGATCGATCGCCGGTGCTGGCCCTGGTTTGGCTGGTCGGCTTCTTCGTGTTGTTCTTCCTGCTGACGCCCGAACTGCCCAACAACCGGGAGTTCACCCGGGTCGGACTGGTCGCGGGTTCACCGATGGCGTTGCTGGACGCCGTGGATCCTCCCCGGGAACGAACCGGCTGGCACTATCTGCCCCAGAGGCTGGGAGTGTGGTTGACCGCCGCGGGCCTGCTGTTCGGAGCCTGGGGGCTCGGCCGCCTGGTCTGTCGACTGGTGGGCTGGTGTGACCGGCCGGCAACGTCCCTGTCGAAAATCGACCCGACCACGTCTCTTGTCCTGACCACCGGTGTCGGGATCTCAGCACTGTCGCTGCTGACGCTGGCCTGCGGCCTGGCCGGCGTGCTCGAACGGAGATTCCTGGTCGGCCTGCCGGTGCTGGCGTTGGTGGCGGAACTGGTGCTCTGGTGGCGAGCGGGGGCGGGCAACGGGTCGGAGACGGTCGAGGCCGAGGCGTCTGCACCGGCGGTGTCCACGGGGTCCTTGCTGACGTTCCCGACGGCGGTGAAGTGGCTGGTGGGCCTGGTCGCGGCACTGTTTCTGTTCTTCCAGTTCACCGGCGCGGCCCTGCCGTCTATCGACTTCGACGTCAAGGAGTACCACCTGCAGGGACCTCGCGAGTTTTTCGAGCAGGGACGAATCACACGGCTGCCTCACAACGTCTACACCAGTTTCCCGTTCTTGACCGAGATGCTGAGCCTGGCGGGGATGGTCGTGGCCGACGACTGGTGGTGGGGGGCGTTGGTCGGCAAGTCGGTGCTGGCTGCGTTCGCCCCCCTGACCGCCCTGGTGCTGTTCTCGGCCGGTCGCCTCTGGTGGAGTTCGTCGGCCGGGCTGGCCGCCGCGATGATCTACCTGACGATTCCCTGGGTGACCCGCGTTTCGATCATCGCCTACGCCGAGGGTGGGCTGTGCTTCTTCCTGGCGGCGACGCTGCTGGCGGTGACGTTGGCGATCGAGAGTTCACGGCGGGGTGAGCCGGCGACCGGTGCCTGGTTACTGGCGGGGCTGTTGGCCGGCAGCGGCATGGCCTGCAAGTACACCGGGCTGGTCCAGGTGGTGATTCCCGCCGCGGTGGCCCTGGGAATTTCGGTTGTCGTGGCCGCCAGGGCCCGCAGGCTGAACGGCACGGACGGGGCACCGACACGGGCCGGTCGACTGGTCGTTGCCTTCTGCTGTGGTGTCGCGTTGACGATCGGCCCGTGGCTGCTGAAGAACCTGGCCGAGACGGGCAACCCGGTCTACCCGCTGGGATACACGGTGTTCGGCGGAGAAGACTGGTCGGAGTCGGACAATCTCAAGTGGCGGGCGGCTCATTCCTCCAGTGACTTCTCGCTCTCGGACCTGGCCAGCCGTGTGCTGGATGTCGTCAGCCGCAACGACTGGCAGAGTCCGCTGGTGTTCGGACTGGCTCCGCTGGCGTTGCTGGTCGACAGGCGTCGACGCCTGGTGATCGGTCTCTGGTTGTTGATGGCGTGGTTGTTCTTCAGCTGGTGGGGCCTGACGCACCGGCTCGATCGGTTCTGGGTTCCGTTGTTGCCGGTCGTCTCGTTGCTGGCCGGGGTCGGGATGACCTGGTCGAGCAGGTCGGCGTGGTGGAGACCGTGTGCGGTGTTGGTCGTGCTGGGTCTGGCTCACAACATCGGCGTGGTGACGGTTGCCGATCCACGTCCGGTGATCGGGTACAACGCCTTCCTTGGCGATCTCGACACGGCCCGCCAGGCCGTCCAGGGAACCGCTCCGGCGATCCGGGCGGTCAACCAGCGGCTGGGGGAAGAGGCCGAGGGGGTGCTGTGCGTGGGCGAGGCCCAGGTCTTCGACGCAAGGTTTCGGGTTCGATACAACACCGTGTTCGATCGGTCGTTGATCGAGGAGTGGAGTGGAGACGGGCAGGGGGGGCTGGCCGATGCCCGGACGATCCGCGAGCGGTTGAAGGCCGAGGGGATCGGCTGGGTGCTGGTCAACTGGCAGGAGATCCTCAGGTATCGCACGACGTACGGGTACACCGGTTTCGTGACGCCGCAGTTGTTCGCACGGCTGCACGAGGCGGGCGTGCTGGGAAAAGACGAGTTCGAGCGACAGCACCTGGTTCCGCTCGACCCGCTTTCGAAACGGGATCGTGACGAGATCGCCGGATGGGGGGCCGGCCTGCGAGCGACGATGCAGCGGGGCGACCGCCGGCTCGAGGGATACGTGGCGTTCCAGTTGTTCCGAGTCCGCTAGCCGAGGTCATCGGCCCGATGGAATCGAAGGCCTACACCGTGGCCAGTTGACCCGCGCCGACGAATGCCAGCCGGGTGGCGATGTGGTCGTCGTCGAGTCCGAACACCCGGCCGACGGCATTGCGGTAGGCCTCCAACTGCCCGCGGTAATACTCGACCTTCTTGTCGATGTCGTCCTGGTTCTCGACGTGGTCGGTCTTGTAGTCGATCGTATCCGCGGCGACGACCGAGTCTCCGTGTCGCAGCAGCACCAGCCGGTCGATGGTCCCGTTGAGGATTTCTCCGTCCCGATCGATCGTGAACGGGTACTCGCACCAGACTTCGAGTTGTGGTCCGTCGCCCTCGAGGATCTGTTGGCAGACCTCGTCGTTGAACGGCAGCCATTGCTGCTGGTGGTAGGAATCTTCGGTGAGCATGGCCTGGATCTCGGGCTGCTGGAGATCGGCCCTCAGGTTGGCAATTCGGACATCGAGGTCGTCAACGTGGATGTGATTTCTGTGAGCGATCTGTTCGAGTGCCTGGTCATCGGGAACCTGGTCGGCCCACTCGGTGTGCTCGAGCCAGGCATGGACGAGTGTGCCGTGTTGCATGTTCGCGCCGGAGCCGGCTTCGAAGATCGCGGCGACATCAACTTCCGAGGGGCCCTCGAGTCCTGACGGGGCCCGGCGGGTGCGGCCCCGCCGCCTCGAACCCCCGCACGGCTCCAGCGTGATGTCGAGAGTGACTTCCTCGGCAACCGGTTCGTCGGGCTGTTCGACCCCGGACCACCACTCCGGGTCCCCTTCCTCGAAGAGCACGACTCCGGCGTCAACTTCGTCACCGTCGGACAGGGTGGCCCTCAGCAGTCCGGCCGTCGTTGCCGGGAGCTCGTCTTCCTTCTTGTTCGACGGGGGAATCAGCATGTGCAGGGCGTGGCGGGCCCGCGTCATCGCGACGTACAGTACGCACAGGGCCTCGGTGGCATTGCGACTCTGCTCCGCGACGTAGACGCCGTTGATTTTCTTGTCTTCACGGAAGACCAACCGCAGTTGTTTGTTGGCGGTCTTGAGGATCCGGTCCGGTGGTTCGGTCGGTTTGCGGCGACTGACCGAGAGCGTGTTGGTTCGGCCGGCCAGCGTGGAATTCAGCTCCGGGAGGATCACGACATCGAATTCCAGTCCCTTGGCCTGGTGAATCGTCATCACCCGGACACGATCGGTCGACGGGTCACCGAATCCCTCCGATCGGACAAACCGATCGAAGGCCGCCGGGCGGAGCGTGGACTGGGCGTCGAAGCGGGTGGCGAGTCGGACAATCTGCGAGAGTCGGAATCGTTCGTCGCAGTCGGATGCGCCGGCCAGTTTCCGGGCGAGGTCACCGATGACGGCTCCGTAGCCCCGGTCGGCCAGGTCTTCGCGCAACCGCCGAGACACTTCCGCGCGGTCGGTTTCGGTTGATGAGCGGTCGAGACCGAGAATCTCGCCGAGCGGTGACGAGGCGATGTGGAAGGCAGCGAGCGAATCGGCGGGATGGTCGGCCAGTCGTGTCATCGACAGCAGGGTGAGCACCGGGGCCGAGTCGGTCAGTGGAAATCCGCCTTCCTGGCTGGCGGCCACTCTCCGTTGGCGGAGTTGGGAGACGATTTGACCGACCGTCTTGTTCTGTCGGACCAGGATACCCACGTCATGGTCTCCAGACGCGTTGATGATCTCGGCGATTTCATCGAACTTCGCCTCTTCATCGACGGAGCCGCGTTCGCCGGGCAGCGTCCTCAGGCAGGCGTAGCCGGTTCGGTCGGTGTGGTGAGCTTCGTGATCGGTAAACGGCCATTTGGTCACGGCGTCGGTGACCTGGTCCAGGTTGTCGTGACGGTCCAGGTTCCCGAAGACCTCGTTGATCGTCCGAATCACTTCCGGCGTTGACCGGAAACTCTCCGAAAGATCATCGAAGTCCAGGCCGGAGAGTTCCTTTTCGAGTTCCTCGAGGATTTCTGCCACGCCGCCTCGCCATCCGTAGATGGCCTGTTTTCTGTCTCCGACACAGAAGAACGACCGGTCCGTGTCGTCGCGGTCGGTGATCTCGCGGGCCAGTGGCTCGATCACCTGCCATTGCAGCGGTGAGGTGTCCTGGAACTCGTCGAGCATCAGGTGATCGATGCCGGAGTTGAGCCGGTGGGCCAGGCGTTGCGCGTCGTTTCCCAGTGCCGCCGCGGCCAGTTCTCGCGTGATGTCCCCGAACTCCACGCACCCGGACTCGTGCTTCAGCCTGGTGAATTCGGCATCGAACATCTCCAGCACGTCGTGGATGGCAGCGGTCTGGTCGACCAGCCTGTTCGACACGTCGGCTTTCAGTACCTCGAAGGCCTGCCTGTAGACCGAAACCACCTCGGCAGGGACCTTGGCCTCGTCGAATGGATCCTCTCCCCTGGCGATTTTCAGGCCCAGGCCTCTCCCGACCAGGTTGTCCCAGGCCATGGTGTCGATGTCGGCGATGGCCTTTTGATGAGCCTTGTGCCGCGAGCTGCCCTCGGGCAGCGGGGCGTTCTCCATCGCTTTCACCACTTCGTCGATCTCGCTGCGGTCGGGTCGCGAAGGCGGCTTCAGCCACTTCCAGGCCTTGTCCCCGGTCCCGGCCTCGGTCTCGCGGTAGATCCGGTGGAGATCGGTGACGACGCCGACGAGAGTGTCTTCGACCGAGCGTGCGGCGTCTGAGCCGGACAGCAGGTTGACCAGCTTCCGGAGCACGGTCTGGTTTCCCTGGTTGACGACGTGGCGGACCGCTTCGCGCTTCAGTTCGGCTGCCCGGATGTCGTCGATCATCTGCCACGGCACCGGGAGCCGGAGTTCCAGCGCGAAACTGGTGGCGACCTGGTTGAAGTAACTGTCGAGCGTGCTGACCCGCAGTTGCTGCAGTGCGTCGACGACCTCACCGAGCACCTCGCGACAGCGATCGGGTTGGAGATCGGTTTCTCCGATGGCCTCGCCGAGTCGCCCGGTCTCCTGGGGGTCGCTGGCCGCCCTGGCCAGGCGGACGAGGATCCGATCGAGGATCTCGGCGGCGGCGTTGCGGGTGAAGGTCACCGCCAGCATCTGCGAGGGCGGAACACCGTGGAGCAGCCTGGAGATGAACCGATTGGTCAACTGGTAGGTCTTGCCGGTTCCGGCCGAGGCACGGATCAGCCGGCGTTCATTGATCGCCAGGCTGCTCATGACCGGCTCCAGTGCTCGTGCCGCGGGAGGTGCGGCAGCTTGTCCTGGCAGATCCCGGCCAGGTCGTCGCTGAAGGACGGCGCCTTTTCGGCGATTTGCGTGTAGTCGCCACGCACGATCTTCTCGGCCACCTCCGCCACCACCTCATCGGCCTCGGCCAGTTCCGCCTCGGACCAACCCGCCTCGAGGAAACCGGTATCGGTGGTACTGGCCGGCAGGGCCAGGTACCCCAACTGGACGTCGCCGTCGACTCCCAGGGTGTCCTTGGCCAGTCGACGGTACAGGGGCAGTTGCAGGCTCTTCCAGGTTTTCTGCTTTCCGCGTCCCTGGCGATGGTTGCTGTCGGGCCTGTCCGGCTTGTTGCTGGTCTTGTAGTCGATCACCCGCCACTGATCGGTCGACTCGTTGCAGTCGATCCGATCGATGCGGCCGGTGATCGAGAGGGGTCCGGCCGGCGTGTCGAGGATCACCTGGCCGGCCTTGATGGATTCTTCAGAGTGCCGGATCCGCCACCCCTCGTCGACCGATCGGACCTGCCATTCGGCCAGGGCGTCGAGGCGGTTGGTCAGTTGAGCCACCTGCACCTCGACCGCCTCGGGACGGTGACGCCCGTGTCGGATGCCGGCCCATTTCCAGGCGGCCGATCTGAGGAATTCGCGAACGGCGTCGACGTCGGTTGAATCGGCCAACTCGGACCTCCCGAATTCGTCGAGCGCGTCGTGAGCGAGGATGCCGAAGGTGAGCGCCGAGAGTTCGGCGGGCTGGTCGTCGATCGTCTCCAGCCGCAGCACGTGTCGCAGATAGAAACGGTAGGGGCAGTCCAGGAAGTCGCCGAATGCCGTTGCGCTGACCCGTGACAGGCCGGTGGCGGTCGGTTCCGGGACGAGGAACCTGGATTCATCGGGACCTTCGGCAAACGCTCCGGGCAACCGGGCCACTCGCCTTGTTGAGTCCACATCGAGCAGGTCCAGGACACGAGCCGGTAGGCCGTCGCCCTCGGTCGACAGCAGCAGGCGGCTGGGTTGCAGGGGGTCTAGCGAATCGGACTGTCGACCACCGACCAGCAGCAGGTGCTCGCGCGAAGCCACCAAGGCCGACACGGCGTAGGCGTCCCGAGCGATCCGCCGGGTGTTGTCGAGGATCCCCAGGCGTTGGCGGAGGCGGTCGGGGAGGAACAGGTCGGAGGTCGCCACGGAGGGGACGCGACCCTCGTTGACGCCGGCGACGGCCAGGACCGGAGCATCGTCGAGCGGCAATTCGAGCCATCCGACCATCTCGATCGCTTCGGGATCGGCCACGGCGGCGATCGTCTCGCCGGAAGCCGTTTCGAGCACGAGCCGGATCGCGTCGATCGCGGTGATCTCCAACGCCACGTCGCCGGGAACCTCGCCCAGTTCGGTGACCGCCTTGTGGATGTGCCGAGACGCCGAGAGCAGCACATGGCCGCTCCGTTCGTCGCGGTCCGCCGTGCGGTCCTGGTAGATCGTCGCCAGCAAGGTGATGATCGGCTCGGACCATTCGGTCAGTGGCCGGGGAGCGGCGGCCAGAGTGGCCAGCAGGGACCCGGTCTGGTCCAGGGCGGCCCCTGGCAGGGGCGTTCGCTGTTGGGGTTCCTCGTCATCCGGATCCAGCGGCTTCAGTTCCAGCCGCGCCACCAAGTGTTCGCTGCGGAAGGCATCCAGAACGGCAACCGGGTCCGATTCGGTTGCGGCTCTCAGCCAGGCCTCGAAGTCGGGATGCCGCCAGAGGGCCGCCAAGGGTCCGTAGGCGACGGTCGTTACCGGCTCGTTGCCACCCTCGTCGAGATCCAGGCTCTCGAGGCACTGGGCAATCGCTTCGAGCAACTGCCAGGGACGCGTGTCGGGAAGGGCCGCTTCGTGCACCCACCGGGTGGCCACGTGGCAGTCGGCCAATTGACGAGCCATGGTCGGGACCAGCGATTCGTCGGCGATGCCGATCGTGACATCGTCGGCACGTCGCGGTCCGGGGAGCTTCGCCAGCCACGCCGCAACGGTCGTGGCCTGGTCGTCGGGCCGGTCGGCGATCTGCACCGAATCGTCCCCGGGTGGCATCGCCGGCCGACGCCAGTGCCGGGGGTCCAGGCACCCCAGTCCGTCGAACCGATCCGCCAACGATTCGGGTGCGTGCACCAGTGCGGTGACCCGGTCGCGGACCCCGTCCGACTCGAGCATCCGTCTCATCGTCTGATTGATGTCGACGGTGCCGATCAGCACGATGTCGTCTGTCGCCTCGCACTCGTCCTGTTCGACTGCGACCAGCCGGGCGGTCTGGCGGTCCCACAGTGAGAGATCTTCCAGCGTGTCGAGGTAACGCCGCTGGATGCGGTGGAGAACTTCCCAGCGACGACGTTCCTTCGAGATCTCATCGAGCATCTCACAGGCCGCGACGTCAGAAAAATCGAAGCCGTCGCCGGCCAACTCGCCGTGTTGCCGTTTCAGAAGATCGGCCAGATCGATCCAGCCCCGCGAGTCGTCATCGTCGGGGCGGTGCACGGTGACGTTGCCGAGTTGCTTCACCGGGGTTTGCTTCAACGCGGCGACCCACGCACACCGTTGCACCAGGTCGTCGGCGAAGGGCTTCTGTGAGATGTAGAGTTGTTCGGGAAGGGTTCCGACGGTGAGCGTGGTGGGTGAGACCAATCGCAGAGATCTGTCGGTGGCGTGATCGACCAGCAGTTCGAGCAGCCGGCGACCGGCACGGGATCCGGGCAGGACCAGCAGCGATCCCGAGAGATCGAGCACATCGTCGCGGGTGTACCGGTTGGCCAGCCAGGTGACCGCCGCGGGCAACGCGGGACAGTCCCAGTCCAGAAACTCACGATTGGCAGCCATCGGCATCCCTGCTGCGGCGAGCGAACCCGTCCCTGTCGCTGCGTCCGGGGCCGTCAGCCTACCGACGCGGTGTCGGTCGTTCAACAGGCGATTTGGCCGGCGGCGTCTTGCGATTCGGGCAGGGATCGGCAAACGGCGGCCGTCCGCCTTTCCAGGCCCCCTTGGCCGGGTGCTTGGACGCGACGTATTTCTTCAACAGTTCGGCGACCGCATCGTCACTCTTGTCGACGTGCAGTTGGAACCAGGTTCCCGGTTTGCCACGGCGGGCGACCTTGATCCCCGCGGCGAGTCGGCCACGGTGGTCGCCGCCGGCACAATCTCCGGCCACCAGCGCCGCCATCAACCGGTCGGCCAGGCTGCCCTTGGTTTCCTCGAAGGCCCGAGCCATCTCGGCGATCACCTTGCGACCGGCCAGCGTGTTGCCCTGGCACGAATAGAATCGTCCCGATTGGGCTCCCCAGTAGCGGCTGCGGACCGGGGCGGCCGAGGGGTTGTGGTTGGCGACCCGGCCGGTCATGTCGATGATTGCCAGTTGCCTGAGTTCACGCCGTGGATCGTCGGCCAGCAATTGACCGATGACCCGTTCGGGCGGCAACCCGTCACCGAGCAGTTCCAGCGCCCGGGGACCCCAGGGCGGATGGTGGTAGTGCTGGGTGCAGAAGGCTCCGACCCCGGGCTTCACGTAGGGCACCACCTTGCCGACGGCCGGGTACTTGCTGGCCACCGCCGCCCCGCATTCACCGGTTTCGGGATCGACCGCGACGATCGAGAACGTGGCGGTGATCGGGCCGGCCGACTGCGAGCTGGTCCTTGGCCCCTCGGCTGCGACACGGTCCGGGACCAGGACCGAGACCGAGGCCACGAGGGGGAAGAGCAGGACGCAGAAGCGGCGGGCGAGTGAGGTGATGTCGGTGTGGCGGGGCATGGTGGGATGTCTCGATCGGGACGGGAACGCAGCCGGGGGCGATCGTTGTCGCCGGGGCCAGCGGCAGTCTAACCTAGAACGGGTCTGGATACGGCCCTGCCCGGCACCGACGGTGTCGTTTGCAGGCCGTGGGGGAGGGGTGCGGATGCGAGTGCTCGTGACAGGTGGGGCCGGTTTCATCGGCAGCCACGTTGTCGATGCGCTGCTGTCGGCCGGACACGAGCCGCACGTGATCGATGACCTCTCGAGCGGCCGCCGCGAGAATCTGCCACCGGGCGTACCGCTGTCGGAGGTGGACATCCGGGACACGTTGGCCCTGTCCGCTGCTTTCGATGAGGCTCGTCCCGAAGCGATCTGCCACCACGCCGCCCAGGTCTCGGTCGCACGCTCGGTCCGCGAACCGGCCGTCGACGCCGAGATCAACATCGTGGGAACGCTGAACGTGATCAGCCAGGCCCACCGCGTCGGTGCCACGCGGTTCGTGTTCGCTTCGTCCGGGGGTGCGCTGTACGGCGAGACGTCCGAGGCGGCCGACGAGACGACGGCGGCGATGCCGATTTCGCCCTACGGGATCGGGAAGTGGATGGGGGAACGGTACCTCGACTGGGCGGCCGGCGAGTTGGGGTTTGCAGCGGTATCGCTGAGATACAGCAATGTCTACGGGCCACGGCAGAGCGTCGAGGGTGAGGCCGGGGTGGTGGCGGCGTTTTGTCGCGACCTGGCGGCGGGGGCCGGCTTGACGATCTTCGGCGACGGTCGCCAGACACGCGACTTCGTCTTTGTCGGTGACGTGGCCCGCGCGAACGTGGCGGCCATCGAGCGGGCCCATGCGGGCGAGTGCCCGGCGATCAACGTCAGCACTGGCGAGGCGGTCGATATCAACACGTTGGCCGGCCTGTTGAGCGAGTTGGTTGCGGCGCGACTGGGCCGTGAGGATCCGGAGTCACCTCGGCACGAACCGTCCCGGGCCGGTGACATCCGCCACAGCCTGCTGGATCCCGCGGCCGCTGTCGGGCGATTGGGTTGGTGTCCGGAGGTGACCCTGCGGGACGGGCTGGAGAGGACGGTGGCCTGGCTGCTTGAGGCCGGGTGTTGAAATCGTGGGAGGCGAGACGGTCGAGGGGTTTCGTATTGCCTCGCCGGTTGACTTTGGCCTACAGTCGAAACCGACCTGCTCCCGAGTTTCTTCTCCAGGATACGCCCCCGCGATGGCCGTGATTCTCGTCACCGGTGGGGCCGGGTTCCTCGGCAGTCACCTCTGTGACCGGCTGATCGAGCGGGGTGACGACGTGATCTGCGTCGACAATTTCTTCAGCGGTCGCGAGGAGAACATTGCCGGGTTGATCGACCACCCGAGGTTCGAGCTGGTCCGTCACGATATCGTTCAACCGTTGTTCCGAGATGCCGAGCAGGTCTACAACCTGGCATGTCCCGCTTCGCCCATCGCCTACCAGTTCAACCCGATCAAGACGATCAAGACCTCCACGGTCGGCATGGTCAACGTGCTCGGCCTGGCCAAGCGTTGCCGGGCCCGGTTGCTGCAGACCTCGACGTCGGAGATCTACGGCGACCCGCAGGTGCATCCCCAGACCGAGGATTACTGGGGGCACGTCAACCCGCTGGGGCCTCGGAGTTGCTACGACGAGGGCAAGCGGGTGGCCGAGTCACTGTGCATGAACTACCACGTCGAGCACGGGCTGGAGATCCGCATCGTGCGGATCTTCAACACCTACGGGCCACGGATGGACCCACACGACGGGCGGGTGGTCTCGAACTTCATTCGCCAGGCGTTGGCCGGCGAACCGTTGACGATCTACGGTGACGGTTCGCAGACCCGCTCGTTCTGCTTCGTCGATGACCTGGTCGAGGGGCTGATGCGGATGATGGACGGAGAGCGCACCGGGCCGGTCAACCTGGGCAATCCGGCGGAGGTGACGATCGGCGAGACGGCCGAGACGATCAGGCGGCTGTCCGGGTCGGCTTCGGAGATCGTGCATGTCGAGCTGCCCGAGGACGACCCGAAGCGGCGTTGTCCGGACATCACCCGGGCCCGAGAGTGGCTGGACTGGGGACCGACGACCGATCTCGAGACCGGACTCGGGCGGACGATCGAGTCGTTTCGGGCCGCGCAGCTGTCCTCGGACCCGGCGGAGACCGAGACATGAGTCGGATCCTGGTCACCGGGGCGGCCGGCTTCATCGGCAGCCACCTGGCGCACCGGCTGCTGGATCGCGGTGACGAGGTCATAGGAGTCGACAACCTCAACGACTACTACGACGTCCGGCTCAAGCACGACCGGTTGGCCCGGCTCGAACCCCGCGACGGGTTTTCGTGTCACCGAATCGACGTGGCCGATCGTGAGGCGATGGCATCGGTGTTCTCGGAGTCGGGGGTCGAGCGGGTGGTGCACCTGGCGGCACAGGCGGGCGTGAGGTACTCGCTGGAGAATCCGCATGCCTACGTGGACAGCAACCTCGTTGGCTTCGTCAATGTTCTCGAGGGTTGCCGTCACAACAACGTCGAGCACCTGGCCTACGCCTCGTCGAGCTCGGTCTACGGCTCCAACCGCACCGTTCCGTTCTCGGTGCACCACAATGTCGACCATCCCATCAGCCTCTACGCGGCCACCAAGAAGGCCAACGAACTGATGGCTCACACCTACAGCCACCTGTTCGGTCTGCCCACCACTGGCCTGAGGTTCTTCACCGTCTACGGGCCCTGGGGTCGGCCTGACATGGCCTTGTTTCTGTTCACCGAGGCGATCCTGGCCGGGCGACCCATCGACGTCTTTAACAACGGACAGATGCGTCGCGACTTCACCTATGTCGATGACATCGTCGAGGGGGTGATCCGGGTGCTGGATCGGACGCCCGAACCCGATGCCGACTGGCAGGCCACCTCGCCCGATCCGGCCAGTTCGAGTTCTCCGTACCGGGTCTACAATATCGGGAACAACGAGCCGGTCGAGCTGATGCACCTGATCGAGACGCTCGAGACATGCCTGGGCATGACGGCCGAGAAGAACATGATGCCGATGCAGCCGGGTGACGTGCCCGAGACTCATGCCGATATTGATGACCTGGAACGCGACACCGGGTTCCGTCCCAGCACCTCGATCGAGGACGGCGTAGGACGGTTCGTCGAGTGGTACCGCGAGTATTACGGTGGGCGGGCAGGAGCGGAGGCTTGAGGTATGAATGAACCGGTGACCCGCAAGGGGATCATTCTGGCCGGCGGAGCCGGGACGCGGCTGTACCCGGCCACCCGGGTCGTCAGCAAGCAACTGTTGCCGGTCTACGACAAGCCGATGATCTACTACCCCCTGGCGACTCTGATGCTGGCGGGGATCCGCGAGGTGCTGGTGATCAGCACACCCCATGACCTGCCTCGCTTCGAGGCCCTGCTGGGTGATGGCAGCCAGTGGGGGATCGAGATGAACTACGCCGAGCAGCCCGAGCCACGAGGCCTGGCCGAGGCGTTCCTGATCGGCGAGGAGTTCCTGGCGGCTGGACCTTGTTGCCTGGTGCTGGGCGACAACATCTTCTACGGACAGAACCTCGGTCGGAACCTGCAACGTGCCGCCAACTGTGATGACGGTGCGACGGTCTTCGCCTACCACGTCCGCGATCCGCAGAGGTACGGGGTCGTCACGCTTGATGAATCGGGTCGGGCGACCAGCATCGAGGAGAAGCCGCAACAGCCCCGGTCGAATTTCGCGGTGACCGGGTTGTATTTCTACGACAACCAGGTGGTCGAGATCGCCCGCGGACTCGAACCCTCCGCACGCGGTGAACTTGAGATCACCGATGTGAACCGTGTTTATCTCGAGCGAGACCAGTTGCAGGTCGAGACACTGGGTCGTGGTACGGCGTGGTTGGACACCGGCACGCACGAAACTCTGCTCGAGGCGGGGATGTTCGTCAGCATGCTCGAGGCCCGACAGGGGCTGAAAATTGCCTGCGTCGAGGAGATCTCCTGGCGGATGGGGTGGATCGACGTCGAGCAATTGCAGCGGCTCGCCGAACCGATGGCCGGCAACGGGTATGGCCAGTACCTTCTCTCACTGGAATAACCGTCACAGACACCCGTAACCGTTACAACCAGTGTTCGGGCTGTGGCACTTCAAGCGGTTGTTCCTGTTTTGCCGATAACTCGAACCAGTCCGATTCTGCAGCACGATTTGCAGCGGTCGGCGTATCGGGGATTCTTCGGAAGGGAGTCCATGGCGGGACCCGTGAGCCAGAGGGGGGGGAGTTCGATGAAGCTGAAGAATTTCGGTTTGCCGTTGGTTCTGGTCGTGATCGGGGTTTCTTCGACCCAGGCCGGCCTGTTTGACATCGATCTTGTCGAGCGACTGGGCTTTCGGCGATCTGTCCGGGCGGTCGAGTGCGGGCCGGAGGCGACTGCTGTGGCCGACTGCGAGCCTGGGAAACGGCCTCGAGAAGTCGTCAAGGAGCCGTGCGTTTCAACGCTGCACACCTACCAGAGGACGGCGGCCAGGCCCCTGCCACCTGGGTCGAAGGGATGTGCCAAGCCGGTCAAGCCGATTGCCGAGTGTGAAAGCGAGGCCGAGGTGGCTGCGGTGATCGAACGGGACGCGGCCATGACGATTGCCCAGTTGATCTTCCAGTCGCAGACAAGTTGCTACGCACGAGAACGCCGATCGGCGATTCACACGCTCGGCGACAGCTACGACTGCTCACAGAACCCCGAAATCCTGGTTGCGTTCGTCTATGCACTCAACGACGCCGACGAGCGGGTCCGGGCCAAGGCGGCTGACGAGATCGGCGACCAGGTGGGAGATCATCCCGACTGCGCCGTTTCTGAGATCGTCGCGGCCCTGAAGTTGGCCCTGGGTGACTGCGACAAGAAGGTCCGCCGAGAGGCCCGCCTGGCGTTGTCTGACTGTGGGATCGATGTGGTTCGAGTCAAGAACGGCAGTTGTGCCCGCCCGGCTGAACAGTGTGTCCCTCGCAGCCCGGCCGCCCTGAAGGCGCAGCCGCCGGCCGCTCGGAAGAAGCCGGCGGCGGGATTGGACCAGTCGACGGCCGAGTTCGTCCAGGCTGTTGAGCCGAAGTCGATCGAGCCGCCCGAAGCGTTTGAGGAGCCGGTGGTGAAGCCGGTTCGCCGACGTGGTCTGTCGGGGCTGATCGAGTACTTCAAGGAGCAGTAGGACTCTCGCAAGACTCCGCTGCAGTGGTGGCCGGTTTTGCCGCGCCGAGTGGTGACGAACCCGGGTTGACACTGGCAAGACCAACGGGCTATCACTCCCGCCTTGCCTCTCCCGGTGGTCAGCGGACAGTCGTGTCCGCTGTCCACTCACCGGATCTCCGCTCCCACCACTCTCAGATTCCGACGTCGGGATCCGCCTGTCCGGCGGAGCCCGTTGCGGGTCGTTCGGCGTGGACGTCTCATGGACACCGATCGTCACGGCCAGACAACCCAGCCCGTCTCCAGGCCGGTGCAGGGATTGACCGCGGGTCGTTGGGCCATCGTGGCGGGCCTGGCCGGCCTGGTGGTTTTCGGTGGATGGGGCTGGATGACACTGCCGGTCAACGACGCCGATCCCTGGATCCCCCTGTCGGTCCAGCGTTCCGATGATGCCGGGGGCGGCGAGACGGCTGCGGCGTCTACCTCGCAGGACATCTCGCGAACTCTCGACAACGCGGGAATCGACGGGTACCGCTTTCGAGGCAAGCGTCTGGAGGTGCGAGCCAGCCAGGTTGAGCGGACCATGGTTGTCCTCGAGCGAGGTTCGGCACCCGAGGACAAGTGGACGGCTCGATGGGAGGAGCAGGTGGGGCAACTGGGAGCGTTTCCCACCGTGCGACATTACGAGCAGGCCAGCCAGATCGCGTTGCGGAAGGAGATCGAGCAACTGCTGGTGGAGACCGACGAGATTTCCGAGGCCCATGTCCTGCTGGCCCGCCCGCGGGCCCCTCGGGGTTTTGGTGCCCAGCGAAGTCGCGTGACGGCCACCATTGGCATCAAGCCGCGACCGGGGGTGAAACTGACCGACGACCAGATCGAGATGCTCAGGCAGGTTGTCGCCGGGGGCGTCCCGGACCTGCAGGCTGACGACGTCGTCATCTTCGACCAGTCGGCACTCTCGGATGCTCCCCGCAGCACCGTCCCGCCAACGGTGGATCTCGCCCCGGCGGTGGCCAGGAGCCAACAGCCAGACACCGTGCTCACTCCCACTCTGTCCATCGGCTCAACCTGGATTGTCGCTTTGATCCTCGTGGTGGGCCTGGTTGCCCTGGTGCCGACTCTCCTGCTGCTGCGTCGCCGAGGTCAGGCCGCCGATGTCGACTCCCGGTTCGAGACGCCGTCGGAGTGGGCCGACGAGACGGCCGAAGTGGTCATGTCCGACACGATGCCGCCGTTCACGTCGACGGTCGACGGCTTGTCCGTGGATGTCGAACACGGCGGTTTCGTGACCCCGGCCGATGTGGAATTGCAGGACGCCGAGCGGTTGGAAGATCCGCAGGGTCGGTTGTCATTCCTGGTCAACGCGGACCCCGCGCTGCTGGCCGAGTGGCTGGCCGACGAACATCCCGATATGGCTGCGGTGATCGCCGCCGAGTTGCCCGAGGAGTTTCGATCCGAGGTGCTGGACTGCCTGGCGGGAGCCCTGAGAGAGGACCTCGTGGCGAGATTGGCTGTCGGAGTAAAAGTTCACGACGAGGTGCTGTTGGGAGTGGCCGAGCAATTGCGTGACCGCTGGCGGGATGCCGAATCGAGCCTGGTCGACGAGACGGTCGCCACCAGCGAGTTTCCCGGTGACCCATCGCAGCGTGGATGGTCGAGCAACGACGTGGCCTTGTTGCAGGCGGTTGAAGGGATTCTGGCGCGGTTCGACGACCTGGTCGGCGTCGAGCCGGCGATCATCCGGTCGGTCTACGACCTGCTCGGGCCACAGCCGTTCCACCAGGCCCTTTCGGGGTCGGCCACCGAGGTCCGTCACGCCATCCTTGGCCGGTTGGCTCCGTTGGCACGCATGGAATTGGTCCATCGAATCGACCAGCAGGGGCCGGTCCGGCTGTCGGACATCCAGCGGTCGCAGCGTGAGATTCTCAAGTACACCCGCCGATTGTTGGCGGCTGCCGACCCGAAGTGGCAGACCGAGAGGACCTGATCGATGGCCGACTCCTCGACTGGTTCCCATCGGCTTCTCAAGGCCGACCAATTGTCCGAGACCGTCGCGACGGCGGGGCCGGCCGGCCGGGTCTATCGGTTCCAGGATCTCCGCAACAAGCACGACCAGTTGCTCTCAGAGGCCCACAACGAAGCCGAAGCGGTGCTCAAGGCGGCTCGGGCCGAGGCCGAACTGATCCGTCAGCAGACATTCGAAACGGCCCGTCAGGATGGCCAGGATCAGGCTGCCGGAGATCTCGAATCCGAGGTCGAGCAGCGAGCGAGACAGTTGGTCGACGAGCGGTTTAGTGACCAGTTGAACCTGCTCACCGCCGTCACCATGCAGTTGCAGGAGATCGATGAAACACAGGCCGGACGGTGGCAGAACATGGTGGTTGAATTGGCGATCGCCATTGCCGCCAAGTTGCTGAGACGTCAACTGGATTTGCGGCCCGAGAACGTCGCCGGAATGGTCGCTACCGCGCTGCAACTTTCGGCCGGCAGCCGTCGCGTGGAAGTCAGGCTGCATCCTCAGGACCTGGAACTGCTTCGCGGAGACCAGTCCCTGTCCGCTTCCTCGGGCCTCTCGGCATTGCCGGAGGACCTGCTCGTGGTCGACAAGACGCTGGAACGCGGAGATTGCCTGGTGCAGACAGTTGATGGTCGTGTCGACGCGCGGCTCGAAACACTGCTGGAACGGATCACCATCGAACTGCTCGACGTGGAAGACGCGTCATGACCGGCCTGCAGGCCCTCACCGATCACCTCAAGCAGGTGATCCCCTTTGGGATCTCCGGCCGGGTCCGCCGGATCGCCGGCCTGGCTGCGGTGGTCGCCGATTTTCCCGCACCGCTGGGGGCCGGCTGCCGGATTCGGTCCGGTGACGAGGCGGTCGTTGACGCCGAGGTGATCGGTTTCGACGGCGACGAGACACTGGTCCTGCCCTACGTGGACCTGGCCGGTGTCTCGCGAGGCGACGATGTTGAACTGGTGAGAACGGCACCGGCGATCGGTGTCGGCGATGCGTTGCTGGGCAGGGTGATCGACGGGCGTGGACGGCCGATCGACGGCGGCCCCCCACTGTATCTCTCCGAACGCATGCCGTTGCACTCGATTCCGACCCCGCCCCTGCAACGGCCACCGATCGAATCGACACTGGTGACCGGGGTGCGGGCGATCGACGGCCTGCTGACCTGTGGGCGGGGGCAGAGGCTGGGGATCCTGGCCGGCAGCGGACTGGGCAAGAGCACCCTGCTGGGGCAGTTGGCTCGATCGAGCACCTCGGATGTCAACGTGGTGGTACTGGTCGGAGAGCGGGGCCGAGAGGTTCGCGAGTTCCTGGAACGGGACCTGGGACCCGAAGGCCTGGCTCGCAGCGTGGTCGTCGCAGCGACCAGTGATGAATCGGCCCTGCTGAGGCAGCGCGCCGCATTCCTGGGGGCGGCGGTGGCCGAGTTCTTCCGCAATCGCGGACAGGATGTGCTGCTGTTGCTCGACAGCGTCTCTCGCGTTGCCGCGGCCGCCCGCGAGATCGGCTTGGCCGCCGGTGAACCTCCAGCCACTCGGGGGTTCCCGCCGAGCGTGTTTGCGATGCTGCCACGGCTCCTGGAACGCAGCGGCCGAACCACCGCGGGCAGCATCACCGGGTTCTACACGGTACTGGTCGAAGGTGACGACGAGAACGACCCGGTGGCCGAGAGCGTCCGGGCCATCCTCGACGGTCACCTGGTTCTCTCCCGTGAACTCGCCGAACGAGCCCACTGGCCGGCGATTGACGTGCTGGCCAGCATCAGCCGTTCGATGACCGACCTGGCCGACGACGATCAGCAACGGGCCGCCGACCGGCTTCGCGCAGTCCTCTCGGCTCGACGTGACGCCGACGACCTGGTCAGCGTTGGTGCTTACCAGCACGGAGCCAACCGGCTGGTCGATTTGGCACTGGAACACGAATCGGCCATCAACGAGTTCCTCAGGCAACAGCCCACCGAGATGAACTCGCTGGATGAGACGCTGAAAACGATGGCCCGGCTGGTCGCGGATCTGCAGGACGACGAGCCGGACGAGGGACAATTGAGGATGGCGGCCTGAGGGGCGTGGTTGCCCCCGGCAGCGGTCGAAAGGAACTTCAGTGAGACAGTCTCGCTTCGATCTGTTGCACGGACTGAGACGCCGTCGGCTCGATGCGTGCCGAATGCAACTGGCCGCTGTCCGCCGATTCGGAGACGAGTTGGAGAGTCGGTTGTCCGAGACGGTGCGAGTGTCCGGGTCGGTCGTCGAGGAACAGCGGTCGGCGATCGGGCCGGGTGATTTGGTGGTCGAGCAGTTGGCCGATTGCCGACGCCGTCGACGCGAGCTGCTGCAGGTCGAACAGATGCTCGCCCGCCGGCGAGACCTGGTCGACGAGGTGACGGACCTGGCGCGATCGAACCTCGAGGAAGCGGTCCGGCAGGTCGAGGTGATCGAGAGGCTTGTCGAGAAGGTCTCGGGGTGAGCCCCGTCTTGACCCGTTTCCGGTGGCGTCCTATATAACGGTCCCGCGTCGCCACCCGAGGCCCGCGCCGTGAATGAACTGACTCTCTCCACTCAAGATCTCGTCCCGGCCGAGGCACCCGTCTCGATCGAACTGGGTTCGGCTCCCCTCGACGTCGATTCGATGAAGCAGTTGGACATCGGCAGCCTCGTGACACTCGACAGACAGGTCGACGATCCGGTTGACGTTCTGGTCGGAGGTCGGCTGGTCGCGCGTGGCGAACTGATTGTCGTCGAGGACGAACTCGCCGTCCGCATCGTCGAACTGATCTGACCGACACACATCCCGCCTCGATCACTCCTGAACTCTCTCTTCCTCTCCTCTCACTCTCCCAGTCCCATGATCAGATCCTCGTTTCGCCGGGGGGCGAAATGTCTCGCGGCGTGCGCCGCTGCGCTGCCGTGGTTGGCCTGTACGGGCACCACCGTGATGGCTGACGACCAGGTGCTCGTGCCGCCCCCGTCTCGAACCGCAGCGGTCTCGTCGGCAGAATCGAGCCGTGACCGAAAGAGCCTGGTCACGAGACCACCGCCGCCGGGACCGCAGCAATCCAGGCCGGTCAATGCTCGTCGATCACCGCTCTCGGCCGCGAAAACCGGGTTGTCGTTGGACGCCCGGCGAATCCCTCTTCGGCGTCCGGCATCGGCGGATGTCCCGGGATCGTTATCGGGTCGGTTCGGGACAACGATCGGGAAGACCACGCTGGTTCTCGGCTCGTTCTGTGCGGGGATCGTGCTGCTGGCGGTCCTCCTTCGTCGCCGTCGTCGGTCCACCGGTGGTCGGCTGCCGTTGGCGGCGGTCGAAGTGCTTGGCCGCACACCGCTTGATGGACGTCACGCGATCAGCCTGGTCCGGTGTGGATCTCGGGTCCTGGTGCTCTCGATGGATGTGGCCGCGGGGCTCTCGACGTTGGCCGAGATCACCGATCCGGACGAAGTGAACCTGCTGGTGGACCTGTGTCGCCGGCCCGGTGGCGGTGTGGCCGAGTCCCTGAGCGGGATTGGACCGACGGTCACCGATCACGCGGCCGTGCCGACCGAAACGCTCTCGGCGGAGCCGGTGCATGCGTAGGTCGGTGAACCGAGTCGTCCCGGCCGTCGTTGCCGGCCTGGTGTGTCTGGTGGTCATCGGTGGGCCATCGGTGGCAGACGATCTGCCGGTGGCAGCCGCGGCGGAGGCGGATGAAACGACGGATCCGTTCGACCTGGTGCCCGGGAGCCTGGACTCGGTGACCGCTCCGGAGAACGTGACGACCACCGTGCGGATGGCGTTGCTGCTGACGGTGGTCAGCCTGGTCCCCAGCGTGCTGGCGATGACGACCTGTTACGTGCGTTTCCTGGTCGTGCTGGGCCTGTTGCGGCAGGCACTGGGCGCCGGGCAACTGCTCTCCAACCAGGTCCTTGCCGCGCTGTGCCTGTTTCTGACGGTGTCGGTGATGGCACCGGTCTGGCAGCAGGCGTGGAACGAGGGGGTGGTGCCATACACCGAGGCGACCGCAGAATCGAACCGGCCGGCGCTCGAGGAGGCGGCGGTCGCGACGGTGCGGCCGATTCGCGAGTTCATGAGCCGGCAGATTCTCGCGGCGGGCAATACCGACGGGGTGTTCCTGCTGCTGGATCACCAGAGACCGGTGGCCGACAGTCCACGTGCGGCCGAGTGGGTCGAGCCGACGTCGTTCGACGAGGTGCCGTTGAGCGTCCTGTTGCCGTCGTACCTGTTGAGCGAACTGAAGACGGCGTTCACGATCGGCTTTCTGGTTTTCCTGCCCTTCGTGGTGATCGACCTCGTCGTTTCCTCACTGCTGGTCTCGACCGGAGTGATGATGCTGCCCCCGGTGATGGTCTCGCTGCCGTTGAAGCTGTTGCTGTTCGTGATGATCGACGGCTGGTTCCTGACGGTGGGAATGCTGCTGCAGAGTGTCCAGTTGGCCGGCTAGTGGCCCGGGAGTCGAACCATGACAAGTGACGTGCTGACCGATGCCGCCCGAGAGGCGGTGATGATCGGTCTTGAGATTGTCGGACCACTGTTGCTGGTGATCCTGGGCGTGGGGCTGATCGTGGGAACACTGCAGGCGGCGACCCAGGTCCAGGACCAGTCGGTGGGGTTTGTCGTGCGGTTGCTGGCCGTCGTTGTCTCACTGGTCGTGTTGCTGCCGTGGATGCTCGATCGGCTGGTCGTCTATTCGACCGACCTGTTCGAGCGGATTCCGTCGATGATGTGAACGGGCCGTTGAACTGGTGTCCGGGCAATGAACCAAGCGATCGACGCACCGTTGGAAGCGATCGGCCAGTTGATCGAGTCCCGTTCGGATTCGTTGCTGGGCCTGGGAATGGTCGGGGTGCTGGCAGCGGCCCGGATCGCCGGGCTGGTGTTCACCCTGCCGGGCTGGCAGAGCGGGGTCTTTCCGGTTCGGTTGCGGTTGGCCGGCGTGCTGGTCGTGACATGGCTTGTCGTCCCGATGCTCTCCGGGGCGGAACTGTCGGGTCTTGATGGCCCGACGGTGGTCGGGCGGGCGTTGATCGAGGCGATCATCGGCGCGGTGCTGGGACTGGGCGTGGTGGCGGTGCTGGCGGGGTTGCGGGGAGCCGGCGAGATCATCGATCGGCAGACCGGGTGGGGATTGGCCGGCGTGCTGGATCCGTCAGGATCCGGTGGCGGTCCGGGGACGACGTTGGTGACCTGGGCGGCGGTTGCGGCGTTGTTCGTGATGACTCCGATCAACGGGCACCTGTTGCTGGTCGACAGCCTGCTGGGGACGTTCGCAGCGATTCCGCCGGGTGCGATTGATATTGCCGGTGGCGTGTCGCTGTCACCCAAAGCCGGTGACCTGGTGGTGCGGTTGGTGCACCAGTCGCTGGTGCTGGCGGTGCAGGTGGCGGCCCCGGTCCTGGCGGTGATGCTGTTGGTGTCGGTGGTGATCGGGATGGTCGGCCGTGCGCTGCCGGAGACGAACGTGCTGGTGGCGGCGATGCCGGCGCGGGTACTGGTCGGCGTGATGCTGTTGTCGATGGTGGTGACGGGGGCCGGCCGGGTGATGACCGATGCGGTGCCGGGGATGTTGTACGAGGTGACATCGACACTGGTCGAGGTGACGGCCAGGTAGTGACGGCAGGCGGGCGGAGACGGGACAACGACGATGGCCGACTGGGACAACCGAACGATGCCGGCCAGCCCGAGGCGACGCCTCGAGGCGCGGCAGCGTGGCGAGGTGGCCCAGAGTCGCCTGCTGAGGGTGGCGGGCCAGTTGCTGGTGGTGGTGGTGGCCCTGGGCTGGATGGGTGCGGGCGTGATCGATGCGATGGCCGGGATGATGCGAACCAGTCTGCAGGGGGCGGCCGCGGGGATCGACGGGTCCGGGTCCGGCGTGGTGCGGACGGCCGGCGAACTGGTCGGGCCGACGGCGATGGCGGTGTTGCCGGTGCTGTTGGTGTCGGTCGTGGCGGCGGTGTTGATCTCGTTGCTGCAGACCGGCTGGTTGTGGTCTCCGGGGATCATGATTCCACGCTGGGATCGGCTCGATCCCGCGGGAGGCCTGTCACGAATGGTCGGCGAGGGCAGCGGTGGCCGGTTGCTGACGGTGGTGGGTCAACTGATGATCATCGTATCTCTGGGCGGCTGGTACGTGGCGTCCCGCTGGGGCGAGTTGTTGATCGGGGCGACGGCCGCGGGGGCGACTTCCTCGGGGTTGGTCGAGTGGTTGATGCGGCAGGGCCTGCAGTTGGCCGGTGGCGTGGCGGTGGGGTTGCTGGTCCTGGGCGGCCTGGACTGGAGTCGACAGTGGTGGCGTCACGAGCAGCGGTTGAAGCTGACACCGGAGGAATGGCGGCAGGAGCAGCGGCTTGAACAGACTCGTCGTCCGCGTCGGGCTCGTCCGACGGCGACTTTTCAACAGCCCGGTCAGTCCGTAGACTGATGGCCACAACGGGACGTGGCGCAGCCTGGTAGCGCGCTTGACTGGGGGTCAAGAGGTCGCAGGTTCAAATCCTGTCGTCCCGACTTTTGCAAGTCGTTGACAAGCTACGACTTGCAGCTGTACGACGAGACTGGCGCTTTCCGGCAGAAGCCGGTAAAGTGCGTATTGAGTGCGTATTGACCACCGATTTTGGTCTGAAAACACGGGGTGAGGGAGAGTCGGTCGACCAACCTGACCTCTCCCCCACCCGCGCGTCTCTGTGAGTCGGAACTTGGTTTCTGGTTTACGGAGGCGTTTTGATGCGCAGACCCCACCCCCGCTACGACGTACGAC
>Ga0310123_10000582_pt1 | contig 32280 bp, 24 predicted proteins | sample CB6_AW_1057_MG_FD_203505 | JGI IMG/M metagenome (GOLD analysis project Ga0310123, IMG submission 203505) | Marine microbial communities from Western Arctic Ocean, Canada - CB6_AW_1057 | ecosystem: Environmental > Aquatic > Marine > Oceanic | place: Canada: Western Arctic Ocean | collected... | reverse complement strand
TCGGTTATCAAGTGACGCTGGAATGGCGGACCGTGCGGGGAGACGAGCATTCGGCCCTCGTCGAGAAAGGGCCCGTGACCATCCCTCCCGTGTCGCATACGGCCATCCTCGACGTGGACGGCAGCCCCCCCGTGGGGTATCTCCACTTTCGTAACTTTGTGCGGCCTTCTTTCCAGGCCCTGGATATCGCTTTTGCGAAGTTCCGGAAGCAGGGCGTGCGCGACATCGTCCTAGACCTCCGCTACAACGGTGGCGGGTTGGTCAGTGTCGCAACCCATCTGGCAAGTCTTATCGGAGGGACGCAGACCGCCAGCCAGACGTTCCTCCAGTATCGATTCAATTCGATGCTCACCGTCTTCAATCAGAATGTGCCGTTCACAAACCCCGTCGAATCGATTGACGCCCCACGCGTCGTCATCATCGGGAGTCGGGCCACCGCGTCAGCCAGCGAGCTCATCATCAACGGTCTCCGACCGTTTGTCGACGTCTCCCTTGTCGGTCGCAGGACCTTTGGAAAGCCGGTGGGGCAGATTCCGTTCGACTTCTGCGACAAGGTTCTCTTGCCCGTCTCGTTTGATACCGTGAATGCTCTCGGGGAGGGCGAATACTACGACGGGCTCGAGCCCGATTGTCCCATGCGTGACGGCTTGGGTCATTCCCTCGGAAATCCGAAGGAAGCCCGCCTCAATGAAGCACTCCACCTCCTGGCGGCGGGAACATGCACCGCCGATTCCGAAGGCGAAAAACTGCGGACAAAGAGTCGAGCGTTTGCCCGACCCATCCCGCCGCTTGGTGGGAGCACCCTCCGGCAGGTCATCAACGCCTGGTAGCGAGCCGCGCGGGTACTGCTCCCGAGTCCGTTCATCCACGCCGGCATTGTTGATCCAGATCCTCCGGACCTCTGCCGGCACGGCACCAAACGTGTCCGAGGGCCGCAGATCCAGGCAGTTCACACCAAGCCCCTAGTCAGGATGCGCGGCGCGCACCGCCGCGAAATCTTCAGGAGCCTTCCTGAAGGTCGGCCATGATGCATCACAAAGACGCCGTCGCATCCGCAATCTCTGGCAACGAGCGCGTTGCGAAGGGCCTGCGTCTGCGACTCCACGTGGATGACCGGCAGGACGGTGTATATGTTCTTCACACGGCGAAAAGTAGACATCGTTCCGTCTAGAGGCTTTGAGCGCGCAACCGAGCATCGGCGCGGTACAGGTGTATCGGGATAGCTGCGGAATCCACGGCCGACATCACCGTTGTGGTCGAGAAAAATGGTGAGCCGCCGGGGACTCGAACCCCAAACCCGCAGATTAAGAGTCTGCTGCTCTGCCAGTTGAGCTAGCGGCCCGCATAGGGTGATATGTAGGCACCGAGGTGCCCGCGGACCGGTATCGTAGCAGTTATTCACAGACTCGGCCACGTGCCACTCCTGGTGCCTACCGCTGTGCAGCGCAAACCCATACCGCGGCTCGCCCAAAGCCGTCGGAAGCGCCGTCCGGAAAGCAGCGGGTTGACGGCTGGAAGTTCCTACGAATGCTCGGGTGGCGACCCTGCCATCGCGCGTGAGTCGGGACCATCAGTGAGACACGTGTCAGAGCGATGCCGCTGGCGTCCGCAGCAAGAGGGTTTCCGTCAACCGCTGGCGCTGGAGTCGAACATCTGGCGACAAAGAGTGAGGATGGCTAGAGCAGGGAGTGGCGCGCCCGACAGGATTCGAACCTGTGGCCTTCGGCTCCGGAGGCCGACGCTCTATCCAGCTGAGCTACGGGCGCACGTTTACAATCAACAACTTATGGCCGTTATATTTTCTTTGCGCAGACTGACAAGCGAATCTGACAAACTTTTCGGCGTTTTGCGTCCCACGAGCGCGATCCTAGCACGGCCACGAGCGGAAGGGGCGCCGAGGTTAGCGGGGGTGCGGTATTCTGCGGCGCGTTGTGTCGACGGCCACTTAGGGCAGCGGATTTCTGATCAAGAGTCGCCCCCAACATCTTGGGGCAGCCCGACGGGCCTTGACAACGCTGAGCACACGTTCACCATGTATCTCCCGTCGGGGACTACATCGTTGACCCGGTCGATTCGATGGAAGGCTAGCTTCACTCACTCCTGATCGCCTTCCAACTATCAGGAAACGGACAACCACACATGCCAAATTTGAAAATCACAGAGAAAAAACAACAAACGGCAAATTCGTGCTGTGCGCGTCTAGTAAAGGAGTTCTATCTGGGGCAGTAAGTCTATACGGACGATGCGGATTTGGCGACAAACGTCAACAAGCCCGCTGACCAGGTTGCAGATCGCTGCTGTCCAAATTAGCCAAGGAGCGACCTGGTTCAGAGTCCGTTGTGGCGCGAAACAAGAGGGTCAGCCTCGGCTGGAGAAACGACACCCCCGGCTGACGTAGCCGCGGTCCATCACCACAATCGTGCCGCGGGCTTTCGCAGCCGCGAGCGGTTTCGCAAGGCCATCTACTTCCACCTTGGAGGCCTTGACCTTTATCCCTATGAGGCGGGGGCTCATGCCCACCCGAATTCCTGAAGCGCCGCATGACATCGGGCAGTGTAGAGGCACACTCCTCCGCGTCGCATAGCTTCTATCAATTCCTCTATGGCAGGTGTGCAGTGTGGATGAAGGTGGCGCGCCCGGAGGGACTCGAACCCCCGACCTACGGGTTCGAAGCCCGGCGCTCTATCCAACTGAGCTACAGGCGCGCATTGGCTGGGTGAATCACCCCGAACCCAGTTTTGATCCTAGCACGGTCGCCGGAGCCCGGTCCGAGGGTCCGCTAGACATATCCGTCCAACGCCGCCGTGAGATCCGCCGGCCGCGTCGTTCGCAGTAAGGCCCAGAGGTCACCGACCCGTTCCAGACGTGCGCGGACCGATCGGATCGTGAAATCCTGCGGCGCGAGGCCAGACGCGACGCCTTCGCGCACTTCGGTCCACGTCAGGGGAGTCGATACGCCGGCGAACGCGGTCGCTCGCGCGCTATAGGCACCGGCCAAGGTCGTTGACCTGATGGAAGCGCTCAGAAAGAGCCTGGATGCGGTCAGCGAATCAAAGAAGAAACCCGCCAAAGTGAAAAAGAGCGGGCTCCGCGCGCTGTCGTGCGGAAGCGCAAACAGGCCTAGTCCAGGCGTTTACTTCGTATGCCCCAAAGCTAGAGAGCGCCGGGGCGTCGCGAGAAGCGGCGGTTACCGCATGCTGAGATCGAATGCAGCCATTTCTCGCGCGTTCCGGATGAGGAGATACCCGTCCGCGAGCGCTGGTATATTCCAGGTCTTGCCCTCGATTCCCGGTGACCGTGCGATCTCATCGTGCCCCTCGGGCGTCGCCCGTACCAGCGCCAATTCCCCACGCTCGGTCAGCACGATGAGGTGGTCTCCCGCCAAGAGCAGTTGGCCATACCCATAGCGCCCACCCTTCCACATCTGCTCGCCGGTTCGCGGATCGATACACGCGAGAATCGACTCGTCGAGCCCGTAGAGATAGCCGTCATGCAATACGGAGCTCCCGAACTTGTTCTTCATCCGCGTGTTCTCCCACACGGTCTCCACCGTGAACGGAGGCTGAGGACTCGTGAGCTCAATGACCGCGGCGCCTCGTCCATAGGACGCTGACAAGAACAGACGGTCGGCTCCGACTCGTACCGGTTGTGCGATATTTGGCACGATGGAAATCTTCCATGGATACTCCCACAACAGGTGCCCCTCCAGCGTCAGACCGACCACGCGTTCGGCCGTCACGACCACAAGCTGACGTTCTCCGGCCAGGGTCATGAGCATGGGAGAGGTGTATGACTGCACGTCGTCGAGCGCGTGCCAAACGACGTCGCCGGTTTCTCGGTGATATGCGACAACGGACCACCCATCGGTTCCGCCCGGCTGCAGGACCACGAGGTTATCGACGACAAGGGGCGCGCCCGACATGGCCCAGTCGAGATTCGTCGCCTGGCTGTCGGCCAGGATATTGCGTTCCCAGAGGACGTCTCCGGTCTTGGCGTCGAGCGACCACAGGCGTCCTGTCGCACCCAGCGCGTAGAGCCGTCCGCGGTTCCACGTGGGGGTAGCGCGGGGCCCGGCTCCCCCCATCGCTTCGTCAAAATACGCGTCCCACGCGTGCGTCCATAGCTCGCGACCCGTTTCCAGCTCATAGGCCGCCACGACCTCTTGGCTCCGCCGTTGCTCGATGGTGAAGGCGCGTTTGTCGGCGACGACGAACGACGCATAGCCTCCTCCGATGGGTTGTCGCCATTTTGGCGTGAGTCCTTCGACCGGCCACTCGGTGGTCACTCGTGTCTGGTTGTAACGACCGTCGCGGGCGGGACCGCGGAAATCGGTCCAGTAGGGCCGTGATGGTTCGTCGGTGTCTCCGGCGAGAGGACCCGGTGGCAAGTGCCGCGAATAGTGCTGACTTCGGTTCGCCTCCAGGTCTGCGAAATGCTCGTCTGGGTTGTCAAACGAGAACATTGGTCGCATACCGCTACCAGCAAACTCCACGTGCATCCCAAAGGCGTAGACCAGGACGCCGAGCGTCAGGGCGGCGAGCGCGACGAGGCTAATCAGCGTTTGGAGTAGACGTTTGAGCCAGGAGGGAACGCTCATGACGCACCTACCTTCTGAGCGAGACAATCAAAGAACCGATCCATCATCGTTTTTGAGACCGAACCCAACAGCCGTTGCCCGACCCGCGCGATCATCCCGCCGACTTGACCCCGGCCACTCACCGTGACGACGGTCTGCGTGCTGTCGTCCGTGGACGCGTCCAGCGATACAGTGGCTTCGCCTTTGACAAAACCGGCACGGCCCTTGCCATTGACCACCATGCGATAGCGCTCTGGCGGCTGCTGGTCGGCGATTTGCACCGTGCCTTCATATTGCCCGCTGACGGCCGCGATGCCCACGGTCAAGACCGCTCGATACGTATCTTCGCCTACCGGCTCCATCGAGTCGCAGCCAGGCAGACACCCCGCGACGATGTGAGGGTCTATGAGCATCGCCCAGACGTGCTCCCGGGGCGCGTTGAAGGTGTAGGTGGAGGAGAGCTCCATATGCTCGAAGGATACAAGACTGACAAACGACGCGTCAGGTTAGGCGGCCACCGCGACCGTCCGCTAGCAGCCGGCGGTGCAAGTCCCGCCTTGGCACCGAGACCGTCCCTGGGGGCACCTGAACAAGCGACAAGAGGGAGGATACGGGCGGTCTGTGATCTGTGAACAACGCGGTTCGGCCGGATTCAGCGACGCCGAAATGGAGCGGGACTTGCACCTGCTACTAGGGTGGTCAAGTGGTCCGCTAGCTGGCTAAGGCTGTCGAGGTTGTGAACCGGCAGGAAGTCGTCGATATGCGGGAGCGCGGCCTGCATACCACGAGTCAGCGGGCGGTAGTCAGGCGACCCAAGAAGCGGGTTGAGCCAGACGAGACGGTAGCTCATCCGATGTAGACGGGCCATCTCGGCCGCCAGCCCCGTCGGGTCGCCCCGGTCCCAGCCGTCGGAAATCAAGAGCACGATCGACCCGTGTCCCAGCACTCGACGGGCCCACCGGATATTCAGTTCGCGCAACACATCACCGATCCGAGTGCCGCCCCCGAAGTCGGGGACTCGTTGGGCAACGGTGGGCACGGTCGTTCGTCCCCGGTCATGGGCATCGCCCACGGCGAGATACCGGGTGACCCGCGTGAGACGTGTCGCAAAGAGAAATACCTCAACCGGGAGGAGGGTGCCCGTCATGCAATACAAGAAGTGCAGCAGCATGCGCGAGTATCGCTCCATGGACCCACTGACATCGCAGATCACAACCAGCCGTCGGCGGCGCTGGGCGCGGCGCCGTGTGGGGAGGTCGACCAATTCGCCGCCGTAGCGAAGATTGGCCGGCAGGACACGACGCAGATCAAGAGCGTCACCGGTCCCCGGCTTCCAGCGTCGCGTACGCCTCGACCCGAGGTCCCATTGTAACCGGGACAGGAGTATCCGGGCTTCTCCGAGCTCCTCGTCGGTGAGCTCCGCAAAGTCTTTTTGACGGAGCGACTCGGCCGTGCTGTGCGTCAACGTCGCCGTGCGCTCCCATATGAGCGGTGGCGACTGCCCGACCCGGTCGTTGCCGTCATTGGATGCGGCAGTTTCAACCCGCGGCGCGCCGCTCCGGCGATGCTCGCCTATCGCTTGTAGATCTTGCGTCGTCCAGTCTTTTGGTGGAGGTCGCCAAAAAGTCCGAAAGGCCTCGTCAAACATCTGCAGGTCGCGAGCGTGGTGCACCAACAGACAACGTAGCGCATGGTAGACGTCGCTCTTTCGGCCGAGCTCGACGTGGTCCAAGGCGCGCACGACATCCAAGGTTCTCAGGGCCTGTGCGTCGAGACCGAGCGTCCCCAGCAGTCGTGAGAAGTGGAGCAGGTTGGGGAGGAGCGCGCTCATCAAGACCGGGCGGCCGGATTCTTGGCCCGATTCAGGAGTTGCTGGACGCGTTTCCCTTGGATTGACTGGATGTCTTCGTGGTTCTTGAGGATGACGCCCAGGGTTTGGTCGATAGTGTCTGCGTCGAGCTCCGTCGTATTGAGCGCGACCAGCGCGGCGACCCAATCAAGCGTTTCCGAGACCCCTGCCACCTTGTAGAGTTCGGTCACTCTGAGCTCCTGCATGAACCGTGCGACTTGCTCAGCCAGCGCCGCGTCCGCGGTCGGCACCTTGGCGCGGATAATGGCGAGCTCCTTGTCAAAGCTGGGGTAGTCGATCCAGAAAAAAAGACAACGTCGCTTGAGTGCATCGTGCAGCTCACGGGTGCGGTTGGAGGTCAAGATGACGACCGGTGGTCGCGCCGCGCGGATCGTGCCGAGTTCCGGGATCGATACTTGGTAGTCGGACAGGAGCTCTAGGAGGAATCCTTCGAACTCATCGTCAGCGCGGTCGAGCTCGTCGATCAACAAGACCGGCGGGCGGTCGCCCTTGGCGAGCAAGGCCCGGAGGACGGGCCGCTTCAACAAGAACTGCTCGCCAAAGAGCTCCTTCGCGGCGGTCTGTCTGTCAACCGTACCCTCGGTTTCCATCAGCCGTATCTCGAGCAGCTGCCGAGAATAGTTCCACTCGTAGACCGCATGTGAGATATCCAGCCCTTCGTAGCACTGCAGGCGGATGAGCTCGGTGTCCAAACAGGAGGCGAGCACCTTTGCGACTTCGGTCTTTCCGACACCTGCCTCCCCCTCGAGCAGGAGCGGGCGTTTCAGTGTTAGCGCCAGAAACGCGGCGGTGGCCAGACCCCGGTCGGAGATATAGCGATGTTCTTCCAGGCGCGACTGCAGGTCGTCGATTGACGCAGGCGTGAGCGTGTCGTCCACGGTTCGACTTTTGTCGGTGACAACCGGGCCGGGCTAGGCCACGCGCGCGGCGGCGGCGCTGAGCGCCCGCCGGACCCACACCGGGGCGACCGCCTTCCGGTACTGACCCGACGCAAAGATGTCCCCGAGCAGGTTGTCGCCCAGGTCTCCGGTGACTGCCCGAGCCGCGGTGTCGATGTGCTCGGCATTCAGCGCTTGACCTACGAGTGCCCGCTCCACGCCGGCAGCCTTGACCGGTGTCTCTTGGATGCCGCCCACGACGACCGAAGCCGAACGACAGATCCCATCGGCGACGATCAACGCAGCAGCCACGCCGATCACGGCGTAGCGTGACGCGGGATGGGAGAACTTCACGTAGGCAGTGCCGTAGCCTGGACCCTCCGCCGGGATCGGGACGTCTACTGCGGTCAAGAGGTCGTGGTCATCCAGGGCTGTCGCCATCAGGCCGCGAAAGAAGTCCGCGGCCGAAACGGTTCGTTCACCGCCGGGACTCGTCATCACAAAGCTGGCCCCCAACGCGCACAGCACCGTGGGGAGGTCCGAGGCGGGGTCCGCATGGGCGACGTTGCCACCGACCGTCCCGCGATTGCGAACTGCGGGGTCCCCAATCTGGCGGGCCGCCTCTGCCAACGCAGCGGCGTGCTGCTTCACTTCTGACGAGCGCGCGACATCGGCATGTGTCGTGAGCGCACCGATGCGCAGCGAGCCACCGTTCCGAGAGATGCCCTTTAGTTCTGCGACCCGACCGATATCGATGACGGCCGGGGGCGCGGCGAGACGGAGCTTGAGCAGCGGGATGAGGCTGTGTCCACCAGCCAACAGCTTTGCGCCGGGATGCTGGGCGAGCAGGGCACCGGCTTCGGCGACAGAGTGTGCCCGGTAGTACTCGAAGTCAGCGGCATACATGACTCAGCTTCCTTTCGCGTCCTGGATGGCTTGCCACACACGTTGTGGCGTAAACGGCATGTCGACCCGTGTTACGCCCAGTGGCCTGAGCGCGTCAAGCACGGCGTTGTAGACCGTGACCGTCGAGGCGATGGTGCCCGCCTCGCCGATGCCTTTCACGCCGAGCGGGTGATGCGGTGACGGCGTCACTGTCGACAACACTTCTATCTCGGGGAGACAATCGGCGCGCGGCAACGCGTAGTCGAGCATCGACCCGCTGACGAGCTGGCCATCATCGTCGTAGACCGCTTCTTCCCAGAGTGCCTGACCCACCCCCTGGACGACCCCGCCGTGCACCTGGCCTTCCACAATCGTGGGGTTGATCTGTGGCCCACAATCGTCGAGCGCGACATATCGTTTGAGGTCGACCTGCCCTGTCTCGGGGTCTACCTCGACAACGCACGAATGGACGCCATATGGGAACACGAAGTTTGGCGGGTCGTAAAACGTCGAGGCCTCCAGCCCGGCTTCGACACCCGCTGGCATGTTCCAGGCGAGATGCGCCATCAGCGCAATATCTTGGATGGTCTTGCTCTTGTCCGGTGAGCCTTTGACAAAGAACTTGCCGTCCTCGTATTCCATGTCTTCCGCGGCGGCTTCCAGAAGATGGGCGGCAATGACCTTCGCCTTGTCCTTGATCTTTCGGACGGTCAGCGCCAGGGCGGCGCCACCCACCGCGGTCGTGCGGCTTCCATACGTGCCCCAGCCCATCGGGGTGTTGTCGGTATCGCCATGAAACACCTTGACGTCACCGGCGTCGACCCCAATCTCATGTGCCACGATTTGGGCGAAGGTCGTCTCTTCACCCTGCCCGTGTGGACTGGAGCCAATAAACACGTGCACTTTTCCGGTGGGATGAAAGCGAACGATCGAGCTTTCCCAGAGTCCGCCCTGGAACCCGATCGCGCCCGCAACTTGCGAGGGCCCGAGCCCACAGATCTCGACATACGATGAGACCCCAATGCCCATATAGCGGTTGTTGTCTCGGGCGGTGGCTTGCTGTTTTCGGAGGTCGTCGTAGTCGATATGGTTGAGCGCTTTTTCGAGGGCCGCCGGATAGTCGCCACTATCGTAGGTGAGACCGGTGATGACGTCGCAGCCGTCCTCGAATCTGGGGAGCAGGTTTCGTCTACGGATTTCGGCCGGGTCGATGTCGATTTTCGCGGCAAACAGGTCCATCATGCGCTCGAGCATGAAGGTGGCTTCGGGACGTCCAGCGCCACGATACGCTTCCACCGGCACGGCGTTTGTGTAGACCCCGTAGACGTCCTCCTTGACGGCCGGAACACTGTAGCAACCGCTCAGCATGAGGCCGTGCAAGATGGTGGGAATACCGGGGGCTGCCGTGGAGAGATAGGCGCCCATCCCCGCGTAGACGGTGCAGCGTAGCCCGGTGATCTTGCCGTCCTTGGTGCCGGCCAACTGCACGTGCTGGACATGGTCCCGTCCGTGCGTCGTCGCGATGTAGTTTTCACTCCGCGTTTCCGTCCATTTGACGGGGCGTCCCAGCGTTTTGGCGCAGAAGACCGTCGCGATGTCCGCTGGATAGACCGCGATCTTGCTCCCAAACCCGCCGCCCACCTCTGGTGCAATCACTCGGAGCTTGTCCTCGGGAACACCCGTCACCCCCGAGCACAGAAACCGTACGATGTGCGGGTTCTGGGTGGTATTCCAGAGGGTGAGCTCACCGGTGGCCTGGTTGTATTGCGCCACGGCCGAGCGCGGTTCCATCGCGTTGGGGATAAGACGCTGCTGGTGGATGCGTTCCTCGACGATGACGTCGGCGTTTTCGAATGCGGCGTCCGCGTCTCCCCCCGCGACCACCCAGTGGAACGCCTGATTCCCGGGGACGTCATCGTGCAACTGCGGTGCCCCATCTTTTGTCGCTTCTTCGGGGTCGACCACCGTGGGCAGCGCTTCGTAGTCAACCTCGATCGCGTCGATCGCGTCGTAGGCTTGATATCGATCTTCGGCCACCACCACCGCGACAATGTCGCCGGTGTACCGCACGGTGTCTTTGGCGATACACGGATACGGCGCGATCTTGAGGTCGGAGTCCGGGAGGAGCCAGGCGCAGGGCATTGGCTGGAGCACGCCTTCGATATCGGCCGCGGTATACACGGCGTGGACACCGGGAGCGGCTTGGGCGGCTTCCGTGGCGATTCGTGTGATCTTCGCGTGCGCATACGGGCTGCGGAGCATCGCGGCGTGAAGCATCCCGGGCAGCGAGATGTCGTCGGTATACGTCGCAGAACCAGTGAGTAGACGTGGATCCTCGCGTCGTCGGATCCCCGAACCAAAAATTCTGGTCGCCATGGCTTATTCCCTTGACCTCTCCGACATCTGGTCGGCCGCGTGACGGACCGCGCGCACAATGTTCTGGTAGCCGGTGCACCGGCACATGTTGCCCTCGAGCCCTTGTCGGATCTCGTCATCGGTTGGGTCCGGCGTGTGCGTCAGCAATTCGTGCGACGCGAAGACCATCCCTGGCGTGCAAAACCCGCATTGCAACCCGTGTTTCTCCCAAAACGCGTCTTGTATCGGATGCAGCTCTCCGCCCGTCGCGAGCCCTTCGATCGTGGTGACCTCGCATCCGTCCGCCTGGACCGCGAGACACGTGCATGACTTCACCGACATGCCGTCCAGAAGCACTATGCATGCGCCGCATTGACTCGTATCGCAGCCAACCTTTGTGCCCGTCAACGCTCCGAGGTCGCGGATAAAGTGCACCAAGAGCAGCCGCGGCTCGACCTGACGCTCGTAGCGCCGACCATTGACGGTGATCGCAACGTGCATCGTCCGATTGCGTTGGGTTTCGGATGACGGCGCCGTCGTCCCGGCGGCTCCGGCGTCCGTCCCACTCGGTTCCGCGGTCGCCGTGAAAGCCGCGGCGTCACTCGGTGTGCCCGGTGGGGACTGGACCGGCTCGGATTCGGCGGGCGGCCGTGGCATCGCCGCCCGTGGCGTCAACCACGCGATGATGATGAGAGCGACAAATACGGCTGCGGCCGCATAGAGGACAGTCACAGGTCACGCTCCTTCGCACGCTCGTTCCGCGATTCCGGTCGCTTGTCGGAGTGTCCGACGTGACACCGTCGCCGCTGAGGGCGGCATTATAGACGTTCGACTCGTTCCTTCCTAGTCCTCTGTCACCATATGTCTTGCATGAGTCCCGGAGCGCGGCGCCGGGGTGTCAAGGAACGCCGAGGGAGCAAGGTCTATTGGTGACCGAGGAGTCGCTGGCAGGCAGCGGATGCCCGCCTGGGGCTTGTGCGAGACGGTGTCAGTCGCGAGCCCCAAGGAGCGAACCGAGTACCGATAACTTACCGTCGATCACCGGATTCGGCTCCAGGTCCAAGACCTCGGCGAGAAACGGGTAGATGTGGATACTCTCGAACCGGGGAATTCGTTGACCAGCCGCGAGACCGGGGCTACCGGCGGGAAAGATGCCATGCATTGACGGCGCAACGGGATCCCAACCGTGCATGCCAGCGGGGGGCGAGGTGTCTCTCCGAAAGGCGATGCGGGTACCAACTGTGGGGACGATCACGACGTCGCCAAAGCGTGGATTGTCGTCGAGTCGTAAGTGTGCTGGGGCATCGCGGCGAAGAAACGCGCGGACCGTGAGCGACCAGAGTAGAGGCATGGGTCTATGATGGATTCGGACGCACGTGTTCGTGCACTGCCGTCGAGATGAGGTCAAAGCACTAGCGCGCGGCAAGTGCGGCGTCCAGCTGGTTGCGGAGCTCGTTGTTGTCAGGGGCGATACGAAGAGCCTCTCGATAGTGGCTGATGGCGTCGTCGACGTTGCCCTGGAGATACAGGGCCGTCCCGAGATTCCCGTGTGCTTCTCCGAGGTTGGCGTCGAGGGCGACGGCCTGACGAAAATGGTCGGTCGCACCGTCGATGTCGTCCTGTTGGGCCAAGAGGATTCCGAGGTCGTTGTGCGCCGTCGCCAACAGCGGGTCGATCGTCAGGATCGTGCGATATTGTGCGATCGCGGCGGCAAGGTCGCCACGCAATTGAAACACCGTGGCGAGGTTGTTATGAGCCGCGACATTCTCACGGTCGAGCGACAGTGCCCGCTGAAACTGCTCCATGGCCGCGTCGAGCTCGCCTTGAGAGCCAAGCGCAATCCCGAGGTCGTTGTAGGCGCTGGACGACTCCGGCTGTAACTCGACAACCCGTCGCAAGTGGGTGACCGCCCGGTCGCTCTCTCCCGTCTCTCGCAGAACCGATCCGAGGTTGGTGTGAGCCTCCGCGAAGCTGGGGTCCAACCGGAGCGCATGTCCGAACTGCTTGATGGCGTCCTGGAGGTCGCCCTGACCCGCCGTCAGTAGGCCCAGATTGTTGAAGGCTTCAGCGTTGTCTGGACTCAACTCCGTTCCGCGGCGATAGTGCGTGGCTGCCTCCGCAGTCTGTCCCTCCGCGACCAGCGCGTTGCCAAGATTGATGTGTGCGTCAGCAAACCCTGGTTCAAGGCGAAGCGCTTCTCTGAAATGGCGGATGGCTTCTGGTCGTCGTTCCTCGGCCGTCAGCATGTTGGCCAGGTTGTAGTGGCTATCGGCATCACCGGGGGCAAGCTCGAGGGCACGTTCGTAATGGATGACCGCGGTCGCGACATCACCGGTGGCCGCGAGCGCGCTCCCCAGATTGCTGTGGGATACCGCATCCAGTGGGTCGCGGGTCAAGGCCGTGCGATAGAAGACGATGGCTTCGTCGAATCGTCCCTGGGACTGGAGCTCGGTGCCGAGGTTGCTTTCCGTAAGCGCGCGCATCTGGGCCATCGAATACATCGGCCAGTTACACACGATCGCCGCGAGCAGCGTGGCCCCCAGTGCCGCTGCGAGCGCTGGTCTCTGGCGGCTGGGAGTCGGCCAGTCGAACACAAGCGCGCGGAGACGCACGACGCCGACCGCGGCGAGCAGGATGAGGATGGGCACCAGGGGGTAGCGATACCTGGCCATCACGGCAAACGCCACCAGCGCCGCCGTATACCCGCCCAGCAAGAGACAGAGCAGCGCCACCCGCCGTCGGTGGGCCCAGGCTGACCACGCGCCAAAGAGCGCGAGTGGAGCCAGCACGCCAAAGTGCCAGATATGGCCCAGCATCCTGAGAAGAAACGACCAGTCGGCGTAGCTGAGCTGGTCTTCGGTGTCGGCGACCTCGGAGGCGTTCCAAACAAGCATCAGTTTCCGACCGAGGAGGCGTAGCCACGCTCCAGGTTCCGCTCGTATGTCGTCTAGGGTTCGTCCCGTCCAGTAGCGCGACACCTCCGCGGGGGTCAATGTGCGGCCGGTCGCTTCCTCCGCCAACTCGGTCGCGTCTTGACGCTCGTATTTCGGGTCTCCGCCACCAAATCGTAGCGGTTGATACGTGCCGGGCGCGTCTTGGTGATTGCCGATATAAAAGTTCGGGCCGAATTGCGAGGTGGTCAGATGGAATTCCCCGCTGACCACGAGATTCCGAACCGCGACCGGGAGTAGCACGATCGCGAGCCCGGCCAGGACAAGACCGGCAAGCTTGAGCCGGCCGGCCATGACGTCTCTCCGAGACCAGAGCAGCCACCCGAGAACCGCGACGGCAAAGACGACCGCGTTCTCGCGCGTGAGCGTCAGACAGCCGATGGCCGCCCCAACTCCCAAGGCCCACGGGGCCGACGAGGCTAACCGGAACAGGCCACCGGGACGGAGCTCGTGCGTGGTCATTTCGCCGAGAAGAACCAGCGTCACGCACAACAAGAAGGCGTCCAGAACCGACTTTTGAACAAGTCCATCAAAGAAAATGGCGGGTGCGTAGAGAGCCAGCATCAGCCCGGCAACGACTCCAACCGGTTTTGAGAACAGGCGCCAGCCGACAAACACCAAGCAGCCGCAGCCGAGCGAGCCGATAACTGCCTGTATCACCCGCACGACCACCGATCCCTCTCCGAAGAGGGTGTAGACCGTCGCCAAGAAATAAGGGTAGAGCGGAGCCTGGTAGAAGACGTCGCTCCCGATCCAGTCACCGGCGGCGATGTCCTGAGCCCAGGCGTGGTAGCTCTGCGCGTCACCCATCATCAAGGAGAAAAACGGGGCGTCTCGAATCTGCCAGAGATGAAAGAGCCGTATCGCCAAACTCACGACACAGACAACGACGACCCACGGCAGGATGTCTCGCGTCGAGTTCGCCGCCGTCGTGAGAGGCGCCGAGGTCGCGTGTGTCTGTGCGGCGGGAGCGGGCGAACTCGTGGTTTCGGTGGGAGCCGCCGTGGAGGCGCCCGCGTTCTCCGGGCCCGGCCCCGAGGCCGGCTTTCTCGCACGCTGACGCCGGTTCTGACGACGACGCACGGCGCTTATTCGACCACCTCGACCACCTCGACTCGCGAGTTCGTCTCGATGGGGCCCGTCACGGTCTGGGTGGTGCCCGACGGCCACCGCACTTCGATCTGCTCGACCGAGTCGGCGTCGCCCAGACCGAAGTAGAGCGGATAGAGGCTTTGAGACAGGTAGCCGGACTTTCCATCGTGAAGCTTTGTATATGTTCGCCCGTCGGCGGTCACGCGGACCACCGCGCCCAGGCCGCCTCGGTTGGATGTCGTCCCGACCAGCGCGACGTTGAGATATCTGATGTCCCGTTGCTCGGCGAGGGTACTGACGAGCACCATGGGTGCCGCGTTGAACTCGTTGGTCACGATGTCGAGGTCGCCGTCTCCCTCTAGGTCTAGAAGCACCGCTGACCGCGAGCCACGCGCGGCCCGGATGTTGACGTCACGGGGCGGACCCGCAAAGCCAGCCTGCCGGTCCGCCTCCCCGAGCTCAAACCAGGGTGTCGTCAGACCGCCTTGACGTGGCTCAACTCCCAGAATGAACTCCGCATCGAGAAAGCGGGCACCCTGGTTGTTGAGCAGTACAGAGTTGACGCCATAGCGGAAAGGAAAATTCATACTAGATGCGACGAAGACGTCTTCATAGCCGTCGGCGTTGAGGTCGCCTGAGCTCGGTCCCCACGGCCAGTAGTTTTCGGCGCCGATATTGTCGGACACCTCGGTGAACTGTCCCGACCCGTCGTTGTGAAAAAATGTGTTGCCCCAGATGCTGGTGGTTCCGTCACCGACGATCGCTTCTTCCCAGCGCATGTTGGATTTGAGCTTCTCTTGACCCGGCCCAACGTTTTCGCTCATGTCCGAGTGCATATCGGTGATGTAGATGTCGAGCGCACCGTCGTTGTCGATATCGAAGACCTCGATACCCATGGCGCCCCACGATGTGCGCGGAAAGAGCTCGCGCCCTCTTGCCACGAACCGGCGACCTTCGACGTTCTCGTAGTACTCATCGTCGCCCTGCATGTTTAGCACATACAGGTCTATCCAGCCGTCCTCGTTGAGGTCGACAGGGCTGGCATCGCCCGACCAACGCGTGTCGGCCAACCCGACGGCGTCGGACACGTCTACAAATCGGTTGTCACCGGTGTTTCGAAACAAGAGGCTCTGTTCCGTGCGTTCCGGGAAGCGATGCCCCGAGAAGGCGTCCTCAGCAATCCCCACGTAGTACTGATAGCCGTCCCCGGCGATCTCCTCCGTTGTATAGCGACCGACGTTCGCGAGAAATAGGTCAATCCGGCCGTCTCGGTCATAGTCAAAGAACACGGCACCTGATGAATGTCCGACATAGTTCAGACCAGAGTCCGACGAAATGTCTCGGAAACGACCGCTGCCGTCGTTCTCGAACATCACGTTGCCGCCGCGGACCGTCGTGACATACAAGTCAGCATCGCCATCGTTATCGATGTCGGCGAAGGAGGCCGCGACCCCGATCGAGTCGGCGACGGCCACGCCAGCGGTAGCGGTGATGTTTTCGAAGCGCCCCCCGCCGACGTTTCTCCAGAGCTCGTTCGCCCCGACTTGGGTCACAAAGTAGATGTCGGTCAAGCCGTCGCCGTCCACGTCCGCCACGGCCACGCCATTGCCGTGGTCGTAATGTACGGCCTTGTAGGTCTTGCCCGCGTCGCTGACGATCTGATGGCGAAATGTGATCCCGGTGTCAGCGATTTTATCGGTGAACTGATAGTCCACAAAGACGTCGAACTCGTCGACCGTCGCCAGCTGCGCTGCGCGCCGTTGCTCGAGCCAACGGGTGTCGGACAGGATCGGTGGAACCAGGATCGTCTCGCGAGGCGTCTGGGTCGCGGCTGGGCGCACGAGTCCGACGATCCCGACGACCAGGACCAGGCTCGCGACAACGCCCTTGACGATTCGAGCCGCGATGCGTCTTTCCTCTACGTGGTGGCTCATGCTGTACACATTAATACACCGGTCGGGTTTTCCCCACGGGGTCCTGTGCCTCTCGCCGACGTTGTCAGCGTAGCTCGATCTCTCGCAACCCGGCCCGCGCACCCTCATGACCCTGATCTAGACGCAACGCTTCCCGGAACGCGGCGGCCGCGCGCTCGTGCTCCCCGGCCGTGACCAGCACGACCCCGAGATTCGCATGTGCATCCGCGACGTTCGGGTCCACCGCGATCAGTCGTTCGAACTGCTGTGCCGCTTCGCTCAGCTGACCCTGACTGGAGAGCACCACTCCGAGATTGTTGAGCGCGTCCCGATGATGAGGGTTGCGGTCGAGAGCACGCCGATATTCGGTGACGGCTTCTGTCCTTCGCCCGACCTGGTCGAGCACGAACCCGAGAGCGTAGCGGGTGTGGGCGTTGTCTAGGCTTTCCAGCGCGCGCCGTAGCACCGGCTCGGCCTCGGCGAAGCGGCGTAGGCCGGCCAGGCATCGGCCGATGTCGGCCAGCACTTGCCCATCGTCCGGTCGCTGTTGCTGGTGACGCTCGAGTAGCGCCAACGCTTCGTCATAGCGCCTGAGCAACCTGTACATCGTGGCGAGGTCGGCAAGAGCGTCCAGATGGTCGGGGTCGAATTCGAGGGCCCGTCGAACCAAGTACTCTCGCCACGCCGCGTTTGTGGTCAGGTCAGTGGTTGCGGCTTGTTGGAGAAGAAACGTTGTGCTCCGAGATTCTCGAACGAGCGAAGTTGTCAGCGGATCAAGATACGGCTCGTACCGTGGCAGTTGGTCGGCCATCCGCACTGCGCGTCTTCCATCTTCGACCCGGCCTAGCCTGGTATAGACGTCCCCGAGCAGTCTGAAGGCCGGTCCTAACCCGGGGCTCTCTTGTGTCACGGTTTCCAGAACGGTCTTGGCGCTGTCCGTGTCTCCCTGCACCATGGCGAGTCGAGCCAAACCAAGCGCCGCATACGCAGAAACCGGGGCGGCGGGTGTGTGGGTGGCGGATTCTGTAGTGTCCGACGAAGATCGTGGTTCGCTCAGAGGCAGGGCCCGACGCCACGCGTCTTCCGCCTCTTCGTAAAGTCCTGCCTTGAATTCCGCCTCGCCGAGGCGCCACCACGCTGGTCCAAACTCGGGGGCGGCATCTACGACCTGGCGTAGTCCGGTCCGCAGCCCGTCGATATGGCCCCGGGTGCCTTGCGCTAGCGCACGGTAGTAGGTCCAGCGCCACGGAGTGTCGCTCAGCTCTTCGGCGAGCGCGTAGGCCTGTTCCGCCTCGTCGTAAAACATGTCGGCGTGATACGCGAGACCCAGTGACCCCACGGCCTCGGCCGAGCTGGGCTGGGCCCGCGCGGCGCTGTCGGCTGTTGTGACGTGGTCGCGCAGCGCGCTTGGGTGGCCCGACAGGTCGGGCAGCGAGGGGAGCCGGGACGCATACGCACTATCCCGGGTATGAGAGATACCCGCATAGAGGATGGCGCCGACAGCGACCGCGGCGGCTACCCCGGCCGCCCACGAGTGTCGGTTCGGTCGGGGCGATTGCGCACTCGCGCCTCCCTCGGCCGACGAAGACGCCTCGCGGCGGGAGTCACGGCGACGCGGCGGACCCATCATTGCTCCAGATCGTTATCCGGGACATCCGGTCGAACGGACCGGTGATATGCATTCCACCCGTGACCAGATCGGCCGTACCGTTGTCGTCGAGGTCGGCGACGGCGACGGTGACCAGGTGCGTTGGCGACCTCGCGATGCGATGCATCGCAAATCGCATCTGGCCATCATTCTCCAGCCAGACGAGACTCTGGGCCGATTCGTCGCTCCAGGTGTTGTAGGCGCTGACAACCACCACATCCATGTCGCCATCACCGTCGACGTCGGCGGCCTGGGGGCTGGACGCCCCCGTGAAATCCGCGATGCGGTGTCGCTCAAACTCGAGATCGCCGTGGTTCTCCAGCCATTGCACACCGTGCCAGGGCCGGCTGTTGGCCGGGGCGTAGTCAAACGCGTCGCCGTTGCTATGCAGGATGTCGGGGTCTCCATCCTCGTCGAGATCGACGATCGTGATCCAGCTCGACCCGAAATCTGAATTCGTGGTACCCCACAGCAGCTCGAACTCGAACTGCTCGCCCGTGAGGGCCCAGATCTCCTCCCACTCCTGACTAATGAGCGCCACGATGTCGAGAGCCGCGTCGTCGTTGATGTCGACGGCAATGGCGTTGATCACACCAGAAAACCGTTGTAAAACGTGAGGGGCGAACTCCCACCCGCCAATGTTTTCCAACCACAGTGTCTCGCCCTGGTCATGCCCGAAGGCCGCGACCGCGAGGTCGAGGTCGCCGTCGTTATCGAGGTCTCCCGGGCGTGCGTCCGCGACCCGGGGGAGACCTTCAGCCACGACGTGCCTCTCGAAATTCTCGTTTCCATCATTCTCCAGAATGATGACCGACCCGATTCGAAGATTGCTCGGAAAGAGCTCACCGAGGCTCGCCACGATGACGTCGAGGTCGCCATCCCCGTCAAAGTCCGTGGGCTCTGCGTGCGCGGGCGCGAGAATGTCACTAAGAAGCGTGTACTCGGTGTAGGTCGATGCCGGAAACTGACGGATCCACGAGACCTGACTTCGGCCCGCGTCGCACACCAGGATGTCGGGGAGCCCGTCATCGTCCAGGTCGACGATCTGGACATTCGAGATCATCGGACGTTCATCGTCGTCGAGCGGATTGCCGACCGGTTGTGGTGTGAAGAACTCCGACGGTGGTCCGTCGAGGAGGATCGCGTGTCGTTCGTCGAGTGCGGGAGCCGAGTTCTCGCGACCCGTCGGCGGGCCGCAGGCGGCGACAAAGACGCACACCAGGCTGGTGCAGATTCTTAGAATGGCCTCATGCCGAATTACCAAGGTCTCTGCGAGTCGAGAGAGCGACATCAAACCCAAAAATATATCAGGACGGACGCGTGTGTATGAGACAGCGCCTCTAGGTTTCGTCAGGACGGTACCGACGGAGTCCCGGCCGAGGTCGTTGTCAGTGCACTCCTGGCATCCTTCACATGTCGCGCTCGGTGCTCCGCCGAGCTTCCCGGTCAGCGTCTCTTTGGCCATACCAGCGGCTGCGGAATTTTTTTTAACGGTGTCGGCTCTATCGCCAACGAAGACGCGGGGTCGCGCCCCGCGGACTTGACCACCGGCCGCGTGCGGGAGAACATGCGAGAGTCCACGAGTATCAAAATCACTCCGACGAGAAAAACGATGCGAATGTACTCGGACTCGACGTTCGTTGCGGTCGTCGTTCTCGCCCTGCTCGGCGTAGCCGCTGTCGCGAAGGCGCAAGAACCTTCTGCCGGAACAGACTTGTCGCACACCGCGGATGGTCGCCCGGATCTGAACGGCGTCTGGCACTTCAACACGACCACTCCGCTCCAGCGACCCGAACAGCTGGCGGGCCAGGCGCGCTACGCCGAAGAAGAGTACGCGGCCTTGGTTGCCCGCACCGGAGAATCGCGACCCTGGGACCGGACGCCTCCCGAGGGCAGCGTCGGCTCTTACAATCAGTTCTGGTGGGACCGAGGCGGACCGGTGGCCGACCGGCGGACCTCGTTGATCGTTGACCCTACGGATGGACGGCTCCCGCCACTGACAGACGGCGCGGTCCGTCAGATTGGCTCGGTCGAACGTCACGTTCCCGGAACCCTCCCCGTGCGCGACCGCATCGGGGGACTCAGCGCCGACGGGCCCGAAGAGCGCGGCCTTGCGGCCCGATGCCTACTCGGCTACAACGTCGGCCCGCCACTCTCTCCCGGCGGCTACAACAACAACTTACAGCTCTTCCAATCGGCCGACCACGTCGTGATTCTCACGGAGATGGTGCATGACGCTCGTATTGTGCCAATTGGCGGGCGCCCGCATCTGGATGACGCCGTTCGGCTCTGGAATGGGGACGCTCGCTCGTGGGCGCTGGGAGGGTGAGACGCTGGTCGTCGAGTCGACGAACTTCAGCGCCCAGCGCGCAAGCTTCGAAGTGGGCGCGACAGTGGCTTTCGGCACTGGAGAGACGTTGCGTCTTGTCGAGCGGTTCACGCGCGTTGACCGCGACACCATTTTGTATGAGTACACGGTCGACGATGCCACGACCTTCACCGCGCCGTTTAGCGCGGCCATCCCGATGACGCGGAGTCAGGACCCGATCTTCGAGTACGCGTGTCACGAAGGGAACTACGGTATGACGAACATGCTCCGGGCCGGACGCTTTGATGACGCGCACCCGGAGAACGCTCGCTAGTGCACCGCCGTCGAGATGAAGTCAATCCTCGGGCCCGCACCACCACATGGCGCCGCGAATATCGGGGGCTCCGATGACTAGGGGAGCGTCGCGAAAAAACGTGACGCATGGTCTCGCCGGGATGCTCGCGTCGGCGTTACTCTTCGCCCGCCTATCCCAAAGATGGTCCCTTATCGCGCCTCGCCGGCGCGGCGTCGCGGCGCGGACCATAGGTCACGTTTCTTTGCGACAGTCCACTAGTCGGTTCGTCGCCGCGACCGTTGTTGGTGGGCTGCTCGTCAGTCTCGGGGCGTGCTCTTCGACAGAGGATGCCGAGTCCCTCCGTCGTGCCGCCGAACGAGGGGACGCGGAGGCGCAGCTCGAGCTTGGGTTGATGTATGACGAGGGCAACGGTGTCCCTGAAGACGACGCCGAGGCGGTCCGGTGGGTCCGGCTGGCGGCGGAGCAGGGTCTGGCCGCCGCGCAGGGACAACTCGGGATGATGTATGCCGGGGGGCGCGGGGTCGCCCAAGACAATGCCGAGGCGGCGCGCTGGGTGCGACGGGCGGCAGAACAAGGAGACGCCGAGGCGCAGGTGAACCTTGGCGTGGCGTATGCCGGGGGCCGCGGTGTGCCGACCGACGAGGCTGAGGCGATGCGCTGGTTTCGGCTCGCAGCTGACCAGGGGCTGGCCGCCGCGCAGGGTCAGCTCGGGATGATGTATGCCGAGGGGCGCGGGGTCGCTCAGAACTACACCGAAGCCATCCAGTGGTATCGACGGGCGGCCGAGCAAGGAGACGCCCAGGCACAGGTTAACCTCGGGTTTGCATTTGGCGAGGGCCGGGGTGTCGCGCAAGACGACGTCGAGGCCGTTCGTTGGGTTCGCCGCGCAGCTGACCAGGGGCACGCCGTTGCGCAGGCCCAGCTCGGGATGATGTATTTGGTGGGCGGCGGTGTGGCGCAGGACTATGTCGAAGCTGTCCAGTGGGTTCGCCGCGCCGCGGACCAAGGGTTGGCGGCGGCACAAGGCCAGCTCGGCATGCTGTATGCCGGGGGCGGTGGGGTCCCCCAGGACGACACTGAGGCGGTGCGTTGGTATCGGCGTGCGGCGGAGCAGGGCGACATACAGGCCCAGGGCAATCTGGGAGCGATGTATGCCAGCGGGCGCGGTATTCTACAGGATGATGTCGAGGCGGTCCGGTGGTTCCGTCTCGTCGCCGAGCGAGGAGACGCGCAAGCACAGTCCAATCTCGGGGCGATGTATGGCGAGGGCCGTGGCGTCGCGCAGGACGATGCCGAGGCGGTCCGGTGGTTCCGTCTTGCTACCGACCAAGGCTACCCCGATGCGCAGCACAGTCTGGGGCTCGCCTATGCGGAGGGCCGTGGTGTGGCCCAGGACGTCGACGAAGCGATGCGTTGGTTCCGGCTTGCCGCCGACCAAGGCCACGCCGACGCGCAGTATTACCTCGGGTTTGTGTATGCCGAGGGTCGCGGCATCGCTCAGGATGATACCGAGGCCGCGCGCTGGGTGCGGCTCGCTGCCGAGCAGGGACACCCATACGCCCAAGGCAATCTTGGCAGTATGTTTGCCCAGGGCCGAGGCGTATCGCAAGACTACGTGACTGCTCACCTCTGGCTCACTCTCGCCGCCTCCCGGGTTCCCGGGGCAGAGGGCGCCGCTATGGGCGAGATGCGCGATGCACTGGCGGCGGAGATGACCGCGGAGCAGACCGCCCAGACGCAGGTCAACCTCGGACTGGCCTACGCGGATGGCCGCGGCGTCGCGCAGGACGATGCCGAGGCAGTCGGCTGGTTTCGGCTCGCGGCTGCTGCTGGCTCTTCCCGCGCTCAGTCAAATCTTGGGGTGGCGTATGCCGGGGGCCGTGGTGTCGCTCAGGACGATACCGAAGCCGTGCGCTGGTATCGGCTGGCGGCTGAACAGGGGTACCCCGTCGCACAGTTTTACCTTGGCTCCAGCTATGTGGCCGGCATTGGCGTGTCGCACGATCCGATTGCGGCGTATATGTGGTTCAGCCTGGCGGCGGCGGAGTCTTCCGATGCGGCAAGAAGCAGAGACGAAGCGGGCGCCCAGATGACGGCTGCGCAGATTGCCGAAGCCCAACGCCTTGCCCGCGAATGGAAGCCGACCGACCGCCCATAGCGTCGGCCACCGTCGAGATAGGGTCACGGGCTCATGTCCGCAGTGCCACGGTTGGCTTTGGCGCCGCAGCGGGCGCCCGGCTGGCGCCTGTGGTTCTTGTGGCTGGTCGCCAACGCGTGGGGATGGGGTGTGGGGATGTTCACGCCGTTCGGGCAGCCGGGCGGGATTGAAACGTTGCAATCAAGCCCTGGGGTTGTTTGGGCCGGGTTGGTCACGCGGGACCTCCGAGCAGGTCGACGGGAAGACGGTGACGTTCGTCTGGGGTCGGGGAGGTCGCGCTGTTGATGCTTCGGGTGTCCGCTGCCGAAGCTCGCAACCGAGTGATCGGCGTGGAGCGCGATGGCCAGTTGCTTGGCGATGTCACGGTGCGCGGCGATCAGTTCCAGGACGTCGAGCTGGAGATCCCAGGTAACCCGAATCGTTCCCGCGTAAGCTCGTTGGTCTGGCACTTCGGGGTTGTCGAGGGCTCGGAGTCCCCTGGTGTGAAAGTCGACCGGTTGTCGTATAGGCGGCACTGATCGCCTTCGGGTGCGAAAGACCGAGTGACCGAGCCTGGTCTCTCGTAGTGGCGATCAGATCGGTGGTAGCAAGTGGTGGTATCGTCGGTCTCTTGCGGTGGGCCGTGAGTCTCCATGTCAACGCCTGTCTGGGTCCAAGACTGAATGACGCGAACTCGTCGTCGCAAACGTAGCCGGACCAGGTCGTGGTCACGGCGTATCAGACGCGGCGCCTGGGCAATGGCGATACTCGCGGTCGGCGGGCCGATCGTTCTCATCTTGCCGTTCCGGTGGATCGACCCACCCACCACGGCCTTCGTGCTCCGCGCGGAGCTACTGGCAGGCCATGACATCGGTTTCGACAGGGCACTCCAGTGGACAGATCTTGACGATATATCGCCGTCGCTGCCGTTGGCGGTCTTGGCATCCGAAGACCAAAAATTCTTTGTGCATCACGGTTTTGACACGGAAGCCATCGGCGACGCCGTCGCCGACGCCGGGCGTGGGGGGCGGCTTCGTGGTGCCAGCACGATCTCCCAGCAAGTCGCAAAGAATTTGTTCCTGTGGCCAAGCCGGAGTCCAGTCCGCAAGGGGCTCGAAGCCCACCTGACACTCTTTGTCGAAGCATTGTGGCCGAAGCGTCGGATTCTGGAGGTCTACCTCAATATCGCCGAGTTCGGTGACGCCATGTTTGGCGTGTCAGCCGCCGCCTCTCAATTTTTTGGCGTGACCCCGGACCTCCTCGACGCGGAGCAAGCCGCTCGGCTGGCGGCGGTACTTCCCAGCCCAAGAATGTTCAAAGTTCAGGACCCGTCGCCGCAGGTACTGAAGCGACAGGCATGGATCCTCGATCAGATGGAAGGGCTGCGGGGAACGATCTATACCGCGAGTCTCACGGAAGGCGCAACCAAGAGTGGTGAGGAGTGACCCTCTCCGGCGTGTCTACTCCTTGAACGCCGCCTCATCCGAAGAGTAGGATCGTGGCCAATCTGGTGGTGCCGATTCACAAGGCACGCATCATTCCATTGGACGACCGTCCGCATGGTGACCTGCGTCGTGGGTGGGTGACTCCCGCGGGCGCTGGGATGGCGAGACGCTCGTCATCGAGACCGAGGGCTTCCTCCGCGAAACCAGTCTGCGGGGCTCGACGGCCAACACACGACTCGTGGAACGGATCACACGCGTTGACGGCGATACGCTGCTCTACGAGTTTCAGGTCGAGGACCCGAACTCGTACACCGCCCTGTGGAGTGTCGCGGTGCCGATGCGGCGGACGGATGGGCCTTTGTTCGAGTATGCCTGTCACGAGGGGAACATCGGGATGCACGGCATCATGGCCGGTGCCAGAAAACTAGATACGCAACCCGTCAAGGGATCGCGGTAGTCCACCGTCCTCACCCCAAGCTCGACATCGTTGGGGTCGGTACGGTCTCCGCACCCGCCCTAAGATGTCGCGGCACTCGCTTGACGAGTGCGCTCGAGTTTTCCGCCCAGGGCGGTTATGGCAAGAGGTTCGGGTCGACTGGTGGACCGGGTCGATGCTCGGGCTCATCGTCGCGCCAGGGAACGCGCACCGGTTCCCGTCGTTGGTAGACGGCAAGGTTTGCAGACATCTGCTGCGCAATGTCTCGCCGGCCGGACTCTCGCGCAACCTCGATCGCCATTTGTTGCCACTCGATGGCTCCGGCAAACTGACCGACCTCGGCCAGCGCCATGGCCATCGTTTCGGCGACCGCGGTGGTCTTGTGGAGCTCGACGACACGCTGCACCAGGTCAAACGCCCGTGGCCCGTCCCGCACATCGCCATCGGGTGAGGCGGCGAGTAGTCGCGCCAGACCGTTTGCAAAGACCAGATGGCCTGGATATCGGTCGAGCGCGGCGATCATGCGCTCCCGGGCCTCTTGATGTCGTCCGAGTTGCACCAGCGCCATCGCCTCGCCAAAGCGAGCGGCTTCGTCCGCCGATTGGGTCGTCCCATCCGCGCTGGCCGTGGCGGGCGAAGGTTCTCCTCCGGCGTTCCGCGGGTCCAGCGCCGCGAGGACTTGTCGGTAATACGCCACCGACTCGTCCACTTGGTCGGTGCGACGCAGCGCATCGGCGAGCCTGAGCACGGTTTCTACAGAGTCGGCACCGTGGCTCACCGCGTCTCGAAATCTGTCGATCGCGTCCCGATCTCGACCGCCACGTTCGAGCAGTGTCCCCAACGTATAGTGGGCCTGGGCAAGCTCCGGATCCAGGCCGATGGCATCCTGGAGCGCCTCGACGGCGCCGGCGGCGTCGCCAGCCCGGTCCAACGCCATCCCCAAACTCAGCTGCAGAACGGGGTCGCTTGGAGTGAGCGTCACCGCCTCTCGAAAGAGCCGTGCGGCTTCACGATAGTCACGATTCGCGTCGGCCTGGAGCGCGAGGTCGCGATAGAGTTGTGGACTTCGCAGGGCAGTCGTGACCTCTGCCATGAGCGGGTCCGAGAGGCCCATCATGACTCCCGCGACAAAGCTTCCGGACGCCCGACCACCACTCAGGTTCAGATGGCGCTCAGCGGCGTCGAGGTCTCCGGCACCGCGATACGCCATCCCGAGTGGGTAGTGGATGATCGTCGCACCCGGGCTCAGGGCGAGCGCGGTCTCGAGATGTTCGATCGCAACCGAATAGTCGCGGGTCGCGACGGCCGCCCGGCCAAGCTGAAACCGAACGACGGACGTATCCGGGCGCAGGGAACGCGCCCGTTCGAGAAGGGGTGCGGCCGTCTCCGGCTGCCCCATATCGATATACGCGCTTGTCAGCCAGATGAGTGTGGGAAAGTCGGTGGGCTTGAGCTCGAGTGCTTTCTCGAACCAGGTGGCGGCCTCGGAGAGGTTGCCCTTTTCTTGATAAAGATGACCCAAGTAATACGACCAGCGGCGCTCACCGGGGCTGAGTCGGTGCGCGTTCACGAGCGCTGGCTCGGCGGTATCCAATTGCTCGCCCGCTAGCAACAATGTACCGAGCCGTCCGTAGGCAGCGGCTCGTCTGTCGGCACCCGCCGGAGCCTCTGATTCTGCTGCGCTCAGCGTGGCATGGGCGTCGGTCAATTGAGTCTGCACCGAGGCATCCATCCCACTGACATCTGGGAGTGGAACCGGCAACAGGTCCGCGGTCGAGATACTGGCGGCGGCGGTGTCTGTCGGACCGGCTGGTGCAGAGCCGCAGCCCACCGCGGCCAGCAATGCGACGGTGGCGACCGTCACGCCGAGGCCGGCCCGGACGTTGACTCTGTCTGCGCTTGTAAATGTGAGCCTGGCCATCATCTCTGCCCTGGCGTCAATGCCGTCTACTGTAGATTTCCGCTTGCTGGTTCGCCTGTGCCCTCGGTGAGCGTCGTCCACTGGTCGACGTCGAGACCCGTCCAGTCCTCACTGCGCTGACTCGGCCAGATGACCCGGACCCGTGTCACACGGTCGACGGCGCCCAATCCGATCACAGCGCGTGGGTCGTTGGCGGAGGCATAGCTTCCATCCGCCCGAGTGTGGCGCCACAGCACCGGACCTGTCTCCCGCACTACAGCAACGCGTGCGCCAACCATATCGCGCCCGTCGGCGCCTACCAACCGAAGACCGAGCCAGTGCTGTCGATGGCCGACGTTGTTCCGCAGAAGGCGAGTCGGCCCATTGTTGTTCGTGATAAGCACGTCGACGTCGCCGTCGTTGTCAACGTCGCCAAACGCGGCGCCTCGGCTCACTTCTGACAGGCCAAAGACCGTTCCCGCCTCGTCCGTGATATTTTCGAACGCCCCGGTGCCGAGATTGCGAAATAGCTGATTTCTTTGGTGCAGCGGAAACGCGTCGCCCGCCTGCGCTAGGGCCTCGACCGTGCTCACCGCGCCATTGACCACTAGCACGTCAAGCCACCCGTCGTTGTCGAAGTCAAACCAGGATGTGCCAAAACCGGTGTAGGGTAGGCTCGATGCCCCCAGACCGACCATGGCGCTCCGGTCTTCGAAGAAGCCGGTGCCGTCATTGACATAGAGCGTGTTGGTTTCGGTGACGATGTGGGTCAGAAATAGATCATCGTCCCCGTCCCCATCGAAGTCGCCGGCGTCCACTCCCATGCTGGCTTCGGCGTCGCCACCGCTATTGAGGGCCACGCCCGCCAGGAGTGCGCCATTTCTGAACCGGATGGTGGAATCCGGCAGGGTCTCGTCCCGATTTTGAGAGTCGTTCATCCACAGGTGGTTTGGCTCGCCATCGTTGGCGACGTAGAGGTCGACCCAGCCGTCGGTGTCGAGGTCGGCGGCGAGGACTCCGAGTGCGGGTCCGTAGGCGCTTGTCAGACCGGCTTCGTCGGTGACATCCCGAAAGGTCCCATCCTTCTCATTGAGATACATCCGGTCGGCCGCCGCCCGATACGTTCGGGGGGCGCAGTAGTCTCGTTGGCCGGTCTTGGTGTGGCACTCGATGTCGGCCTCCACCCGGTAGTCGACATAGTTCCCGACATAGAGGTCAAGCCACCCGTCGCGGTCAATGTCAGCAAACGTCGCGGACACGCCCCACGACCCATCATCGACGCCCGCCTCGGAAGAGATGTCTTTGAACGTGCCGTCGCCGTTATTGACAAACAACTGGTTTGGACCGTGCCGGGTGCGATACACGTCAACCCAGCCGTCGTTGTTGATATCCCCCGTGGCCACGCCCATGCCGTAGGACCGCACGTCGAGACCGCTTCCCTCCGTGATATCGGTAAAGCGCAGGGTTACGGCGCCGTCCGGTTGGGTGACGAGGTCATTGCGATAGAGCCGGTCCGTCAGCGGTGCATCCGTCGGAGGAGGGAACAACGCGTCGTCGATCGTTGTGCCGGACCCGAGCATCTGACCTTGAATGAGATAGACATCGAGGTCACCGTCGTTGTCGATATCGAGCAGAGCCCCACCGGAGCCCATGATTTCGTTCAAGTAGTATCCGCCGGACATGCCGTTGAAGTGCGAAAAGTGCAAGCCCGAGGCCTCGGCGACGTCGGTGAACCACTCGCCGGTGGGGAGGTCTCGCGTCGAAGCCGCTCCGGCCGGCGGTGTCGCGGCGCCGTCGGCCGATGCCGGGGTGTCGACTCCCGATGAGCCGAGGCCCGACGGACCGCACGCGGTGGCGAGCACGACAGTCCACGCGTACAGCATCGAGGCTGTGACGCCAGGCCGGTGATGTGACGCCCGCGACTGGGAAGCCTCTTCGGTATGGACCCTAGGACGGGGCATTGGTCTCCAGGAGTCCTGGTTCTACGGAAAGGCCCGGGTTGTATTCAGGTTCGTCGTCGCGCCAGGGCGTGCGGCACGGCTGGTCTTGCTGATACCGAACGAGGTTGGCGGACATCGCTTGCGCGACGTCCGCTCGCCCGGCGTCCGCCGCGATCGCCATCGCAAACCGTTGCCACTCGACGGCTTCGGAAAATCGGCCCAGTTCTGCGAACGTCATGGCCATTGTTTCGGCTACCGCCGCCGTCTTGTTGTGTTCGGCGATGGTCTGGACCAATTCGAATGCGCGTTGGCCATCTCGGACATCGTCGTCACCGGCGGCGAGTATGCGGGCCATCGCGTGGCCAAACGCCGGCTGGCGGGGATACCGCTCTATCGCCACTGTCACTCGCGCGCGGGCTTCCGCAAACCGGCCCAGGCGGGCCAGGGCCATGATCTCTCCAAAGCGGGCTTCTTCGCGGTGCTCCACTTCCTGATACCCGTCTAATGAGGCGTCCAGACTCCCCGTTCGCCGCAATGCGTCGGCAAGCCGCAGATACGCCTGCGCTGCGGTGGGGTCGCGTGTCACAGCTGCCGTGTAGTGTGATATGGCCGCGTCGTCACGACCGGCTCGTTCAAAGATTGTTCCCAACGTGTAGTGTGCCGTCGCGAGTCCCGGGTCGAGACCGATGGCCCCCTCGAGCTCCGCCCGCGCCCGTTCTGGCTCGCCGGATAGGTTCAATACGGTGCCAAGGGTGGCCCGCAACTCAGCGTCGCCCGGTGTCACGTCGACCGCCTGCTGGAACTGCCGCACGGCCTCGGGCCAGTCGCCGACGGCACTTGCGTCGAGTCCGCGTTGCCGAAAACCACTCGGGCCGGTCGGGTGGCTGTCGCCATCGGCGGCATTGGACGTCGTCATTGGCAACGGTCGGAGGTCGAGGGGCGTGGCGGTGCGAGCCCCTTCTTGAATATGAAATCCCCGGTTCAGGGCCAAACCCACATACGCGTCGGTCTTTCCCGTGGTAGGCCACGTGACGGTGAGCATGCGGATAACGGTCGCATCTCCGAGACCGATCTCCTGTTGCAGGCTCGACCCCCCAAAGCTACCGCCGCTGCCGACTGTCGCATGGATGTCCCGGTCGCCGGCCGGGGTCTCGACGGTGACCGTGATCCTCGCGCCGATCGCGGCTCTATTTGACGCGACACCCTCGAGCCGTAAGGTGATCCAGCCGTGTCCGTGACCAGGATTCAAGTAGAGTGCGTTTGGGAACGTGTCCCCCTCGTAGGCCCCCCCTACCACCACATAGATGTCCTGGTCTCCATCGGCATCGACATCACCGAATGCCACGCCGTGACCCTTTTGGAGATGTCCAAACCCGCCGGACGACGTCACGTCTTGAAAAAACTCGCCTCCTGCGTTGCGAAACATTAGGTTGGGAAGAAGCATCCGATAGTCAGGGTCGCCAGTGCCAAGATACAGGTCGGGGAATCCGTCATTGTCGAGGTCTCCGAAGTTTGACCCCATGGCCACCATGATTCGATCGAGCCCCGACGCGCTGGTGACGTCCGCAAACGTGCCGTCGTGGTTGTTCCGATAGAGACGCGGTAACTGGCCACTATGAGGCTGTCCCAGACGCTCGAGGACGACGTCGGCCAGCCCGCCGCTGAAGCCGCTGACAAAGAGGTCGAGCCACCCGTCGTTGTCGTAGTCAAAGAACCATGTGGGAAAGCTGACGGGCGGACCCTCGACACCAGCGTCAGCGGCGACCTCGCGAAATATCCAGGTGCCGTCTACGGACGGACCGTCGCTGTGAAATAGCTGATTTGGCTGGTGCTCGAGGAGCTGCGTGACATATAGATCGAGTCGACCGTCGTTGTCGTAGTCACCCCAGACGACGCCCTTCACAAACCCGACCAAGTCGACCCCGGACTCCACCGCGACATCGGTAAATGTGCCGTCGCCATTATTGTGAAACAGCTGGCAGGGAAACGTCGTGTTGGGACCAGATTCGTTGCCGATAAAGAGGTCGACCCACCCGTCATTGTCGTAGTCCCCCCAAGCCGCGGTCTGCGTTGGCGCCGACACCATCAGACCGGCGTCCTCGGTGACATCCGAAAACGTGCCGTCGCCGTTGTTCCGCAGGAGTGAATTCGGGTGCGCCGTGTGCAACCACGCTCCGCGGAGCACGAGCAGATCGAGAGCACCATCATTGTCGTAATCTGCGTGCATTACGTTGAGACCGCTCACAAGTCCGTGGAAGCCAGCCTCGAGGGTCCTGTCCGAGAAGGTGCCATCGCCGTCGTTACGAAAGTAACGAAGTTGATTGGGGTTCTCCCCGGATGCCACGGGATACAAACCGGCCGACGACGCCACGATGTCAAGGTCTCCATCCCCATCGAAGTCGTCCATCACGGTGCCGCCCTTTCGACCCGCGACGTCGAGACCGAGCGACGACGCGACGTCAGGGAACGGCGTGACATCAAAGTCTGACCGAAAGGTCTCGGGCGGTATCAGCCACTGCTCTGGCACCTCGAACGGATACTCGCCGAGGCTCATATACGCGAGGTTGAGAAGCCACTGGGAGTTGATGGCGGTGGTCTCATCAGGTGGATACTGGAGGATGCGGGTGTAGGCCTCAATCGCACGTCGCGCGCTATCTGTTTGCGAGTGAATCGCCCGTTGGCGGATCGGGAGAGAGCATCGCTCCGTGGCCCGGTCCAGTGTGCAGTTTTCTTGGGTCGCCACGCGCAAATACGACAGAGCCAAGAGCTCTCGCATCGCGCTCACAAACGTCACCGAGACCGCGGAGGGCGCGGCCAGGGCTTCCTGCAAGATGCCCTCGGCGGCCGTGGCCGCCGAGGGGCTCTGCCCCGCGTACAGCAGGAGTCTCGCCATCTGCGCGCGGTATCGCAAGCGCTCTTGCAGTGGCGTTGGGACCGGCACTCGACTTAGCGACTGAGCCTGGATGGAGCTTGCGTAGGGGTGCGTCAGCGCCGACGATTGAGCGATGGCCTCCAGGCGTTCGGCCATGCGCCGCGTGCTGGCTGTGGCCGCGTCGGATGACGACGTATCTTGTCCCGACGCCGGCAACGCCCACACACTGAGGGCCGCTGCCACGAGCACAGTCCCGACCGTGCCGTAGGTTGGTAGAGACTTCCTCATGCATCCTTTCATTCTTGACGCGCTTTCCGCGTTGACCCGGTCTCGCGCCGAGTGGCTCAACCGCCATTATCCCTCGACCGGGAGCCGTGCGTAGGTCGCGGCGCGCCGGGCCGGACTGGTCAGACGCGACGAGCAAGAATATTGGGCACATTCTACTGAGGAGTAACGCCGCCAGACGAATGCCCCGCCCGGGACTTTGGGAAGGAATCACTGACAGAGGCCACCCGTAGACTCGCAGACTAGCGAGGTCTCTGAAACGGAAGACCTTGCGAATACAACTGCAGTCGATATGCCATCGCCGCCCGCACCTCGGCCTGGTCGGCCGGCAACAGGGCCACTGCCTCGCGGGCGGTGGCCACGGCCTCATCAAACCGACCGGCCGCCGCATACGCCGCCGCAAGCGCATCCAGTGCGCCGGGTTCTTGGCGATTCGTGAGTCGTGCCGCCCGGGTGCCGAGCTCAACAGCCTC